>Ga0097621_100000143_pt1 | contig 43193 bp, 32 predicted proteins | sample KBSMisM72_FD_73165 | JGI IMG/M metagenome (GOLD analysis project Ga0097621, IMG submission 73165) | Miscanthus rhizosphere microbial communities from Kellogg Biological Station, Michigan, USA - KBS Miscanthus M7-2 (version 2) (version 2) | ecosystem: Host-associated > Plants > Roots >... | reverse complement strand
ATAATGACCAAATAAATCGGCGTGCTGATCAGAATCAATATTTGTTCTCTTACGGTTTCCATGTTTTAAACAGTGGGCAAAAATACTCAGATTCCTGTTTAACTTGCAAGGGAACTCCGTTAATCAAGCGCAAATTCATGGATAAAACCTTCCAAAACTGGGAAAAGCGGTCGGCCGATCGCCAAAAACAGTATAAAAGCTTCCTATCAAGGCCCGACAAGAACAAGTTGCTGAAACAGCTGCCGGAGCTGCATGAAGAAGCGTTTTCAAAGGTTGATTGCCTCCAATGCGCCAATTGCTGCAAAAACTATTCTCCGAGGTTTAAAACACCTGATATCAAACGGATCAGCAAACACCTCAAAATGAAAGAGGGTGTATTTATTGAAACCTATTTGAAGCTGGATGAAGATGGAGATTATGTGGTAAAAACGAAACCCTGTCCATTCCTGGGTGCAGATAATTTTTGCAGTATCTATGAACAGCGACCATCTGATTGCGTTAGGTTCCCCTATACTGATGAGGATGTCTTTTTCAAACGCCCTGCATTGACGTTAAAGAATTCCAGCTTTTGCCCAATTGTTTTTTACGTAATGGAGGGACTTCTCAAAAAATAAAGGTATTGGGTATTAGGTATTGGGTATTGGGAAAAGTTTACCAATACCCAATTCCACTTTATCAAGAACTTACTTCCTCATAAGCTGCCTGCAATCCTCTTTCAATTCCATCTCCACTCCAAAGGGAATTGCCTGGAATAGCCGTGTTCTTAATAAATTCCTCCTTGGATTTTCCAGCTTTGAATTCTGATTCTGCAAAAGCCAGCAGCTTCTGAAGAAAATCTCCAAACAATTTCAAATCCTCTTTATCTCCTGTAATCTTTAATGGATCCAGGGCGTGCCCATAGATGAAAATGGTTTTGCGCTCATATTTCTTCTGCGCCTTTTCCAGGATGGTAATCCAGTTCCTGATATTCGCCCCGGCCGATCTGTCAATGAAGGGATAGCGGCGGTTAAAAAGCAGGTCGCCGAGATGAACAATATCGGCGTGCTCAAAATGCACCAGGCTGTCACCATTGGTATGACCCGCACCGAAATAATCGAGGCAAATATTTTCCTTGTCAATTTTCTCGCACCAGGTGTCGGTATAAACCTGGTCGGGGTAAAGTTGTTTGTCTTCTGTCTTATTCTTCACAGCAACAGCCTGCTGGTTGGTCTTGGAGTTCGTGTGTGCCAGCACGTGAGGCACCACATCCTTAAAAGAAATATTTCCTGCTGTATGGTCTCCGTGATGATGGGTGTTGATGAGTTTGTAAAAGGGCGCCGTTGACTTCTTCTTCAGTTCTTCGATTAAATGAACTGATTGTTCAGGAAATTGGGAGTCCACCACGACAATCCCGCTCTTGGAAAGCAGAAATGCTATGGTACCGCCCTTTTCCGTGAAAACACCCAGGTTTTCACGTAGCATGGTGATATTAAAAGCCGGTTGGTTAAATATCATACCAATCAGGTTTTGCTGGGCTAGCAGCAGGCCACCTGCGGTGAAGCTGGCATGATGAATAAAACTTCTTCTTTTCATGATTTGTATTTTGAGCCGAAATATGAAGTTCGAACATTAATAGGTCAATTTACGAATAGTCGGTGACTTTATCCAGGTGGCAATGACCACTGCAATGGTCATACAGCCGCCAAACACGACAGAAGGCACAACCCCCAAAAGCCTTGCGCTGAGACCGCTTTCAAATTGGCCTAATTCGTTGCTGGAATTAATGAACATTGAATTCACAGACATCACCCTTCCCCTGAGTTCATTGGGTGTTTTGATCTGAAGAATGGTGCCCCTGATCACCACACTGATGCCGTCCATCGCACCGCTGATAAGCAAGGCAGCAAAGGATAGCCAGAAGATTTTCGAAAGACCAAAAATGATGATGCAAATTCCAAAACCGGCTACAGCAAAGAGCAATAATTTTCCCTGCCGGGTGCGAAGCGGGAAAAGTGTGAGAAAAATCACAATTACGATTGAGCCGATATCAGCAGACGCATTCAGCCAGCCGAATCCAATGGGGCTGATGTGAAGCACGTCTTTGGCGTAAACCGGCACCATGGCCACCGCGCCACCGAAGAGCACCGCGAATAAATCCAGGGTCAGTGCACTCAATAATTCTTTTGTATTGTAAACAAACCGGATTCCCTCCTTTACACTCTCCCAGGTTCGCTTTTCAACGCTCAATGTAGCCGGTGGCTTTGGACCCAGCCTCCAAAGAATAAAAAGCGCCGCTGATACCAGGATGATGATTGCAATCAGCGTTCCCGTAGGTTGAAAAACGGCAATGAGGAAGCCCCCGGTGGCATGACCTGTAACCGATGCACTCAACCAGGTGCCCTGGTTCCAGGTTGTTGCGTTCGGAAGTTTTTCTCTCGGAACGATTTGAGAAATGATCGCGCTAAAAGTAGGGCCGGTAAAGGACCTGATGGCACCGGTGCAAAAGATGACAAAATAAATAAGCGTGATAACGATCCCTTTGCCATAATGAGAATGAAAAAGTTGTGTGGAGATGATGAGCAGGGCCAGCGCCGCCAGCCAATATAACATCACCCCATTTAGCAAGACTTTTCTTCGGTCACTGCGGTCAATAACATGTCCTGCATACAGGGCGAGTGAAACTGCCGGGATGACTTCCGCCAGGCCAATCATTCCCATGGCCAAAGGATCTCTGGTTAATTCGTACAACCACCATCCCACCAGCGTAGCCAACATCCGCAGCCCCATAATAAACAGGAACCGTCCCATGATGTAATTGCGATACTCAGGAATTCGCACTGAAGCAAGAGGGTCGCTATCGAGTGTAAGAGGCTTCAAGTTTTTGACATATTCACGATTCAGGATTCAGGATTCGGGATTCGGGATTCATCTGCCCGCCGTCCACTGTCTACTGTCTACTGTCCACTATTCAAGGCAAATGCAAATAATGTTGTCCGGGATCATAGTCTTTCTCCAGCGCTTCCAACAATGCCTTAATATGTTTTTCATTGCCAAGGAAATCGGCATGGCTTGCATCCACAAACAAGGTTTTCATGTTGTGCTGCTTTATATATTGCGTATAGGTTTCCTGCAATTTGAACAAATATTCGTTTGGTATATTTTGTTCATAGGGGCGGTTACGCTTCCTGATATTTTCCTTCAGTTTCTGCACGGGCGCATGTAAATAGATCAGCAGATCGGGTTGCACAAGCTGGGGATTGATGATATCAAACAATTTCTGGTAAAGTCTGAACTCCTCATCGGGCAGATTGACCCGGGCGAAGAGCAGGCACTTATTGAATAAATAGTCGGAGATCGTCAATTTTTGAAACATGTCCTTGGTCTGCAACAAATCCTTCAGCTGCTTATACCTTTCAGCCATGAAGAAAAGTTCAAGTGGAAACGCATATTGGGGCGGATTCTCGTAAAACTTCGGAAGAAAGGGATTGTCGGAGAATTGTTCCAGGATCATTCTTGCATTAAAATGACGGGAAAGGATATGCGCCAAAGTCGTTTTCCCGGCACCAATATTTCCCTCAATGGTAATAAAGTGATAGTTCATCAGCAAATTTCGAAGGGTGAAACCAATGCGATAAAGATAGGCCAGTCAAAATCATTTCGCATCCATGAACTTTTCCACATGCAAAGAATCGGGACATTCAGCCAGTAATTGCCGAATCGTCTTGTGAAAAATAGGATGCTCCCAATCAGGAGACAGCTCATTCAGGGGCATCAATACAAATTTTCTGTCCTGTAAACGCGGGTGGGGAATTCTTAGTCCGGGTTCTGCAATGATTCTCGAATCATAAAAAATAATATCGATATCAATATTCCTCGGACCATATCTTTCTTCGCGGTGCCTGCCCATGATTTTTTCGATCTCAAGAATCTCATCCAACAGCCGCAAAGGTTCGAACAGGGTCTCCAATTCCAGGGCCTGGTTTAGAAAGGACGGCTGGTCTGTTTTTCCCCAGGCTGCTGTTTCGTAAATGGAGGACACGTTCAGCAGGGGCCCGCATTTTTTATCAATCAAATCCGTAGCTTGCCGTAGGTTGGCCAATCTGTCGCCGGTATTACCGCCGATCAATAAAAAGGTCTTACTCATGTATCGCTGCACAACTGATGCATTCAAAGATCCCTATTTTTACAAGATTCAAAAAAAATGAACCGTGAGAAGTTTTCTTAAAATATTCTTTGCTTCCTTCTTGGCCCTGGTCGTGTTCTCTGCCATCGTGTTTTTCGTATTGTCGGCGATTATCGGCGGGCTCGCTTCGCATGAGAAAACTTTGGTTGAAACTAAATCAATCCTGGTTGTGGATTTGTCCAAAGATTTTCGTGAACAGGAAATGAGTAATCCAATTTCTGATTTCAGGGGAGATGTGGAAGGAAATGTTCCGGGCCTTTATACGGTAGTCAGGCTGATCAAAAAAGCAGCGACCGATAGTTCAATCAAGGGCATTTACCTGCTTGCGAACAGCAATTCAAATGGGTTTGCCAGTTCTGAGGAACTCAGGAATGCTCTTCTAACCTTTAAAAAATCGGGCAAATTTATCATTGCCTATGGCGATTACTTCACGCAGAAATCATATTATGTAAGCACGGCTGCCGACAAAATTTATTGTAATCCCAAGGGTGGCCTGGATTGGCGCGGATTTTCAGCGCAATTGTATTTCATAAAAAATGCACTGAAAAAATTAGAGATCGAAGCCCAGGTCTTTTATGACGGCAAATTCAAAAGTGCAACCGAGCCCATCCGCGAAGTGAAAATGACCGAAGCCAATAAGATTCAAACCAATGATTGGCTTGGAAGCCTCTACGCAGGCCTGCTTCAGAAGACCAGCGAAACCCGTGGCGTAGATACTGCCTTACTTCATCAATACGCCAATCAATATACAATCCGTACGGCTGCCGACGCCGTTAACTACAAACTCATCGATGCCGTGAAATACGATGACGAGGTGAAGGACGAGCTTAGGCATTATTTGAAAATCGGAAAAGACGACCTAATCAATTTTGTAACCCTTGGCAGCTACTTAGATGCGGTTACACTTACCCGGTATGCATCAGACAAAATCGCGGTAATTTATGCAGAAGGCGACATCGTGTACGGCAAGGGAGACCAGGTTCAAATCGGCTCTGACGACTACCGCGCTCTTATCAGGAAGGCCCGCACCGACAAAAGCGTCAAGGCAATCGTGTTACGGGTGAATTCACCCGGTGGAAGTTCAATTGCAAGCGAAATCATCTGGAGAGAAGTGGCGCTTTGTCGCAAGGAGGGAAAACCGATTGTCGTGTCCATGGGAGATTATGCAGCATCCGGCGGATACTATATTAGTTGCGATGCCGACAGCATTTTTGCGCAACCGAATACGCTCACCGGATCCATCGGTGTATTCAGCATTGTTCCGAATATGCAGGGATTTTTCTCAAATAAGCTGGGCGTGAATTTTGACGGTGTTAAAACGAGCCCGTACGCAGACGCCGGTTCCATCACAAGACCGCTCACCGAAGCAGAGAAAAGGTTTTTTCAAAATGATGTAGACAGTATCTATTCCGATTTCAAATCGAGGGTTGCAAACGGGAGAAAGCTTGATCCTGCCGTGGTGGACAGCATTGCGCAGGGCAGGGTGTGGACGGGTCAGCGTGCGCTTGCACTGGGCTTGGTTGACAGGCTCGGAAATATTGAGGACGCCGTGGCCTGTGCTGCGCGCATGGCAAAACTGAAAGAATATACGCTGCGCGAATACCCCGAGCCGAAATCTGCACTTGACCTGCTTTTTTCGAATTATAAAAAATATACGCAGGCTGAGACCGTGAAAAATGAGCTTGGCGAAGAAGGCTGGAAGCTTTATTCGAGGATGAAACAGATCAGGGAAGATTTTGGCAAACCTCAAACCAGGATGCCCTTCGATATGAAAATAGAGTAGTTCGGTATTTTGCGGGGCCTTTTCATTCCCTTAGCTTTGCCGCACCATGCCCGAGCAATACAGTCAGACAAGGGCCATGCTGGCCATCACCAAAGGTAGTTTCCGCGCAATATTCAGGAGCCCGTCTGCCGTGGTATTTGGTTTCGCTTTCCCACTCGTCTTCATATTGGTGTTTGGATTTATTGGAGGTGGAAACAGAGGTCCAACCTATCGCATTGCTATAGATAAAGGCTGCGACACAACCAACGCACTTTTCGATTCTGTTGCGTGCAACCCTAACATACGCATTGTGCGCTACGCCAAAGACACCGAATTGGAAACGGAACTGGTCAAAGGCCGCCTCGCTGGTGTATTAAGGATTGAAAAGAATTCTTTGGGTACTGCGCAACCGCCTTATCTTATTCATTTCAGGAGTACAACAGCCAGTGCGGATCGCTTCCCACAATTTCTCTCGCTGCTTGATAATATCAACAACCGTGTGAGCAACGCGGTATTGGGCAACCGGCCCGTATATGCACAGTTGGAAATGAAAGAAGGCGATATTAAGGAAGTTCGACAGTATAAAACGATTGATTTTATTCTGCCAGGACAGCTTGGGTTCTCATTGCTGAGCGCGGGCGTTTTTGGTGTGGCCTTCGTATTTTTCAATCTCAGGCAAACGCTGGTGTTGAAACGATTCTTTGCAACGCCTATCCGGAAGTCCTACATCCTGCTTGGCGAAGGCATCAGCAGGGTCATGTTCCAACTCATCACGGCCATTGTTATTTTATTGATTGGCCATTTCGCATTCCAGTTTACACTCGTTCACGGTTGGGTTACGATGCTTGAATTATTGGTGCTGAGCCTGGTGGGTTTAATCGTGTTCATGGGATTTGGTTTTGTGGTTAGTGGCGTGGCAAAAAATGAAAGCACCATTCCGCCGCTCGCCAACCTGTTTACGCTTCCACAATTCCTGTTGGCCGGCACTTTTTTTTCGATTGATAATTTTCCGAGATGGTTACAACCGATTTGCCGGGTGCTTCCGCTCACGCATCTGAACGATGCCATGCGCAATGTTGCCTTTGAAGGTGCGCACCTGACTGATTGCTGGAAACAATTGGGCATCCTGGCCCTCTGGGGAATTGCTATTTATGCGTTGGCCATTAAAGTGTTTAAGTGGGAATGAGGTTGATTCGATGATTCGTTGACTGGTGAAACCCCATGACGAATCAACGAAACAACGAGTCAACGAATCAACGAATTAACTTAAATGAGAATTCTCAAACAACTCCTTATCGGCTTTCTCGGACTTTGTGCTTTGATGTTCCTGTTTTCCCTTTTGTTACCCACCAAAGTGCGTATTTCAAGGGGCATTGTCATCTCGAAACCTGTAGACAGCATCGCCGATTATCTTGAACACATTCGTCAGTGGCGCGACTGGAATCCCCTGATGCAATTAGATGCAGCCAATAGCTTCACGTATCACGGCGATAGTATCGCTGAATGGATCAGTACGCAGGCGAACGCGACAAAAAATATTGTGTCAATACACCTGCGAAGAGACAGCATCATTCCAGTGAGCCTGGAACTCTACGGCCAGGGAAAACTGGAGTCCGGGTTCACCCTGGCCACCCATGATGGCATGGGAGGGAGCGGCACACAGGTTGAATGGTGGATTATCGAAAAGACGGGCTGGCTGCCGTGGAATAAATTTTACGGAATTTTCGCAGACAAGCTAAAAGGACCTGTCCTGGAAAAAGGACTGGATCAACTGAAAACAAGTGTTGAAAAATAGTTCGCTAGAATGGGTTCTCTTCCAGTATTTCCACGATCGTTCTGTAAACTTTTGATAATTGCGCTTCGGTTATGCAATAGGGTGGCATGATATATACGGTATTGCCAAGCGGCCTGATGTAGACACCTTTGCTTAGTGCCTTCTCCATAACAACAGGCCCAGTTGTGTTCAGGTATTCATCTTTCCCCGCATTGACTTCAAAGGCGAGAATGGTTCCAATGGATCGAACGTTTTTTATCAGGCCACGCCTTGCATAGGGTAGCAATTCTTCAATAAATTGCTGGTTCGATTTTTCAATGCCCTGGATATTCTTCTTGCACTCTTCTTTTTCCAAAAGTTCAAGGCTGGCCAGCGCTGCTGAGCAAGCCAGGGGGTTTGCCGTAAAAGAATGTCCATGAAAAAAAGTCTTCAGTTTTTCATGGCTTGCGAACGCGGAGTGAATCTTCTGATTGCAGGCGGTCACGCCGAGGGCCATGGTTCCACCGGTCAGTCCCTTACTCAGGCAAATAATGTCGGGCACATGGTTCATCCATTCACTGGCAAAAAATTTCCCTGTTCTGCCAAATCCGGTCATGACTTCATCTCCAATACAAATAATATCCCGGGCCTGAATTTGTGATATCAGCGCGTCGAGCCCTTTTGCATGATGCATGAGCATTCCACCGGCTCCCTGAACGATCGGTTCATAAATAAACGCGGCAAGTTCTTCGTGATATTCCTCCACAACCTGCATCTGCTGTTCAATATGTTCATCAGCGGGGGGATCAATAAAAATCACATCAAACAACAGATCATGAAATGCCAGGGTGAAAATACCCCGCTCGCTGACACTCATCGCCCCGAAAGTGTCACCATGATAACTATTGGTGAATGCCATAATTTTTTTTCTTCTCGGTTCGCTTTTATTCCACCAATATTGCAGTGCCATTTTCAGCGCCACTTCGGTGGCCGTGCTGCCATTGTCGCTATAAAAAATTTTCGAGAAGCCATGGGGCAGGAGGTGCAACAGTTTCTCTGCAAGGGAAATCGCAGGCAGATGGGTAAATCCGGCAAAAATGACCTGTTCCAGCTTAAGGGCTTGTTCGTATATCTTTTGAGCAATATAGGGATGCGCATGACCGTGGAGGTTAACCCACCAGCTACTGATGGCGTCAATGTATTCCCTCCCGTCTTCCGCGACCAGGATCGCGGCGCTGCCACTTTCAATCGGAATGGGTGGCGGTGTATCCAATTGTTGGGTAAACGGATGCCAAATGGAAGCTTTATCTCTAAGAACCAGGCTGGTAGACATGTACCAAAGTTACGTGACCATTCGAAAAAAAAGCCGGAAATGATGCAACGTACATGAATAACAAATTGTCAAGACCATATCGCCATCCGGATGACAGATAACAGACAATTGGTAAAAGACTGCCTGAAAGGGAAGGCCTCTGCCCAGCGTGAGTTGTATGAGCTTTTCGCGCGGCCCATGCTTGGGCTTTGTTACAGGTATACCAAATCACTCACCGATGCGGAAGACATACTGCAGGATGGATTCGTGAAAGTCTTCCAGAACCTCCATCAGTTCAAGCACGAAGGCGAACTGGGTGGATGGATTCGGAGGATCATGGTCAATACGGCCATCAACTATCTCAAGAAAAGCCGCAAATATCAATACGATCTTTCATTCGAAGACGAACAATTGCATCCTATTACCAGGGACAATCCTGAACTGAAGATCGACGCCAAAGAGATTGCGGATTACATCAGGCAATTACCTACGGGCTACCAGACCGTTTTCAACATGCATGCTGTTGAAGGCTTCACGCACGTTGAAATTGGGCAGGTGCTCGGTATCAGTGAAAATACTTCGAGGTCACAATACATGAGAGCAAGAAATCTGTTGATCACCTGGATCGAAAAGCGTGACATTGAAATAAAAATTCAGCACTATGCCGGAAAATGAATTTGAAAAACAGATACAGAGTCGGCTGGATTCTTTGAATCTGGAGCCATCTGCTGCAGTTTGGCAGCAGGTGGAATACCGCATCCGAAAAGACAAGCGGCGGCGATGGTTTATCTGGATTCCCCTCCTGGCTGCAGGATTGGGCGCAGGAATATGGCTGGTGTCAAATTCAGGCGGCGGCAGCCTTGCAAATAATGCCGCCGTGGAAACGAATGCAGCCACACCTACAGCTCCAACAGCCAGGCCTGAAAAAAATTCGGATCAAACCAGCGATAACGATCAGGCCAGATCGGAAGAAAACAAATTACAACAAGGGGTAGGCGAAAATGACAACCGGACACAAAAGTCAGACGCGAAGTCTCAACGGGTTTTAGCCAACGACGAAAGAAATAACCTGCATCATCATACACGACAACAACGGCCAGGCATAACCGAAAACGGCTTTATAGACAACCGGGATCATGCTACCAGGGAAAAGAATCAAAGTTCTGCGAGCCAGGTATCAACAACCGAAACAGGGGTCGATTCTGTATCCGGAGCCAACCCTGAAGCCCTAACAACTATTCCAACAACAGATTCCGCAAATTTGAAAAAGCAATTGCATGATTCAGCTTTGGTGATGAAAGTTGATGACAAGAAAGCCACAACAGTTGTTAAGAAAAAGGCTGGAAGAACCTGGTCATTTGGTTTGCAGGGTGGAGTGGGGGTGTCAGCGCAATCCGAAGCTCTTTTCGGAGCCACACAGGCGGCGGCAAATGATCTTTATTCGGGTGCCGTATATCCGGGTGGTTATCCAATTTCAACGGGCTCGCATCAAAAGGTGCAGTTGAAATCTGCCTTCGCTTTGAGTTTTGGAGGTTATGCCGAGAGAAGGCTGAGCAAATCACTAAGTTTTGAATTGGGGCTTGCATACACTCAGTATGGCAGCAATATCCAAACCGGGGGTCTGGTGAACAATACTACATTTATAACCGTGAGCACATCAAGATTTATGTCGGTATCCAATTATTACCAGGCGCAGGCGTCACAAAGTAATGGCTCCTCGACGTATCATAACAGGTACCACTACCTGGAGTTACCGGTCAAACTTAATATCAGGCTCAATCCATCAGGCAAGACAGCGTTTCGCTGGGAACTGGGCCTCGTGCCCGCTTACCTGGTCGCAACCAATGCGCTTCATTACGACGAGCAACAAAATATTTTTTACCACGACAATTCCTATTTTTCGAAATTCCAGTTCGGTTTCAATACCGCGCTGTCCGTGAGAATATTTGCCAAATCAAAGCATCCGATGTGGCTGGGGCCTGAATACCGCAGCTTCATGACCAATCTTACAAATCAAAAAAGTACAAATGGCAATCATTTGTATTATGGTGGCCTGAAAGCTTCTTACCGCCTGCGTTAAGCGAAACCCGGGAAGGGTTAATGTTCAGATTTAATATGAAGAATTTGATTATTCTTCTATTTTGGGGGTGGAAACTTAACCTCTGAACCATGAAGATTGCATCCCCACTAATCTTTCTGTTGGCTACTGCTTTGTCCGCATTTTCTCAAGATAAATCACCTATCAAATTTGGAAAGGTTTCGGCATCCGACTTCATCCTCAGCGGTCATGCCTTTGACACGACTGCTGACGCGGTAATTATTGCCGATGTAGGCAGCCTCGAATTTGAGGGCAATAAACTTGGAGATTTTGACACTAAATTCAAACGAACAACCAGGATCAAAATTTTGAAAAAATCAGGTTTTTCGTATGCATCCGTTTCAATTCCTTTATACCAGGATGACCATTATAAAGAAAAGGTGGAAGGCATTAAAGCATCCTGTTACAACGTCGAAAACGGCGTTGTAAAAGAAACGGAACTCGATTCAAAATCCATTTTCAATGAACAGTCCGATGAAGTGAACAGCATCAGGAAATTTGCGATTCCTGGTGTTAAAGAAGGATCAATTATCGAATATCAATATACGCTTAGCTCCAACTATTACTATTACCTCCCTGATTGGAATTTTCAGGCCCAAATTCCAACGCTGTGGAGTCAGTATACAGTGGCGGTTCCTTCATTTTATGGTTATGCGATTTTCATGCAGGGCCTGATTGAATTGGCCACACATTCAAAAAAACAATTCAATAAGCTTTTCGCCATCAGAGATTCCCGCACCAGTGCAGCAAATTCTCTTGACAGTTACGCTTCAATTAGTGCCACTGTTTATGAAGATACCTGGATATTAAAAGACGTACCTCCGATGAGAGAAGAAGCGTATACATCAACCATTGACAATTATGTTACTAAACTAAGATTTCAATTAGCAAAGATATACGGCGAGCAGGAAAAAGACGTGACCACCACCTGGATGGGGATGAGGCAGGAGTTGATGCAATCAGACTATTTTGGCGGTCGAATTTTGGAGGGCAATGCGTTTCTAGAGGCAGAAATGAAAAACGTCGTTAATCCACAGGATGATGCTAAATCAAAGTGTCAAAAAATTTACAAATTCATTAGTAGCAATTTCATTTGGAATGGCAACTACTCGAAATATTGCATAACTCCTTTACGCAATGTATGGAAAGATAAAAAGGGGAGCGTGGCCGAAATCAATTTCATGCTATTGAATATGTTGAAACACGAAGGTATCTCCGCCGATCCTGTTATTATCAGCACCAAGGCTCATGGCAAGAGCCTGGAATCTTATCCTATGAAAGATCAATTTAATTATGTGGTGGTTCGCGTTGACCTTCCAAGCGAACAGTTCTATCTTGATGCGAGTCAGCCCGGACTTGCGTTTGGACGCCTGCCGGCATATTGTTATAATGGCCATGCGAGGGTGATCAATGAAAGAGCGGAGGCTGTTTATCTCAATGCCGATGACCTTCAGGAAGCCAAAATGACTTATGCTTCAGCCACTTTTGATAGTAATTCGGGGTTTAATGTCTCGATAAACGAGAAGAATGGATTTTTTGAATCCTTCGAAGTAAGGAGCGCGGTGATGCGCGAAGGGAAAGAAAATTTTTTTAAAGAAAAATTAAGGGGCTACGCTGATCATGTACAACTGAAAAACTCAGGAATTGATTCGCTTGACAAATCCGACTACCCGGTCACTGTTCACTATGATTTTATCCTTCAAGGCAAGGAAGGCGATATGATTTATTTATCGCCCATGCTGTCGGAGGCTGCAACAAAAAATCCTTTTGAAGCAGCTACCCGTCTGTACCCCGTGGAAATGCCCTATGCTAAATCAGAGACCTATGTATTTAGCCTCATTATTCCAGAGGGTTACCAGGTCGAAGAATTACCTAAATCCGAAAAAATGAACCTGGCTTCAGAGGGAGGCAGCTTTGAATACCTAATCGCCCAGAACGGCCCAACCGTTCAATTGAAGTCGACACTTGCATTTAATAAGGCAAATTATCCTGCAACGGAATATGCGAATCTGAGAGAGTTTTTCAGTCGGGTAATAAAAAAGCAAAATGAGCAAATCATTCTGAAAAAGAAGAAAGCTTAATTACGATTTTCGAATGAATTGAAGATTTCTTTTCAGACCAGAAAATTTGGTTCTTTTTATCGGGGAGTTCCTGAAAATGTCACGAAAGCTTTCCTCTGTTAATTCATCCCATTGACCTGTGGTGAAATTCAAAATCTCTGGAATGGGAGCGAATGAATTTTCGGAGGTTGGCTTGCTAAACCTGTTCCAGGGACAAACATCCTGGCAAATATCGCATCCAAAAATCCAGTCCTTGAATTTTCCCTTCATGTTATCGGGGATGAGCAGATCTTTCAATTCAATGGTGAAATAGGAAATGCATTTGCTGCCGTCTACTACTTTCCCCGGGAGAATGGCATCCGTGGGGCAGGCGTCTACGCATCGATTGCAGGTTCCACAATAGTCGGCCGCAAATGGGGCATCAGCGATAAGTTCAAGATCTGTAATCAAGGTGGCGATGAAGAAATAGGACCCTGCAGATTTGGTGAGGAGGTTTCCATTCTTTCCTATCCAGCCCAATCCTCCCTTTTGTGCCCACGTGCGTTCAAGAACCGGGGCACTATCTACAAACCCCCGCCCCTCAATATCGCCTACGCGTTCCCGAAGACCCCTGAGAAATGCGTTTAGTTTGTCCCTGATGATGTCGTGATAATCCTTCCCGTATGCATATTTAGAAACCTTTGGAACATCAGCCTTTTGGGTTTTAGGTGGAAAGTAATTCAGAAGGAGCGTAATGACAGATTTCGCGCCCGGAACGAGTTTTGTGGGATCCACGCGCAATTCAAAATAACGCTCCATGTAATGCATGGTTCCCTGCATACCCTTGTTGAGCCATCGTTCGAGCCTCAATGCATCGTCTTGCAGGAGTTCAGCCCTCGCAATCCCGCAAAAGTCGAAGCCCAGCAATTTCGCTTGTGCTTTGACGATATGGGTATGGTCGGCTGGGTGCATGGTATTCTATTTTTTTTTAATACACGTGCAGGTTTGGAAAATTATGTCTGATTTGGTTCAATAAAAAAATCCACACATGCGTTATCTGGAAATAAATTTACAGCTAAGTTTTTTTATATTTCGAAAACTGCTATTATAACCCCTGTAAACCGCAATCATGAGAATTCGATCGCTGCTATTGGCTATCATGGCCATTACTTTTGCATGCCACATAAAGGCACAAGACAAAATCAATATCAAGTATGGAAAAGTTTCCGCACAGGACTTTGATCTTTCATCCAGGAATATTGACACCTCTGCCGCAGCAGTAGTTATTGCCGATATCGGCGATGCTACCTTCGAGGTTCATACCCAGGGTTATTTCCAATTTGTTTTTCGTCGTCACCGTAGAATCAAGATTTTAAAACAAAGCGCCATTGACAATTTGGGTGCGGTATCCATCCAATTTTACAGATCAACTTCAATGGAGGAAATCGTGGATGGTCTAAAAGCATGCACTTATAATCTCGAAAACGGGAAAGTGATCGAAACAAAAGTGGAATCCAAAAATGTATTTAAAGAGAAAGTTGATGAGAATACCAACTTGAAAAAATTCGCATTTGCCAATGTGAAAGAGGGTTCAATTATAGAATTTACCTACACGATTACTTCGGCAATTTATAATCATTTGAGAAGCTGGGCTTTTCAAGGGGACTATCCCACGCTTTGGAGCGAATACAGCGTGACCATACCGGAATATATTGACTACGTGTTCCTCGGCCAGGGTTCGCAACCTTATTTTATCAATACAAACAACCAATCGAACCAGCCTTATACAGTTACAGCAGGTGGAATGAAAAACATGGAGAATGGCACATTGCTGATGAACACGCATCGATGGGTGATGAAGGATGTGCCGGCGCTAAAGGAAGAATATTTCACCTCTACCATCAACAATCACATCGCCAAAGTAGAATTTCAATTGAACAGGGTCAGCTTTCCAGGGGAAACCATGCATGAGTATATTGGAAACTGGACCACGCTTCGAGACAGGCTGATGGAAGATGAAGATTTTGGTGCAAGTCTCAAGAAAAACAATAACTGGCTGGATGATGAGATGCCCGCCATTACGAAAGGTGCAAGTTCCGAACTTGACAAAGCGAAGAAAATATATGCTTATGTACGTGATAATTTCACCTGCACCGATGCCTCGGCTTTGTACACGCGCAATCCGCTGAAAACCGTCTTCAAAAACAGGAGCGGAAATGTTGCTGAAATCAATCTGTTGTTGGTGGTTATGCTGCGCCATGAAAAGATATCTTCTGATCCACTGATTTTAAGTACGAGGAAGCATGGATTTACCAGCGAAATATATCCCCTGATAACCAGGTTTAACTATGTAGTTGCGAGGACTACAATTAATAGTCAGATTTATGAACTGGATGCCAGCATACCGCGCCTTGGCTTCAATCACCTTGATCCCAAATGCTACAACGGACATGCGCGGGTTGTAAACGAAACGATGGAACCCGTTTATCTTTTTGCCGACTCGCTCCTCGAAAGAAAAATTACGGTAGTTTCTTTGCAACCAGATTCAAAGAAGGCCCTTCAAGGTTCCTGCCAAAGCGTTCTTGGGTACGGGGAATCCCTGGAGGTCCGCGGCGACGGGGAAGCAAACTATTTCAAAGCTATCCAAACCGCCATGGGTTCGGATATGGAACTGACCAACAAAGGCATTGATTCTCTAAAAATGTTTGACGAGCCTGTTGCAGTTCATTATAATTTCACCCTCAATAAGGGGGGAGAGGACATGATCTATATCAATCCCCTGTTGTTTGATGGCATCAAGCAAAATTACTTTGCAACTGCACAAAGGCTTTACCCCGTAGAAATGCCAAATGCGATTTCAAAAACCTATGTGTTTAACATGCAGATTCCGGATGGTTATGATGTAGACGAAATGCCAAAGTCTGCAAGAGCAATGTTGAATGACGGTGAAGGTAGTTTCGATTATCTGGTGGGAAGGAATGAAAATATCATCCAGCTCAAAGCAACGATTAAACTCAATAAGGCAAATTTCAGTCCTGAGGATTACAACAGCCTTCGCGACTTTTATGCGTTGATCGTGAAGAAAGAAAACGAACAGATTGTTCTAAAAAAGAAAAAGTAAACAATGCACAGAAAGCAAATACTACAGCCATTCCTGGCTTTGTTCTTGAGCCTGCATGCATTGGCAGGTGATGGTAACTATGCAGCCATTTTGATCAAACCGGATTTAAAGAAGAATGCACACGCGGTAATGCGATACGATGATATTACGATCGAGATCAAATCGCCGACCGACATGATCGTTAGGAAAAAATGGGTAGTAACGGTTTTGGATTCAGAGGGTGATCACTATGCAGAAGTGGTAGAATTCTATGACAATATATTTTTTAAATCGCCCTCCATTGATGGTAACCTGTATGATGCCTGGGGTAAAAGGTTAAAGTCAGTGAAGAAGGCCGACATCCAGGATCAGAGTGCCGTGTCGTCAATAAGCTTGATGGACGATTATAGGATAAAGGTTTTCAGCTTCGGATATAAAAACTATCCTTATACCGTCGAGTTTGAGATTGAACAACACGAAAGTCAAACCATGTTCCTCGAATATTGGAACCCATTGTCTTCTTTTAACGTCGGCGTTGAACAGAGTTCCTTTACAGCCATTGTGCCTGAAAACTACAAGCTGCGATATAAACTATTGAATAAGGCCTCTGAGCCGGTTACCAGTTCTTCTTCTGGCAAGAAGACCTTTCATTGGCAAATTCTTAATCAAAATGCAATCGACAAGATTTATGCTTCACCCGGCTGGAATGCAATTGCGCCGCAGGTCTTTTTGGGTCCCACGGAATTTGCGATGAATGATTTTAAAGGTGATATGACTGATTGGAATGCTTATGGCAAGTCGATGTACAATCTCGTCTCCAACAGAAATCAATTGCCGCCACAGGTAAAGCAAAAAGTGCATGAACTTACTGATGCGATTACAGATCCTGAACAAAAGGCAATTCGAGTTTACGAGTATATGCAAAGTACAACCCGGTATATCAGTGTGCAGCTTGGAATTGGCGGCTGGCAACCCTTCGATGCAACCTATGTGGCCACGAATGGATACGGTGACTGCAAAGCATTGTCGAATTATATGCTTTCATTACTTAAGGAAGTTGGCATCAAATCTTACTACACGCTGGTGCGCGCCGGTACCGATGTTGGGGACCTGGTCACAGATTTCCCTAAATCCTATTTCAATCATGTTATCCTTTGCGTACCCTTCCAAAAAGACAGCCTTTGGTTGGAATGTACCAGCCAAACAGAACCTGCAGGATACATGGGCTCATTCACCGGCAACAGGCACGTGCTGTTGGTTACTGAAGAGGGCGGAAAATTGGTTAGTACACCTTCTTACAGTGCAGCCGTCAATAGGCAGGCTCGAAACATCAAGGCTACCTTAACCGAAGCGGGCGATCTCAATATGAATGCAGTAACCCGCTATCAGGCAATACAGCAAGACAAGCTTCACTTTTATATACACGACTGGAGTGAGGAAGACAGACTGAAATGGCTGCGTTCAAAGTTTGAATTGGGTACCTATGACGTAGTAAAATTTCATTTCGACGAATACAGGGGTAAAATTCCAGTGATCACAGAAACAGTTGAAATGGTGGCGAGAAACTATGCCGCATTAAGTGGGAAGAGAATCTTTATCAGCCCTAATATCTTATCAAAAAACACGTTGAAATTGACTGCTGAAGAAGAGAGAAAATTTGACCTGTGGTTACCTTCAGGCGTATCCGAATTGGATACGGTCGAAATCAAATTGCCCGAGGGATACGAACCCGAATTGATGCCCGAAGACATGCAGATCAAGTCGAAGTTTGCAAGCTACTCGTGCAAAGTGAGGATGGAAAACAACAAGTTGCTCCTCTATCGAAATTATATCAGAGAAGGTGGGACCTTTCCGGCATCTGACTACATAGAGTTCATGAAATTTTTGAATGAAGTTTACAAATCTGATCGAAACAAAGTGGTGCTGGTGAAGAAATCTGCTTAATCGCGCGACTTCTTTCCAAAATTTATATCATAACCAATGCCAGCGATGGCCTCAAAATAACCGAAGCAGTGGTGGCTCTTTCCACCTTCTACGGTCAGCACGTTGAGATAATCTGCGAAGCCGCCTTTGAATGTCGTTTCGAGGAATAGCTTTTTCAATACATAATAACGCAGGCCTGTTTCTGCGCTGATGATATACCCTGCAACATGATACTTATTGTCAAGATGATGCCCGAACAGATAAACGTCTGTACGCGGCACCACAATACCCGCACCGATCTTTCCCACAAAATGCAGCCAGTCTCGCTGCGCGTGCTTTAACAGCCCTTCCTTATACACATAATTCAAATGAAAGAAATTAGCCCCGTTGGTGTGTTCAAAGCTCAGGAAATTATATGGGGTGACCAGCGTGTCCTTGTTGATATATCTTTCCCCCAGTGTGCCCTGCATGTGTAAGGTCTGATTCGACTGCATGACATACTTCGCGTGGTCGAAATTGATTTCAAGGGCGTGCTTTTTCTGTTGGTCCAGGTAAAAGCCAATTCTGTAATTCGACTGGGGAACTGTAACCTGCATCGGTTCCTTGATCACTGCATCCAGGTCGGGCCGGTCTTTTGCCACAGCCTTATAAAGGACGAAATCATATTGACCGGGGTTTTTAAAATGGAGATCGCTTCGGGTAAACCATTCCGTGTTGTAACCCCACTGGAGGTACATGCCTTTGATCCAGCGCTTGTTTTTTTCCTGCGCAAAATTTAGCAGGCAACTGCAAAGCAGAAGTATAGTGATTGTACTTTTCAAAGACGAAGTCTTTGCACGATAGTCAGAATTCGTTATACGGTATATGGTATACGGTATACGGATTAAGACAAAACCAATACCTTATACCATATGCCTTATACCCTATACCTTGTTTCTATTTAACACCCAACGCTGCATCAATATTCTTCTTCAAATCCAGATACAAATCTCTTTTGTCCACCGTGATCAGGCTCTTCACAAACAGGATGGCTGCATAATTATTCTTTTTATCTACATAGGGCCAGGTTCCAAATAAACCCGGGCTGCTCACGACGGTTGAATTTCCGGAGGCATCTTTCTCCTGGATCCATTCGCCTAACCCGTAATCATACCCCTCCGCTACTTTTGGTACATAACGAATGGGCAAATCTTTTGTTTGCGACCTCTGCATTTCCTCAATCGCCTTTTCACTCAAAACCCGTTTGCCATTAAACACCCCCTTGTTGAGGATCATCGCAAGAAAATTCAGGTAATCTGTTGCCGTAGAAACTGCACCTCCCGAAGGATTCGGCGCCTCGTCTGCATCGAAGTTGGTAGCCCGCATACCGCAGGGTTTTAAAATGCGGTCGGCCATCATCTTCTGAAAATTCTTTTTGCTGGCAACCTCAACGGCCCGGCCCGCTGTGTTCAGACCAACCATGCTATATGCGAAATCTTTCCCTGGATTCGCGATAATCTGGCGTTTGGAAGCAAAATTATTGACCTCTTCTTCCAGGGTTTCATATTTTTTCCTTGAAAGGAAACCCATCAACCCGGGCTTGTCGGCCTCCACACCCGTGGTGTGGGAAAGACAATTTCGGATCGTGATGTATCCCTTCAGGTATTTGTCAAAAAAAGGAATGTATTTGTCAATCCGGTCATCCAGCGACATCTTTCCCTCATCTACAAAGGTCATAACCAGGGCCGCGGTTAACCACTTACTGCAAGAAGCGATTGGGGCCTGGGTCTTGGCATCGAAGTCACCCATTTCCTTCTTATAAACCACTTTCCCGTCCTTGTAGACCATCACTACAAGGCTGTTTCCCAACGCTTTTTGATTTGACTTGAGGAAATTGTCGACACCTGAGAAGTCGAACTGCGCATAGCCGGGCTGCAAGAATTGCAGAAAATAGAGCAGTAGACTGATTTTGAGGCAGAAATCCTTAACTTTGAATGACATAATGCCGTAATTTTTAGTTTGGACAAGCATTTGTGACTAATAAGCCGTTTTAAGCCTCATCCGGACCACAGGAGCCAAATTACTACAATTGCCCTGACCTCCCGCTTGTCCAACGGAAGTCTGACAAAACTAACCCGTCAATTAAATTCTAATTGAATCACTGGAAGCGGTAAGGTTTAAATTATTCGGAAAGGCGAATCATAAAATTCAACTAACGAAAATGAACCTGAATAATTATACGATTAAAGCACAGGAGGCCATCGCAAATGCGCAACAACTTGCATTTAACCATGGCAATCCCAACATTGAAACGGAACATATTCTGCAAGCGTTGCTTTCTGACAAGGATTCGGCCATTGAATTTCTGCTGAAGAAAAACAATGTGAATACTGCCTTTGTAGAAAACAAACTGCAGGAGAGTATCGAAAAATTGCCGAAGGTGAGCGGAACAGAACCCGCGCAGTCCATTAGTCGCGATGCAAACAACGTCGTATTACGCGCGGGCAATACCCTAAAGACCTTCGGAGATGAATTTGTGAGTGTGGAACACCTGCTGCTTGCAATTGCACAGGGCAGCGACAATTCGGCCAAGCTTCTAAAAGATGCCGGACTAACAGAGAAAGGGCTTGTTGCAGCCATTAAAGATCTTAAGAAAGGAGATACCATCAAATCACAAACCCAGGAAACGCAGTTCAATGCTTTGAGCAAATTTGCAAAGAACCTGAACGAACTGGCACGCCAGGGTAAGTTGGATCCGGTGATCGGCCGCGATGAAGAAATCAGAAGGACCTTGCACATCCTTTCGCGCAGGTCGAAAAACAATCCCATCCTGGTGGGTGAACCTGGAGTTGGTAAGACGGCGATTGCCGAAGGTTTGGCGCACCGCATTATTAACGGTGACGTGCCGGAGAACCTGAAATCAAAAGTGATATTCGCATTGGATATGGGTCAATTGATCGCCGGCGCAAAATATAAGGGAGAGTTTGAAGAGCGATTGAAATCTGTGATAAAAGAAGTCAGCACAAGCGACGGCGAAATCATCCTTTTTATAGATGAGATCCATACACTGGTTGGAGCTGGTGGCGGCGAAGGCGCCATGGATGCAGCAAATATCCTGAAGCCTGCATTGGCCAGGGGCGAACTCAGGGCGATCGGTGCCACAACCCTGAATGAATACCAGAAATTCTTTGAAAAAGATAAGGCGCTGGAGAGAAGGTTTCAAAAGGTGATGATTGATGAACCCAGTGTGGAAGATGCAATTTCGATTTTGCGTGGCTTGAAAGAGCGTTATGAAATGCACCATCACGTGCGCATTAAAGATGAAGCCATTATTGCTGCAGTGGAATTGTCGCATCGCTATATCACCGACAGGTTCCTTCCCGATAAAGCGATTGACCTGATTGACGAAAGTGCGGCAAAGTTGCGGCTGGAAATGAATTCCATGCCTGAAGAATTGGATAAGCTGGAGAGATTGATCCGCCAGCTGGAAATTGAGCGCGAGGCAATCAAGCGGGAAAATGACGAGGAGAAATTGCGGGAGCTTTCTGTCGAAATCGGCAACCTGAGCGTGGAGAGAGATACCCTGAAATCGAAGTGGAGGCAGGAAAAAGAATCGGTTGAAAAAGTGCAGAATGCGAAGGCGGAAGTTGAAAGGTTAAAACAGGAGGCAGAAAGGGCCGAGCGTGAAGGCGACTATGGAAAGGTGGCAGAGATCAGGTATGGCAAGATCAAGGAACAGGAAGCCCTGATCAATCAGCTCATGACCCAACTCGCCCAGCAAACCGAAAAGAGATTACTGAAAGAAGAAGTAGACGCAGAAGATATAGCCGAAGCTGTTGCAAAAGCAACGGGCATCCCCGTAAGCAAGATGTTGCAAAGTGAGAGGGAGAAACTGTTGAACCTGGAAGACGAGTTGCACAAGCGGGTTATAGGGCAGGAAGAAGCCATTACCGCCGTTGCGGATGCGATACGAAGAAGCCGTGCGGGCCTGCAGGATCCCAAACGACCCATCGGATCTTTCATTTTCCTGGGAACGACGGGTGTGGGTAAAACAGAACTTGCCAAAGCACTCGCCGAATATCTTTTCGACGATGACAATATGATGACCCGTATCGATATGAGTGAATACCAGGAAAAGCACACCGTGAGCAGATTGGTGGGTGCACCTCCCGGTTATGTGGGATATGACGAAGGCGGCCAGCTAACTGAGGCGGTTAGACGCAAACCATACAGCGTGGTGCTGCTCGATGAAATTGAAAAGGCTCATCCGGATGTATTTAATGTGTTATTGCAAGTGCTGGATGATGGTCGCCTTACCGACAACAAAGGAAGGGTGGTCAATTTTAAGAATACCATCATCATTATGACGAGCAATATCGGCAGCATGATTATTCAGGAGAACTTTGAGAACGTAACCGAAAAGAATAAGGAGGAAGTGGTTGAGCGTACGCGCGATGAGGTAATGAACCTGATTCGCCAAACGCTGAGACCCGAATTCCTGAACAGGGTGGATGAAGTGATCATGTTCCAACCGCTGCTCAAGAGTGAGATCAGGGGAATCATCCGGATCCAGCTTGATCAACTTAAGGAGATGGTGGCAAAGAATGGCATCGACCTGCAGTTCAGTGATTACGCCATTGACTTCCTTGCCGAAAACGGCTTCGATCCGCAATTTGGTGCAAGGCCCCTGAAGCGCCTCATCCAAAAAGAAATTGTGAATCAGTTGAGCAGAAAAATCCTGGCCGGCGATATCGACAAACTTGCCCCTGTACTGGTAGATGTTTTCGACGGAACGGTGGTTTTCAGGAATGAGACCTCGCTCCAGCAGGGCAAAGAGAAAGCAGTTTCCAAGACTTAAATAACTAGCCATACCATCCAGACCCATGAGAAAATCAGCCAACAGCTGAAAAAAAAAGGAATCTTTATGGCAACAAGTAAAACAAAGAATGTTGAAATCATCCCTCCAAAATCTGTTTGGAAGGGAAATCCCGAAGCCCGGGTGAGCCTGGTTGAATTCGGCGACTACGAAAGCGATGCCTGTGCAAAAGTGCAAAACGTAGTTCAAAAATTACTGGATCATTACAATGGTAAAGTCAGATTTAACTTCAGACATTTCCCTCTGACCCAGTTACACCAGCACGCTCAAAAAGCGGCTGAAGCCGCGGTGGGTGCAGCCCAGGAAGGAAAGTTCTGGGAAATGCACGAGCTGCTTTTTGAACGTCGCAGAAATCTGGGCACGATCAGTCTCAAAAATTACGCACGCGAAGCGGGTGTAGAAAACAAACGCTTCCTGACGGAAATGATTGACTCCACGTATAGCTGGACCGTGAGGAATGATTTGTTGGAAGGCGTGGACAAGGGTGTACGAGATGTTCCCACTTTCTTCATTAATGACGAACAGTTTCATGGCAAGCCGAGTTTCGACAACCTGGTAAAAGCCATTGATAGTGCTCTCAAAGCGTCCAAGCGCAAATCGCCTGCAAGACAAAGGGCTTAAAAGAATCTCCGGCAAGTACCGGAGATTTTTTTTATTGATAGTAGTAGACACTGAAATTTGTTCGTCCATTCCCCACATATGTACTGGATGCGGGCTTACCGTCCATGCGGTATTGGTAGGTTGCGTTCGCCTCATCGTCCAGGCCTCCGGGATCAGAAATATCGTAACTGAATTTGGTAAGGTTGTTTGGCGATGCAAACAAATACCACTTAAATTCAATCATCGCATCGTCTCTAAAATAAAGCGGATTCACCTGGTTGTCGTACTCAAATTTATAAGAGACATTCAATTCGAAATTTCCATCTCCGTCGGGATCCGTGAATTCATCCCTGACTGCAATATTTCCGGCACCATCGTACGTGTAGACATGATAAACAACTAATTTTCTCGGGTCCGATGGCAATGGGAAGTGTTGATAATCCAGGGTCCTGGAAACTCTTCCCTGGGCATCGTATTCATAAACCCTGGAACTGTCATTCAGATACGCGATCTGCATCAATCCGGCTCCTTTATAAGTAACAGTTTCTGTGACCGAATCGGGAGCATTTCCGAGGTCTGAAACAGGGCCCTTGTTGGTAAATTGTACAATGCGGCCCGTGACATCCCTTGAGTAACGGGTTAAAAATTCTCTTTTTACAAAATTCCCGTTGTCGTTGATTGCAAGAATAGAATGTTCTTCGGCCAGTTTGCCGGTGGCATCATAGGTGTATTCGACCACGGTGCTGTCCTGGCCGGAGGATCCTGAGAAGGTGACCACGCGAACGAGGCGCGTTCCAGAACTGTCTGTTCTTTGATTTTGACTGGGCGTGTCGGTAGATGTTTCCTTTTGGCAGGAAACCAGGAACCCGGTTAAAGCAACGGCAAGGCTAATAATCTTTCGCATAGCAGGATTTTTTAGGAATGAGGTTTTGGCAAATCGTTCAATCTTTCCTGACCACGGATTATTAACGAATCCCGGAAATAAAGGGTTGGGTAAATTTCCGTCTTTTTCTTAGGCAACATTCCCGATTTTTGAGCATCCCTAATGGTGATAAGCAATTCTTCGCTTAATTTTCAGTCATTCAATTTTAGTTTATGGGAAAGTTTTTGTTTATAGCCTTGTTTGCGTTTTTTGCTTACGGTTTCGCTTACTCGCAGGAGGGGTCCACCGTTTCGTTTGAAAAATGGATCAGCCTAAGATCCGCCGGTTCACCCATCATTTCTCCCGATGGCCGCACCGTTGCCTATACCGTAACCAATACGGATTGGAGCGCCAATAGCTACCACAGTGAGATCTGGATCTGGCGTGCCGGTGCCCCGGCCTTTCAGCTCACTCGCACAAATGGCAACAACAGCTACAACTACCGGTTTACGCCAGGCGGGAAATGGCTTAGTTTCCTGGCCGATCGTGGCGATAAAGCGCAGATCTGGCTGATTTCCTTACAGGGCGGTGAAGCTTTTCCAATTACGAACGAAGAGGATGGTGTGAATGACTACGAATGGAGCCCGGATGGCAAACAAATTGCCCTGACTAAAACGGAAGCAGAAAGCAAAAAGGAGAAGGATACCAAACAGCGATATGGCGGTTTTGGCGTTGTAGACGAAGAATACCACCTCACTCATCTGTGGCTACTGGATTTCAATTACGACTCCATACAATTAGCGGGTAGCCTGCCCTGTTACGAATCGAAAGCTGACAGTGCAAAAAAGAAGTCCTCCGATCCTTGCTATAAAATACCCAGGGCAAAACGGCTCACCGAGGGAAAATTCAACGTATCTGGATTTGACTGGAACCCGATAGGAGCCGAAATTATTTTTAACCGTCAACCCGATCCACTAATCAATTCAGGGATGCATTCAGACATCGCGTCCATTGAAGTGTCTACAAAAAAAATTAAACCCCTGGTTTCAAATCCCGCTGCCGACTTTTTTAACGGGTATAGTCCGGATGGCAAACAGTTTTGTTACAGCAGTGCCGTCGATGACAGCATCTCACAATTTTATAAAAACAACCGGCTGTTCATTTATGATATTGCCAGCGGAAAATCGAAAGAAGTGGCTGTGAGTATCGACGAAGACAAGTCATTCATCAAATGGACGTCTGCTGGTATTTGGCTGAATGTCCTGAGCGGTGTCAGGTCTTCAATTTACAAGCTGGATCCCTCAACCGGCAATGCTGAAAAACTTTCGATGCCTTTAGAACTGGTGGGAGCCGTGGATCTGACAATGGATGGATCAAAAATGGTTTATAGCGGAAGGCACTTCGACCAGTTGCAGGAAGTTTTTATACAGGACAATGCAACGACACAAATCACGAACATGAGCGCGCAGATCAATGGCTGGAATACACCGCTAAATGAAGTGATCCAGTGGAAGAGCAAGGACGGCGCGATCATTGAAGGCATTTTACTTAAACCCAGAAACTTTGATCCGAAGAAAAAGTATCCTCTTCTGGTCGTGATTCATGGCGGACCTACCGGCGTGGATCGTCCTGATCCGGTTCCCACATATGTGTATCCCATCATGCAATGGGTTGAAAAAGGCGCCGTGGTGTTGCGCGTCAATTATCGAGGCAGTGCAGGTTACGGCGCGAAATTCAGGGCGCTGAACGTAAGAAATCTCGGCGTGGGAGATATGTGGGACGTTATGAGTGGTGTCGATTTCCTGATTCAAAGAGGCATCGTCGACAGTTCAAAAATGGGATGCATGGGATGGAGCCAGGGCGGATATATTTCGGCCTTTCTAACGACCAACACCAACCGATTCAAAGCCATTTCCGTTGGAGCCGGAATTTCAAACTGGGTTACCTATTATGTGAATACCGATATCACGCCATTTACCAGGCAATATCTTCAGGCAACACCCTGGAGCGACATGGAAGTTTACAAAAAGACTTCACCCATGACGAATATCAACAAGGCACAAACGCCAACACTCATTCAACATGGCGAGTTCGACAAGCGGGTTCCCATCCCAAATGCATATGAACTTTACAGGGGTTTGCAAGACCGGGGTATTCCTTCGAAACTTATCGTGTACAAAGGTTTTGGACATGGCATCAATAAACCCAGGGAAAGACTTGCTGCCGTTTGGCACAACTGGCAATGGTTTGGCAAGTATATTTTTGGAGAGAATATAGATATTCCTGTGGAGTAACCATGGTCAAATTCACGGCTACGATATTACGTTTTGCAAAGCAGGGTGAAAAAACCGGTTGGACTTACATAGAGATTCCCGCAAAGGTTGCTGAAAAGTTGAAACCGGGATTTAGAAAATCTTATCGTGTGAAAGGAAGCCTTGATGATCACGCGATCAACTGGATAGCGTTACTGCCGATGGGAGAGGGTTCGTTCATTATGCCGATGAATGCCGGTATGCGAAAGGGAACCAGGAAAAAACAAGGCGACAAAATCAGGGTGACGCTCGAGGAAGACAAAAAAGCATTTCAACCTCCGAAATGGTTTATGGAATGCCTGAGCGACGAGCCCGAAGCCAGGAAATTTTTTCTCACGCTTTCCAAAGGGCATCAGAATTATTTTATCAAGTGGATCGAATCGGCAAAGACCGAACCCACGCGTACAAAAAGAACAGCACAAGCCGTCAATGCCTTTTCGAAACACATGGGTTTCCCGGAAATGTTGAGGGCAATCAAAGCCGAAAGGGATGAATTGGGATTCTAGCTTTCGTTAAGTACTTCTTGCGAGTAATTCAATTCCCTATCTTGCAACTTCATTTTTTAAACCATCAGCATGCACATGTTCAAATATTACATCAGGCTAAGTTTTTTGCTGATTTCTTCATCATCCTTTGCGCAGGAAGAAAGGGTCGATACGGCCATGATCAATAAGATTCGTGATGAAGGATTCAACCACTCCCAGATTGCAGCCATTGCTCACCAGCTCACCGACGTGAGCGGCGCAAGGCTCACCAATTCCCCAGGCTATATGCGCGCTGCGAGATGGGCTGTCGGCGAAATGAAGAAGTGGGGACTGGCGAATTCCAAGCTTGAAAAATGGGGTGAGTTTGGCAAAGGATGGGAACTGCAAAAGAATTATGTGGCGCTGAAATCACCCTATTACCAACCACTCATTGCGTACACACAGGCATGGAGTTCAGGAACGAAAGGATTGGTACGGGCACAGGTGGTGGGATTGGATAAAATGGATTCCGTCACGATCAAAAAAGAAGCGGCTAGCCTTAAGGGTAAGATTGTATTCGTCAGTAATGAATTTTCGCATTTGAGGCCGGCCTTTGTGCCTTATGCAACTCGCTATACCGACAGCCAGCTGACGCATATGGGAGACTTATACTATTTCACCCGGTCAATGGCTGAGTTTAGTATTCCGATGATGGAAAGGATGAAAAACATACGGGAATACCTCTACAAGCAAGCTCCTCTCGCCATCATCACAAAATCAAACAATGGAAGGGATGGAACGCTCTTTACCAACAACGGGACGGGTGCTTTCAAAAAAGGGATAAATCCGGGACCTCCTCAGTTGGTCCTTTCCACCGAGGATTTCATGCGCATCCAGAGGTTATTGGAAGATGGCTCAAAACCTGAATTGGAAATGGACATCAGCGTAAGATTTATTTCGGATGATCTGAGTGGATATAACGTCGTAGCAGAAATTCCAGGCACGGATCCCAACCTAAAATCTGAAGTGGTGATGATGGGCGGCCATTTGGACAGCTGGCACAGCGGAACGGGTGCTACAGACAATGCGGCCGGCTGTATTGTGATGATGGAAGCCGTGCGTATTCTTAAGACGCTTGGCGTACAACCCCGCAGAACGATTCGCATCGCATTGTGGAGTGGAGAGGAGCAGGGTTTGCTGGGATCTTACGGATACATCGTGAATCATTTTGGAGATCCGCATAACATGAAATTAAAACCCGAACAGGAAAAAATTTCAGCCTATTATAATCTGGATAACGGCACGGGTAAGATCAGGGGAATTTTTGCGCAGTCAAATGAACAGGCGGCAACGATATTTCAGAAATGGCTGGAGCCCTTTGCAGACCTTGGCGCAAGTACAGTGACCTTAAAAAATACGGGGTCAACCGACCATCAGTCCTTTGAAGCTGTTGGAATTCCGGGATTTCAATTCATCCAGGATCCGATTGAATATTTGACACGTACGCACCACAGCAACATGGATACCTACGACCACCTGGAAATAGATGACCTTAAGAAGAGCGCAGTAATCGTTGCGAGTTTTGTGTATCATACTGCAATGCGTGAGGCCAAAATTCCCCGTAAACCATTGCCCAGTGCCGGAAAATGGCTGTTTGAAGGCGTGGACTAGAAAAAATTAAGCCCCGGGGAACCGGGGCTTCTAACCAAAAACTAACTGCTTATGAGAAAATTGTCGATGAAAAAAATAACACCACAAATCTCCGAAACAGAATGAAAAATGGGTGTTAAGGGATGTTAGTTAACTGTTAAACGATTGATTGCTTTACCGTTAGTTGGGAACCCACGTCTGGCGCGACATTCAGGCAACGAAGAAGTACGATAAAGGCTCGCGAAAATTTCATTTCAAAACATCTTTCCATGGCAGAGTTTTTGTAAACAGAGCATTGGTAAACCCTGTTTATGAAAAAATTACGCTGCTCAATTCGCGGGCTTTCTGCGATTTTGCTCAACCTAACCTTCATAAGCCTGGCACTTGGACAAACGGTAACTATCACCCCGTATAAATCCGGATTTATCAATCCCATCGTAATCGGTCATGCGGGCGACGACAGGCTTTTTGTAGGCGAACGAAACGGCAGGATCAGGGTAATTGATGCGGCCGGAAATGTGTTGGCCACTCCCTTTCTTGACATAACATCAAAAATATCTTCGTTGAATAGTGAGGAGGGATTTCTGGGAATGGTATTTAGTCCTGACTACGCCACCAGCGGAAAATTCTATGTTAGCTATACAGACTCATTAAAATCTAACGAGCCGGGGGGCCCACTGCTTTTTAGTGTTGTTGAAGAATATAAAGTGAGTAGTGGCAATCCTAATTTGGCGGATCCGTCCTCCGCCCTGATCATTGATACGGTTCACCAACCATTTCAAAATCATAACGGAGGTAATTTATTGTTTGGCCCCGACGGCTATTTGTATATCGGTTTTGGCGATGGCGGTAACGGCGGAGATCCTTTTCGGAATGGACAGAGCCTTAGCGTTAAACTTGGAAAAATGCTTCGGATCAACGTTAGTAATTCCAGCATGGCAACGCCTTATACCGTTCCATCAGGCAATCCTTTTGTTTCTACTGCTGGTGCCAAACCAGAGATCTGGGCCTATGGCCTGAGAAACCCCTGGCGAACGAGCTTTGATCGGATAACAGGCGATCTGTGGATTGCGGATGTGGGACAGGATGCGCATGAAGAGGTGGACTTTCAAGCGGCTGCTTCAACAGGTGGTGAAAATTACGGTTGGAACATCATGGAAGGGTTCAGTTGCTACAGCCCGATGAGTGGTTGCAATATGTCCGGGCTTACACTTCCGATCTTCGATTACAATCATACTGTGGGCGCCTCTATCACCGGAGGCTATGTTTACCGGAGCATACAGTCGCGGGATTTCTGGGGCATGTATATTTTCGGCGACTTCGTGAGCGCCTGGATCGACGGGCTTACGCGGGGAAGTGGAGCGCCTACTGTGGTAAGGCTTACCAGCAGTCCGGGGGGTCAGCCAATTTCGTTTGGGCAAGACCGTTATGGCGAATTGTATATTTGTTTTTACAACAATGGAACGATTTATAAGCTGGAGGACGGCAATGCCAACCGGTTTCCGAAAGCCTATTTTACAAGTTTACAGCAGGGGCCAATGCAGTACCAATTGCAAGGTCTCGAGGGACGGAACGTTACCTACCAGTGGCTCCTTGATAATGTTGCCATTCCCGGAGCGACGAACGCCAACTATACCGCAACGCTCCCAGGCTCATATACTTTGCAAGTCACAAACACGATTGGCAACTCGGATATGTCAACCGCTTTTTCCCTTGCTGCATTGCCCGTGGGGATGAAATCGTTTGAAGCGCGTCGGAACTCCAACGGCATAGTCGAATTAGCCTGGGTTACTTCCTCCGAACAAAATAACACCGGTTTCGAAATTCAGCGCGGCGGCACTGCCTCCCGTTTCGACAGCCTGACCTTTGTTCGAACAAAGGCTGACAATGGAAATTCTATCCGTGATCTCAGCTACGCGTATATTGACGCCGGTGCGCCTTCATCAACACTTTATTACCGGTTAAGGCAAATTGACAAGGATGGAAAATTCTCTTACTCCGATATCCGGATGGTAAATGATGCACCGGGAACGGATGCCCGTTTAAAGATTTCGCCTAACCCTGCCAGTGATCAGGTTGTGGTAAGTTGGAGAGGCATCAGGGGCGCGACAAAACTTACGGTTCGCAACGTCCAGGGCGCGAAAATGAAACAGTATGCAGTGAATGGCGAGAATTTTAATTTGGGACTGAAATATCTTGCGAATGGTGTGTATGTTATTCAGATTAGCGACGCAGCAGGGAAGGTGCTTGATCAGCAGAAGTTGGTTAAGGAATAGTCCATTGTCCACTGTTCACTGTCTTCCAATTTTGCTATCTTTGCGCCCATGACACAAGAGCAAATTAAGGCTATGAGGGACCGTGTGGTGGTCCTGAGGAGGTTTCTTTGACGTCGAGAACCGGCAACACAAGATTAACCAGGATAGACAACTCTCGCTAGCTCCCGGGTTTTGGGACGATAATCAACGCGCGACAGAGATACTGAAGGGAATCAAATTGAATGAATATTGGGTGAAACTCTACGAGCAGGTAAATTCTGCCGTGGAAGATTTTGCCGTACTCTTTGATTTCTGGAAGGCCGGAGAAGCTTCCGAAGAAGAAGCGAAAGCAGCCTACAACAAGGCGATCCAGGATATTGAAGAAGCAGAATTCAAGAGTACCCTCAATCAACCCGAAGACGAATTACCCGCAGTTTTACAGATTAACTCAGGCGCTGGCGGCACTGAAAGCCAGGATTGGGCAGAAATGCTCATGCGCATGTATCGAATGTATGGCGAGAAACAGGGATGGCAGGTGAGTGAATTGGATTTGCAATGGGGTGATGGAGCGGGGGTTAAAAGTGCAACCCTGCAATTTGACGGCCCCTTCGCCTATGGCTTCCTGAAAGCCGAGAGTGGTGTACACCGTCTCGTGCGCATCAGTCCCTTCGACAGCAATGCGCGCAGGCATACTTCATTTGCGAGTGTATACGTATACCCGCTTATCGATGACACCATAGAAATTGAGGTGAATCCATCAGAAGTGGAATGGGCGTTCTTTAGGAGCGGTGGCGCAGGGGGTCAAAACGTGAACAAGGTGGAAACCGCTGTGAGGCTCACGCACAAGCCAACTGGCATCGTGGTGGAATGTCAGCAGGCGCGTACCCAAGGCGAAAACAGGGAGAAGGCGATGACCATGTTAAAAAGCCGTTTGTACGAAGAAGAGATGCGCAAACGTGAAGCAATCAAGAACGCAAATAACGCCAGCAAGAAAAAGATAGAGTGGGGAAGCCAGATCAGATCTTATGTTTTCCATCCTTATAAAATGATCAAGGATCATCGAACTGATTATGAAGTGGGCAATGTGCAGCCTGTCATGGATGGTGAGCTGGATGGCTTTATCAAAGCCTACCTTATGATGGAAAAAGAAACCGCATAATATCCAATTCAAAAATTAAAGACCGGACTATGAACTTAGGTTATTTCAATTATCCGCTTCCAAACAATGAACCCGTCCTGAATTATGCACCAGGTTCAAAGGAAAGGGAAACTTTGAAGAACACACTGGGTTTGTTGAAAAAGGAAAAGATCGATGTTCCCATGTACATTGGGAACAAGGAAGTGCGGACTTCCAAAAAATTTCCGCTTCATCCCCCTCATGAAAAGAATTTCGTGTTGGGCACTTATAGCGAAGGCGACGAGAAACACGTGAGGCTCGCGATTGACGCTGCCCTGGAGGCCCGCAAATCCTGGTCGGAGATGAGTTGGGAAAACCGGGCTAATATTTTTCTGCGCGCCGCAGATCTTATCGCAGGAAGATATCGTTCCTACATGAATGGAACCACGATGTTGGGTCAAAGCAAAAATGCTTTCCAGGCAGAGATTGACAGTGCCTGTGAAATCATCGATTTCCTTCGATTCAACGTTCATTTTCTGAGTGAAATTTACAGGCAGCAACCGATTAGTAGTGCGGGTGTGCATAACCGTATGGAATATCGCGCACTCGAAGGTTTTGTACTTGCCATTACCCCATTTAATTTCACGGCTATTGGCGGCAATCTTCCAACGTCTGCGGCCATGTGCGGCAATGTGGTGGTTTGGAAACCGGCGCACACACAAATATATTCTGCGCAAATGTTTATGCGCATTCTGAAGGAAGCCGGGCTTCCGGATGGCGTGATCAACCTCATATATGTTGATGGTCCCACACTGGGCAAGGTTTGTTTTTCACACCCTGATTTTGGAGGTGTTCATTTTACCGGGTCTACCGGTGTGTTTAACCAGATGTGGAAGACCATCGGCGAAAACATGGGTGTTTACAAGTCATATCCCCGCATTGTGGGTGAAACGGGTGGAAAGGATTTTGTAATTGCACATAAGAGTGCAAATCCTGACGTGGTAGTGACGGCCTTGTTGAGGGGTGCATTTGAATTCCAGGGACAGAAATGCTCCGCTGCATCCCGCGCATATATTCCATCGAACCTCGCAGATGAAATCAGGCGGAAGCTGGTTGAGGGCGTCAAAAGTTTTAAAATTGGAGGCGTTGAAGATTTTTCCAACTTTATCAATGCCGTAATCGACGAAAAAAGCTTCGATAAAATCAAATCCTATATCAACAAAGCGGCGAAAGACAAGAAGGCATCAATCCTGGTGGGTGGCAAGTGCGACAAGAGCAAAGGATACTTTATTCAACCTACCATTATCGAAGCCAGGGATCCCAACTATGTGACCATGTGCGAAGAAATTTTCGGACCGGTACTTACGATCTATGTATATAACGCCAACCAGTTTGAGAAGGTTCTGGAACTGGCAGATACAACGTCTCCCTATGCGCTGACGGGTTCCATCATTTCCCAGGACAGGGACGCCATTGAGCTGGCAACTGCAAGGTTGCGACACGCCGCGGGCAATTTTTACATCAACGACAAACCCACAGGGGCGGTCGTTGGTCAACAGCCTTTTGGGGGCGCCAGGGCATCGGGAACAAATGACAAAGCAGGTTCCATTCTTAACCTGTATCGCTGGTTAAGCGCAAGGACCATCAAGGAGACCTTTGATCCGGCTACGGATTACCGTTATCCTTTCCTGCAAAAAGATTGACAGCTGAGCAATAAACTTAATTTTTCATTCCTGAGCATAACCAATAAATTCGCTTTACTAATTCTTCGCATTGAAAACAATTCTTGAAGGCAAGCAATTGAACCTAGTTATAAAGCGGTTGGCCCAGCAGCTGATCGAAAACCACGAGGATTTTTCCGATACCGTACTTATCGGAATTCAGCCCCGGGGTATCCCTTTTGCCGAAAGAATTCTGCAAGCCATCACTCAACTTCATCCGCGCGCCAAAGTCCAATACGGCCGACTTGACATCACCTTTTATCGCGATGATATCAGGAAGGAATTCCATAAAGCAAACGAGACTTCCATTCCATTTTCAGTGGAAAATATGAAGGTGGTGTTGATTGATGACGTGCTCCACACGGGAAGAACGATTCGCGCGGCAATGGACGCCTTGCTTGATTATGGTCGTCCTTCAAAGGTTGAGCTTTGTGTACTGATCGACCGCCGTTTCAGCAGACAATTACCCATTCAACCAGATTACTGCGGAAAAGCTATCGATTCGATATTGTCGCAGAAGGTAAAGGTGGAATGGAATGATGATGAAGTGATTTTGATTGAATAAGTAGACGGTAGACAGTGGACATTAATTCCAGAGCTTTTAGTCTTCCGTCCACTGTCTACTGTCTACTGTCTACTGTCTACTCCCGCAAAAGAGTTCTCCGGTTACGAAAAAAACCATTAATTTCGCATCCTAATGCAACTGAGTACAAAACATCTGCTTGGCATTAGAGACCTCCATCCCCAGGATATTCAGCTCATTTTAGATACTGCCGCACAATTCAAGGAAGTTTTACAGCGCCCCATCAAAAAGGTGCCCACTTTGCGGGACGTCACCATTGTCAACCTTTTTTACGAAAATTCAACGCGCACGCGTATTTCCTTCGAACTCGCCGAAAAAAGGCTGAGCGCCGATACTATCAATTTTACCTCATCCGGATCATCTGTTTCAAAAGGCGAAACCCTGCTCGACACCGTCAACAACATTCTCTCCATGAAGGTCGACATGGTTGTGATGCGACACAGCGCGAGCGGAGCTCCGCATTTCCTCGCCAAGCATATTCCGGCGGCCATCGTGAATGCAGGAGACGGCATCAATGAGCATCCCACGCAGGCACTCCTGGACGCATTTTCAATTCGCGAAAACCTGGGCACACTGGAAGGGAAAAAAGTGGTGCTGGTTGGAGATATTATGCACTCCAGGGTCGCACTCAGCAATATTTATCTTCTGAAAAAAATGGGAGCGGAAGTGATGGTCGCAGGTCCGCCCACATTGATCCCGGTGTATATCAAAGAAGCATTCGATATCCGGGTTGAATATAGCCTGAAAAAGGCACTGGAATGGTGCGACGTGGCAAACGTGCTTCGGATTCAATTGGAAAGGCAGAACCAGGTCCTGTTCAGTTCCCTCCGCGAATACAATTTGGCCTACGGTGTCAAAAAATCAATGCTCGATGCACTCAACAAGAATATCCTGATCATGCATCCGGGGCCCATCAACAGGGGTGTGGAATTGGACAGTGATGCAGCCGACAGCAAGCAGTCGATCATCCTGCAGCAGGTTGAAAATGGCGTAGCTGTTCGTATGGCAGTGCTCTATCTTCTGGCCGGCGGGAGAGACAAACTAAACTGATTCAAGGTCGTAATCGGGATAGATTGAATTATCTTTCATCTTCATAAAAGGACAATATGCCCCGTATTGCATTGTTCCCTGGCACATTCGACCCCATCACGCTCGGTCATGTGGATATCATCAATCGAGCATTGCCACTATTCGACAAGTTTTTTATTGGCATCGGACGCAACGCTAACAAGGAGCCGATGTTTTCTGAGGAGCAGCGCCTGGAATGGATCCAACACATGTACAAAGAAGATTCGCGCATTGATGTCGTGGTGTATGAAGGGCTCACGGTAGATTGTTGCCAGAAAGTGGGCGCCAATTTTATCGTCCGTGGCATTCGCTATGTGAATGACTTTGAGTATGAGAAAGCCATTGCAGACATGAATCGCAGTCTCGATCACAATATCGAAACGGTATTCCTCACCTGCTTGCCACAGTACACGTCTGTGGCGTCTACCCTTGTACGTGATGTAATCAGGAATGGGGGAGATGCGTCACCGTTCCTACCCAAACCCGTCGCCAAAACGCTTTTGGGGTATAAGGTTTGATCAGACCAGCAGCGCCATTGCGCACACATCCGAAATGGAAGGGAAACTATTTTTTAATTTTTTTTCGATGCCGGAAGGTGCCACCCATTCGATGGATTGAATGCCTTCTTCCGTTTGTGCCTTTAGTTTGTCGGTTACCTTTCCTTTCATGCGATACCAGTGCGATTCCTTCAGGATATGCTTACCAAATTCGTCATATGTGTGAAAGGTAGTGGTGATCTTATCTTTTAATTTGATGTGTTGCAACCCGGTCTCCTCCCTCACTTCGCGCTGCGCGCATTCCTCCAGTTTTTCCCCATTGTCGAGCTTTCCTTTCGGTAAATCCCATTTTCCACGACGGAAAATAAAAAGGATCTCGTCTTTCTCATTTACAACCCAACCTCCCGCGGCCAACACGATCTTGAAATGTTTCCAGAATGCTTTTTTCAATTTCTCCAGGTCGGGGTGCCACAAAATACCGGCATGAAAATCATTTTTCTTGATTTCATGCATGAGCGACTTGATTGCCGAGTTGTTGATCTCGTCTATGAAAATCGCATCGGGATGGTGCAGGTATTCGTGGATGGTGGGGTCAATCTCATCACAAAGAAAGACGGGCTTGTCGCCGAAATAGATCTTGATGTACATAAAGATGTTATTGGGTATTGGGTATTAGGTATTGGGAATAGAGTTAAAGTTAGAAATTATAGCTTTATGCCGCCCATTACCCAATTCCTAATACCCAATACCTAATACCCTAAAAATATATCGCATGAAAAACAATCTTTCCTTCGGTATTGTATTCCAGTGTAGGCGCTGGAATCTTGATCATATTTAACACGAAGAACACCGTTTTGAGCACCTTGCTCCGGGTCCTGAATTTCGTGAAATCGATATCTGGCGCCAGGTAAAACCTGCGAATTCTTGGGATCGAGGTGTAGTCATGGATTACCCCATTTGCGTCTGTCCACTTGTTTTCTCTTCCACCCAGCATCAGGTCACTACTGTACCCCGCCGAAATATTGAGCCAGCGGGGCCAGAACCTGGTTGACTTGTCAAACGACCACGGATTTACGCTAAGCCAGTAAGTTTGGGAATTATAATCCTTTAAAATTCTTTCTGCTGTTGTTGTACCAAACAAGTCATCGCGACGATAAATCAAATCATCCGGATAGTCATGTGGCCAATATGAAAATTTGATCTGGATCCTCTGTTCCTTCCACCCTAATTCCTGCGACACATACGCGCCGGCGCCGATGACATTTGCAATCATGTCGTAGGGACTGAATCCCCATTCAGCCGAAAATCCGTCCAATACTTCAATTACGCTTTGATATGCCATGGCACTCGCTCCACCGAGCCAGACAGCCGTTTTCGGATTCATACCAGTATATTTCCAGGCTCCCCCTGATAGTCTTGACAAAGTGTAGGCCGTCCACATATGGCCCATCTTATCCATCTGGTTCCATTCCGGGAAATCATCAAAAAAATGAAAGCTGGTAGCGGGATAGTCGGAATACCAGGCACGGTTAAGTGCAAAAAAAGAAGCCCCCAGCAGGGCGACGTGTGCGCCCCCCACAACCCACAATCTTGTTTTATTCACCTGGTGAGGATGGAGATTGCCGGAATCAGGAATACCGGTTAAAATAATTGGATTTGAGGCAGTCGCCAGGGCACTGTCCTGCGCGTTCGTCTGCGCAGCAACATTCACCGATTGAAGTAAGAGAAATGCGCTGTAAAGGAAATTTTTTATGCTCATTTTGCAATGCAAACCTACGCTACTATTGGAAAACCTCGTTCCCCCTTTCAGGGCAATTTGCTAATGTTCGCAAACTTCCCGAAATTAGTCGTCCACCTTAATACGCAAAGAGCATGACCGATATTGTACAGCAGAAGGTAAGTAAGTGGTTAACGGGAAACTTTGACGAAGCTACCAAGGAAACCATCAAAAAGTTACAGGCAACCAACCCTGATGAACTGACAGAAGCATTTTATCAAAACCTGGAATTTGGCACCGGAGGATTGAGGGGAATCATGGGGATCGGCACCAACCGGATGAACAAATACACGGTTGGCATGGCTACACAGGGATTTGCGAATTACCTCAAACAAAAATTACAGGGCGAGATCAAGGTGGCGATTGCACATGATTGTAGAAATAACAGTCGTTTTTTTGCAGAAACAACTGCCCATGTTTTTGCCGCCAATGGCATCAAAGTCTTCCTTTTTGAAAGTCTTCGCCCCACACCTGAACTTTCTTTCACCATCCGCCACCTTAAATGCCAGGCCGGCGTGGTTTGCACCGCGTCGCACAATCCGAAAGAATACAATGGTTACAAAGCCTACTGGTCAGACGGCGGACAACTTGTGCCACCGCACGACAAGGCTGTTGTAGCCGAAGTTGAAAAGATCAGTTCGGTGGATGACGTAAAATTTTCCGGTTCAGACGAAAACATCGCGATCATCGGGAAAGAATTAGACGAGGCGTTTTGGAACATGTCAAAAGGACTTTCCATCAATCCGGAAATCATAGCGAAGCAAAAGGATTTGAATATCGTTTATACACCTATCCACGGTTCGGGAATTACATTGACGCCTGAACTTCTTAAACGCTATGGTTTCACCAATGTTCATATTGTTGAAGAACAGGCCACGCCCGACGGAAATTTTCCTACCGTCGTTTATCCCAACCCGGAAGAGTCTGAGGCGATGAGCATTGGTCTCAAAAAAGCAAAGTCGCTTGATGCTGATATTCTCCTCGGAACAGACCCCGATGCGGACAGGGTGGGCGTAGGCATTAAGAACGATAAGGGGGAGTGGATGCTGCTGAATGGCAACCAAATTGCGACAGTCCTTTTCTGTTATATCATTGAAGCAAGGAAAGAAAAGGGGCAGTTGCAGAGCAACGATTTCATGGCTACCACAATTGTAACCACGGATCTGCTTCCGCAAATCGCCCGTCAAAACGATCTGAAGTGCTACACCGTACTAACCGGCTTCAAATGGATCGCAGAGCAGATCAGGGTTTTGGAAGGCAAAGAAAAGTTCCTATGTGGCGGTGAAGAATCCTATGGTTACATGATTGGCGACCAGGTGCGCGACAAAGACGCCATTTCGAGTGTGGCATTGATATGTGAAGCAGCTGCCTACTTGAAAAATAAGGGCATCGGCGTTTATGAATACCTGCTAAAGACCTATGTGAAATATGGATTGTACAAGGAGCACCTGGTTTCACTAACGAGGAAGGGTATGCGCGGACAGGAAGAAATTGCGGACATGATGAAGTCTTTTCGTGCAAATCCACCTAGTTCGATTAATGGATCGGAGGTCGTTGAATTACTCGATTATGAGGAGCGAAAGGGAAAAGATTTGAAGACCGGAAAAAGCTGGAACATTGAGTTGCCCAAATCGAACGTATTGCAGTTTATCACGGCAGACGGTTCAAAAATCTCCGCAAGGCCTTCTGGCACCGAGCCCAAAATAAAATTCTATTTCAGTGTAAATTCAAAACTCTCCAATGTTGCCGACTTCGAGAAAACCAACGCGGCCCTGGATGGAAAAATCAAGGCCATTATTGCTGATTTAAAGTTGCAGTGAGCGATAATCGTTGAACGTTGTTCTTTGTTCGTTGTTCGTTCTTCGGTCTTTAGAAAACTGACTACAGAGAGTTTGCAGTTGGTGGAATTTTTTGATCAGTTGCAATCCACGGCCAACGAACAACGAACAACGATTAAGGAACAACGATCAACCCTGCCTGCCGGCAGGCAGGGATTCCGTATCTTGCGCCCGTCTATGAGAAAATTTGAAGACAGTTATCGGCACAAAGGCCTGCGAAAGCAATTAGTAGATCTTCTCGCTCAAAAGGGTATAACCGATCAGCGTGTGCTCAACGCCATCAATGTGATTCCCCGCCATTTTTTTATGGATTCCGCGCTCGACAAGATCGCCTATGAGGACCGGGCATTTCCGATAGGCGAGGGGCAAACCATTTCACAACCTTACACCGTCGCTTACCAATCTCAACTCCTCGACGTGAAGCCTTTCGACAAAGTTCTGGAGATCGGAACAGGAAGTGCTTACCAGTCTACGGTTTTGGCAGAAATAGGAGCCCAGGTGTTTACCATTGAAAGACAGAAGAAACTTTTTGACCAGCACAAGAATTTTCCATTCCTCAGAAAATATCCCGCAGTCAAATATTTCTATGGCGACGGTTACGAAGGCCTATCCAGCTTTGCGCCATTCGACAGAATACTTGTCACAGCCGCAGCGCCATTCATTCCCGACAAATTGAAAGATCAACTCAAAGTTGGCGGCAAAATGGTAATCCCGGTTAATGAAGGAAACCTTCAACGTATGGTCAGACTAACCCGGATGGCTACCGGCAGTTTTGCGGAAGAAGCCTTTGACCTTTTCTCGTTCGTTCCCATGGTGGGCGGAAAAAATAATTAAAAAAAAGGCGCCGGGAACAAGTCCCGGCGCGCCCGCTTATGAACAAGTAATAACCCCGTTATTGTTGCAAGCCTTCCGTCGCGCCCTCAACTCCACTCCTGTTATTTTTGCGTTTAAACAGGGACACATCAAATTTCCCGAACCGGTAGGAAAAGTTCAGGCGGAAAACCTGCCAGTCTCTTCTTCTCCAGGAATCCTGAACGAAGTAAGGAGACTCTGTATGCGTATCGTAAATCCTTGTCTTGAAAACGTCGTTTACGCTTAAAGTGATTGCTGCTTTTTTGTCTTTCAGGAATTCTTTGCGCAATGCCACGTCAACACCACCCGTTGGCCTGATATAACCCTGTGCCGTCGTGGGCTGGAAGCCGAAACCGCCACCGCCACCGCCACCTGGGCCACCACCACGTCCACCTTGTCCGCCGCCACCCTGGGGCAGAATCGTTTTTGATTGGTAATCGCCTGAAAGCTGGATTGAAAAATTCTTGGGCAACTTGAAGTTCAGATTCATTTTAAACAGGAAACTCCACAAATCATTTACATCAGCCGCTGCAGTAGTGTCGGATGCAATAATTGCAGAATTGTAGAAGTTCAGGTTCGTTGTTGCATCAAGCCATTTAAACAATGGGTTCTTTGACGTAAACTCCATACCATATGCACGGCTGTGATTGGCGTTGATATAAGTATTAATAATGATGCTTTTTCCTGTCAAAGGATTTGTCGCTATTTCCTGGTTGCCGGTAATGAGATCAGTCGTGTATTTGTAATAAGCTGAAATCAGAAAGCTGTGTCCCTTAGCAAAAGCCTTATTGTAATTTAACTCAAATGAATTCGTGAATTCTGGTTTCAGGTTGGGATTGCCACGCCTGATATTGAGTGAATCAGAAAAATCAATAAAGGGAATCAATTGGAAGAAGTTCGGCCTGTTGATCCTCCTGGAATAGTTTAGCTGCAGGTCCTGGTTGCCTTTAAATTTTTGGGTCAGGAATAAACTCGGGAACAGGGTCAAGGGATAGCTGTTCGAAAACGTTTGATTCGTATTCAACATTTCACCCGTGTACTTTGAGCTCTCAACGCGCAATCCAGCCTGGTAAGAAAAGTTTTTTCCAATCACATTTGAGTAGGTGGTATACGCCGCATATACCTGGTCATTATACTGATAGTTTGCGTTCGCGACGGGAATGGGAAGGTAAGCTTCAAGGTCATAATTATACCTGAAATTGTCACTGACGCTGTTCACGTTTCGGATGGCCGCTCTCACGCCGGCTTCCAGTTTGGATTTCTCGGTCAGCGGCGCCGTATAATCGGACTGGATAGTCCAGAACTTACTGGTGCCGCTATTGTCTTGCTTCTCCAGTGATGGATCACCGGAAGGCAAATGATCAGACACAAAATATTGCGTGGTGTAGTTACTTCCCCCCGTATTCTTGTTTGCATTGTAATTCACATCGGCCGTCAACTCCATGCCCGGTTTCGTGAACAGGTGTTTATAGCCCAACGACGTTCCAAAGTTTCTGAAATCACGGTTGCTGATGGCCTTACGTTCTGAATTCTGGCTAACCGGAGGGGTAAAGAGGCTATCGGTTACAGTTGAGTACAGGTCCTCTCCATCAAATTGACCTTTTACATAGTTCTGTGCAAGCGTAATCGTGTTCCTGTTGTCGATCAGGTAATCGAAGCCAATTCTGCCAAACAGGAAAAAGCCATTGTTCTTCGTATCGGTATTCTGCGACACATTGGTGCGAGGCGTGTCGTAGAGGTTTTGCCTGTAAGAGAAGCCCTCACCAATCGACTTTCGCTGGTTCACGTTGAGACTCGCAAAGAAATTTATCTTTCCTTGTTTGATATTGAAATCGCCGCCACCATTAAATTTCCCCCTGGAATCCACACCTGCTCGAAGGTTTCCATTGTAGCCAGCCTTCCTGTTCTTCTTTAAAATGATGTTGATGATACCAGCGGTACCGCCGGAAGCATCAAACTTTGCCGAAGGGTTGGTGATCAATTCCACACTTTGGATGGCGTCTGACGGAATCTGGTCGAGTGTCAAAGTTGTTGGCCGCCCGTCAACAAATATAGTAGGGTTCGCATTTCTGAGCGTTACGTTGCCGTCGATGTCAACATTCACGCCTGGAATATTTTTCATCAACTCGGTGGCCGTCTGCCCGGTTGTTACGATATTTTTATCAACGTTGAAAATCTTGCGATCCACGCCCATTTCAAAAAATGGTTTCGTCGCCACAATTTTCACTGCCTCCAGTTCCTTGGAATCGGCTGTCATTTTAATATTACCCAGGTCACGATCAATGTTGTTCAACATCGAGCCCTGGTCACCGCCCGGTTTCATTTCAAACTTTACCGGCATGTCAATCGGTGTGTAGCCTATCGCACTAATCTTTAATTTGAATTGACCCATGATGGGAAGATTCTCCAGGCTGAAGTCGCCATTGGATTGGGTGAGTTGCGCCTTAATCGCTACATCTTTTCTCTTTTTAGTAACCGTATCAAATTTGCTTTGAACGAGTTCTATAGATGCACCGTCAATTCCTTTGTTCGTTTTGACGTCAACTACCTTTCCATAGAAATGCCCTATGCTGGGTGCTTGTCCGCCACCGCG
>Ga0097621_100000142_pt1 | contig 43201 bp, 34 predicted proteins | sample KBSMisM72_FD_73165 | JGI IMG/M metagenome (GOLD analysis project Ga0097621, IMG submission 73165) | Miscanthus rhizosphere microbial communities from Kellogg Biological Station, Michigan, USA - KBS Miscanthus M7-2 (version 2) (version 2) | ecosystem: Host-associated > Plants > Roots >... | reverse complement strand
CCCCCTCCGAGAACGCCCTTGAATTGACTGATCTGGACGCGGTCGCCGAGTAATGTGAGGACACCATTGCCGCCCTGCAGGCCGAGTGGCACAGTCCCGGTTGCGAAGTTTGCGTTCACGACGCGGATTTCACCGTGCACATTCGGATCGGAGCGCCGCCCGTAAGAATCGATGTCGAACTTGATTTGACCCGAGCTTTCCAGGTCGGGATCGAATATCTGTGCCAGGTTCAAGTCCACTGATCCCTGAAGGAGAATCGATGCAGCTGCATTGGTCGACAGCGGAACAGTACCCTGGAACTGCAAATCGGTTCCTGTGCCGCGCAGTGCACCTCGAGGTATTTCAAGCGTGCCATGGACGTAATCGGCATGAATCGGCCCGGCGGCAGCGAGCTGTATGCTGTTTTTGTAGTTCACCGACAGCTGAGGAATCGTTACATGTGCTTCGAGTTGGTCTTTCTTCTTCAGCGGGCCCCGAATCGTGGCATGCAGTTCAGTTTGACCTCGAATGTTTCCAGCCTGGGAGGACGCGTAAGCCTCTACCAGCGGCTCGAAGGGGATGACCTGAGTATCAAGTTTCGCATCGGCATAAAAGTCGTCCGTAAGCCGCACCGTGCCGTGGCTGTTGATGGACGTGTGGACCACATCCGAGCGCAAATCGAAGGTGCCAACATGATTGGCCACTGTGGTCTGAAGTTTCAGGCCGCTGATTTTTTGCCCACGCACATCAAGCTGCGGGACTTCAAGGGTTGCATTCAGGCCCGGATTGTCGAACGTGCCCTTGCCGTCCGCATTCAGGTTGAGAACTCCACTGAGCGGCATGTTTCGCTGTTTTACATTTTCCAGCTGATCCAAATGAATGCCATTGGCGCGAAGCTGTCCCTCGAAATACTTGTCCCGGGGACGCAGAATGAGCTTGGCGGTAAGGTCGCCGGCCGGGATCTGAGCCTCAAGATCTGCGACCAGTGCATCTCCGGTGCCATTGAACTGCAAGCTCAGTGAATGGAGTACCTCGTCCTGAATCTTGGCGTTGGTGAGGGTGATCCTGCCGTTTCCCAAAGGGCTTTGTTGGGAGCCATGCAAAGAAATCGCAGCCGCTAAAATGCCGGATACGGGGAATTGTTTCCCCGCACCCCGCATAATCTCACCCACGTCGATGTGGGCGGCGTTGAGCGAGAGTTGAACCGGACTAGCGTCGGTGAACGACCACTTTTGTAATTTTGCATTCAGGCCAAAGCTGACTCGTCCGTGGTTGACAGCCTCTAGCTGCCCGTTCTGGAGATTGATTTGCGAAGGGTCAAGCTGGATATTTGCGCGTAGCTGCCGCCAAGTTGTGCCGTGTACCTTCAGATTGTTTGCATTGAATTGGCTGGCCATCTTCGGAGCATCGGTCGTTCCGGTAACCGTGGCATGCAGGGAAGCGGTTCCATACAGTCCGATCATAGGCTGGCCAGGCCGTATGGCCCGAGCAAGGGTTTCAAGCTCATGCAAGTCATTGGCCTGAAGGGCAAGCTGCAAGGCCGACTGGCTGCTGACCAAGCCACTCATGGTCAGCGAGGTTTGCGGAGTCTTCAGGAAACTGTTTGCCATCTCAATCTGCTTGCGCCTGGCATCGTAGTGAGCGTGAATGGCCCCATCGAGCGGAACTGGATTCGACTGGCTGCTGCCCGCAATCCGAGCGCGGATGACGGCGTCGGCGCGCGCGACTAGGTCGTCCATGGTTGTTCCCCAGGTGGCATCCGCCGTTCCGTTAACGATGCCGGATAGGCCGAGCTCGCGAATCTCCTGCGTGTTCTTGAGTGACTGGGCAGATTTCAGAGAAATGCTGTGAAGGGCGGCGGTTAAGTGGGAGCGGGAATTACCGGCAAGGTCGCGAGTAACCAGGCTGGCGGTCAAATCTCCGCCAAGCAAATGCGCTCTCAAGTCCGGCACATGCAAGTTGCCATTTTCCACTTTGTAGCTCGCCGCAAGGTCGTCCACCGCTTGGTGAATGCTTCCGGCCTGAATCACGAGCTGTCGGCTGCGGAGGTTTCCATCGACATAGACGGAAGCCAGGAACGGCCGATTGGCGGCAGTGATGTAGCTGATTTTCCCGTCGGCTCGAATCAGTCCGCGTGGCAAAGCGTCATTGCGAAGAATGCGGCTGAACTCGCCGGAGTCTAGGTTGACGCCATATTGCGCGTCGATTCTCGGACTGGAGTAGTCGCTGACTACGGCTCTTAGTACAAGGTTAGAGTTTCCGCTGTCGAGCGCTGCCTGCTTTAGCGTAAAGGTCTCGGGCGAAGCAACGAACTCGGCATCAAGCTGGTGGGGTACCGGCGCGTAGTTGTCGAGGATGAGGCGGCCGTCGCGATATCCCAGGGTGCCCGAGTAGGTGCGGCGCCCCGCGTCGTAGGTGGAGGCGAAGTTCAGCTGATGCAGATCCGCGCTCAAAACCGCTTTGCGGTCGTTGTAGTAGATCTCACCATTCTCGATCCTGGCGTGCCGCACCCCAAGATCGAACAGATTCGTGTTGCTCTTGGCATTGCTGGTCTTGGGTTTGGGCAAGTTGTTGTTGCCCTTCTTGTCCACCTGCACGCGGATCACTGGCCGTTCCAAGTCGATGTCATTGACGTACCAGTTGCGATGCAAAAGGGAAGTCACCGTAATTGCGACGTGCAGGCGTTGCGCTTCCGCCAAAGGTGGCGATGGGAGAGGAGATGCTCCTTCGATGGAAAGGCCGTAAAGATCAAGAACAGGGCTGATTCCCGAGAAGTGCAAACCGAAGTCGGTCAGGCTTACCTTGACGCCGAGAGCGCTAGTCGCCTTCTCCTGGGAGACCCGCAGTACGTAGCGATGGACCCCACGGCTATGTAGGGCCACGTACACGGTCAAAAAAACTAGGAGGACAAGAGCGGCAATGCCCCCTGCGATCCAGGCGAGTAGGTTTTTCCACCCCGCACGCCTGCCGCGCGGAGTCCGCACGACTTCTCGTGGCCCGTGAGGCCGGTAATTCGACGGAAATTGCGGCGCGCTGCTCAAAATGCTTGTCCTATCGAGAAGAAGTATTGCGTAGATTTGATTCCTGGCGACGCATTCAAGTTGTGACCAATATCGAAGCGAATGGGGCCGAGGGGGGTCGCGTAGCGGAATCCCAGGCCCACTGAGTTGGTGTACTGTCCGTGAAATCCTACGTGAGCAAAGACGTTCCCGCCGTCGTAAAACGGAACCACGCCCAATCCTTTCTTGAGCGGAACGGGAATTCTGAATTCGGAATTGATGATCAACAACTGCTTCCCACCTTGGGGGGCCGTGATCAGGGAACACGAGTTTGGGTCCCCTGGTATTCCGCAGGCGACGATGACGCGTTGTGGTCCTGCGCCATTCAAGGGGAAGCCCCGGAGAGTGCCCCCGCCTCCAGAAAAGAACAGCTCGCTGATAGGCACGTGGCTGCCTGAGAAAGGCTCTTCGACTCCCACCCTTAAGCTGTTCGCCCAGACGATCCCCGCACGGATTGTCTTGTAGTAGGCAGTCTGGGTGAGAAGCTTGGCGAATCCTACACTCGAACCGAGACTTCGCGGATTGAAGTCGATCTCATAGCTGTAGTAAGCGCCCTTGTGGGCGTCGAGTATATTATCGCGGGTGTCGCGAACGAAGTTTACCGAAAGAGTCGAAAGGCGAGTGTGGAGATCCTCAGGGGGGACAAGGGAGGGGATGAGCAGGTGAGTGATGCCGGTTTCGCTGAAGGAGTAACGCAAGAACAGGTTGTTGGTCTTGTCTGGGTTAAGAGGATGCTCCAGCTGCCAGCCGACTTGCCCCACTCGCGCGGTGAAGATCGGGTTTTCGCTGTCGTGCTCAGCTGCCAAACTAAATTGCGACGACCAGTTCGTGTCGCGGAAGTGCGGGTCGGTGTAGTTGATCAACGCGCGCTGATCCAGTCGTCCCGCGAGCCCTGAGAGAGTGATCATTTCGGCGCGGCCGCGGACGTTTTTCCGGGTGTATTCGAATGAGCCCCGCGGGCCATAGAAGGTTTTTTCGCTGGTCTTGAAAGTTTGTCTTATGCCGACGGGAGGAATTCCAGGAAGCGCGACCGTGCCGCTCGGCACGCTGCCGCCTCGATTGATGACTTCAAAACCGTAGCTGTAGGTCATGGCGTTCCGGTTGGCTTCGTGGACCTTGACCAGCACGTCTTCCTGGGTTTGGGTGGTGATGGTGCGCCGCGGGTCGATCTCCGCCCAGTCAAAAATGCCGAGCTTGTAAAGCTCGTTTTCATCGATCAACATTTGATCTTCACGCAGCGGCTGTTCGGTCTCGAGGGGGACAGCGCGTTGAATGACCATCTGCTTGGTGTGTCCGAGACCCAGGGTTTTCGCTCGCGCGATCCGCACTTGCGGCCCTTCGGTGATGCGATAGAGGACAACCAACTGGTGCGGGTGGTGCCTATCGACAGGCGTGGCGGTCGCCCGGAAGCTGGCATTCAAATATCCGTTCGTCAGGTAATTTGCCAAAATGACGCTGCGATCGTCGTCGACCCGCCTTTGCGAATAGGCTTGGCCTTCCACAACTTTGAGGCCATTCGGCGCAAGCTGACTGACGCTTCTTGTCTCAGCTCCTTCGATACGCAACGACTCGACGGTATCTTGAGGCCCCTCGTCGATGTGGAACTTGACGCCAATATCGCCGCCGTGGCTGATGACCTGGGGCGTGGCTTTTACCGAGCTGTAACCTTCCGCCTTATAGAGGTTCTCTATATTTCTCACACTCTGACGCACGAGTTGCTGGCTGTAGCGCCCGTGCGAAAAGATCCACCACCTGTTCTTGCGCTCAACGGTTACGCGGGAAAGCAAATCTTTTTCGGAAAAGCGGTGATTGCCAGAAACATCCACATCTGTGACCTTGTGTCGAGGACCTCTTGTAACGTGGTAGGCGATCACCTTCCCGTTCGTTTGGTCCTGGACATCGACGGCCACGTTGGCATCGAAGAATCCTTTCTTCTGCAGATATGCCAAGAGGTTCTGTTTGCCTTCCTGGATAATCTCGGGATTGATTCCAGCCTGCTGATAGACGGGCAGCAGATTGTGTCTGGTCCGACTCCAGAGACGAATGCCCGTCACGGTTGTGTGTACCTTGGTGCCGGTGTTCACGCTGAAATGAACGTCGGCGCGGTTGGTGCTGGGATCGTATTCCGCACCGATGAGTTGTACCTGCGCACCGAGGAATCCTTCTTTGATGAGTGAAGTATTCAAGTAATTCGTCGCGTTTTGCACACGTTTTAAAGAGTACGGTCGGCCTTTAATCACCGCGGAAGACCGCAGGCGAGCCAGCCACGACCGCAGCACACGTTCCAGACGCGCCGTCTCCTCGGGAGAAGCTCCCGTGATATCGACCTTGCCGAACTTGGCGTGCTTGCCGAAGTTTGTATGAAAAACGACATTGACCACGCCTGCTTGTTTGTCCACTTCGATACTTGGTTTCACCTCTGCCTGAAAGTATCCATTCTGCTGGAAGAAACGCGTGAGGTGCGTTTGGGCTCGGTTGATGTCGAGCGTTGTGTAAGCCCCTCGTGGTGGGTAGTCGGCGATCTGCAGCAGACGTGAGTAGCCGAATCGGTGTGTGGCTTCGGGGAAGTTGAAGACCCCGAAATAAAATGCCGGCTGAAGGACGAACAGGAGCCTGATTCCGTCCCCTTCGGGGCGCACATCGACTTCCACTGCCTGGTATCCCTGCTTGGTGAGGGCGGCAATGGTCGAATCTGCCTTCTCGCGCGAAAATGGCTCATTTGCACGTTGTTGGATAAAAGGCAGGAGCGTGTCGGGATTGAGCTCTGGTTGGCCGGCCAAATCGACCGAGAGCACCTTCTGTCCTTCATAGGAGGGCAATATCTCTTGGGTTTGCGGGGCGGTGTGCGGTGCCTGGCCGGGCTGGGCCGTTGGGCCGGACTGTGCGCGGGCGAGAGCAGCAGCACAGATCAGAGAAGCTACGGCAATGCTGGTTCGCTCTAGCACTGTCGTGTGATGCGGAATTTCCGGGAACTTTTGTCCGCAAAAAACGTGGCGGAAGTCGAATGTCTCTTGCTCAGCAGCAGCAAGCAGGCAATCAAACAGAGGCAGTCATTTTTCCTTTTCTATGAGCGGCGCGAAAGCCAATTGTCCCTAAAAGACGAACCGTATTTCCCGAAAATTAGAACGGACACCCATACCGATTCGGTTCCTGAACTTCAAGCCTGCTCAACACCTAGTTTTTGTACCTTAGGCGACAGATGGGGGAAACACCTACGGGAAGATCTTGGCGTCGATCACGAATCCAAATGCGATGGTTTTCTGCCAGAATTGCATGCTAGCGTGCTTGCAAGTGTCGACCAAGGACGAACGATGTATCAATGGGGGGATGTGAACAACCGATCTGGACCACCTTGCGCCATGTCAATGTGGCAACCGCGCAGCAATACATCAAAGTTCGCAATCTGAAAGTTGAGGTTGAGATGCAGTTGCCGGATTGTGCTGTGTGCGCTTGCCGCGCCAGAACAGGCATTCGGCAAAGCAACCGTGCTAAATTAGTGGTGCTGTTTAACATCCATCCGCAGCGGGCGCGTAGCTCAGTTGGTAGAGCAATGCCCTTTTAAGGCATGGGTCGCAGGTTCGAATCCTGCCGCGCTCATCACCCAACCACCAGTGTTCTCAGCACTTTCCTGATCAGAAGATGAAGCGGCGAATTGGGTGAAAATCTATTACGCCAGTCTTCGAGGTATCACAGAAGGCGGAGACTGGTCCGCGTGGCTTCAATATTTCTTGAATGGGGTTGCCCGTCAGTCCGAAGACGCGATCAGTCGTGCGGAAAGAACTAACAAATTACTGGAGCACTGGCGACACAGACTGGCCAGTGATGCGCATGCCAAGGTCGCCTTTAAGATGGTAGAGCTGCTGGGAGCCAACCCGTTCCTCACTCCAGGGGTGCTCAGCAAAGGCTTGGCCTAGCGTACAACACCGTCATGCGTGCCATCGGCCGACTAGAGAAACTGGGGATAGTAAAAGAAGTCAGCGGGGCGAAACGCGACCGAGTTTACTGTGCGAAGAAGTTGCTCCAGATCTTCGAAGAACCTCCACAACTCAAACCCGCAGGCAAGTTTTGACGCCAAGACTCAACGCTGGAGTCCTTCCGGGGTGCGCCTCTCAGATCCCGCTGCCGAGAGAACGGACCCCTCCGTGTACCTCATCATTTTGGGGGGACGATGGCAGCCGAACTCCGGCCTTGGGCATGCAACCACCCGCGATAGCTCGATCCAATTTATCCAGATCGAGAGAAAAGCCCACTGACGTGATCAGTGGGCTACGTGGGGAAGCTATGTAGATTCCCAATCGGAAGTTCCATCTTCCGCCGTCTTCACCCCTGAGGATTCCTGCAGACGGCGGCAGCGTCAACTACCGATCCTGACGTTTATATCGTCTCTCGTACTCTTTTGTTATCCCTCGAACGTGCCACGTTGCTTTAAGGCGTTTCAGCCATGGACCCTTGTGGCCAAGCCGCCCAAAAGCCCGTGGACCTGCAACTCGGCTTGTTCCTGCGCCTGTTCCTCAACCGTCACCGTCGAACCTGCGAGCGCGACAGCGAAGGGGGATCAAAGTCAACCATGGCTCCAATGCGGGCCCGTAGCCTATTGCTACTTGTGGTTATCCCGTTGAGACGCAGGGATTTATGGGTGACTCGAGTGCCGCTGGCACACTTGGTCGGAGTCGATGTTTTCTTGAAATCCAGCCCACCTGGAATTAGGCGTCCTGGAGAAGTCTTTCGGGAAAGCGGGTTGTGTCAACGACTCACAACTACCGGTAAAAATCGCGCGGGGTTGCGCGTTCCATTTTTTAACTCCGGCAAACTTTCTTCTTTTATTTTGGATCTTAGATAATGTACAGTAAAACCCTTAGATCAACTACAGGTTTCGCGTCGCAGTCATTGCAGCGACGATTGCCAACTTTGCATTAACACACGGGGTCACAACGAAATTAACGCCACCTAGCGCTGCACCCGGGGGGAGGCAGCGTTAACTCTTGGACGCTTCCCCGTTCATGAGACTAGCTGATGTGCTGGGGGACTGTCCGATGAGAGACGAGACTAGGGCGGCTGTGTTTTTGCTAGCCCAGAACCGCCTGCTACGCGAAGCCTTATCTCGGGTGCTTGCAAATAAAAGCGGCATTGTAGTGGTCGGGTCTTGCCCGGCGTCTCCGAATTCCTTGCAGGAGATTGTGACGGCTGCTGCCGACATTCTGATCCTCGATTCCTTTACCACCAGCCACGCCCACTTGGACTTCATTCGCGAGGTGCGGCGAAATGTGCCTGATATTCGCTTGGTAATGATTGGAATGAGTACCGATGAGCAGCAGTTTCTGCAATTCGTTCGCGAGGGAGTCATGGGGTACGTCGTGGAAGATGCCTCGGCTCTCGAGGTGGTGGCGGCTGTCCGAACCGTCGCGATGGGCGGAGCAGCCTGCTCTCCTGAACTGTGCGCATTCTTGTTTCGTTTCGCAGCTCGCCAAAATCAGATGCCAAGCTTCCATGCTCGCAGCAGGTTAGGGCTGACGAATCGTGAGCAACAGCTGGTCGGACTTATTTCACAAGGACTTACCAATAAGGAAATTGCCAGCGAGTTACAGCTTGCGGAGCATACAGTTCGCAACCACATCCACCGCATGTTGCGCAAGGTCGGTGCGACGCACCGCCTGGCCGTCGTCGATATCTGCCGTATGGAAGGAATCCCGGTTTAACCTGGAAGGGCTAAGGATCATCGTGGTCGGATAGCTTTCAGGGAGAGCCTCCTAATCGTCACTCCTGTAATTTGGTTGATGCCTCCCCATGATTCAACCTGATTGGTGACTCCGGCCTGTCGATGAATCCTTCCTGGTCTTAGAAATACGCCCCTCTAGTAGCGCTGTGGTTTAACTGGCCATCCTTGTTCATGGTCATCTGCCCTCCGTTCTTGAAATGTGTCCCAATTTGTACCAATGAGTCGATGTGAATGCATCGCAAACGGTGCAATCAGGCTCGTCTATGGTACAAAATTGGTACTCCTTGCACTAAAAACTGGTACTCACCCAACCTATTTGTACCAATCTCGAACCCAGACTTGTGCATGGTTCTGGGACACATTTGTTTCTTACATTTTTCTAGCTAACTCCCATAATTCACGAAGTCGTTCTCTGCTTGGAGTTTGCCATGCGAAAAATTCGGGTGTTGATCGCGAATCGCCCGCGGCTGATGCGAGATCTGATCCTTGCCACTGTCTCTGATCAGCCGGACATCGAGGTATTAGGGGCACTCGAGGACGAGTCGCAAATTGCACAAGTAGTCGCCGAGACCCATCCCGACTTCGTGATCGTCGGTTTGGATAAGGCGCACGAAAGGCCTGCGATCTGTGACTACGTACTGTCCCACCATCCACGAGTGAAGGTTATAGCCGTTGCGGCGGACCAGGATAACAGTGTTTTCTTCTGGTCCGATATTCGATCGGCAGCCGTCGAGAGTTCAGAGCAAGGGATTCTGGATGTGATTCGCGGCAGAACACATTCGTTAATTCATAGAGTGATGTAACGCAATCTCGGATGGCTGTAGAAAGATTGTAAGTTGCTGTAAACAAAAAACATAGCCTTGGCTATCTCACAAAAGCCAGATGTAAGTGAGGTGGCGAAGCTGTAGGTAGGCACAATGTCCACCGCGACGTCGATCCTGTCGTTAACCGAACAAGAGAGAGGCAGCTCGTCCCTTCCGCGATGGGTCGCAGTTTACACCGTGGCCCGCCACGAGAAAGTCGTCGCCCGTCAACTGGAGGAGCGACGGATAGAAACCTTTCTTCCTCTTTATCGAAGTCTGCGCCAGTGGAAGGACCGCAGGAAAGAAGTCGAGTTGGCATTGTTTCCCAGCTATCTGTTCGCGAGATTGCTGACCAATAGCAAACTGCCAGTGCTGCAGGTGCCGGGTGTAGTGAGCATCGTGACTTTTAACGGCGAGCTGGCGGTATTGCCTGAGCAGGAGATTAGCGCTCTTCGGAATGGGCTCCACAACCAGCTTTGCGTCGAGCCATGCCCCTATCTAAAAGTAGGTAAGCGAGTCCGTGTGGTGCGCGGGCCCATGGCGGGAGCGGAAGGTATCTTGTCGCGAAAAAAGGACAGATACCGCTTTGTGATCTCGGTGGATGTGTTGATGCGCTCAGTGGCAGTAGAGGTTGATGCCTCTGATCTCGAGCTGGTTCACGCTGCGAAGAGTCAGGGGCGCAGCCCTCAGCTGCAAGCCGGTAGGGCACAACGTGAGGTTTTCGCATGAGGAATACAGCCAAATTTTCTAACAGGACCATCATCGGGCTGCGGATCGTCGTTGGTTTAACGCTCTTTTGCGTATTGCCAAGCTCCGCCCAGATGAAAGACCCCTACTCCGGGGCTTATCGCCCTGACACCGCTAAGTCGAGGGCGGAACAGGATGCCGAGCAGAGAGTGGCCCTGTCGGCAGACAAGATCATCGACCTTCTGCGCCAGGAACCAGGGCTACTACTCGAAGCCAAGCGAGTCTTGGTTCGTAAAGCCTATGAACAGGGGCGCATCCTGGACCCAGACGATCTTAGCGACGAAGCGTTGTATCAATTGTTGCGCGAAGATCAAAACATCCGAGTGCTCGTAACCCGTGAAATCGAAGATCGTGGGTACATCCGAGCGAAACCCACGCGCAAGCAGGTGGAACAGGAACGAGAGCAGAACGCCGGCTATGCAATGGCGGCTACGTCATCCCAACCACAGACTGCTGCGGACAATGGTCTGAAGCCGGCTAATAGAGAGGAAGAGTACTGGCGGAAGCATGACGACACTGTCCCGCGGTACCCCCAAAACCAAACCGACCAGCAACCAAGCCAAGTTCCTCCGTCGACGCCAACCGTACCCCATACCGCACCTCCGCAATACAACCAGAACCCTGCGCGTCAGCTGGAAATGGCTAACTTGCCCGATGACCAGGATCTCTATGACGGAATGGGGATCGATTCCGGCACGTCGGTTGATTCCGGCAGAATGACCCGAATTTCGCCCGAGCAATTACCCGGACTACTAGCCACGAGTTCATCCCCGACTACCAGCCTTGCGGTAGTAGATGGTGCTGCGCAAACGCGCGTTCGCCCCCCAAGAATGGTTCCAAACTCGAACTCTTCTTCTTACAACTTAGGACGAGATGGTTTCTCTACGCTCCGGAATGAGGGCCGGGCTGGGGAGGGCGCAGGGTTCGAACAGGCAACATTAGAGACCCCCCGTCAGCAGCTTCCTTCCGCACAGGATTTGAACCTCGACCGTCCACAGATACGCCGAAGAGTAAACCCGTACGCGAACGTGCCTTCGCTGTACGACCTCTATTCCCAGGTCTCGCCGCGCCCCGCGATGCTCGAGCGCTTTGGCGCCAGCATTTTTCGCAATGGCACTGGCAATCTAGACAAGCTCCCAATGGATTTGCCAGCGGGGCCTGACTATGTCCTGGGACCCGGAGATGGAGTGAGCATCGATATCTGGGGTGGAGTTGCACAACGGCTGCAGCGTGTCGTCGATCCTTCCGGACGCTTGGCGCTTCCTGAAGCCGGAACCGTTCAGGTTGCCGGGAAGACTCTCGGCGATGTGCAACGACTTGTGCAGGCGGCTCTTCGTACGCAGTTTCACGAGGTCGAAGCTGACGTCTCCCTTTCGCGAATCCGCAGCGTCCGAGTTTATGTGGTGGGCGAAGTAGAAAATCCTGGTCCCTATGACATTAGCTCTCTTTCTACTCCTCTGAATGCCCTATACGCCGCGGGCGGGCCGAACACGCGGGGATCGCTACGCCACCTTCAGCTGTATCGTGGCAAAGACCTTGTGCAGGAGGTCGATGCCTATGACCTGTTGGTGCACGGTGTACATGCCGATCTGGCAAGAATCCAATCTGGCGACACGATTCGAGTTCCGGGTATCGGTGCGGAAGTAACTGTCGGGGGCATGGTTATGCATCCGGGGATTTATGAGCTGCGAAACGAGAGCAGCCTGGCTGAGGCGCTGGAGCTTGCCGGCGGCGTGTTGCGCTCAGGAACCTACCGCCACATCGAAGTCGAACGCGTCATCGCGCACCAAAGCCACACCATGATGCAGCTGGAGATGCCCGAAACCGATGACGCACAAGCGGTCAACAAGGCCTTGAATGATTTTAAAATTCAGGATGGAGACAGGATCAGGATCTCCCCGATTCTGCCGTATTCGGATAAGACGGTTTATCTCGATGGTCATGTGTTCCATCCCGGCAAGTACGCCTATCGCGAAGGCATGAAGCTTACGGACCTGATTCATTCCTCTGGCGACTTGCTCCCGGAACCTTATCGCGAGCATGCCGAGCTGATCCGTCTCCAGCCGCCCGATTACACGCCGGTTGTATTGGCGTTCAATCTCGGGGACGCCATGGGAGGCAAAGATCAAGATGTTGTATTGAAGCCTTTCGACACAGTTCGAGTTTTTGGACGCTACGATTTTGAAGACCCACCGCTAATCAGCGTTAGCGGAGAGGTACGTGATCCTGGAGACCATGTCACCAACGGTTCTACGCGCTTGCGGGCTGCTGTGTATCTTGCGGGCGGTGTGACGCCAGATGCGGACCTCGACAATGCACAGGTCTTTCGCCGCACTGCCGATGGCAAGCTGAAGGTGTTCAGCGTAAACCTTCAGAAAGCACTGGCAAACGATCCTAAAGACAACCTGCTGCTTGAGCCCAAAGACAGAATCTTTATTCAACGCAATCTGAACAAGGTTGATCCCCCAACCGTCATTATTCAAGGTGAAGTCGCCCGCCCGGGGAAATATCCGCTCGGCGAAGAAATGAGCGCTGCGGATCTGGTACGTGTTGCTGGCGGCTTCAAGCGCGGCGCCTTCACCGACACTGCGGACCTGACCCGTTATGAGCTTGTGCAGGGGGCCAGTATTGCTGGTGAGACGGTCACAGTACAGATCGCAAAGGCCATGGCAGGTGAACCCGACACCAACGTTCGCCTGCACGATGGCGACGTTCTCACCATCAAGCAGGTCGCCGGCTGGAACGACGTAGGGGCGACGATCGCGGTTAAAGGCGAGGTGATCCACCCCGGAACCTACGGAATTCAGGAAGGCGAGCGTCTGAGTTCTATCCTGATGAGGGCCGGCGGCTTCCGAAGCGACGCCTACCCCTACGGGGTGATCTTCGAACGAAAGCAAGTTCGTCAACTGGAAGAAGAGAACCGCGAACAACTGATCCGCCAAGTCCGAATTGATGGCGCGAACCTCACGCTTATCCCCGAACAGGACGCTGATCAGAAGATGGCGAAGGAAGCTGCCGTCAATCAGTGGCAAACCGCCCTCCAGAAACTGCAGGACGCTCCCCCTTCCGGAAGACTCGTCGTTCATATCAGTAGGGACATCAAGCACTGGGCCAATACCGCCGCGGACGTTCAAGTACGCGCCGGCGATGCCATCTACATACCCAAGAAGCCAAACTTCGTGATGGTCGATGGTTCCGTCTACAACTCGACGGCGGTGACTTACAAGCCCGGGAAGGATGCTGGCTGGTACCTGAAGCAAGCTGGGGGACCGACCAATACGGCGAACAAGAAAGCGGTGTTTGTAATCCGGGCCGATGGTTCCGTCGCAGGAGGTTCCGGAGGGCTATTTAGCGGCGGCGTTGACCGCACCGCCTTGCACCCCGGCGACCTAGTCATGGTTCCAGAGAAGGCCTTCAGCGGAACCACGAAATGGAAAACCACTCTGGAGACGGCGCAGCTAGCTTATGCGGTCGGTATCGCAATCCAGGTCGCGAGAAGCTTCTAGTTGTGGGTGCCTTGTCTCCATTGAGGAGTTTGGTGGTGTTGGGGTTCGCCTTGAGCGGTCTCATGCAATGGACATTGTGGGCGCAAAGTGCTGATCCAGGGAATCCTGCAATATCGGCCGATGCGACTTCGAGTGCAACATCGCAGTCTACAACTGAGCCAGCCCACCCCAAGATGAGCGTTCAGCCCAGCAACGGTTCTAAGCTAGACGACTCTTTCGGGGAAGATCCCGACAATCGCTTGATTCTTCCTTTTGCGAAGCACATGGTGAGCGATCAGCAAACTTTTTGGACCGCCCCGGCGCACTTTCGGGTGAGCGATCTGAAGTGGGCGGCACCACTCGTGGGTGTCACGGCGGGTTTCATTGCCGGCGATAGTTGGCTATCAAAACAAATCCCCCTGGATAAGGTGCAAACTAGTAAGACCTTTTCTGACTACGGTACCTACTCGCTCATCGCGGCAGGGGGCGGGGCATTTGTCTTGGGCCACCTTTCCGGGAATGATCACATGTCGGAGGCTGGACTGCTCAGTGGGGAAGCAGCGATTAACAGCACCGCGGTCGCTTATCTCCTGAAGAGTGCAACCCAACGTCCGCGACCATACCAGGCAAATGGGAGTGGATCCTTTTTCCAGGGAGGCAGTTCGTTCCCTTCTGAACATGCGGCGATTGCCTGGTCCGTGGCGAGTGTGATGGCACATGAGTACCCGGGAACGCTACCCAAAATCCTCGCGTACGGTTTGGCGACCGGCATCAGCATGACTCGAGTCACGGGCCAGCAACACTTCGCTTCCGATGTAATTATTGGCAGCGCCCTCGGCTGGTACTTCGGCCGCCAGGTTTATCGTGCGCACCACGACACGGATTTGGGGGGGGCGGGCTGGGGGGATCTATTGCCCGAAGGATCCGGGGGAGGGGAACGGAATCCCGCCAACATGGGATCGCCTTACGTTTCTCTGGATAGTTGGATCTACCCCGCTCTCGAGCGACTCATTGCCTTGGGGTACATCAAGAGCGGTTCTCTTGGTATTCGCCCGTGGACGAGAATGGAATGCGCACGGATGCTTGAAGAAGCTGAGCAAAACATCGCCGACCGTGACGAAGCATCTTCCATTCCCGCCGCAATCGATCGCGAGTTGGCGCAAGAATTCCGCGCAGAAACAGCTCGACTAAATGGAGCGGCGAACTTAGGCGCCAGTCTGGATTCTGTGTATCTGCGTACTACCCAGATTTCGGGCGTACCCCTGCGTGACGGATATCACTTCGGGCAGACCGTAATCAATGACTTTGGACGCCCCTATGCAGGAGGTTTCAACGCCGCTGCTGGTATGACAGCGCGGGCGGAAGCCGGTCCTTTCGCGTTCTATGTCCGAGGCGAGTATCAACACGCGCCTGCCACCGCTTCCTATTCATTTCCAGTGTTGCAGGCCATGGCGAACGCAGATTTCACAATGCCACTACAAAATGGAAGGAGTGAGATAAATCGTTTCGATCTTCTCGAAGCAACGGTTTCCTTTACCTGGGGCAACACGCAGTTCTCGTTCGGGAAGCAGAGCCAGTGGCTAGGACCTGGTGAGTCGGGGGGATTGCTGATGAGTAACAACGCTGAACCCATCATGATGCTGAAGATGGACAACGTTTCTCCGTACAGCATTCCATTGGTTTCGAAGCTTCTGGGGCCAGTTCGTGTCGAGTACTTTCTTGGCCAGTTGGCTGGTCATCAATTCGAGTTCGACGGCAATCGACTGCTGGGTCCCGGCGGAATCTCCCCCCAGCCTTTTCTTGATGGGGGCAAAGTCAGTTTTAGGCCGACAGCCAACTTTGAGTTCGGCATGGGATTCACCGCTCAATTCGCCGGCCCCGGCCTTCCTTTCACGTTTGGCAACTTCATTCGGACTTTTTATGTACATACCCAAAATACGTCAACTACCACGGGAAACAATCCGGCGAAGCGTATCGCGAACGCTGACTTCACCTATCGAGTTCCGGGCATTCGCAATTGGCTCACTATCTATGCTGACACTCTCACAGTCGACGAAGTGTCGCCCATAGGTTCGACCCGCGCCGCGGTCAATCCGGGTGTTTATATGCCCCAATTTCCGAAGCTGCACCACTTAGAACTTCGTGCAGAGGGATTGCACGAGCCCTTGACCAATGAATTCGCCCCTGGTTTCGTTTACTACGGAGTGCGGCGGTACCGCTCTGGTTATACAAATGAGGGAAATTTGATGGGGAACTGGTTGGGGCGCGCCGGCCGCGGATGGCAGGGTTGGCTGACCTATTCCTTTTCTCCAGTGACTAGGCTTCAGTTCGGCTATCGCCTACAGGAGATCTCGCGGCAATTTCTGCAGGGAGGACGATCCCAGGATTGCTCACTGGCCGCTGACGTTGCGATCTCGCCTCGAGTTTCGCTCCGTGGGTTTCTGCAGTATGAAAGCTGGAAGTTCCCGCTCCTTGCATCTACTCCACAATCGGACTTGAGCGCCAGTTTCCAACTGTCCTTTTATCCCAACTTGCGAGTCAGGAAATGAACGGTTTCCTCTCGCTACATGTACTGCATGAACGAGTGCTCTGAGGCGCAACAAATAAACCTATATGCCTTCCATTCAAACTGAGCCTGTTACTGAAATACGGTACGCCTATCCTGGGCGCACTGGTCAGAGCAACTCTGCAGGGGAGCGTGGCGGTGCAGCTGCCAGATTTCAACGTACTGTTTCTTTGTGCGAAATTGTTGCTGACTGGATCACGATCATTCTCGGGGCTCGGCTCGGCTACTTCCTCTACTGGACGCTAGCCATCGGCAAGCATGTTCAATATCCCGGGCGCCTGGTGTGGACCGCAGCCTCGGCCTTTGCCACGGTTATGGTATTGATGCTAGATCGAGCCGGGGCGTATCGGAGCAGTAATAGCCTCCTGCGGGTTCGCGAAACCGAACATATCCTTAGAGTGTTTGCTCAGGCACTGCTTGCGGTCTTTGTTGCCAGCTTTCTAGCCAGTGTGTTGTTTGCGCGCTGGCTGCTTGTGCTATGCCTGGCGCTCATTCCATTGGCTCTGTTCTTGCAAAAGCACCTGTTGTACGTTCTCATTCGAAGACTACATCAGCTTGGATACGGTAACGAACGAGTTCTTATTTACGGTGCTGGTGGAACCGGAAGGAGGGTATATTCGGCGCTTCGCCGTTCTCCGAAGCTTGGCTTGATACCTGTCGCAGTGGTCGACGATGATCCTGGTAAGGCCGATGGCACGCTGTTCGAGCTTGCCTACGAACGTAGGCGCGGCACCAAGATTATTGCTGGTCCGGTGACCACCGAGTTAGTTGACTCACTCCGGGTTGATCTGGTCATTATCGCGATCCCTTCAATGAGAAGTGAAACGTTCCTCCAGACGGTCGACCAAGTACTTGCAGCGAAGGCTAAGGTCTCGTTTGTGCCAAGCCAATATCTCTCCCCTGAATCTTGGGTGGACTATCGCGATCTGGATGGGATTCTGCTCGCATCAACAGGGCAACCCATGGAGCGGTTCTGGTACGAAATGGCAAAGCGGACGCTCGATGTTGTTGGTTCGCTCATGTTGATTGCCTTGGGAAGCCCCTTCTTCTTCCTGTTGGCAGTGCTGATTAAACTCGACTCTCGCGGACCCGTTTTCTTTCGGCAAGAACGCATGGGCAAGAATGGTTCTCGCTTCCACATTTGTAAGTTCCGCACCATGAGCCCAGAAGCTCTTGCCTACGACTATTCCCCAAAGGAGTCCACCGACTACCGTATTACAAGGATTGGGCGCTTCTTGCGGAAGACGAGTTTGGACGAATTGCCGCAGCTCGTAAATGTTCTTGCCGGGAGCATGTCGCTTGTTGGACCCCGGCCCGAAATGCCCTTCATCGTGGAACAGTATTCGCCCCAACAAGCGCAGCGTCTCCAGATAAAGCCGGGCATCACGGGCCTGTGGCAGCTTAGTGGGGATAGGGCCTTCCTGATTCACGAAAATATTGAGTACGATTTTTACTATATCCGGCATCGCAATTTTTTTATGGACCTGGCGATCCTGTTACACACGTCCATTTTCGCGATGCGAGGGATTTGAAAACGGTGCACGCTTTTCGAGGATGAAGTCACCGAGTTTGACGCCCGGAGGCGGCAAGTGAGTGAAAGCATCGATACTCTGGTCCCCAATTTCGACCGGCTACAAGCGCCACCACAGCCTAGCAATGGGTTGCGGGCGTCCCCTTCCGAACGTCCGGTTTTTTCTGCAATACATATCGCGGAACTTCTGTGGCGTGAGCGGCGATTTATTCTGCGCTGCACGTTTTGGGCGCTACTCTTCTTCGCGATCCTAGCCATGTTGCTTCCCAATCACTACACTGCCACCACACGCCTGATGCCGCCGGATTACTCGGCTGGATCGAATTTGGCTCTTTCTTTGCCAGCTCTGAGCGAATCGAACGGGAGTGGTACCGGACTCATGGGCATGGCCAGCCGGTTGCTAGGCATCAACACCTCTGGAGACCTCCTGATCGGGGTTCTTCAAAGCGAAAATGTTGAAGACCGCGTTATCAAGAAACTGGACCTGATGCATGTCTATTCCGATAAGTACATTGAAGACGCCAGGAAGCATCTGGAAAGCCACACTTCTCTGTACACGGATCCGAAAAACGGCATCATCAGTATCTCCGTGACTGACAAGAAACCTGCACGAGCTGCGCAGATTTCGAACGAATACGTGGCTGAATTGAATCAGGCCTTGGCGGAGGTCAACACCTCCTCAGCTCATCGTGAGCGGCTGTTCTTGGAGCAGCGTCTGCTAGAAGTTAAGCAGCAGTCGGAAGCCGATGCGAAAGAATTCGCGCTCTTTGCAAGTCAGAATGGAGCGGTCGATATTCCGGATCAAGCCAAGGCCATGGTCGCTGCAGGAGCCGAATTGCAATCCCAGTTGATTGTGGCCAATTCTGAATTGAAGGGTTTAGAACAAATCTATTCAGAACACAACGCAAGAGTAAAGTCAGCGCGGGCGCGTGTTGATGAGTTGCAAAGTCAAGTGAATAAGTTCGGTGGAAAGAACGTAAATCCGTCGACCGACACCTCGCTCAGCCAGGATCAACTCTATCCTTCCGTTCGTCAGCTGCCACTGCTCGGAGTGAAGTACTTGGACTTGTATCGGCGAAGCAAGGTCGACGACGCAGTCTTCGAGCTGCTCACCAAGGAGTACGAGATCTCCAAGATTCAGGAAGCTAAAGAGATTCCAACAGCCCAGGTGCTCGATCCAGCGCTAGTTCCAGGGAAAAAGTCGTGGCCCCATCGTCTTATCATCAGCGTCACCGGCATGCTCGCAGCGTTGGCCTATTCTTGTGCATACCTGATCGGCTGCCTCGTGTGGGAGTATACGGATAATAGCGATCCTAAGAAGCGATTCCTTAGCGAGGTTTTCTCCACCTTCAACCTGCAAAGCAGCAGAGTGCCCTGGCTTCGGAAAGGCATGCTACAACTCACTTTGAAGCTAGGATTGCGGAGGAACGGCAACGCCGCCAGAGAATAGCCATAGAGTATGTCGGTCCCTTTGAAGGCTCTTACATCTCGCTTGAGGCAGAGCAGTCTTTTCCGCAACACGCTGTGGTTTTTAGGTGGAAACGGCGTCCGATTGCTAGTGCAAGCCGCGTACTTCGTTGTGATCGCGCGCGCTTTGGGTGTTGCTCAATATGGCGCCTTCATTGGCGCCGTAGCGCTGATGGCTCTAGTGGCACCGTTCTCGAGTTGGGGTGCCGGGTTTATCCTAATCAAGAACGTGGTTCGCGATCGAGGGAAGTTTGCCCATTACTGGGGTGTAGCATTCTGCATAACGATCGCCGCCGGCACTGCTCTCGTTCTGATTGTGACGGCGGTGTCACGAATCATTTGGGGAAAGTCGCTTCCGGCCACAGTGCTGTTGTTCGTGGGCATTTCAGATGTAATCCTTCTCCGCATTCTGGAGTTAGCGGCACAAGCCTTCACGGCGATAGAGCTCCTTCGTAGAAACTCTGAACTCTATATCGTGCTTAGCATCCTTCGTGCTGTTACTGCACTCGGATTTACCGTACTGGTACCCACACATACTGCTGCGTCATGGGCGCTGCTATATATGCTGAGCGCACTTGTCGCTTCTGTGTATAGCGTAATAGTGATCGTTCGAAGTTTTGGATTACCGCGGTGGGGTTTAAGGCTCTCTTACTCGGAGTTCAAGGAAGGCTTTTACTATGCGGTAGCCCAAGTCTCCCAGACGATTTACAACGATATTGATAAGACCATGCTGGTTCGGTTCGGAGGCTTAGATGCCACCGGGATTTACGGCGCTGCGTACCGAATTGTGGACGCGTCCTTTGCTCCCGTAAGCGCACTGGTCCATGCGGCTTTTCCTAGATTCTTTAGGCACGGGGAACAGGGAGTTTCCGGAAGTCTGCGTTTCGCAAGAATGCTGATTGCGTGCTCGGCAGCGTATGGGTTCGGTGCGACAGTCTTCCTGTATGCTGTCGCACCGATTTTACCCTTTGTGCTGGGAAGAGATTTCGAGTCGGCTACGGTTGCGTTGCGATGGCTTTCGCTGCTCGTCCTGATCAGGTCCATCCACTATTTTCTAGCCGACTCGCTGACCGGAGCGGGTTTGCAAGCTTTGCGGACAGTGATTCAGCTGGTCGTTGTCGTCATCAATGTGCTTCTAAATGTTTGGCTAATTCCCATTTACTCCTGGGTCGGTGCAGCCTGGGCGAGCATCGCGTCTGACGGCGCACTTGGGCTAGGACTGCTAATAGCGATCGCTATAGTCCACAAGCACACTCCCGCAAGTGAGTTAGAGACGCTTGAATCTAGGGTAGCCATGTGATGTCGTCCACAACTGGACCTGTTACCTTGCGCCGGGCTGGCGGCGGCGAGCGCCTTTTTGTGGTGCTTGTCCTCCTGCTTTCGCTTGGTACCTTCGCAAACCTTATGGTAACGGGGCCGATCCGAACCCAGAACATGGGCATGCTTGGAATGCAGATTTTGTGGTCATTGATCTATCTCATTGTGCTGGCTTTTTACTTTCGGCACTGTTCAAGCCCATGGCGAGAGCTGACCCGACTGTGGCCTTTTCTTATTCTTCTTGTGTTCGTGTTTCTATCCGCGTTGTGGTCACAAGACCCTTTGCTCACGCTGCGTCGAGCAACGGCTCTATTTCTCACGTTTGTTTTTGGATCATACTTCTCCTCGCGGTTTGAGTTGAAGGAACAGTTTCGGCTTCTAGGCTGGGCGTTTGCCATCTGCATCGTGTTTAGTTTCGTTTTTGAGCTGTTCGGACTCAATCCTAGCCAGGAGATCCCCGGGTGGTACGGCGTGTTTTACCATAAGACGGAACTTGGTCGGAACTTTGTCCTCGGAGCCCTGCTGTATTTGTACTGGAGAAGGGTGGATCCCAAGCATAAAGCAGTCGCTGCTGTGGGATTTCTTGCCTCCGTCTTACTGGTGCTGCTCTCCCGGGATGTGACTTCGTTAGTAACGCTAGTATTACTCTTAATGGCGGAGCCTTACCTAAGTCGTGTTAGCAGATGGAGCGCAGCTCGGGCCGTGATTGGTATTGTGGTTTTACTTGTCGTGGGCACCGGGTTATTGTTTTTTGTTCTTGGACATCTTGAGAACGTTACGCGATTCCTGGGTAAAGATCCCATGCTGACGGGCCGCGTTCCGGTTTGGATTCTTGCCACAGTAATGGCCATGCGGCGTCCTTGGTGTGGATACGGCTTTGATGCGTTTTGGCTCCCGGACAATACCTACGTCCAACGGATCTGGCTCCTCGTACGTTGGAAGCCACCGCATGCCCACAACGGACTTCTTGAACTGTGGCTAGAGATAGGACTGATCGGGGTGGCTCTTTTTGTATTAATGTTTAGCTACTATTGGGGAGGAGCAATACGACTGATGCGCAGGGATCAAAAAGCATCGGCAGCATGGCCGTTTGTATTTTTGACCTTCTTCTTACTCACAAACATTACCGAAAGCTTCTTTATCGCTGCCAATAGCATTTACTTCGTGTTGTTCGTGACCAGTGCATTTATGTGTCGAAAGGGCCGCTTGGCGGAGAGTCTAGGGCGAGCTCCTTATGCATGAAGCGGCGATAGCAGAAAAACGCGTTGTTCTCATTTATTCCGAGCCATTGTTGGCCCGGTCGATGACGTTCATCCGCACGCAAGCGGAGGCGTTGACCTCGTTTTGTCCTCACTACATCAGCCCGTATCTGGAGACGGACGGCTTGCCGCTTCCCGCGAACCGGGTGGTTGTCATGCGGCGCGGGACAGGTGCTTGGTGCCGGATGTCGACGATTCCGTTCAAGGTTACTGGCCGAGCGCCTTTGTATGTTCGAAAGTTGAGATCGTTACGCCCGGCGTTGCTGCATGCGCACTTTGGGCCGTCCGCATTGCGGGCGATGCCGCTGTCTCGTGCTCTGAATGTTCCTCTGATTGTCACCTTTCAAGGCTACGATGCAACTGTTTATGACGAATACGCCCGCGCGTCCAAACACTACTCTCACCGGGTTTACGTGCGCAGAAGGAAAACGCTCGAAGCGGGCTCTGCGCAGTTTATCGCGGTCTCGAACTTTATTCGTGGTGAATTAATCCGGCAAGGATTTGCACCCGAGAAAATTGTCACTCATTACGTCGGCGTAGACACTGAATTGTTTTATCCGGATCCTGCGGTTCCGCGCGAACCAGTCGTCCTTTTTACGGGCAGACTTGCCGAGAAGAAAGGCTGCGAGTATCTGATTCGCGCCATGGCGAAAGTTCAAGAGGCAGCGCCAGGCAATGGTCTGATCATCATCGGTGATGGTCCGCTGCGGGGAGACTTGGAGCGGCTTGCAGCCAGTTGTCTGCGCCGCTACCGTTTTCTAGGCTTCCAGCCTCCGGAAATTGTTAAGCAATGGATGAACAGGGCTCGGGTCTTCGGTGCTCCAAGTCTCCGTGCCCGATCGGGTGACGCAGAAGGATATCCCAATGCCTTCGCCGAAGCGCAGTCAATGGGGCTTCCGGTTGCAAGTTTTAATGCTGACGGAGTGAGAGAGGCAGTGTTTCACGGGGAGACGGGATTCCTCGCCCCAGAGCGTGATTCTGATGCTCTTGCGCACTATTTGCAAGTTCTGCTGACCAATAAAGACCTCTGGGGTCGCATGAGTGCCGCAGCTCGGCAATATGTGTGCCAGGACTTCAACCTGACAAAGCAAACGAAGCAACTCGAAAACATTTATTGGCGAGTGTTGCAGAACCACGCATCGTGCCATTCGGCCGTAGAAACAAAGGAAGGAGAACATGAACGCGTCTGCAGCCTGGACTTGTAGAGGGGACAACAAACTCATTTACGAGTTCCTTCCGCAGGACACTTCTCGGCAGGGAAATCCCGTCTTGGAGGCGCAGCGGGTTCTGAGTGCCGCCCGGAAAGAGCAACGTATGGCAACTTTCTTGGACGTAGGCTGCGGTGCCGGAACTAGCTACGATATTTTTTCGAATGGAGTCGACCGCTTGCGATGGATTGGCTTGGACATCACGGACTCACAGGAAGTCGCAGAGCGCCCACAAAGAGAACTGCCTTTCTGTTTCTTTGATGGCGTTCACATGCCGCTTGCCGACAACTCTGTGGACGTAGCCTATTCACGGCAGGTGTTTGAGCACGTAAGGTATCCCGAACGCCTGTTGGCCGAGGTCCATCGCGTTCTGAGGCCCCAGGGCTGGTTTGTCGGATCCACATCGCACCTCGAGCCCTTTCACTCCAGGAGCTATTGGAACTACACGCCGTATGGATTCTGCGTACTTTTGCGGGAAGCCGGCTTTCGATGCGTTCAGGTTCGGCCGGGGATTGATTCTGTGACCCTGATTGGCCGAAGGTTCTTAAGCTACCTCAGGCTCGCCGGGCTGTTCGACCGCTTCTTTTATGTCGAATCCCCAACAAACATGTTTATGGAATTCGCACTGCGCCTGATCGCGCAGCCTGCGAGCAGAAGGAACGCAATCAAGTTGCTTTTTTCCGGGCAGTTCTGCTTTATAGCGCGAAAACAATAGCCCATGCCCATCTCACCAGCTACAACCGTTCATTACGAGGACACTTATTCCCACCACGCAGCATTCGGAGCGGAGTGGCGGAAAATTGGAGCGCGAGATAAAACCGTGAATATACGTGATATTTGCGAATCTTTTCCGCATCACTCCATTCTAGAAATAGGTTGCGGGGACGGGGCAATCATTCGCGAGCTTGACGGCTTTGGAAAAGTAATTACGGGTCTCGAGATCTCACAGGCTGCGGTAAGCCGATGCCTCGCTGCCGGCCTGAATGTTGCGTTGTTTGATGGCAGCGCGATTCGTTATCAGGACAAATCCGTCGACCTCGCGATTCTTAGTCATGTCGTCGAACATCTGGAGAATCCGCGCGAAGTGCTTTACGAAGCTGCCCGAGTAGCTCGATATGTTTTTGTCGAGGTTCCGCTAGAGGACAATCGCGGTCTGAAAATGGACTTTGTCCCTAACGACATCGGTCACATCAACTTTTATTCCATCAAAACGATCCGCCAACTTCTCCAAACTTGTGGGCTTGAAATCAAAGCCCAAAAGCTTTCGCACTCAAGCCAAGCCGCTTATCGCTTTCGGCTTGGCGCGAAGGGGTACGCCGCATGGGGAATAAAATCTGCTGCGCTTGTGTTTCCGCAGCTCGCAACGAGAATTTGGACATATAATTGCTCGCTACTCGCGAGTTCTAGCGCAGTTAGGAACAACTTTCGGCCGGTATAGACTTCTGTTTCGAACACCTGTTCCCTCATCTACGGCGCGAACTTAGCAGGATAAATTTTTATTTTGCCCCTCAGGACATATCTTCGTGCATACCCACAATGGCGCTTTCGTCCGCCTCGGGTGCAGGCAATCCGGCAGCTTGAGCGATTTGGATCGGAGTACGGTGGCTACTTCCTTGATCCAAGCCTCCTGCCTGCCAATCCTGTGATTTATTCCTTAGGCGTAGGGGAAGATGTTTCCTTCGATCTTGCACTCATCGAACGGTACGGATGTACGGTGCATGCGTTTGATCCGACTCCTAAAGTTGCATCTTGGGTTAAATCACAGTCGTTACCGCCAGAATTCGTCTTCCATCCAATCGGCATCGCTAATTCCGATGGAGTCACTGACTTCTATTTACCGCCTCGACCTGACTTCATTTCTCACTCCCTCGTGCGAGCTACCCAGTACAGCGATCAGTCTATTCGCGTTCCCGTTGCAACGTTGTCGACCGTCATGTCCCAAATGGGACACACACAAATCGATGTGTTGAAGATGGACATCGAGGGGGCAGAATATGCGGTCCTTTCGGATATAGCTGGAGCAGGAATACAGGTGACGCAAGTCGCCGCTGAATTTCATCATCGCCTGTCGGGCATAGGCGTCCCGAAAACCAGGGAGATCTTAACCCTGCTAAACGACTCTGGAATGAAGATTTGTTACGTATGTCCGCGATTTGAGGTCATGACTCTCATGAGAGAAGCAAACGGACGCTGATTGTGAAGCGCGTACTCATCATCGAAGCACAAATCAAGCAGTACCGTGTGCCCTTCTATGAGCGTCTATACGCGGCCTTGTTGGACGCTGGCATTGAGTTGCGAGTCGCCTATAGCGATCCGTCGTCGATAGAAGCAAGGAAAAAAGACACGTGTGACCTGCCGAAAGAGTACGGCGTGAAAGTTAATGGTTACTGGGTCCTTCCAGAAAGGCTTATTTTTCAGGCCGTCTTTCGGCAGATCGCGCGCGCGGATTTGGTAATTGTGGATCAAGGTAACAAGTTCGTGTGGAATCACTTCTTGTTACCCTTATCTCAAGTTGGTCTGATGCGAGTTGGATTCTGGGGCTTAGGAGAAAACCGTCAAGCTGGGCGCTTGTGGTTGTCTGAATGGTATCGCCGAAAGACGCTCAACTGGGTCTCGTGGTGGTTTGCGTATACGAGCGGAACGGCAAGATATCTAATTGACAATGGCGTTTCCAGTTCGAAAGTCACCTCGGTCCAGAACGCTGTAGACACGAGTGAAATTCGAAATTACGTACAATCGATGTCAGCTGAAGAGAGATCTTCAATACGCAATCGCCTTGGAATACCAGCGTCAGCTCCTGTAGGAATTTTCTGTGGCATGCTCGACAAGGTCAAGAGCGTGCCTTTCCTCATAGATGCTGCGAAGTTGATTCAACAGCGACTACCCGAATTTCATCTGCTGCTGGTAGGGGGAGGACCAGAGCAAGAGCCAATCCGATCCTCGATTCAAGATTTTAGCTGGATACATTTGATGGGCCCTCGATTCGGAAGCCAAAAATCCGAGCTCATCGCAATTTCGGATGTCTTTTTGATGCCGGGCCGCGTTGGCCTAGTCATCTTGGATGCATTCGCGGGCGGCCTACCACTGTTAAGCACGCGCCTCAGCATCCATGGACCCGAGATGGAGTACTTAGAAGAAGGAGTCAACGGCTTGCTTTCAGAGCCGGATGTGTCGGCTTTCGCTGCCATGGTGACTTCGCTCTTATGTGATCGCGAAAAGCTCGACCGGTTGCGAATGGGAGCTCGAATCGCAGGAGCAAAATACACTATCGAAAAGATGGCTGCGAATTTCTGCAATGGAATTCAGGAATGGCTGGGCGGACCCGCCACCTTGGGCGTCCGCGGCCAAGCATAGGGAACTATCTGTGCAGGTAGAAGGTTCATCGCGGACATCTAACCCTAGTAAGGCGTGTCACCTGCGGCCGTCTTCTTCTGGCATTCGCAGACTCCAGACTGGTTCAATATGACAGCTCGACCACCCTTTTTGATTACAACCAGCTGGGATGATGGAACAGTCCATGACCTCAAGCTCGCAGAGCTGCTTTCGAAGTATGAATTGCCAGCCACTTTCTATGTGGCCAAGCGACACCCGTACGGCAGCTTGGAGGAAAGCGAGCTTCGTGTCCTTGCACAATCGTTCGAATTAGGGGCGCACACTCTCAATCACGTGGTTCTCGACTCCGTACCGGACGAGTTAGCTGAGGCGGAGATCAGAAATTCGAAGGCATGGATTGAGCAGCTTTCTGGCCACCAATGCCGGGTGTTTTGTTTTCCTCGAGGTAAATTTTCAAACCGGCATGTGCAAATGGTCAAAGGAGCCAGATTCAGTGGAGCGCGCAGCGTTGAATTGATGTCGTTCAGGGCTGCCTCTGTGGTTTCAGGACTTGCGGTCATGCCTACAACAATTCAGGCGTTCCCGCATAAAACATCCTCCTATCTGAAAAACATGTTTCGAAGGCGACGCATTTCGAACTTGTTGAACTACTTGCATGCCGACAAGAAGGACTGGACAACCATGGCGAGTTCATTACTGAGTTGTGTGTCGTCCCATGGCGGCGCCTTCCATTTATGGGGGCACGCGTGGGAAATTGAACAATTTAACCTCTGGAGCGATCTTGAGCAGTTGTTCCAAACGCTTGAGCAGTGCAAACGCCAGGCAACATTTGTCAGCAATGCGGACTTTTGCACAGGAGTTGTGAGCTGAGGATCCTGCTTTTACACAACGTTTACCGGGAACCGGGCGGCGAGGACTCCGTCGTAATGCAAGAAAAAGCGCTGCTGGAATCCAGAGGACATGACGTCGAGCTGTTCTCGGTTAACAACAATTCCTTTTCCGGCGTCCTACGCACGACCTCCATTGCCTGTGGGACTTTGTATTCGATAAAGTCACGAGCACTGGTGGAGCAAAAGATTGCTGGCTTTGTCCCTGATGTTGTCCACGTGCACAACTTTTTCCCACAACTGTCGCCATCGGTTTACTACGCCTGCCTGGGATCGCAAGTGCCAGTTGTTCAGACACTGCACAACTTTCGCCTGATCTGCCCCAACGCACTCTTATTTAGGAAAGGCAAGCCATGCGAAAGTTGCATTGACAAGTCGTTTGCCTGGCCAGGCGTGGCCCACGCTTGCTACAGAAACAGCCATCTTGGCACAGCGGTAGTGGCAGCGATGCTCGGTGCACATCGGATCTCAGATACATGGGCCAGCGCTGTGCACGCCTTCATTTCGTTATCGAATTTTGCACGCAGCAGATTCATTGCCGGAGGATTCCCTCAATCCAGATTATTCGTCAAACCAAATTTTGTCATGCCCGATCCATTGGTGGGCTCTCGGTCAGGAGGGTATGCAATATTCATCGGCCGCCTTTCCGAAGAGAAGGGAATTGAAATGCTACTTTCGGCATGGGCTCATCTCCCTGGGCGCAAGCTAAAGATTGTCGGAGATGGTCCACTAAGGAACGTCGTGGAAAGAACCAATCTGCGGAATATCGAATTCCTTGGACGGAAGCCAGTGCAAGAAGTACTCGAGCTCCTCGGGGCTGCCGAGTTTCTTGTCGTCCCCTCACAATGCTACGAAAATTTCCCGATGGTCATCGTAGAGGCATTTGCGAAAGGTGTTCCGGTCTTAGGGAGTGATCGGGGCTCTATTCGGGAACTCATTGAAAACGGGCGTACTGGAATTCTCTTTGCCCCCGACAACAAGCAAGATCTCGCACACAAAGCAGAGTGGTTGTTCTCCCGCCGCGATGAATTGCAGAAAATGTCCGTCGCTGCCCGACTTACCTTCGAAGCCAAATATACTGCTGATGACAACTACAAACAGCTGATGAAAATATACGAGTCTGCCATTTCGACGTCGCAGGGAGTTGCAAGAGTAAGCTGGGAATCTCGATCAAGAGCCGGCGAATGCTCTCCGGCTTCTGGCGGTTAATTGTCTGGGGCTGGTGCTCACTAGGGTACACGTCTAAAAAAAGGGAGGACAAAGAAATGAAAACGAAGGTATTGGTAACCGGTGCGGGGGGCTTTATTGGTCATCACTTGGTAAAGCGCCTCAAAGATGAGCATTTTTGGGTCAGAGGTGTCGATATTAAAGAACCTGACTATGAACCCAGCCTAGCCGACGAATTCGAGCGGCTGGATCTGAGAAAGTTTGATAACTGTTTACAGGCCACACGAGGCGGAATCGACCTAGTCTATAACTTAGCTGCGGATATGGGTGGAATCGGTTACATCACTGCCTCTCTCGCCGATATTTCGAGAAATAATATCTTAATAAATACTCATATGCTCGAAGCTAGTCGGATAAACGGAGTACAGAAGTTTCTTTTTTCGTCCTCAGCATGCGTGTACGCTGGATATAAGCAGAAGAGTCCTGAGGTAGAACCCTTGCGCGAAGAAGATGCCTATCCAGCTGATCCTGAACCGGGGTATGGGTGGGAAAAGCTGTTTGCGGAAGAGTTGTGCCGTTATTACTGGCATGACTACAAATTCGAGACTCGCATTGTACGCTTTCACAATGTGTACGGCCCGCTAGGAACGTATGAAGGGGGAAAAGAAAAGGCGCCCGCCGCGATTTCCCGCAAAGTGGCTCTTGCCCCTAACGGAGGGGATATTCACGTGTGGGGCGATGGCGAGCAGACGCGGTCTTTTATGTATATTGACGACTGCGTTGAGGGGCTGGTCCGACTCATGCGTTCCGACTACCGAGAACCACTTAACTTGGGCAACGACCGGTTAGTTTCTATTAATGGCCTTGTTGACTTGATCTCAGCCATTGCTGATAAGCGCTTGACCAAAAAATATGACCTTAGCAAGCCACAGGGGGTTCGCGGGAGGAACAGCGACAATACCCGCCTGCGTGAGGTCTTAGGCTGGGCTCCTTCAATCTCACTTGAAGCCGGCTTAGAGGTGACTTACCAGTGGGTAGAAGGTGAGTTGCGAAAAGCGGGACGTTTGCCGCTCAGATATGCGGCCCAAAGTGCTGACTAAACCACCGCGTGCGAACATTCTGGGGACCGGAATCCATGCGGTCAACCTCGAAACAACGGTAGAGTATCTCGACGCCTGTATAGCATCAGGCAAGAAGGGGTATGTGTGTGTGACCGGTGTTCATGGCGTTATGGAGGCGCTTCGGAGCCGCAGTTTTCGCGCAGCCCTCGACCGTGCGCTCTTAGTGACTCCCGATGGCATGCCGACCGTATGGATTGGAAGGTCCCAAAAATATTCATCCATGCAACGAGTTTTTGGCCCCGATTTGATGCGAGCAGTCTGCGCACAATCGGTAAAGAGCGGCCACACCCATTTCTTCTACGGAGGCAAACCTGGCGTAGCCGAAGAATTGAAAAGCAATTTCGAAAGGTGGTGTCCGAGTATACGCATTGTTGGAACTGGGACGCCACCTTTCCGGCCACTTACCCTCAAAGAGCAATCTGATCTAATCGATCAGGTCGCAGGCGTAAAGCCGGATATCATTTGGGTTGGTTTGAGCACACCCAAGCAGGAGATGTTTATGGTTGAGACAATTAAGCATCTCGAATGTAAGGTGATGATAGGCGTTGGAGCAGCTTTTGATTTCCATACTGGCAGGACGAAAGACGCCCCAGAATGGATTAAGCGCGCGGGGTTGCAGTGGTTGCATCGATTGTGTCAGGAGCCTAGACGTCTCTGGAAGAGATACTTGGTTAACAATGCCGCTTTTCTTGGCCACTTAGCTTTGCAGGTCACGGGTTCCAAGCGCTACGAATTAACCTCTGAACTCGCTGAAGTAGAGTGGCGTTGATCAATATGCAGTACAGACGACGTCATAAATCATGCCCGCGACTGCTTGGTGATAAATCACGATTTCGTTGTGGGTTTTCGAGTGTATATATGTTGGATTTATGTAAGCAGCGGCCAATGCATTCCCGGCGGCCATCGAACACCTAGAAGTCGAGCTTATTCCAGTCATTTTTACGGAAGTCGGTGTCGTCGCGGATGTGACGAAAGTCTGACGAACAGCAGGTGAAACCGCTGTGGAGTAGAAAGGCAGGTTGCCACTGGCATCCGCCCGAGCTCTAATTGAATTCATCTGGTCATCCACCCCCCCCGTTTGCACCTCCGCTAGAGTCGTTGAAGAAAGTAAATCCCAGTACCTGAAACTGGCTCCTGAACTTCGACTTTATTTCAAAGCGTAGGCCGTTGACCCGGCGGCTCTCCGGGTGCCAGTCACTCCCCAAAATGCCACGCTTAAGGGAGCAGCGATTTGAACCAACGGCGTGCTCGTGTCCGATTCGCTTCCCTCCATATATACAGGTTATGGAACTGCAGCGTGTCCCCAACATAGTAGGGATCCGGGGTCCCGACGATGGAAATACAGCTCTGGCCCGATACGGGGTGAGTGGCGGACAGGCTGTAGAAAAAGATGCTTACATTCGCGTGGCCAGTGCCGGAAATACCTTCGTTGCTGATCCGGACGGGTCCCGCTCAGCTGCTATTTCCCTTGGTCTGCGTAAATCGTGATTTGAGCCCACCCTGTGGTGGCGGAGATGACGAAAATCAGCGCACAAATGGCATGTCTACCTGCAAGTACTTTCATGAGTCGTTCTTCATCTAAATGTTTGTCCTGAATGCTACTTTCAGAACCTTTGTCGCCGGAGAATGTACGACAAGCTGGGCGCACGTAGGCGAGCCGAAATTCTGCCTGGGAATAGAAGCTTTGGGGCGCACGGGTTAAAACAGCACTTGGAGAGGCGTTTGGGGTGACCAGACGGTATCTCGATAGGGGCTAGCAAATACGGGGGTAACGCCGAATTCAGTGAACTACTCGTTGCGGCTGGCGTCTTCAAAAGAAGGGAAATCTTGGTCGTTGATCGAGGGGCATGCCTGGTGGTTTGCTGGCACCTGTCCGATCTACTGTACGAAACCATGAATTGTTTCGTAGATCCGGCCCAGTAGTTGACGCGCGAATCAGGGATGTGTAACTGCCGTCATGGAGTTCTCGATCGAGGATTGACCCGCTGCCTCGCACTGGCCGACCATTTCGCAGATTGAAAATCGCCGCCACGATCCCACTTCGCATGCAAAAGGGGTTGCGTTTCGACTAGAATTCAAGACCGCCAATGGGTGAATTCATTCTGGACGGTTTTAGCTCTTGCCGGAATGGGTGAACAATGACTTCTGACAGCTTCCCAGTGCTCCGTCAGGCCTACGAACAAGAGCTCACAGCAATCTATGAGAATGTTCCGGGGATCGTGTTTTACATCTCCCTCGAGCCCGATGGTGAGTTCCGGTTTGTATCCGTGAGCCGCGACTTCCTCACTGCTACGGGATTAAGTCGAGAGCAGGTTGTCGGCTCCCTGGTTCGTGACGTTATTCCCCCGCCATCGCGCGACCTGGTATTGAACCATTATCGAGAAGCGATTCGATCCGGTCTGCCAGTACGATGGGAAGAACAGTCAGAGTACCCCGCCGGCCGACGGTATGGTGAGGTGGCGGTAACTCCGTTGTACGATGCAAGCGGTCTTGCGACGCACCTCATTGGCATCGTCCACGACATCACCGAGCGTAAGCAGCTGGAGGAAAGACGCGCCGAACATCTGCTGGAGGCCGCTCCAGACGCCATGGTGGTAGTGGATCAGACGGGCCGGATCGTGCTGGTCAACGCTCAAACTGAGAAGCTATTCGGGTATCTGCGGGAAGAGATACTTGGGCAACATGTCGAAGTCTTAATTCCACCTCGATTCCTCGCGCGACATCAGTCACATCGCGCCACGTTCTTCTCTGAGCCGCGGGTTCGGCCCATGGGAGCCCAACTCGACCTGTTCGGGTTGCGCAAAGATGGAAGCGAGTTTCCAGTCGAAATCAGTTTGAGTCCTATCAAGACCGAGGAGGGCCTCTTCATTACGAGTGCCATCCGCGATATCACCGAACGCAAAATGTTGGATGAGACCCGCTCGCTGCTCGCCACGATTGTCGAATCAACTGACGACGCAATCATTTCCAAGAATCTGGATGGGGGCATTACGAGTTGGAATGCGGCTGCGCAAAGAATTTTCGGATACACGGAGGGGGAAGCGGTTGGGCAGCCCATTACCCTTCTCATCCCGCCTGAACAATGGGATGAGGAGAACAAGATTCTTACGAAGCTGAGAGCGGGAGAGCGCATCGAGCATTACGAAACGATTCGAGTAGCGAAAGCCGGAAAGAAAGTCAATGTGTCTCTGACCATTTCTCCAATTCGGGACTCCACCGGCAAAGTAGTGGGTTATTCCAAAATCGCCCGTGACATAACCAATCGCAAGCGGGCGGAAGAGGCAATGCGGGAGATGAATCGCGTCTTGGAGGGAAAGAACGTCTTGCTGGAGGCGCGCGAAGAGCTGCTCAAAGTTTTCGTGAAGAACGTGCCAACGGCCGTCGCGATGCTCGACTGCGACATGCGTTATCTACAAGTCAGCGATCGATGGTGTATGGATTATTTGCCTGCCCAAGAGCAGGTACTCGGCCGTTCGCACTACGAGATTTTTCCAGATATGCCCGAGCGATGGAAAGAGGTTCACCGTCGCGCGCTTAGAGGCGAGACCCTGCGAGCTGACGAAGACCGTTGGGAAGGACAAGACGGGACGCATTGGGCGCGTTGGGAAGTGCGTCCTTGGTACTCCGCTGACGGCAGAGTGGGAGGAATTCTTATCCTTGCCGAGGACATTTCCCGCCGCAAGCAGATGGAAGAAGCACTTCTCGGTATGAGTCGAAAACTAATCCAGTCGCAAGAAGAGGAACGTGCGCGGATTGCCAGGGAGCTTCACGACGATATCGCCCAACGGATAGCATTGTTGTCCGTTACCGTGGATCAACTCCGAGAAGAGATGCCCGAGCCTTTTGGGGATGTTAAGAATCAGATTTCGGAAGTGGGAAAGCAATTGACCGAGGTCTCCTCTGACATCCAAGCCGTGTCCCACGAACTGCATTCTTCGACCCTGGAGATTTTAGGCCTTGTGCAAGCCTCGCGAAGCTGGTGCACTCAGTTTGGTAAGCGACACAGGATGGAAATTGGTTTCAGCACTCACGATGTATCGAATGGTCTCTCGAAAGAAATCTCGTTGTGTCTTTTTCGCGTTCTCCAGGAAGGGTTACGCAATGCGGTCAAGCACAGCTTCGCAAAGCAAGTTGAGGTGAAATTATGGGGAGACTCGGATCAGATGCATCTCATCGTCAGTGATTCGGGCAAGGGCTTCAATGTCGCAACCGCAAGGCAGTACGGTGGGTTAGGTCTCACGAGCATACAGGAGCGAGTTCGCCTCGTGAGTGGGACCATTCAGATTGATTCCAACCCGATGCGAGGAACCACCATTCATGCTTGCGTGCCAATAGAAACAAGTCATACGGCCCAGCAAGCAACTGGATGAAGCATCAGTGTACTTTGCGGAGGCACCATTTCTCGGGAACCGGACGGTGAATGGACCTCATTCAATTCTCTGCGCACGGGTCGATAATCCGTGTCCCCCCCGCGGCGTTCCAATCTCAATCACAATGAGCAACATGGAAAGGTTTACTCATCTATTGCTTCTCGCTGCGTGAGCACCAGCTCGTCGGCTATCCCCCCGCAATGCACGACGCCCCATCACGGTTTGTTTGACAAAAATTGACGTTACCGCGATTGACAAAGACCTATGATTTTCATGAAGCTCAGGGGATGCTCCTTGTTGGAGGCGTTTGTGAGCTGTCAACGGTGTGAGTCTCTCCAGTTGCGGAAGTTTACCGCCGAAATCAACATGCACTTCCCTGGCTACGAAGGTCTGGCCAAACCCTCTGTCTGGGTCTTTCCGCAAGTCTTGGTTTGTCTGGACTGCGGTCTTGCGCAGTTTCCGATTCCGCAATTGGAGCTAGAAAGATTGGCTGCCGACGATGCCAATGTTGTTCGTCCGCAGGCGGCGTGAGGCGGCAGAACCCTTGACTGAGCCCCACTGACATTAGGTTTGCACTGCGTCTCCCGTTTGTCGCCACTTGTGGACGAGGCGCGAAGCCAGGCACAGCTACGCCGCTGGATGGCTGCTCGAGGGTTTCTTCTTGATAGCCTCGGGTTCGTCATAATTCTCTGATACTCGGCCGGGCAGGATTTCTCGCAAGGCCCACTCGATTCGCTTAACGGAAGAGCGAATCTCATCCAGTTGCCGGGCATGCCCGTGAGCATAAGCAGAACCGACAATGGTCTGAAGCGCATTCCGCACGTGATGATTCATCAATTCAATGGTCTTCAACTTCTCGCTCATCCGCTCCCGATCTCGCTGATGCGATGATTCAATGACAAACACGAGCGAACAGGTGAAGACCCCCAACAGGATTTCGTCAACCAATGTCACTTCAGCGTGCAACCCGCGAGCGGCCATCCAAAGGCCAAGAAGATAATCGACTAGGGCAACAGCTGTGCCGGCACCTGCGGCGACCAACCATGTGCGAATGCGTGAAGACGAACTCCGCTTGCCAACCATACGACCACTGGAATGCTTCCAATTGATTCTAGCTCAGGACCATTCGGCAAGAAGAGGGGTAGGTAGCCCGGTGACCGGGATTGCGATATTACACCAGTTATTCCGGCAACTAGCGAGAGGATGACGCTTCTCGGGAGCGCAACGCGCGCGGGCCAGGATCACTCTTGAGGAGGTTTGCCATCAGGCCGGTGCTCCCTGGACCTCTTTCTCAGCAAGCTTTGCCGCCACCGCACTGAAACCGGTTGCGAAGACACCGTTGCCGATCTGCGCGATCATCACCTCGCGGTCAACGCCAACGACTTCGAAATCGGCCCACCATTCCGCAAATGTCCGGTTGCCCTCTGTGACCCGATGCAGTCTGACTCCTGCCACATAGCCGCGTACCGGCAGGGTCCCTTCGATGATTGTGTAGGTGAACACGTAGTGCTCGTCGTCAACAGAGAGCAGCCGTTCGCGAACGAAGCCTTCTGCCAGAGTGAGCCGGCGGACACATCCGACCTGGTCGCTTGGACCATCGCCCTCAATGATGCTCTTCTTGATGTTTGGGTGATAAGACGGCATATCGTTGTAGTCGCGCATCACGCTCCACACCTTTTCGATGGGGGCGTCGATCACGTGACTGATATATACGGTGTTTGGCATAGGAATCCTTATGGTGCGGGAAAACTGATCCGTTTGAAGTCTTGTGTTTGGCGAGTGATGCTGGTTTCGGTCGGAAGTCGTTCCATCGAACTTGCCCCGTAAAACCCGTGACAATGGCGGGCCTTCCCGAGCACCCAGGCGGCATCCGCGGGCAAGGAAATCGGACCGCCATGGCAGAGCACGATCATGTCGCTGCGCACGTCGAGCGCTGCCTCGGCAATGGTGTCGATTCGTTCGACGCATTGATCGAGTGTAAGCGTCTTCTCTGCACCGATCGTGCCGCCGGCAGTCAAGCCCATGTGGGCAACGATGATATCGGCGCCAACCTGCGCCATCGCCTCTGCTTGGTGGGCGTCGAATACGTAAGGTGTGGTTAGCAGGTCCTTCTCGTGAGCCAGCCGAATCATTTCGACTTCCAAAGCGTATGTGATCCCAGTTTCTTCCAAGTTCTCCCGGAACAGGCCGTCGATGAGCCCTACGGTCGGGAAATTCTGGACTCCGGAAAAGCCTGCAGCAATGACTGTGTTCAGAAAACTGTCGAACAGGCAGAAGGGGTCTGTCCCGTTTATGCCAGCGAGCACCGGCGTTTTCTGTACTACAGGCAAGACCTCCTTTGCCATCTCCATGACCACATCATTCGCATTGCCGTAGGCCAGCATGCCTGACAGGGAACCCCTTCCCGCCATCCGATAGCGACCCGAATTGTAGATCACGATTAGGTCGATGCCGCCAGCCTCCTCGCATTTTGCCGAAAGTCCCGTTCCTGCACCGCCGCCGATGATCGGCTGGCGTGCCCCTACCATCTGAAGAAATTTCGATCGCAGTTCCTGGCGTGAAAAACGTGGCATAGATCTGTTTTCCCAATCCGTCCCGCTCATCCGCTGGCAATCTTCAAGAACTCTGCCACCGCCGCCTGCGCAAACTCCGGATCGTTGATGTGATACGGCAAGCGCATCAGCTTCCTGCGGCCGGTTTGTTCGAGCTCAGCCTCCAAGGAATCGAACAACGCCGCATCTGCTTGGGGATCCCAGAATGGCTGGCCCGGAGCATCCAGCGCCGAAACGCCTCCCAGTGGCAGCAGGAATCTCACCTCCCCTTCGCACCGGTTGAGCCTCTCCGCGATCCAACGGCCCTGACGAACGTTCTCTCCGATTGTGGTTCGCATCAACGTGATCTGGGGATTATGAGGATACAGCTTACGCCCCCGATAGTGTTGCGGCACCGTCTCGGGCGCCCCGAAATTCACCATGTCGAGCGCGCCACACGAGCCCAGATAAGGAGCCCGGCTGCGAGCGACTGCGCCAAAACGGTCATCGCTGCAAGCCAGTACGCCTCCGAACAAGTGATCGCAAACCTCGGTAGTCGTGATGTCGAGCAGGCCGCTAATGTAGTCGTCCTCCAATAGCTTTTCCATCGACTGGCCGCCGGTACCGGTTGCGTGAAACACCATGCATTCAAAGCCGGGTCCGAGCAGTCGGATTATCTGTTGCACGCAGGGCGTCGTTACCCCGAACATGGTAAGCCCTAGGGCCGGGCGAAGCTGATCCGCTTGGGGGAGGGTATGCAGCATCATGCCAGCAAGCGCATGCGCGGCATTCCCTAGCACGCGCCGGGAGATCCGATTGAGGCCGGCAACGTCGGTAACCGAGTACATCATGGTGATGTCCGATGCTCCGACATAGCCCGCCGTGTTGCCGGAAGCCATGGTCGAAATCATGACTTTGGGAACACCGATCGGCAGGGCTCGCATAGCCTGTGTAATCATGGCCGTGCCTCCCGAGCCCCCGATACCGAGTAACCCCCCGATGTCATTTTGCGCTTTGACGAAGCGCTCAAAGGCCTGTGCTATGGCTGCGATCGAGGTGCCACGGTCACCAGAAAAGACTGCATTCTGTCCTTGCGGATGGTGTCCTGCAATCTCCGGGGCCGACACATACCTTCGGCTGGGGGATGACTGAGACGCGTGCCCATCGCCAAAACCCTTAGTCGAGAGATCGGCGAGTGTGACCGGCAATCCCGCTGCTTCGAGCAGGCCGCAAACGTACTCGGCTTCATCCAGCTTGGTGTCGAGGGTCGCCGCTACCCAGGCTCGTTTGGGCGTTGACATTGGGTCCGCTCCGCTGCAGGGCGCTTGTCAGCGACAAGAAATCTACACGCGAATCGCTTGAAATTCCAACCTGAGCGGGTCTTGAAAGACCTCTGACCCGTGCAAAACCGGGCTGATGAGGCGGCCTTGGGTCCTTTTCGAGTCGTCCCCCTGGGTGTCCAGGTGCCTGGTACACTTCCATCCGGGCTCTAGGCGGGGACCTTAGCACCATTCTAAGGTGATATTCAGAAACTCCTCTCCTTTTGGGCAAACCAACTGCAAGGCTGTTCTTGCATCAGAAAAGCGTGGGCGGCAATAGGCCGGATACGTCGCTTCCGGCACTCAGCCGACAGGGGGCCACTTACATGACCGTTACCAAGGAAACGATTGCTCTCGAAGGCGTTCTCAAGGGAGAAGGGCGAGAACGGACCTGCGTGGTGAAAGTTTTGCAGCATGCGACCTACGCCGACGAGTGTACCCGCCCCACGTGCCTGTCGTATTCCCGTTGCGTCATTGAAGATCACGATGACTTCCCCGACGGTGAATACCAGTTGGAGTTTGCGGAACGGCGGATCCTGCTGAGCAAGACAGGCGGACAATATGTGCCCAGATTGACGGAAAACGACTCCCCGTGCACTTTGTCGGTGGCAAGCTAGGATTGGCCGTTTCATTCGAACTTACCTTCTTGCATTCTCGTTCCAAACTATTCTTCCCGTAGCTCGTCTCTTCCTCTACTTCAGGTAAAATTGTGCGTTTCTCGTGATTCATACCAGTTCCACATGGGAGGGCAATTCATGTCTTTTACCCGTCGAGACTTGCTCCGTTCCGGAGTGGTTGTTTCCGCATCCTCGCTAGCCACTGCTTCGTTTCTGCGATCAGCCAGGGCCTTGTGGGGTGCTTATCCAGGAGCAGCGTCGTCGGAAGCTCTTTCTGCGGTCGCTCCGAGAGAGCGATATCTCATGGATTTTGGGTGGAAGTTTCGGTTTGGGCATGGCAACGACCCGGCACGAGACCTTGGTTTCGGCAGCGGACAGGGTGATTTCGCAAAATCAGGAGAATTCAAGTTTGCGACCGCAAAACTGGATGAGTCTGGGTGGCGAACGTTGAACCTGCCCCATGACTGGGCAGTTGAATTGCCGTTTGTTCGCGACGAGAGTTTGCAGAGTCACGGATATAAGCCGCTCGGTAGGAACTATCCTGAGACAAGCGTGGGGTGGTATCGCAGGACCTTCGATGTTCCGGAAGCGGATCGTGGTCGCCGCACGGTTTTGCTATTCGATGGGGCCGTCCGGAACGTTCTGGTTTTCCTCAATGGCTACTATATCGGGCGGAACGACAATTCCTATGCGCCTTTCAGCTTCGATCTCAGCGACTTCCTCTACTACGGGCAAAAAAATTATTTGATGGTCCGGGTGGATGCGAGCTTCGGGGATGGCTGGTTTTACGAAGGCGCGGGGATCTATCGCCATGTTTGGCTGACCAAGATGGATGCGCTGCATCTTGCGCAATGGGAAAGCTACGTTCGTACCGAGGTGAAGGGAAATGCGGTCACCCTGAACCTGGGCACGATTGTCGAGAACCAGGGACGGAAGGCGGAGACCTGCCGCGTGCGTTGGCAGATTCTGGATGCGTCCGGCAAGACCGTGGCCGCTGTCGACTCCCCGACGCAGCCAGTTGCTGCCGATGCCTCGACCTCGTTTACAGCCAGCGCAAGGCTGGCGAATCCCGCGATGTGGTCGCCTGAGACTCCCAACCTGTACTCCGCGATCGTGACCGTAGAATCCAGCGGCAAAGCGCGCGATGCCGAGCGCGTAAGCTTTGGAGTACGAACCCTGGCCTGGGATGCGGACAAGGGCTTTTTCCTGAACGGCCAACGTGTGGAGTTGAAGGGCACCTGCAATCATCAGGACCACGCCGGGGTTGGCGCTGCGTTGCCTGACCGGTTGCAATGGTATCGTCTCGCAGTGTTGCGCGACATGGGCGGGAACGCCGTGCGCACATCTCACAACATGCCGACGCCGGAGTGGGTGGAAGCCTGCGATCAAATGGGCATGATGATGATGTGCGAGACCCGCATGATGAGTTCTAATCCCGAAGCCATGGCGCAGCTTGAGACCATGATCAAGCGTTATCGCAATTCGCCAGCGATTGTGATCTGGTCGGTAGGGAACGAAGAGTGGACGATGATGCCGCAGCAGCAAGCGGTTCCCGTGGTCGACGCGATGATCGCGCGCTGCCACGAACTGGATCCGACCAGACTGTGCACGGCGGCCGTGAATGCCTCTTTCGACAAGCCGTTCGCCGAGCAGTTGGACGTGATGGGCTACAACTATAACCTGCAGGTCATCGACAAATGGCGTAAGGACCATCCTGCGAAACCCAGCGTGGGCACAGAAACGGCGAGCACGGTATCGACGCGCGGTATCTATGAAACCGACAAACTGCGCAATTGGGTGAGCGCTTATGATGTGAACCACACCTCGTGGTCTGAACTCGCCGAACAATGGTGGACTTTCTACGCAGCGCGGGAATGGCTGGCTGGCGGATTTGCCTGGACCGGATTCGATTACCGCGGGGAGCCAACCCCGTACGGCTGGCCGTCCATCAACTCGCAGTTCGGCATTGTGGACATGTGCGGTTTTCCCAAAGACAACTTCTACTATTACAAGGCTTGGTGGGGAAAGGACCCAGTCCTGCATCTGTTTCCGCACTGGAATTGGGAAGAACGCGAAGGCGAGACCATCAAGGTTTGGGTGCACTCCAATCTTGACCAGGTTGAATTGTTCCTGAATGGCAAAAGCCAGGGCAGCAAGAAGGTCGAACCGCTGAAGCATCTAGCGTGGGAGGTGAAGTACGAGCCGGGAGTGCTTGAGGCCCGCGGCAGCAAGAGCGGCAAGGTTGTGCTCACCGAGAAGCGTGAGACAACTGGCAAACCGGCCTCGATCAAGTTGACTGCAGATCGAACCGAGATCAATGCGGATGGGGAAGATGCCGCCCTGATACGAGTTGAATCACTGGACGAACAGGGACGGCACATTCCGACGGCTGATTTCCCGATCAATTTCAGGGTGAAGGGCGAAGGCGCGCTGATAGGCGTGGGTAACGGCGATCCGAACTGCCAGGAGTCGGACAAGGATCCTATCCGAAGCTTATTCAATGGATTGGCGCAAGTCATCTTACAGTCCACGAAGACTGCCGGCGAGATTGTGCTTGAGGCCTACACCGAAGATTGGCCCGGGCCAAAACTTCCGTCGGTAAGCTTGAAGATTACGACCAGAAAGGTGGAGTTGAGGCCGACACTGGCATGAGCAGGCAAGGAGGGACCGACATGCGAAATGGAATGGTTCTCCTGGTCGCGCTCTTTAGCGCCATGGGCTCGGTCCAAGGGGGCTCGAATAAGCCGAAGTCGGTAGCTCCGGCGCGTGAGGGGTTCACCCTCGCCTGGGCGGATGAGTTCGATCAGCCGGACAACTCGGCGCCGGATCCGGCGAAATGGAAATTTGCCGTTGGAGGAAATGGATGGGGTAATGAGGAACTGGAGTACTACACATCACGGCGGCAGAATGCGCGCATACGGCACGGGAATCTCGAAATCATCGCGCGCGAGGAAAGCTACGGGGGGCGGGATGGGGTAAGACGCGACTACACTTCGGCGCGGCTTATCACGTCTGGCAAGTTCGAGCAGGCATACGGGCGGTTTGAGGCGCGGATCAAAATTCCATATGGGCAGGGTGTCTGGCCCGCGTTCTGGCTGCTGGGGGCTGACGACAAGCACGTCGGTTGGCCAACCTGCGGCGAGATCGACATCATGGAAAACATTGGACGCGAACCGGCGATCGTGCACGGCACCATTCACGGACCGGGATACTCGGGCGCAAAAGGAATCGGAGACCCGTATTCCGTGAGCTCAGGCCGGTTTGCCGATGACTTTCATGTTTACGTTGTGGAATGGGAGCCGGAAGAGATCCGGTTCTACGTTGATGATCATCTCTACGCTACCCGCAAGCCGTCGGACTTGCCAGCAGGCACGAAGTGGGTTTACGACCATCCTTTTTATATTCTTCTGAATTTCGCGGTGGGAGGCGGGTGGCCGGGGAGCCCGGATGCAACTACAAAGTTTCCGCAAACGATGCTGGTCGATTACGTACGCGTATATAAAAAGACTCCGTAAGTACATCCCTCGCTCAATGCAGGCAACGCGTGCGGAAGGTTCAGACTCTCAAAAGCGAGTCTCCGAAAGGATGGGCCGCATGCAACTTACCAGCGCTGAAATCCAGGAAGGCGCAGAGATCCCCAGCAAATATACCAGTGATGGCGAGAATGCTTCGCCGGAGTTGTCGTGGAAAGACGCGCCTCCCACCACCAAGTCGTTCGTATTGGTCCTGCATGATCCCGACGCGCCTCGCGAAGGCGGGTTCACCCATTGGGTCGTGTTCAACATCAGACCGGGCGTCGGGCACATCGAAGAGGCCGTGCCCGAAGGGGAAGAGATTAAGGGCGTCGGTCTGCAAGCAAAGAACGAAGGTGGAAAGCTGGGCTATCTGGGGCCGGCGCCGCCCTCGGGCGTTCACCGGTATTTTTTCAAACTCTACGCTCTGGACTGCATGCTGGACGTTACCTCAGGGGCGGACTTCAGAGATGTGCAGGCGGCGCTCCGAGGGCATGTGCTCTCTCAAGCGGAACTCATGGGAACCTACGAGAAGAAGAAGGAGCAGGCCGCGTAGTGGGTTCAGCATGTAGTAAGGTTCACGCGCCGCTTGCCGGTCCCGGGAAATTGCTCAGGCCTAGGGCTCTCCTGGTCGGGCTTCAAGAAGTTCTGGTGCTCGGAGACCGCGGTTAATTGAGGCCTAGCCCTACCTTCGGCGCTAACACGAGGCTTGCGATTGGCCCGCCCTCGCCGGTCATTTCCTTTTGTCTGTTTCGAGGACGTGTGTTGCCCTTTGGCGAAGAAGCGGCGCTTATATGGGGACGTCTCATGTCGGAAGGTGCCACTGCCGGACAACCCAGGAGCGCTCTGGATATGGTTATTGCTTCGATCGCCGAGGCAAACAATTGCGTTCTCGTCACTGACAACGAGAAGCACTTCCCCGATATGGATATTCTCAATCCGCTGAGGTACGTAGAACGAGGAGATACTCCCCAGGCCTAAACTCACTAATCAGGCCGAGAACGCACGATCCCACAATCACACCTAAAGTGACACACCATTCAGAAACCTTCGCATCAGGAGGGCGGAGCAGGCCGCGTAGCCAGTTCACCAGGTGGTCAAAACCTCGCAAACGAAGACGTGGCGGGCCACTGAGGAGCACGAGCGAAGCTGGTTGGTCGTTGACTCGACAATTGGGAAAAGAGCTGAGTGGGGACACCTCCTAGCG
>Ga0097621_100000137_pt1 | contig 43443 bp, 57 predicted proteins | sample KBSMisM72_FD_73165 | JGI IMG/M metagenome (GOLD analysis project Ga0097621, IMG submission 73165) | Miscanthus rhizosphere microbial communities from Kellogg Biological Station, Michigan, USA - KBS Miscanthus M7-2 (version 2) (version 2) | ecosystem: Host-associated > Plants > Roots >... | reverse complement strand
ATGTATGACATAGGCAAGTCCTCCAGCAATCCCGAGCAGAGTTCCAAAGCCTGCGGCAATGGCCTCCTGCTTATGCTCTTCATAGAACTTCTTCATTCGTTCCATTATAGCTCCTTAGTAGGTTATCTCATTACATAAGATGTAAATGCTGCGAAAAAGAAAAAGAGAAGGCGCTCGTGGTCCTTGTCTAGTAGTTACTCGCACTACCGTATCAGCGTTGTCTCTGTCAGCCAGACAGAACCTTCTCTCATTATAAGGCATGTTAATCCTGCGAACAAAAAAGGGAGAGCCCATGTAGGACTCTTCCTTTGATCAGTTCTTTTCTTCGTTGTTCACGAGTTCAAGCTTTGCAGCCTTGCGCTCACGACAGATCTCTCCAAGCTTCGCTACACCAGCGGCGGCTCCGAAGACGACCATGGGCAGCACCGTCATTACGATGCCAACACCAAGTCCAATCTTCAGAGACTCACCGACGGTGAGCTCACTTTGGTTCTTCTGCCAAATGCTCAGGTCGTTGTTCTCTTCCACGATTACTCCTTAGGTAAAGGTTCTTCTCATTACATGAGATGTAAATCGTGCGAAAAAGAAAAAGAGAGCCATTGCTGGCTCCCCTTTTGTTAGTACTGACCACGCTGATCATCATGACCACGGTGATCATATCCATCTTCGTATCCATCATCGTACCCACCTTGATACAGATATTTGTCTGAATCAAACGGGAACAGCTGAATATACTTATCTTCTCCATCGATCGGACCCGCCATTTCGCGTATGGCCCTTCTCAATGTGTCGTATGGAATCCCAGTATCAATTGCTGCTTTTAGAATACTAGGATATACTTCTCCAGTTCTCGTGTTCATCACCGGAATACCAGGACGACCTCTACGAGTACTCCCAACAGCCTTAACGTTGTTATTCACAACATTGCTGTTATTGATATAAATCTTTCTTGCAAACACCGCAACCATTATTGCTGCGGTGCCTACTGCTGCACCATATGTAATATAGTGCTTCTTGTTTTCTTTTATGTGATTCTTGATCTTTTCAAATACATTTACTGTTTGGTTATCTTCATCTTTCATGTTTTCGTTCATTTTGGTTATTATCTCCTTTAGTTTTGTATTGTTAAGGTTTCTCTCATTATATGAGATGCTAACCCTGCGAAAACAAAAAAGAGAGTAAGTGTCGCGCAATTAAGCGTCGATTATCACTTTCAATGTCGCGCATTTAAGCGTCGATTATCATTGATTCCTCTCATTATATAACGTGTAAAACTTGCGAATGTTTCCCGGAAATCTCCCCCCGGGAAATTTTTGACCTTGAAAATGGCCTTTTTTAGCTGAGAGCTTCTATTTTGCGTTCTAAGACGTTTGAGTATACTTCAGGCCCTAGGACACCAACTGCCTTCTGAATATGCGTTAGAGAGCCATACAGGGCCCTATTTTCATAGAAAATGGGAACAAAAAAATAGAAGGCGTGTGAAGCCCGCAAAAACACAAGAGGTATGTAAGATTTCTTTCATCTCACACAACTCCTGTGTTTTTGCGGGACTTCAGCTACGACTTTGGTCTCAGAATGAAGTTCATCCCTCTCGACGCCATGACGTGCTTCTGTTCGTAGGCCACAATCACCAGAATACCGATGATGTTCCCAGCTACCATCCACGCTGTCTCGGGGTTGACTCGGTTGCTTCGCTCTCGCTCACGCAACTTTGTCAGCCGATCAGCACGGTGAAGTAGCTTTTCGTAATCATCGGACTCCGGATCCTTGTGTTCCAGTTCGTCCAGAACCTTGTCGATGGACTTATCGAATATGGATTTCCTCGTAAATCGCATCATTATCCTTTCTGTTGTCCTCATTATAAGGGATGTTTAGTCTGCGATTCGGGGCCTTCACCCTCGAGAAACGCTTCGAAGTCTACATAGCCACTTGGGCGATTGACGACGGTAAAAGTGATATTTTTCTGCTGCATAAGATCCATAGGGTCTGTATCTAGCTCCAATGTAAATATAACCTTCTCATCGTCTTGCTCAGTGATGATAAACGAGCCATCAGCCCGTCTGAGGAACTCTAAAAGGATCACAGCTCCCATGTTGAGAAAAGCTAGAACACCAAAGACCCATTCTGGGTTTGGAAAGTCATAAACAGTCCAAACGAAGAAATATGCAACTGCGATGCCTGGGAAAAGTAGATAAACAACTGCTTTAGGTTCCGGGGAGCGATAGGGTCGGGTGTCCGCTGTATCCACTCTCATCCTCGATTTCTGCATACTCGACAATACGTACAGTAATGATGTTTTGGTAATTCGCATCAAGAGTCACAAGATCGCCAAGACCGTAATCTTTACGATACTGGTATGCTGACATGTTGGAAAGATCTGCGCCAGCAAGAGTGACATAGTGTTGCTCTTTCAATGCTTGTCTACCTCGAATAACCATCTTTGCCAACAGTGCCGTTAGCGCAGCCCCTGACGGAACGGCAGTTAAGTTGCCATCCAAGTCATCTGCAGGGACAATCATAATTCGTCGATCGTACTTAAACGGCCCAGTATCCACGGTAGTCCAAATATAACGCCCAAGCACAAGCGCTGAGTTTTTCTGTTGCTTCTGAGTAAACAGATACTCAATTCTGCTAAAGTCTCCTGATTTCCATGAAAACATGACAGTTTTGGTTCTGTCTACCCCACCATACACGTCAATTATAGTCTGTGTAGACGTTCCTGTACCGATTCCAAACGTATTCCTACGAATGGTTCGAATACCAAGGTCATCGACATGCAGCAATTCTCTTGCGCGTTCAGATACGTTACCACGATTGATCGTACGAGCATCTTGCACTCCACCAGCGATAGTCGCCAAATCAGTTTGCGCTATAACGTTCGTGAGCGCGTCATTGGCTGCGGCTGGCGGGTTAACAATATGATCGTTGATCATCTTAACAATCTGCTTAGACGAGTAATCTGCTGCCAGAATATACTCGGAGATTGTGGACCCGGCTCTTGCCAAGTTCATTCCAACAATTCGATTTTCCAAATATGTATCGAACGATCGACCGGTTATAACAATAGATGGGTCGTTCTCCTCATCTTCAACTACCTGGTGATTCTCTACGATCATAACTTCCATCGTGTCGATATGGGAAATAAGCGTTCCCAACGGAAGGAAGTCTCGCAACCCACTACTCAAAGCTGCTCTAATCTCGAATTCGCCAGCTTCCAAATATCGCTCAACCCACATAATGCTTTCAGCACCATTAATGTACTGTCCACTATCCAATGCTGTTGGGTCAGTGACAATATTAAACTTGAACAGGTTCACGATTACACCCCCCAGTACGCAGCATAGTATTGTAGGGTATTCCAGTTGATAGATGCGATGTTCACAAAGTGAAGTGAGTTTTGACCTGGGAAGAGCATTGGCCAAACGGATGCAGGTGAAATCTTGTCCATCAAATATGTAGTGACGCCACCACGAACCATGTAGCAATACTTGTTCAAGTACTCACTTGAGAAATATAACACGTCACCAGTCAGGAACCCACCTGTTGGAGTGATTACGAACTGCCACTCCGGTAGTGTTGCCAGATCCTGAATCGTGAACGAAGCTGCGTTAGCTTTGAATGTGACTTGGAACGTAAACCCGTGCGGAGCCGTTGAGAGACTGTCCGGAATAAGAATTGGATTCGTTGTGGCAAGCTCAGCTGGAGCGAATAGAACAGGGTTGATAGCTCTGAACATTGGGTCATTGCAGTTGATCGTAAACTGAACCTCTGGAAGCTTTACGAAATATGGAACCTCGAACTTCGTAATGAATCCATAGATTCTAGCAACGACAGTCGGTCCTACCTTGAAGTGCAGAACAACCTGTCCTGTTCTGGCAGCAGAAATAGATCTATACAGATCATCTCTGATGTCAGAATATGACTCGTCAACACGAAAATTAGGATTGAGTACGATACGAATAACGATGTCTCGTGGTTTGAGCCTCAGGTCGTACATTCTTGCTCGAGTATTCAACCCAAACCCATAGAACTTTGGCAGAATCTCTTCTGCGTCCAAACCAAGAATGGTTCGAATCATGTATCTATCGTCTGAGTTAGCCGCTCGCAAGTTGAACGTGATTGTTTCTGAGGAGTTTGGAGCATACATGTCAACACTTGATAGTTTCATGGTATGGCCAACTCCTCCTTTGCGATGGTGATTTGATTACGAGTCTGCTTGTAAATATCAGCTGTAGCCAATTGAGTAGGTGAATTGATGGTCTGTACGAAAGTTACCCCAGAAGTCTCCCCCGGGGTATTTCCAGAGGTTGATGCGGGAACTTCGTTTGCTGTGGAGGCAATTACTCTCGCCTGATTCATTGACACGTTAGGCGCAATCTTCTGCGACGTCTGAATATAACCTGCGATCAGAGCAGAATCTTCTGCTACCTTAGTAAGATCCAAAACTGGCGTAATAACAGGATTAAACTCATCCAGATAATTAAGCCCATCACTGACCATAGACAAAGAACTCTTAAACGCATCAGCAGTCCTATTCATAAGATCGTTAGCAGCAATTTCTGCAGACCTGTCTCTATCCAAACCAATAGCAAAGCCTTCAGCAATCCATTCACCATATTGTGTGGTTACCTTGGACGGAGAGCCAAGATCGAACGGTGAGGAAAGTGCATCCAACATTTGCCCACCAAAATCACCAATGCTTTTAAGGACCTCAACGCCCTTCTTAGCCAACCCGCCAGTTATACCGTTAAGGACTGCGCCAATCAAATGGACACCTTGATCCATAAGTTCTGGACTTTTTCTATCGATTACCTTACGCAGCTCTCTGATAAACCCAATAACAACCTCAAACGCAGAATCAGCCAAACGAACCACTGCTTTACTAATACCACGCATTATCGCCAACACAAAATCAACACCGGCATTCACAATTCGCTCAATATTCTGAGCAAGTCCTGTGAGGAACGTAGTAATGATTGTTGCTACCGCAGTGATAATCCTATTTACATTATCGACAACGCCACTTATCAACGCAATCAATAGATTTGTTCCAGCGCCAACAATCAAAGCAACGTTCGCCGGCTCGGCAAGAGTGTTGATGAATGTCGAAATGATTTCAACGACAAGAGTTGCGATCGCTTCAATGTTGTCACGAAGTCCCTGAAGGAACGTAATCAACAGGAAGAAGCCGGCAGCGATGAACTGTGGACCGTAAATATAGATTTGGTTGATAGCTGCATCCAAAAGCTGATTGAATATCTCAATAACCTTTGGTAGGTTCATTTGAATAGCGGTGAGCATTCCGTCAATGATCTTGGCGATTGCAGGAATCAGAGAAGCGAAACCATCCGCAAACGTCTGGAGAGTTTCCAACATCCCTGCCGCAACGCCTCTAGCGAACGCTGGGATTGCTTCCCCCAGGGCTTCAAACGTACCCTTTAGGGATTCTGCACTGACCTTACCCACCTTAGCGATAAGCTCAAATGCTTTGGCCACCATCATTGCGCCTGCGCCAAACAAGGCAAAGGCCAGGCCAAGAATACCCAAAGCTACACCTAGACCAATAATGGCAGGAATAGCCGGCTCGAGAATCAACGCAGCGATGGCGATTGCAGCCAAAGCAACGGCTAGCTTACCAAGACCCTCGAGGAGATCATCCCATCCCATCTTTCCAAATATCTTTAGCACTCCAGCAAGAACAAGGAGAGCTGAGGATACAATCACAAGTGCGGCTGCGCCGGCAAGAGAACTGGTCATCAGACCAACGCCAATTGCTAGAATAAGCAAAGAGCCACCGAGCGCAACAAGGCCGCGGCTAATCTCCTCCCACGACATAGCGCCCATTGACTTCAACGCTCGAGCAAATATAACCAGACCAGCACCAACAATGTTCAGTCCAATGCCGATTAGGATCATTCCGTCAGGCATCGCGTACATAGCAGCAGCAATAAGAGCCAAACCGCCAGCCAACGCAACAAGACCTCTGCCAATCTCATCCCAGCTCAGATCTCCAAACAACTTGAGAGCTGTGGCCATCGCAACAAGCCCAAGGCCTACACCTACAAGTCCTAGCCCAAGTAGAGCCATATGAGGCGGCATTAGAATCATCGCAGCGACAATAAGGCCAAGACCTACAGCAAGACCGATAAGGCCCTTGGTAAGTTCTCCCCAAGACATAGAGGCAAAGACCTTGACGGCTGCTGACATAAGCAACAAACCAACAGACAAAGCTGAAATACCAACACCAGCTCTGATCATACCTCCGGCTTGCTTGGAAAGAAGCTTCGAGGATATAACAAGAAGTCCAATGAGAATGAGAGTTCCTGTCAACCCTCGTGCAAGCTCATCCCAATTAAGGTCTGCCATGTTCTTAGCTGCAAACGAAAGAATAAGAATGGCTGCACCAAGAGCAATCATCCCAATAGAAAGAATACCGAAACTGGCAGCAGTCTTCGGGTTGAGAGTAAGCTTGGTTAAAATAGCAAATGCACCCATGAGCTGAGCAAAACCGATGGCCATAGCCGTCAATGCTTTGGTCAGTGCGACCGAGTCAATCAGAGACAACACAACAACAGATGCTGTCAAGACGCCAATCGCGATAGCAATCTTCATCAAAGCTTCGGACTTGATCTTCACCTGTAGTGCCTGCAAGACACCAGTTAGCTGATCAAACGACTTAGCGATGTTGTCAAAGAACCCACCACTAAGACCGAACTTGATGTTGAAACCGCTTCTAAACCAGTGAATGATCGCAGCAGTAAGAGTAGCAAATATACCAGTGTTGAGTGCATCAAGAACATTACTGAAGTCACCAGAACTCATTACATCAGCAATCTTGCCACCCAAATCAGCGAAGAACCCACTGATGACTTCCCAAGTCTTGGCAAGGATATCGCCAACCCTGTGCATGAAGTTCATGAAGGGCTTCCATGCATCCTTGATGTTATCAAGAACTCTATGCAAGCTCTCGAATCGATCACTGATGCGCCCAGTAACATCCTGGACTACTTCTGCCTTCTTGTCATCGAAGGTACCAAACAATCGACCAATTGCTTCCTTAAGCTTTCCAAGCCAGGAAATGGGCTTTTGAAGAATCACAGTAAGACCTTCGAAGAAAGCCTGAATTCCTCCGCCCTTAACTAGTCCTTCCTGAAGAGCAGTAAAGAAATCACCAATCTTAGCTGCGAAAGTGAGGAAGTCTCCTCCACTAAGAGCAACAAGAGATCTACCAAGTTCAAATATAAACTTGGCGCCTTCCTTGATGATCGTCCACCCAATACTCAGGATGGAGAATAGACCTTGGAATATACTTTTGATCTTATCGACAGTAGGTCCAGCTAGGATCAAAGCTTCTGTGAACTTCCTAAAGCCTTCGGCAATTTTCCCAATAATCGATACTGTTCCAGCAGGAAATATGTTTCTGAATGCTTCCTTGCCAATGCTGACAATTTTCTGGAACGTTTCGAAAAGGTTAGATATGCCTTTTGTGATATCAGGCATAGCAGCTTTCAAATTATCAAAGCTGATCTTTCCAAGGTTTTGAATAAGACCTTGATTCATCGTTCCTGTGATTGCCGTGAACGTCCAAACCAAAGGCGTCAGCGCTGCATTAAGATTATCGATAACTGGAGTAAGGGCATTGAACAAATCTCTTTGCTGCGTCAGTTGTGGGGCAATAAACGCAGCCCCAAGCCTAGACATCGCTGCATGCATGTTAGCTAATGCACCAGTGAACGTCTTGTTTGCTTCCGTAGCATGCGAACCAAATGCCGCATCCATAGCGTTAGCGAAAGTCTGGAAATCAAGCTTTCCGCTAGCTGCCATTTCATGGACTTGCGCTTCTGTCTTACCTAGAACCTTACCGATTGCTGCAGCGGCGTTGAGACCTCGAGTAGCGAACTGCATGAGGTCCATGTTGGTAACTTTACCAGTACCAGCTGAACCAGCGAAAATATCCGCCATCTCAGTAAACGAACTACCAGTCATGGCAGCAGCGCCGGCGACTCCTCGCAGAGCCCCAGTCATCTGGGCGCCTACCTTGATACCGGAAGCTCCGAACTGCGCAGCGGCTTTGGCAGCCTCATCCAACCCGAAGGCCGTGCCCTTGACCGCATCGAGAGCACTTTTCATGCCTTCTTCAACGCTGATACCAAGGCCCTCGAACATGAACTTAGCTTGTTCGATGTTCTTAGCTCTTTGCGTACCACCACTAATGACAGGGCCAAGAAAATCACCAGCAAGATTCTTGGCAATGCCCAAAAGGTTTGTTGTGAGTGATTGAATAACAGTAAATGCTACAGCGCCCAAAGCTGTGAATCTACTAGCAATATGATCAACCGATGATGCGATGCCGGCTAGGTTTCTAACTCCTGTTTCAGCACCAGTGAATTTGAGACCTTTTTCCAGGTCGGCGAGAGACTGTAGCGTTGTATTGACTTCGTTTTCAAAGTTCTTATTATCGAATTCAATTCTAACAATTCGATCTTCTATGCTAGGCATCTCTCACCGCCTTCCATACTTCGTCGACAATACGATCAAATATCGGGCGCATTACGGGATTAATATAGTCCCTTCCTTCCACCCAACCGCCGGTGCCAGTTCCGTGGCCGTACTGAAGTATGACAGCAATATTGACGCGACCTTCTCGGTGCGTGTTGTACCATTCGATAGCGTGTCGTCCTGGTTTGCTTACTACCTCGTAGTCCCATGATTCAGACGTCTCTCCTGTTTCTATAGGAGTATGGGCTGAAAGTAGATCCACACCAATACGGCCGTAATGATCAAGAATACTAAATATGTTGTCTTGCGTTATAGCGTGTAAAAAGGCTTCGGTCTTCTTCCATGGTCCGGAGCTTGTCACTGAGACCATTACGACCTCGAATCGTTAAATCTCGTTGATGGGTACTACTACGCCAGTCTTCCAGTACGGAGTGCCCTTCAATTCTGGCGCCTTGGGTGAACCCCATCCATGCATTGCGCCCTTGAGATCAAGCACATAACCCTGCGGCTTGTTCCAATCAGTTACGATAAGCCGACGTGCAACATCTTGACCTTGCCAGTACGGACCATTCTGCGGAGGAATTGCACCACCGAAAGCAGTGATACCGCCCCATCGGTCGAGCACATAGCCCTTGGTTGGGTCACTTGGATTACAAACTGCATCAACTGCCATTCCATGTTCCACAGGAGGTGGTCCTTCCGGAGGTTTAGGGGCAGATTCCCAATGCTTAAGCTCATCCATGCGAGCAATAAGGTTCCTGCCAGGACAAGCTGTCGAGAAGACATCTTTGTGTGCTCGGATTGATGGATTACGAATTGTGTAACCGCTCTCAACGATCTCACGGATAGCTTGCTTAATACCATTGACGAGGGAATCAGGAGCTGGTTCGATTTGATAGTTACCTACCGCACAGATACTTACTGATGTAGGGTTGTTGTTGATCGTAGCCGCGTCTTCATTCCAAAGCTCACGTCCAGCCCATACGTCTCCATCATTAAAGACCATAACGTTGTAATCGATTGCAATATAACCCTTGTTCAAGACGTATGACTCGATCTGTCGTAGAACCGCTGCCTTGTCGGGAGGGTTACCACGAGCTCCTCCACCTTCGTGATGGATGAAAATATCCCGAACGCCCTTACGGGCAGAACTAAAATTTGGCTTACGGGTTGTCCATTCATTACGACTATGCATTAGGCTTCCCTCGCCTTCCCTCGCCAACTTGGAAACTCTGGCTCACCACCTGGGTGATCAACGGGATCAGGCTGATCTTGTTGAATATCTTCTGGCTCTTCTGGTTCAACAGGCGTATTCATGTTCGCCTCCATTTTTAAGCTGGGCCAATGTCTTCAACCCAAAACACAATTGGGCCAGGATCTGTGGACGCAGCAATCGGAGCAGCAGTCGCTGAGATCTGAGCAGTTGCGCCACCTGTACCGGAACGGAGCATCGCTTCAAACGTATGCGAACCTGCTGATAGCCCAGTAATAAGCACCGATTCAGTGCAAGAATCACGAGTTCCAGTAGTCTCAAAGTCGTGATTATAAAGCATATGCGTCATAACGCCATCGACCCACACATAAGCATAAATAACTGCGGGCGCAGTTCCGGTTACTGAGAAGAAACCACCACGTAGTGACGCCCTAATAATGCGATTCGCTGCGATAGTCAGAGTTTGCGCAGCACCCATGATAGATGTCTGTGTCGTCGGTGCCGTTCGGTTTGCGGTACGGAATTGTGGTGGACCGAGAAGCCCTAGTGCATTAGGCATTGCAAACACAGTGCCAGACCAAATATACTCATAATTCGTATCTGTTTCATAAATCTTAACGCCTTCATCGGCAGCTGTAAGACCTGTTGGGCGAGTAGAACTTGTGCAAATAACACGACCATCAATTGCCCAACGTGTTCCGTCCCACGTGTATCCGTAATTAACATCTATGCAATATGCATAAACGCCTTCGTCAGCAGCAACAAGGCCTGCGGGACGAGTAGCAACAGTACATAGGACTCGTTCTTGACACTTCCACCTAGTTCCGTTCCATGTTCGTCTAAGACCAGTGTCTGTTTCGTAAATAGAAAGACCATTAATTGGAGACGCCGGCCTCGTCGTACTTGTGCAGATGAAGTCACCAGCGCCGTTGGTACCGTTGGTTCCAGGAGCTCCAGGAACGCCTTGCGGACCACGAACGTTTCCTGCGTCAATTGGTGTTCCATCACGAGTTTCAAGAATAAGGTTGTTGCCAACTACTTCACCGTCAACGACGGTGGCATTCTCCATTTCGATCATTCGGTCAGCAGTTAAGCCAGTTACAGTGGTTACTGAAGTCATTCATCCTCCTCTACGGCATCCAAATATCATCAGCGTTCTTTTCACTACTCCAAATATTATACGTGTCTGCATCAATGAAGTTTGCAGTCTCTGTTTGAATTTGGAATGTGGTCTCGTCGAGCATCTGAATTTGACCCTCGACTGGAGATTCAGCACTCCACGTGCCATCTCCATGATCGATGATGATAAGCCGTTGCCAATCACGAATCCAAGTAGCAAATCCCTTCAACGGAGGAAGCCTTGCTAGACTATCTTCGTCGCCGTAAAGAACGCCCTCAATGTCCATAAGAAGTTCTTGATCGATTTTACGACTATCAATAACCGCGTGCGACGTTGCTCTGAAGTTCTCCATGTCTTCTGGGACTGACGTAAGCGTCCATTCAAATTCTGTTGGGACGGTGTCCATAGACAAGGTTTGAAACTCTCTATGCGCTGGTAGCGCTGTTAAATTCCACAATAGATGAATCTTGTAGCCAGCCTCATTTGCTTCGAGATCGCTTCCGATTTTTGTTTGGTATGACAATCCGAACTGAGTTTTTGGCTGATTGTAAGCAAAAAAACCAGTTTGATCTTCGATAATGCCTTCATAGAACAAAAATTCATCTGGATAGGTAAATGCTCTTAGTACGGCACTATAGTCGCCAAGAGTTACAAGATCATTAACCTTAGCCCCATCATAGTGAATAGCTTCAATAGAATCATCATCGTTTTCCTCTATTGAAGTAACGCCATTCCATGGAACGCCATAACCATCTGCTTTATACAGCACAGCTTTACTAATACCAGTTTCAAAGAAGCGTTCGCCTAGTTGATCCCATACAAGGGTAGTCATTTAACCTCCTATCCATTGGTATTGTATTGTGCTTTTCTGACAGCGTTCAGCTCACGATTCCTTTGACTAATCTCATTGCGAGACATCTTCTTTTGCGGAGAGTTCTTGATGTTGCAAATGCGAATCAATGCAAACAATCGATTAAGATGCCAATACTCACATTCAAATGGGATGTTAAACGCCACCATCCAGTAGTAAATTAGCTCAGCGGTGATTACTTCACCCCTACCTTTACGATCTGGCATCTTACCAAACGTTGTTGCTGACTCACTTGATTCGATGTACTCGTTAATTTTATCAATAGTTTTTTGAGTCAACAGCTCAAACGTGTTTGAAGGATGAATTGGAGAGATGATCATTGATTCTATGTAGTAAAGAATTTCATCGGAAGTTTTTGGATCAGGACTAAGGAAAGGTCTTTTGAATTTTGACTCCCATTTTGACAGGGAGATCAAAGAATGCTCGAGTTCTATTTCAACGGTCTCGACAGTTTCAAAAGTCTCTGTCTCTTCGTTGTAGTATTCTTCTTCTTGAAGCATAAGTTTAAGCATTCTCTGATCTCCTATCAATAATCACGGAACAGTGAGCAGCGTAATCACTTCGTCCGGCATAGGAAGATTAGCAACACCTGTGGTTCCATCCCCGTAAAGCTCTGCCTCGAGGAGGGTAAGCTTTGCTGGGTCTACGACGCTGGAGTCGACGACGATGAGGGCGGTAGGGGAATAGCCAGTGACTGGCACTGGAGTCGTAGAGATGGCCCAGCTAAAGGCAATAGCCTCAGGGGAGTCATTAATGGTGTTGTATGCCTTCTCGGAAGGGCTTGCGACAGCTCCGTAGACAAGGTGAAGCTTGTAGCCGTACTGGTCGCCCTCGACGTCATTACCGAGCCTGGTCCGATAGGACAGACCAAAGGGCTTACGAGGCTGCTGGCCAACGACCACACCGTCTTCAGGGACAGCGAGACCATCGAACTGAGCGAACTCGTCAGGGTATGTGAAGGCTTCGAGAGTTGCACCGAACTCTTCTGCCGAAATCAGGTTCAGATACTTGATGTTGTCAGCGTACTGGGCATTTGACTCAGCCCCAGTAGGTGACTCTGTGACGGTAGTGAGACCATTCCAGGAAACACCTTCGGCGTAAACGCCAGTAGCATCTGGAATGTAAAGGACGCCGTGATCCACACCAGTCTCATAGGTGCGTTCACCTACTTGATCCCAAACAAGAACAGGCATTACTATTCCTCCTAGAAGAAAAGTTTGAAAACATCATGATTAAGGTCATCAGCAGTATAAAATCGATCGAAAATGCATTTCGGTAGCTCTGCGATTTTATCAGGAATATCACTATCCGGATTTCGATCGATGACTGTCACCAGATAACGCTTATCATGCTTGTATGGCTTATCATCCGCAAATCGTGGCAATTCATAGTCTCTTTTATAGACTATACACGGGTAAGCCATTTGCACGGTCGGTGGTGGTTGAAAATATACTTGCTTACTACCAAGAAGTTCAGTGAGAATAGATTGTAGCTCAAGGCGTGGGGCCATTATACACACTCCCCAAGCTTAGAATGAGACGAGGGGCTTTGACTTCGACACTTGTGACGGTCCAAAGCACCCCCTCCCATCGAACGTATTTGATTTCAAAGAAGTGTTGATTAGCATACTCATTGGCGATAATGCTGATGGAATTATTAACACTAAGATTATCATTGAGGCCATCTCCGGCTTCTAGCTTACGCGTGTTTCTAATCACATCGCCAAAATATGGAACTTCGGTAATAACGTCTACCCACACACCAGAGTCAGATGGATTTTCTTCTAATACACCATAACCAACTTCTCCACAAAATCTTGCCATCTTAACTCCTTAACGCTTCTAGTCAGGCAACATTAGTGAATGTCCAGCTGTCGTTCTCGCTTGTAGCGAAGTAGTAACCAGTGGTCGGCGTTGCGTTGATGGTCTCCGACTCGCCAGAGGCAACTGCAACTGTTCCGGTAACCGTGGTCCCGGCCTCATTCTTGTAAACGACGCCAGTCACGGTAGGAATAGTAATGGTGGTTCCGTCAAACGTGGGTGCCGTCGGGACAACTGCGGTGTCTGCAGAAGCTGTCTTCTTGACAACCATGGCCGACTTCGGACGAACCAAAGCACCCGAGCAACGCGTCTCAATCAGGTACTTGTACTGGTTATAGTCAATGTCGAAGTCGTCGAACAGAGCAACCTGTCCACCCTTGTCAGCACCGATGACGTAGTCAGCCATGTTGACGAGAATAGCAACGATGTCAGGCTCATCTTGAAGAACCTCAACCGGCACAACAGAGCTAACACGAAGCTCACTAGCCAGCTGGTCCAAAGACGAGTAAATACGACGGCCAAGCGTGTCCTTCAGAAGAAGGAACTGTGCAATAACAGTCTCAGTAGTGTACATGGTAGGCTGACCAGTACCACGGTAATACTGACGAGCCATAACGATAGCGTCGACAATTTCCTGAACGCTGCTGTTGGCATCGCCGAGGTTAACATTGATAGATACAGTGTAGAAATCATCATCTTTAGCGATAGGACGAATGTTCGTCTCAATAATCTTGTCCTCGTCAGCAACGTCACGACCATCGCCGATGAGGACTGCTCGTGCGAGCTCCTCGTCGAGCATCAGCCGCATCTCGCCCTTCATCCAGGCTACGACGTCGAAGTCAGTAATGTCAATAATGTCGTCACGGTCGAGCTTCTGCTTCTTGTAGATAGTCTGAGGAGTCGTGACTCGACGGGAGGTCCCGAAGAACTCTTCCTTCTTCAGATTACCCTTGATGTAACCCTTGGCACGTGCATCTTCGAAAGTAAGGTCTGCCGTAGCAGTCTTGATGCGGCTAAAGGGAGTCTTGCGAGCTCCGGAAAGAACACCATTAACCCACTCAGTGCGACGAGTGTAGAATTCGGGAGCGGCAGTGAGCTGAGTAGCCTCTGGAAAGAGGACTTCAATGTCGTTGATGCCATGAGCCAACGCATAATCTTCTACGGCTTCCTTGAGGGAGCCCTTCTTGGTTGCATCGGCAACAATTTCTTTAATGTCTGAATGAGAAAGGACTTGAGACTGGTCCTTCTCTTCCTTCTCGAAAACGTTTCGGCTCATCTTGTCTGTACCTTCCTGAACGGTCTCGTTGGAGTCGTCATCGAGATTACTTTGTGAGGCAGTGCCGTTACCGCTCTCTTCAAGAGCTTGACCGATCATATAATGAAGGAGTTCCTGTTGCTTATCGCTCAATGAGTCATAGACGTCCTGGAGTGTCTCATCCCCCGAGTCGCCAGAAGCATGTGTGACCTCATTAGTGTCAACACCATCATGCTCGACTTCATCAAATTCAAGACCAGTGTAAATGATTACCTCATCATCAAGAAGAGTTTCATCTCCGTCTGAGTGACGAATTGTGACGTTCTCAATAAGAGCACCGGGATTGGCGCCTGACAGAACAAGGCTAACCTCACGAATAGCTCCGTGAAGAACCCGGCCAGCACGCTCTACAAGCTCATTAGCCCAGATAGATAGCATGGTGACATCTTGGTGCTCGACAAGACCGTGTGCATGTACTGCCTTGTCTGACTTGTTAAAGAATCCGTAAGCATAAACACCATCATCACGGTTTTCCAGAATTGCGTGACCAAGAACATTCTCAGGATCAGTGTGACCGTGTTGCCAAACTAGAGGAACACGCATTTGATCCTGATGCTTAAACGCACCAGGCATGATCGTGCGACCATCGGAACATTTAAGTCCCGCCTTAGTTGCGTAGCCGCTGAAGTCCGCTTCCATTTTGACCGTTCCCTTCAAAAGGCTTAGTGGCCCCGGAGTTCAATTCCAAAGGCTTTACGCCCGGATTCAATTCCGGTTGTGGCATGTTACTGTTGATCAGTTTATCTGCTTTAGGATCACTCGAGGGAGGAATCCCCATAAAGGATCTAATCTCATTCGAAGTAAGGATTTCATTCCGAGTAAACTTATCAGCAATCTCTGCAAGCTGAGCAACAGGCACAAGCTTGAATGGATCTCGGAAGTATGTGATCTTCTCTTTGTTGTTTGTACCCTGGGGCCCAAGGAACGCTCGCTGCATAGCCTGAACAACGGCGTCAATGATGGGTTCGACGGTACGATTAAAGTAATTGAGCATGGCTTGCTCGTCGGCAGTGCCATTCATTACCTCTTCGGTAAGACCGAGTTGGTTGTATAGGAGATTAGTGAGGTACTCGATCTGCTTAAGGAGGTTGTTCTCAGCGGGTCGGTTCAACTGAGTAATCTTCTCAGTACCGTCGATGTAGGCAATTCCGTACTGGCTGCCCCGCAATTGAAATTCAATGTCTTCTTTACGCTGCTCTGCTTGGTTCCGTCTAGCCTCAGACTTAATGACATAAGGGAGTTGAATGATGATGTCCAACTTGCCAGAGCTGGATTGCTCATCGACCGCGTCAAGAAGACTCAGTTTCCTAATCAATCGTTGAAGAGTCGAGTTCGGTTCGTTCATAACTGAATACAAAGGATTTTCAACGATGGAAACGTATCGTTTTTCCAAAGTAATTTCTTCTCGTTTACCCTTAGTTTCATTATACACATTAAGTTTGACATGTTTTGGATACCAGGTGACAACTTCACCAACCCGAAGAGTATAGATGTCAAAAATTTCGTTTGTGTTAGGATTTTGAGAAGTGTCTACCGGAACGATCGCAGCTACGCCTCTATCGAACATCGTCATCGCGATGTCTTGACGGAAAGCACGTGGACCTTGGTCGAGGTTTGGCTCTAACGTAAGACAAGTATTTAGAGCGCTATCCATGTCTTTCAAATATCGCTCATGCGCATCCAACTTTACGTGTTTGATTACACAATCAGAAACATCCATGCTCAACCTTGTGTAAACGGCCGAAACAATAGACCTCTCATTGTAAACTTGTAGTCTTGTTCTGGAGGGAGAGCCGCCATAGAACGTGCTGGTTTGATATTGGGTATCAGGGACTAGTTGAACGCCTCGAAAAGCATTCCATGCTTTCCTTACTCTATCCAAAATAGGCAATCAACTCACCCCCCTGTTTTTAGAACCCGAGAAGCTCCTCTGGCTGCTACAGCTGTTACGCCAAGCCCCAAAGCAGCTATAGCAAATTCCCTACCACTCGACATTCTATGCAAATTACGTTTCTTATCAGCAGTGAGAGGTCCCTTACCTACGGCAGGAAGAAGATCTCCATACCGAACAGACCCATATGTTGGGAGAATATCCTTGAACACTTTTGCTTTACCCGAAGCAATTCTCTGATTTCTCCGAACGAATCGCTTACCTTTTCGAGCGGCAGACTTCCTGAAACTACGTGTTCTAATCAAGTCTGCTGGGTTGGACATAGAATATACTCTAGCTTTATCAATAATATTGCCCTTACCCTTACCAACTTTAACGTGTCGTTCGATACGACCTCGCCTACGGACACCCCATTTCATGCCTCGTACGCCGTGGTGCTCCAGGAATTGATCAATAGAAGCATCAGATCCAATTTCTGTCGTCACTCGAACACCTCCTTATTGGCTTTGTAGGCAACGTATGCATCCATCATGGCAGACACATTGTCAATCTTTTCTTCGGCACGCTTCTTCATCAATTTCCGGTTGCCATTAGTGTCTTCCAGAGTAACAGCGTTCCCCATAGCAAAAGACATAAGTTCTTCGTCAAAAATAAGCTTTCTTTCTTCCGCCAGAATCTTAAGTTCTCCAAGAGGAACAGATTCTGTCCTAGCGCCTTGAATGACCTTCTCGATTGCGTATGAACCATTCTCTGCTTCCCATCTAGTAACGAATTCTTTAGCATTATAAGGGTCAAAGCCAAGACAACGAACGTCATACTCGTTGTGAAGGATGAAACCATCAAGGTCTTCGTATACTTCCATCATGTCCAGGACAGTTCCATCAAGAACGTGCAAGCTTCCTTCACGAATGAACTCATCATACTTCATTCGCATAGCCCCAGGAAGTTTCATCAACGTCAATGACGTGATGTAGCTTCTAGTCTTGACGCCAAACGAATAATTCGTGAACGGAAAGAGAAGAGTGAAAGCACAGAAGTCATCTCCTTGTGATAGGTCGGCCCCTAGAGCACAAGGTAGACCCCAAAATTCTCTTGGGCGGTGCACGAGGGTCTCTTCATAAGTAAAGAAGTAAGTGTAGCCCTCCATCGGAATTCCAAATCGCTTAGCAAGGATGTCATTCCTAGCAGCAGGAGCTTTTTCAGCTCGCTCGACGTCTAGATGGTAAACATCGTAGGTAACTGTCTTTCCGAGATTTGGATTTGCCTTCACCCACACCTCTGGGGTGTTGACTTCTTCAATTTCATCCAACTTGTAATGCCAGATCGAAATGTGAGGAGCCAGGTACTCTCCTCGAAGTATGGAATGTAGTTCCATTTTGATTGTGTCGCCGGAACCGTTCCTCACAGTTCCTTCGGAGCTGATAGCGACAATCAAATAGTCGTCCATCTTCGATGCGCCCTGCTCAATCGCACCGACGACGTCTTCTCTAATGTCTCCGGACAACCACTCATCGATTGTAGACACTTTTGGGCGTAGTCCTTGGAGCTTATTGATCGTCATAGGACGAATCTCAAGCAAAGAACCAGTGAGAAAGTTCTCAATACCCTTCTTTGTGGACGCAAGCTTTACTCTTTGCGCCCTAGACCCAGTTGTGTTCTGCAAAGATCCTTCGGTTAGAAACCTAAACAGTGGTCCTCTGGCTCTGACGATGGCGGTACGAAAGGGGGACATTACTTCTTCTGCTTGTTTCATGGTTGGAGCGGTAGTGATTTGGTGGGTCGTTGAGGTATCAACGTTTAGGAAAAAGGCTTGGATACAGTTTGCATACATGGATTTGGCCGCACCTCTGGCCACGATTAGGTATTGCTTGGTGGTAAGGCGCTTTTTAATGAACTTTTTTACGTATTTCCCGCCATCTGCTGGGTCATAAACACTTCTTTCGACAAAGAAGTACCATCCAAAGATTTGTTCAGCCCAAACCTTGAAGGTATCTAGAAGATGAAGATCAGTACCATCAGTAAGCGTCAATTCAAACTCACAGTACTGAATGAAGCCTTCTACGGCAGTTTCATCATAGTAAATGTTTGGATTACTGATTAATTCATCGATTCTGTTCATCTCCATAGAGATTTCTCGGTTAACCGGTATCTCTCCTGAAAGAACAGAGTCTCTAAAAAGCCCGTAGTAGTAAGGAGTTGCAGTATTTGATAAAGACAAGTCCGCACCTCCTAAGGAACTAATTGAACAATGATAGCTGCCCAGCAGGAGAACTATTACCCGCTAGTTTTGCAGCTGCACGAGCGATGGCTTGTGTTCTAATAAGTTGTTGTGCGTTTCTCTTTGCTTGCTCACTTGCCAGATACTTCTTTCCAGCCGCAATAGCGTGTTTACCAGCTGGTGATTGACTCAAACCAAATAGCGTAGTAGCTGTCGTAGCAATAGCTAGATATGCTTTAACACGATCGTGTCCTCTTTGGACTTTAGATGGATTCATTTTAGAGAAATTCTGTTCCATGTTCAATCGTGCATTCACACTTTGCAGCTGCTTGTTGCTAAGCTGATGCGGCTTACGCTTTCGAAGTTCTGCAACCTTTTTTGAATCCGATGATTGAGGATGAGCCGTTGTAACACGAGAACGCTTGTTACGGATACCCCAATGCATTCCCTTAACGCCATGATGCTCAAAAAATTCTTCTAGTTCCATCACGCATCTCCAAAGTCAGGAACTGGAATGAGAGGTGGAGGAATAACAGGAGGAAGTTCTTCCTCACGGAACACGTTGAGCCTCCACTCGTATTCTTTGATTTGATTGTTCGCTGCCTCGAGGAGGAACGAGGTTCCAGGAGGATCAAACAAGACACGAACTTTCAAATATACGTATGTCTTTACTAGATTAATCTGATTCAGTGGAACAAGAAAGTCTGACCACTTCTCAGTTTCGTCTTCAATGAAAAAACCATCTACTGGACCGACACCCAATTGATTGAGGAGGGAGAAAGCTGCATTAATATGAGTGGTGACATCCAGATCGAAAGGCGTATAAGCAGCATCAAGACCTAGAATTTTCTTCGTACTGATTAGGATGCTCTCTTCCATCACTCCTCCCTAGCTTCGGTTATTGAGAATCCAGTTCACTTCAGCTTCAACATCCTTGGCGTTGTGGCCGGCCTCTGTGAGCTTGGTCCTACGCTCTTGACCAACGCCCCACTTACCTTCGATGACCTGCTGAGCGATCTCTGAAATATCCAGCTCACCAGTGTCTTCCCCGGAATCAGCTGCCTCGTCGGGGGATTCGTCTTGGTCTGGTTGGGCGGGGCTGTCTGCGGGGGATTCTTCCGGGACTACTTCTGCCGGAACTGCTTCAGCAGGATCACGCCAGCCTTCAGGCTTGTCTGCTTCACTCGGTTCGTCAGGGACAACCGTCTCATCAACCATAGTATCCACTTTTTCTCCTCACCAAAGTTTGGTATCGTTTGGTTTTCTGGACAAAACTACCTTAGGAAGTAGACGATCATCACCAAAATGTATAGCATTATGCGTGCTGTGAGTGGTAGTAATCAGGAATTCTGGGTTGGTTATCCAGGTTTCGCCATGCACAATGTCGTTCACAGCGATTGGATTTAGGTGATGAATAAGCAAATTCCCATGGATTTCATACCCAGGAACGCCTAAATCACATCCCTCATCCCTGAATATGACGTAGTCTCTGGCCTGTCTCCACTCAACAGAACGGTAAAACTTCTGGTTAATATACCTATCAAACCCGAACGTGGAGCTTCCTACTTGACCATGTAGCTTGAGGTAGGCATACCTTTCCTCAAAGGTTTCATACAAACAAAGCTCGGAATACGACTTAGATGTCATTGAGTTCTTCTGCCTGATGGCCAGCATACTGTCGCATGGCGTCTAGCGCTTCGGCATACAGCTCTTCAACTCTCTTGGCTGAAGCCATCATCTCAACTTTGGAGTCCAGCAGGAGATTCTCTCGGTGAAGTCGCTCTTGCTCGAGCTTTTCTCTGGTAGATCCTAGTTTTAGAAAATGAGTTACGACCTGCGCTGAGGCCGTACCGTCGGCGAGTTGTTTCTCAGCCAGATCAATTGCGTAGGAGACCAGTTGGTTTTCCCGACCCTCATCCGTAAGCGCTGTTCTACGACGAGGTCTTCCACGTTTATTAGCCATTGGCCTCCTTTCAGTTATGCCCTGTCTTTGTAGACTGCCAGATATGCAGGTAGTTCTGGAGTAATGTTGAACCCAATAACGCCTGACGATCCAACAACACGAAACAGATACAAACTAACTGTGTGTGGACCAGCAGTGACGCCTGGGACGATTACTGTCCCACCAACGAACCGTCCACCTGGCGTGATGGGGAAAGCAAATCGCCCAACAACGATACCATCAATACGACAATCAAATGCCCACTCGGTGTTGGCTGGAACTCCAAAGTTAATGTGAAGATAAATCTTCAATCTTGTGGCTACTGCCAAATCAATGTTGACAGGAAAAAGCGTTGTGGAGAACACTGGATTTGTAGTTCTACGGTTTTCACCCAGAAGAGCTGGAGGCGTTTGCGCCCCATACATCGCAATGGGCCAAACAGGAGCTACGGTCTTCTTTGGGCCGTAGAGAATATCGGCAGTTTGATCTATCCAATAGTTTCCTACTGCGCCATCGCTTGGAAGAGGTGGAGTTGTCCCAGGAAGAATAATCGTACCAGTTGAGGTACCGATTGGGCCGCCTGGACCTTGGGGCCCTGCGTTGATGACAGAGACTGATTGCGACACTGGCTCAACATTGATGATCTGCGTACGCTGAATAACATTGATTTCGCTCATTGGGTTACCGTCCCTCGGAAAGTAACCTCAAGAGGCTTGTCGAAAACAGGAACTGGCTCTGAACCCAGCACACGTTTAAGATCCATGTAACCACTATTGGCTGCAATAAGCTTTGTGTCTTGATCATCCACTGTTAGCTTAAGCTTTCCATCGTGACCGTCTGTCAGAAAAGCCACAGTCCATGCTATGATCAGGTCTGAATTCACAGTTGGTTCAGCTCGGATTTCACTTGTGAAGGTATCAGCGGAAATATCGATCCCCAAGTTCACTTGAAGGGTGTTTGTTCTTCCCTTGTGAACGATTACCTTGTTGTCACTCACTCATCCTCCCTCCGAAAATCCGAATTGGTTTTCCAATGATTCCCCCGGGGCATTTTTTGGGAGCCGGGCGATGCAAAGGGGGGGTAGATCTCGCGACCCCCCCCTCCCCCTATTCCTCCCTCACAACCTTTATGAAAACTCCCATGACATTCTCAGCAACGATTTCATCAACAGCATTTTCAATTGCTGATTCATATTCAGCTTCACTAAGCTCATCAGATGTCTGAACAATTCTTGAAAGCAACTGCTGTGTGTGGTAACAGGAGGCCGCATCAAATGCATACCATGCAGGGTAGTTGTCAAAAGGATTGAAAGGATTGTCGATGGTTGATAGCATTGTCTTAGTCATTCAATCCTTCCTTTACTTGAGTGCATCGTATAGTGTAGACACAGACACACCTAGACTACTAGCAATCTCAGCATGTGTGTAACCAAGCTCTATCATGTCATTAGCACGCTTAGTCTTGGTTGGTGTCATCAATCTAGCAGTTTGTGGTGTAGCAAGTTCTCTTACTCTCTTAGGGTCTGCATACTTTAGTATCTCGGTTAACTTACTGTTACTAACAGCATTAGCTTGAATAGCTTTCCATTCATCATCACTGATGTTAATCTGATGAGCCTTAGCACCGACACGCACCCTTGCGTCTTCTAGCTCCTGGCGTTCAATCTTCTTACGCGTGCTCGGTTCCATGTTTGGATTAGCTTGTACCCTGACCCGGATAGCGGAGTCTGCCACTATGTTGGCATGTCTTTCAAGGGGGCGGTTTCTATAAGCAATGTCCAGGGAGGCTTCTAATGATTCAACTTCCTTGGCATACGCCTTCTTAGCAGAGGCCGATTGTTTAGGGGCGGGGGTATTTAAAGCATCTAGACGGGCCCGGTTAGCCATGGCCTTGAGCCTGTTAGAATGATCAGCATAAAGCGTTTCCATTGGCGTACCAGATGATAACGTATGCGCATCCTTAACTTCAGCAAGAGAAGGAACTCTCACCATCAATGGTGTACCATCTCTACGCTTCTTATTGGTGGGCTCATACATCAACTCACCAGTTACTTTATTAACAGGACCACCTTTAGCAGCAGTTCTAGGCTTACGCTCTGGTACCTCTAGAGGACGACCTTTCCTAGAGATGAGCGTGGATGCTCCGCCTTGCTGATACCTTTTCTTTAGGCCAGCTATGTTGTTGTCTCTAAAAGATCGTGAATGATCGAGTTGTTTCTTCTCTGCATCGATGACAACCATTGAATGTTTGACTGCTCTTGTTAGTTCATCTGGTCCAGCACCACCCAATGACATGTCTGTGATCAGATTAGAAATCATACCCATCTGTGCCTGTGTATTACCCATGACTTTCATTCCAGGATAGCCTGGGTATTCAGCTATGGGGTCAAAATTCTTAAGGCCGTCTAATGCCTTAGTGTCGTTAATTCTTTTGTTATTGTCTGGAACAACAAGCACTGTGTCACCATCAAAGTCTGCACCAGACAGTCTCTCAGCAACACTACTATGAATACCAATAGCATCAGGAGAATCGTGTCCAATCAAACGTCTAGCTGTTTCATGCTTGTTATTAACAATCAACCTAGGAATTTCAAATGTTCCGCCGTGGGGGAAACGAATCAGAACAACCGTTTCTCCATCAAGAAATCTAGGCGCATAAACTTCAGTCGGTTTCATATCATGAATTGGAAGGATAACATGGTTGGCTTGGCGAGGAAGTTGAGCTGCTTTCAAATGAGCGGCCGCAGTGTCGGTAGCTCCAGCAAAATCTTCTAGCAACTTCTTCTTTACTGTATCATTAGTAAGTTCGTTAATCGCCTTGTGCTCAGCCTGACGACGTTCGTATGTCATGTCGAGCTGTGTTTTAGCAAGCTTAGGCTTTTGCTTTGATAGAAATTGCGACGACAAAGTCCTAGACCATTCTGCCCAATCTCCTTCTTCATTCACAACATTCATAGCTGATGTCAATTTTTCTTCTGGTGATCCAGAATTCTCTGTAATTTGATGAGCAATGTAAGCACCGAATGGGTTCTTATCATCTGGCTTACCATCTTCACCTCTTACAACTTCTTTTAGCGCATCAAGATGATTTCCTGTGTCTTTCTTAGCAGTGTTAAATTGAAGATCCACTCCTGGAGGTAGATCAGCCTTATACATAGCCATACCTTTTATGTAATGGTTATCGCCAACACGAATTCTTACCTGTGAATAATTGACACCACCAAGAGAAAGATCAGCTACATCCGGACGAACATAAACAACACCATCAGCTTGTTTACCCTCATCCCCATAGATAACATCAAGACGAACTGGATCAATCTTCATAGGAGGATGTATGCGAATTATGCTTCTACCGTTGTCTTCTGAATAAGAGCCGATTTGCTGAACTTGGCTCTTGTTCATAAAGACATCGTGTTGTGTCGTACCAGGCGTGGCCAACACTTTCTGTACAGTCTCATGACCAGTTTGAATCTGTGGCTGCTTAACGTTGTGGACCTCATAACCTTGATCTTTAAGTGCGCTAAGGGCCTGTTCTAGTTTAGTTCTTGTAATACCCATGCGATTCTCTACGCCAGCACCAACATCAACCATACCTTTTTCATCAACTTCACTCTTAAGCATGTTTGTTGTGACCCGCTTGGCTTCAAGCTTATCTTTTGCACCTGGGGCAAGATATGACCGAACAACAGATTCTGCCTTACCCATGCGGTCGCCGATGGCTTTGTTCGAATATCCTTTTGCCTTCAGCTTTTCCATGAAGGCAATTTCTGTTGCTTTTTGTTGATATTTGTAATTAGACTTTGTGTCCCTCAAGTCTTTCATTGTCATACCAACGCCATCAGCGATTTCTTTTTCGCTCATGCCTTTCTTCTTCATAGAATCTACTCTTTGAAGAAATTCTTCATTACGAGGGTAGTTAACACCATATCCTTCTAGGTCATCGTCACCAGAACCCCAAGGATAACGACCGGAATGCCTCTTGGTGCCGTAATGTTCCAAATATTGTTCTTCTTCAAGCTTCACAGTCATCACCCCCTTTCAGTATCTGTCTGATGCCCTCATCTGTTCGATTTGCTGATCAAACACTATAATCTTATCCATAATGGATACAATTCTTTCTGGGAATGGTAGAAAGACTTTAATATCATCTCTTTGATAGATTCTAAGTTCTATTTCTATTTCAAACGGGTCAATGGCGTACTCTAGGCAAAATATGGCCGCATAAACTTCTAACTGATGTTCTGAAGCTACAGTTATACCAGTTTTCAAATCATGAATACGCAACTTACCTCTTCGAAACGAAATAGTATCTGGTGTTCCGAAACAGTTAATCGAGTAGAACAACATCTGTTCACACGACATCTTGTAACCGATACCATCATTAACATATGTCGACAAAGCTTGGTTAGCTTTCGACAGCTTGATACCAAGACGTATCGCCTCATGAGCAAGGGCATGAATATCCGATCCACGCCGTGCTGCTTGGGCTGCTACAAAACGGGCTTCTAGTTTCTGATCATTATAGTTGAGCCAATGGTAATTACTTGGACTCAGAAACGCATGTTTTCCGCTCAAGCCCGAGTGATCGTTGAAGATCATGAATAACAGCCTCCTCATTTTGAGGGTTAATGAATGAGGCGAACGACATTTGATTAAAGAGTTTAACGTAGTGCTCTTGATTAGGTTGAACGGCAGAATCGCCAGCCATCTTTACTTCAAGCATACCCCATCGTTTCTTGTGTAACACAAGAATATCGGGCAAGCCTTGAATGTACCGGGGGTCATTTATGATGATGAACACCCCCGGAAAAGCTTTAGTGATCTTCTTAACTAATTTCAGTTGATACTGCCGTTCACTCATAAAGACCCCCTATGTAGTCACATCATTCTGTCCAACATTACGGATAGTCTTGAATGTAGTGTCTAGGCCGGTAGCGCCAAGCCCTAGAATTCCACCAACGAGAGCCTGGGTCGCACCGTTCATAGTCTCTAACGGTACACCGAAGAATGCTAACCCAGGAGCGAAGTCGGAGATCCCAAACAAACACACTACGCCGATACCAATTAGCAAAGCTAACGGAACCTTGATGAGTGACGGAAGCCCTGTGGGAACCAATGAGTTCAGATACTTCACGATCACATATACCGAAACGACGGTAAGGAGTGTTGTTGTCACGTCCATTTTTCACCTCCTAAGGGACTGCACACACAGCAACCGTAGTTGCCTGACCTTTCTCTTTTACTTCAATATTTCTCAGGGCAAACCCAGTAGGACAAGTCGGTCCAGGACTTCCCGTAGGTCCTTGAACTCCAGGTAAGCCATTGCTACCAGGAGACCCAGTGCTACCAGTAGAGCCAGTAGACCCAGTACGGCCAGCAGGGCCGCTTGGACCAACAATACTATTACCTGCCAAACCTCGTTCGCCCTGTGGGCCCATGATTCCTTGCGGGCCCCGTTCACCATTAGCACCAGGCTCTCCTTGTTCTCCTTGAGGACCAGGCGGGCCTTTAGTTTCTAGACTGTGGCTGATCGCGATCCCAGTAAATATGGCTGCTACAGAAAACAAAACAACGGAAAGTAGCATGAGTAAGTCTATGCCACCGTGTTCCTCTTCTTGCATTATTAGTTGATGCAATTTGGATGTCGCTTCTTCGGCCTCTGCTCTGGCTTGTTTCAATTGTTCCTGACATTGTTCGTTTCCTTGCTTACGAGCCCGAACCAAAGATGCATAAGCTGTTATAATTGCAGATGCGCCAGTAAGGACAGCAATCAGGCTAGCTTCAACTACGTCGCCATCCATAGAAGCCATCCTAAACGAAAAAGCACACTCCCTTCATTATATGGTATGTTGCGTGTGTAGTATCGTATATATTCTGTTTTATATATAAACGTATTTCTCACCTCCAGGAAAAACATGAGTCCCGCTGGAAATGGCTGCATAGATATGTTTACAGAGGCTTGCTGTCTTTACGGCAGCAACAAATATGCAGTCATACTCGATGTTGTTTACAGTATCCAAGATCGGTCCATAGTTATACCAGTTATGAATATCCTTGAACTGATGCGTGTACTCCCACGCAAACCAACGAGGTCTCCAGCAGATGTTGTACGCATTGAGATTTTCTTTGACTCCATCGATTTGAATAGGAGTGTTGAAAACATCACTACGACCTCGGACGAACGCTTCAGCCACTAGGACCTTGACTGAACGTCTACACTGATACCCACCTCGGACTAGCCCGACAGTTAGGTCGCCAGCTGCCGTTGGTGACATTGTCATTTCTCTACCAGTACGTCTATTGAATACTCTTCCATGGTTCGTTACTTCATACCTAGGAAAATCAGGAATCGTTGCAGACATCTCACCAGACATATATGTCATGTTTTCACCCCTTTCGTTCCAGCTGGCAAATCTTTTAACGATTTGTCGGACGAAAAACCCTTATTTTATAGGCTCGTTGGCTATTTTCCGGCAAATGGCAAATATTTTGGATAAACCCCTTATTATTGTAGAGCGGAGTTTCTATATACTTGTATAAATAATTATTTAATATAAGTAATATTTGTCTTTATGTCTTATACTAGCAAAACAGCAGGTCAGAGCACTTGCGAATCACCGTCAAATACACGGCAGATACGCCAAATCATCCTCCAAATCCATAATCTCCATCGCTTTCAGCTCGTTGAACGACTTTTTACGATCTAGGGACTCCTTCACAGCCTTGTCGATCGCTGCTCTGCTGGTGAGGATATAGTAGTACAAGTTGGTAAACGGCGTATCCAAACGGTCTATTCTACCCTGGCACTGAACATAGTTCTTGTAAGAGTAGGTCAAACTGTACAGAACGGTCGCATCCGTCTCGATACAGTTCCACCCCTCACTACCTGATGTGTACTGCACAAGATATACCCAGTGATCAGTCTTGGGGATCTCCTGGTGTACGTGTCCGTTCCACTCAGCCACCGGGACAACATCCTGAAGCGTCCTCAAAATCTCCAGCTCGTAGTCAAACGTGTAAAAGACGATCAATTTCGGGTGGCAATTCATCAGAAACTTGATCATCTCGAGCCGGCTAGGATCCGAGTTCACAATCTTGCGCATGACCCGGAAGAGCTCACCCACATCACGGATGGGTCGATCTTCATAGGGGTGCCAGCGTTTGCGGACGGCGAGCTCCATCAAGTCTTCGTCGTACTCCACCTCGAGGAAATTCAGTATCCGCTCGGTATGCTTCAGATATGGCATCTCTACCAAGACCGAATTACGCAGACGATCCAGTTTCTCCGTGCCCAGATACCTGATCACCTTTGGGAATTTGACGTACGGCGCATAGACCACATGCTGACGCTTGAAATCGGTGATATTGTTGTACCACCCGTTCGCAATGAAGACGGGGGCATAATCCAGCCACACATCCCCGGGAGTTGCTGAGAGCATAATCCAATGATTGTACTGAGCGATCTTGAGGAAATGCTTTACCCAAGCACCGTGACCAACCAGTCTTTGCTCATCAAAAATAAAGAACACATCAGATAGACCCAGATAATTTCCAATGTTATTCCAAGAATCAACAGTGAGAGTTCCATGTAGAGTGGCATCCGCTTCTCGGCCGATACCAAAGTGAGATGCTTCCTTGTCCCAGTCAAGACTGTCCCTTTTCTTTGCCGTCGTGATAACGATAAGCCGCTTAGGTGATTCTTTCTCTACGTAATATGCGAGGGCTACGGCTGATTTCCCTGAGCCCACACCACCGTACAAGATCTTACCGTTACCTAGGAATTGGAGTGCTTCCTTCTGATGATCCATCAGTTCAATAGCCATAACACCTCCTTCTAAATATCGAGTTTACCCCTAAAAGTTTCAGGTCCATCAGGCGCTTGATCAAAGAATTCGATCGTGTGAATAAGATCGTCACGAAGAGCAACGGCTGCTTCTGGACTTAGCGCAAACCTGACCCTAGCTGACTCATCTGTTTTGTTGATACGTCCATCAGCTTCCACTAACACAATAGGCTGATACTCACCTGTTTCCGAATTTACCCCAAGAACCGCAGCTGAGATAATTTCCCCAACTTGACACATCACCCAAGATTTATCAATACTGATAAATTTTCTAACAATGGGCGCGTCTGGATCATTAGGAATAGGATGAAACTCTGTAGGCATCTCTCCCCCCGGGAAAAATATACGATGTTCGAAAAAGAAAGGGTTAGATCCTTCCCCTTTTACACGCGCCTGGACTTGTGTCGCAATGAGCCCATGCGCATTTGTCGCAGTACTCATTCAACGTCCCATTCCAAGGATCGGTACTCCGTGCCCGACGTCGATAGAATTTGTTACAGCAGAAACACACTCGCTTCAAGCGTTTCATAAGTACCTCCAAAAAAAGAGACAACCCGTGTGGGTTATCTCTTGAAGTCACTAAGCGGACTTCTTGCTTTCCTTGTAGAGCTTCTTCATCTCACGGCGGACTTCCATGCGCTGTGACACGAACTTCGTCGCCTTCTTGGTGACTACGAAGGCGCCAACAGTAGCCATCGCGAGCAGCACCACACCCTGGGGCGTGAGCTTCTCGTTCTGACCATCTGTGGTCGTCATCGCGTCAACAATCGGGGCGATCTCGGTCGTCTCATTCGACATTTTAATCTCTCCTTGTTAATTGGATTCTCTCATTACAGTGCATGTAAATCCTGCGAATTATGTAGGTGGAGGGAGATTATCATCCATAGGATCTGCCCATCCTTCGTCAAACCATCCAGGCGCAGGCTTCCATGTAGGATCTCGGGGGTACCAGGGGTTTACGTTTGCCAATTCTTTCTTTACTTCGTCAAGTTCGGCCCGCGTTGCTGCCAGATCATCCAAAACACGCAGGAGATAATCAATAAGATCGTAGAAGACACCAATACTTTCTTCATCGTCCATCCCTCTCCCTTGTAGAAAGAGGTGGGGCGCCGACCCAAGCGGTCGTTTAAGATAAGCGGCGTAGAAGTTACTTCCGCCTTATCCCCCACCAAGTTACCCGTACATAAAGTACTGAGCATTTCCGAACTTGTCCTTTGCCCTACAGATACGAGTAAGAGGTCCGAACGAGTCTGCCTCACCTGATCCCCAGATAATATCCGTGTAGCCCAAGTGCTCGAGCTGCGGAGTTAAGATGGCCTTCTCGTCGCGGATATACTCACCGTAATCGAAATAACTGAAGCTGATCAAATCAGTGAGCATAATGTATTCTTTAGCGTTCACGTTTTCCTCACGAACGTAACTTTGTAGTAGCCACACTTCAAGGACTTCCATTACAACTTCAACATCGTGCGCAATTACAGCAGGAACTATACCTCTACGATCCTCTGTAACACGCTTGACTAAGCGATCACGTAGGTCAGGAACATCAAACATGTCACCCCATTTGCAATAGTGAATCAAAGTTTGAATGCCATGATGCGGCCGCAGCATTGAACGCAGTTTGCGCAGCTGTGCCTACCAGGACAGTAGTTCCGGTACAACCATGCTCAGCCCAACTGGCGACATCAGCATTGAACTTCGCTTGCTGAGCCGGGTCAGTTGACAGGAACAATAGCTTGTTGTTCTTGCAAGACGCAATGCTCGCCGTCTCAGCCAAGCTACCCACCGCAGGATAATCGTCCGATACGAACGTGTTACCCTCGAGAACTAGCTTAGCGCCTTCTGTTTCAGGCTTATATGACTTTAGCCATCCACCGTGTTCAGGACACCCATAACTCTCAGGTTTGTAGCAGACCGATTGGTCCTTTACAAAGATGATGTTGTCACGAATGGTAAGGATGTTTCCGTTCGCATTACCACTGCTGGAATGCCTAGTGGAAATTCCCACCCAAACACCATCACAGAAGTTCTGGGTGAACGAAACACCGGTGATAAAGTCATCGTCTTGAATGCAATCGTCGTGCACTTCTCGCAACCAAGAACGAGTCATTGAACTGTTGGAACCTGGCGTACCGTTGATTCCAGCCTTGAAGCCGTCACCTACGTTACGGATGTTCCATCGATCGTAAACGAAACCATCAGTCTCTGCCTTCACACCAGGACAATTATGGTAGTTATCCCAAGTAGGAGCTTGAGCGCCAATGACCAGTCCACCGACAGCACTGTTGCCGGCGTTAGCAACCCCTCCAAGAGCACGCATAGCGAAGTCATTTACGTCAAGATTACAATTAGGAGAGAACTGACCACGGCTATAATCGCGTGTAGTATGTGTAGCTGATCCAGTAACCCAATCCACTCTATGGCCTTGGGGCCCAACGAATGCGGTGGACCCGGACGGCGTAGTAGTTGTAGTAGTCGTACTAGTGGTCGACGTACTACTTGTTGACGTACTAGTTGTCGTACTAGTAGGAGGTTTAATCGTTGTTGTGGTTGGTGGCTTAGTTGTCGTAGTTGTTCCTGGCGTACCGGAAGGCTTACCAGGATAACAACTATTGGCCATAGTGATAAGTGAGATGGTACACAATCCAATTAGAAGTTTAAACTTAGAATTGGAGAGCACTCTCATATCACACTTTCTGCTAGATGACTAACTTACGGGTTCGATCTTAACTGAGCGGTACACAAAGTAGAGGGCACAAACGGCAGTGACGACGTTTGCATAAGTGTTAAGGTTGTTCTTGTTCACATCACTCCTTAGTGGTCAATGGAAAATGTATGAGGGGTGGCTTTCAGTGTTCACCTATTAACCACCCCCCAGACGTCCTTCCAACGACATGCAGCCTCGTACGGCCTTGCTGCACATCACCCTTCAACGACGTACGAGCGTCACAGGGTCATCCGCCCTCGCGGGGTCCTGCACCCATATATGGGTACAAGCGAATGAGTAGGAAGCGGTTTTTTGTTTACCTGAACTCCTGCTGATCAAACAGAAGCGCTCTGTGTGTCCTTCACAGTTCACCCGGGCGGTCTGACTCACGTACATCTCGGGCAGGTGAAATATACGTGCCCAGACAGTAAGACTCTTAGCCGAAGTTCTTAGCGCCCGGCGCGCTGAGCCTAAGACCTATTTAACGTCGCTCAGCCGACGCAAAACAAAAAGAGAAAAGACGCCATTGTCTTCTCTCTCATTATATACGATGTAAATCCTGCGATTACGCCTGAGGTGCTTCAGCCTTGTCGGACATGTAGTCAACCCACGGCTTCACGTTCTCGTCCTCCTCGATGAACTGATCCCGGAAGATCTTCCTCGAGTAGCAGCGCACGTTCTTACCCATCTTGGTCATGTAGAACCCCGTGTATACGCGGGCAATGTTCGGGACCAAGCGACGATCAACAAGGATGTACTGAGTGCCATCGTCTTCTTCTCGAAGATCCCCCACGTACTTGGCAACCTCAGCAATATTATCCGCCGTTACTTCAACCGCCTCTACTACGAAAGGCTTACGTACAAAGGTCGTAAACTGCATCCTAATTCGTCGTCCATTCTCCATAGGCGCGTCATGATGGACTAGCTGCAGATTAGGCGTATCAGGCTCTTCAATATGTTTAGTTCGCTTGAGTAGACTCATTAATGGCATACTTTCGTTCGAGTGCATCTTCCTCAATGGTCACGAACAAAGACTGAAGATATGCCTTTGTTCCCGTCTTACCGTTCACGTTCCAGTCGTACCCCCTCGCAATAAGATCGGCAGTCTTGATATCAGCCCAATCCAGAACCTCAATGCTATCTTCGCCCAGGTGAGTACGAGCTGTAGAAGTAAGAAGAACAACTCGAGGAGGACGATTAGTAAAATTGACAGCAACTGAGATATAGGGTGTGTCGACGTCTCCCTCTTCTCGAGCCGCCAAGTAACGGACGTTCCACCCATCTTGAAGCATCTCCTCGGCGATGGGCGCCGGTAGGACGACAGCAAAGTTTCTATCTCCTTCACGATTATACTGTCCTTCCTTTCCTGCGAAATTACGGAATATGATTCGTGCGTCTTCGACCATAAAGGTCTTAGCTTCATCCGGCATGTTTACTCTCCATAGATTAGAGCTAGACGAGGTGCTGTTGTGATTTCAAACAAAGGATGTCCGTTTGGGCACAAGGGAACACCATCTCTCTTTTCAAGATCGGCTTTTCTCCCTTCCCATTCTTCATTAACACAACGTACCCGAACGTAAGGATCTCCATAATTCATAAGAACAACACCAACAGACATCTCAAGAGACTCTGTGAAATTTTCTTGCCGGAATCTAATCTTGTCTGTTATTTGACTAACGTCTGCAACGCTTAAAAACTTAGCTTCATCCGGCATGTCTATCCGCTTCCCAAAGCCATTCGCTTCCGTCAAATAGGCCGATCATTACTCCTGTGGCATTGAACACAATATGGTCGTTTAACCAATTGACGACACCATCGTAATCCATGTCATCAATGAACACAGGATTAAAGTCTGTATCACGAACACGATCGGCAATCGGCTTAGTCAAAGAAGCCATGAGCCTATAACCGACATGCTCCTCGTTGATGCGTGCACCATCGACAACATACTGCGCTAGGTATTCTGCTTTACCGTCGGTTGTGTGCATGATTTTCTTATCCATTGTACCTTCTCCTTACCAATTAGATTAAGATATGAAGTCTTCAAACGGCACGAATTGTTCAATTGCCTTGACCGCGTCCTGCTTCAGCGTATCAAAGTAATCCATATCTGTGAACAACTCGTCTATCTGGTTGCGGTGCTGAGCTACCTCCCTTTCTACCCAAATATAGTCCTTGGTGCCAACGACCTTGTACTTCTTGCCCTCGTTGACACGCCATAGAATTCCGCCATCGTATCGAACAGGCATGAAGCTTCCTGTACGACCAATATGAATCATGTCCTCAACTTCACCTGTGCCCGCCATGTCAAGATAGATTCTACCCTTGACCACGTTCTTAGTCTCGCACAAGTCGTTGAAGTCTAGTGGTTCATGAGAGAAGAGCTGCTTGAATACGTATGGGTGTTGGAACTGTGCACCCACTGCTGTCCAACCCCGATCGTCTTTTGCGACATAAACAGCGTCGTTAACGAGGCAGAATTTTTGATACGTTGTCTCGTGACTAAACGTATAACCACGTTCTTCTCCCAACTCACAAATAAGTCTAATGATCTCAGGCGTGGCGTTAGGAACCTTAATGGAATCGGTCTTGATATGAACTACTTGGAAACCCTCATCCTGAACCGCATGCTTCAAGTCAATCATGAAGAGAGCACCACGCTTGGCGACGATGTTATCCTTGTTCCGGTTGTCCTTGAACTTGGAGTCAAACCGAGCGCTGGTCAGACCGTAGACAATATTGATCACGATCTTCAGCGCATACGACAAACCTTCAGCTACGTCAGGGTTATCTTCTGCCCCTTCGAGATGCTTCTCGGCCTTCTCACCAAGTAGAATCCGAGCGACTTCGTAATCACCATTCTTGATAGCGATTCGAGCGTCCTTCAAATTCTGGAACGTTGTCGTGTACTTACCGAAGAGATTTAGTTCCACAATGCTTGTCGGATGCATGGAAACAATATCGAGAACCGTTACGTCTTCGTAGAACCCCGGCTCGGCGTATACATATCCACCTTCACCGACAATCTCATCTCCGTATGTACTCTCCACACCATCGAACTTGTACCCCGGGAAATCTTCACTAAGGTCTGTGTATTCAAAGCTTTGCTGTGGGTTCTTGTCGTCACCAAATATGATCTTCGCAGTGTGCTGCTGTGTGGTGTGATTTACTGACAACCCAGACAGCTCCGACAAGATTTGTCTCGCTACGAAGTCGTGTTCTCTAGCCTTGAACACTGCTTCTGTAGATATAACATCGTTGACGCAGTAGTCCTCTACCAGCTTCCACGATTCCTCTGGTACTGGCTCATCCCAAGGCAGATCTACCTCGTGGTGGAATATACCAAGCTCGATCTGGAACTTCTTGAGCCCCTGCTTCTTCGAACTGAAGTCGTAAATATCCGCATATGACAGATTGTACGCTTCACCGAAGAGACCAGAGTTCCTACTTCTATCGTTTGAGATCAGCTTCTGACTAAGCTGGAACAACTGGTCCAAGGAATAGCCCAAGAACCTTGCGTAGAGAATATGGTTATCGTACCGACGGTTATTGAACCCAACCAGCTTCATACCGAAGAGAGGTTCGATGTCCTTACTCTCTGGATTGATCATCCGTACGACTTTGTCGTCGTTCTCATACTTCCAGCAAACTACGAACAGATTTGGGTAAACCTCGACGTCGAAAAAGATAATTGGGGAATCTCCCCCTGGGATTTTTTCCTCCATAGAATTCTGACTTTTAAACTGCATCGAATTAACTACTTTGATACAGTCAGCAGAATGGTTCGAGCTACTGGCAGCGAAGCTCAATATCCGACCCCGCATGTCCGTTAGATCGTAGCTGAGCCCCTCATCATAGGCTTCCTGGAGAATATGGTGAATGAAATCAACTGAAGGCTTGGTGCCTGGGTGAATATCCTTCTTGAGATTCCGTTCAATGAGCGCTCGTAAACTCTTTTCGGTTTGAATGTTTTTAGTTTTGAGCACGACCTTCTCTTTTCTGGGCAGCCCATCACTGAGAGGCATCACATCTATGTTGTTGCATCTGGTAAGTTTTCTCCGGAGGGAACTGTCTCCCAACAAAGTCTTAACCTCAATGCCCTCATCGTACTTGGCATTCAAGTCAGCGATGTCGATGTCGCCTTCATAAATATAGTGAAGGTGGAGACCTTTACCACTCTGACTGACTTCCGTGTACGTTGGTGGAAATATAGATGCTTTCTCGATGTTCAGCTCGAGACTTTTCTCTCCGGTTTCATCCTTGAGATCGAAGTCTATAACGATATGATTCTCTGGGACCTTTACGTAGTGAAGCTTTGTTACATCGATTTCCGATAAGGTGGTTGTGACTTTCTCCCATTTTGAATGGGGATAACCGGAGCTAGTGGCTTCTTGGGCCATTTGCTCACTATAAATGCGGTTAAAAGCAGAGTCAAACCTAGCAGGATCATAGGACTCCAGTTCAATAGTGTACGACGTATCCGGTACAAACGGCGGCGGGCCCTTAGTCGGAAGACCCTTGAAGCCGATATATACACTCCTGACTTCCCTGTCACCAATGAAGTGCCTGTCTTTAAAATCGGTGAAGTAGTTCTGTAGTTCATGACGTACTTCATGATACTGCAACCTTTTGATGATGTTAGACTCTTCACAATACTGCTTGTACAACTGCCAAGCCTGCTTCAACTGGATCGCATCACCAGTTTTGAAGATATCGTAATGTGCTTCTACGTAGTTGTAGAATGGGTCTGTCATCGCCATCATCCGTGTAGGCAAGTAGTTCTCGTAGTAATACTTACCCATCTCACGGAATCGTTGCTGACACTTGTAGGCTATCGCACCAAGTTCAAAGTCAATCGACGAGACAAGAACGTGGTAACGAGCAGGATCGATCTTGACTCCTGTTGGACTAACGTCGATCATCCGCCTAGTATTTCCGGCCTTCGCGTTCGTGATTCTGACTGGTGTGTTGGTGCCCAGAATAACAAACGCACTCGGTCGCATACTAAACGCTGACCTGAACTTAACGTTAATCGTCATTGTGTCATGACCGACAATGGAGTTCAGTCTGGTGTTATCTTCAACCTTCGACAAGTCACCATCATGCTGAATCGCTACAAGCGGGTTCGAGGCGAAAGCCTCAGCTGCAAACGCGCTGTTGCCACTCGTGAGAGCTCTCGCTTCAAAGGCAACAACATAACCCTCGAAGAGTTTCTCAATGACACCGATGATCGTTGACTTACCAGTAGCAGGAGCCCCATAAAACACAAGGAACTTCTGAATCCATCTTGAGTCACCCGATACAATGGCGCCGATGCACCACTCAATCTTATCCCGCTCTTCGGGGGAATATAGTACCCCAACGAGTTCGTCCCATGCATCTGTTCTACCTTCCTTGCACGAATATGGAAGTTTTTTACTAACATAATCGTTTCGCTTTACCGTCTCGTTAGCAAACGTGATCTTGTCATCGAGAGAATGAAAGCTGTCACCAATGCTACGAAGGTACTTATTGAATCGTTCCCACGTTCCAGTGCCGAAGTTTCTGACCAGAGCAGGCTCTACCAGAGACCCTTCCCGGCCTTTTTCTTCTGCATAAGCCAATAAGTCAGCATCGACAAAACGACGAATATCAAACTCATTAGTAGACCATAGCCCAGCTTCTTCGTCCCAGACTGCATAAAAGCTTCCTCCTCTAATCATTAAGTCTTCGAAATTATCTACGATCCAATCAGGGTATGCTTGAAGGCCGTTCTTTGTTTCTCTGGTTCTGATGTTATAAAAGTCCAACGACCCTCCTCTCAAGGCATACGGTTCTGATCCCTTAGGTAGTCAAAGAATTGATACCAAATTTCAACTTTTCGTTGATCTTGTTTTGGGTCTCTAAGTGGGAACAGACCACCCGTTCCATCGTAAGAATATGTTCTCCAGATGAATGTATTCAACCTGTAGTCAACCTCATCCGGATCGAAATTCGACGCATCACTGAACTCATTTAACCCAAGATTGGTTAGTAGTTCCCAAAACCATTCCTGATATGACTCATCGGTTTGAAAATCAAGATCCCTTGAGTAGGAAATCAACAGTTCAAACACAGAACACCCCAGGAACTCTATCCAATCTGGATTGTCTGGTGCGTCCGCAGCGATGAGAAACTCTCGCCTTAACTCTTTACCATAAGCAGCTCTGTTTTCATCCATATTATGAACCCAAACAAACTCTGTCGTATGCAGCTGTTTGAATAGCTTCCAATATGTCATCGAAGGTGCTGTGTTCCTAACATCAATTACCTTCGCACAGAGCCAATTGAAATATATACCTTCAAAAGGCTCGTCCATGGTCACTCATCTTCTCTAAACTTATGAAGAGAATGTTTCAGATCACGGCGTTCGTAACTATGCTCGATCTCTTCCCCGAGCACTTCGGTTTGGTAATATCCATGATCAATAATGATTTCCCATTCCGCTTCGAGCTTTTCGTTTCTCACATAACAAATGCTGATGTCCTCAGATCCCTTACCGAACTCAAGAGTACCGACAATTCTCTTGTAGTCGTAGACCGGAGAATCCTGCTCGTCACACAAGACATCATCACCAGCATAATACGTCAGCGTAGACTGACTGTTCGTTTCTACTTCTTGTGAGATAAACTCGTCTCTATGGATAATGTATGGCGCATTAGGCGTTCGTAAAGGTACTTCTACATCATAATCCCACGTGTCTACATCGCTATCAAACACGTTGAACTGATTATCACCTCGAGCTTGTACTTCTCTGATGTGTTCCAGTTCCAGAGCCGTTCGCTCGTCAGCAAGAGCTTCATCGATGGCAACCTGCTCTCGCTGGTCAGGAGTCAATTCAAGAATTCTTTCTACGAATGCTTCACTTTCGTGTCGCACTTGAATCGTCTCTTCGACCTCTTCAGTGTCTTCAGGTTCTGAAACCTTGGCAGTGTTGTTCACCACCGTGATTACTTCTCTTGTACCTTTACGTTGAGAATATGCATAACCTATGACTGCACCCAATGTAAAGGAGAGGATCCCAACACCAGATGGAATCACCCACTCCTTTCGCCAGTTCATTATCTCTCCTTAGATCTTGTCGTATATGACTCCATCTACATTGAAATCGAGAATCATTGACCGTTCCCAGCCATTGATAAACCTGTTGTTGTATGCTTCATACAGACCGAAGTCAACATAATTGTCTCCTTCGCCATCGAGCACCCAACCAACCACTGCTCCAGCTTTGGTTCTTGTAACATCGAGCATGTCATACACTTCATTCAGAAATACATGACCCCTGGATTGAAGCAGATTGTTCGCATAGTTCTGCTGACACTGAACAAAGATCCTATTGAACTCTGGATCCTTCTGCCAATGAACCGACAGCTCATCAAATATCTTTGAGTACATTGAGCGCTGGTTCGGATCGAAAGTGCGTTGCTCTTCCTTGTTACCGAGTTCGTTCTTAATCGTTTCTGTCTGAGTGCCTCGATAAATATCTTCTTCTCGAGCCTCACCGACTACGTTCTTGACACGTTCCCGATACTCTCTGAATGCTTCTTCGACAATTGCGTATGCCGCAGTCAACGCTGCATTCCGTCGAGTCAACTGCACGTGTGATCCAGTAAGAGCAGCGATAGAAGCTCCGCCAAGAACCACAGCCGGCCCATACAAACGGACGACCTTCAGCGATGACTTGACGTATACGTATGTCTTGTCACGGTTATGAGCCTGCTGAGTATATGAATCGTCGAGGACCATGTCCTTAACGACGTTTACTTCTTTCTCAATCTCATCGAGCGTCTCCGAAAGCTTCAACGTTGCTCGACAAGCCAGAACCGTGCTTGTTACTACTCCAGCAATTCCAGCGGCAAAGAAGATAGTAGGTGAATTCTTCTTAAAGACTAGACTTCTTCGTCCGATTGCTCTTGTTACTAAATGAATGTTTGGCATACCCACCTTCCTTAAAGCTCTTCTGCAGGGGGAAGATCAATCACATACCCTTGACGCACTTGCCGAATCTGTACATTATTCAAATATGACCAACCCCACTTATTATCAATAGCGGTTGATTCCAAACCAAGGAGTTCATAATAGTCTGCGATAGAAGCAACGTCATACTGATCGATAATATCGATCAAAGTAGATACGACAGTTTCCGCTTCTTCTTTCGAGAATACAACTACGTCACCGACTCGCTGCTTGTTGACTTTCTGCCAACCTGGGTTTTGATCAGGTAGCCTAGCTGTCGGAGGACTGTATCGTCCTCTATCAAGCGGGTTACTACTGTGCGAATATCGATTGTACTGGACACGACCTTCATACGACGGACGCCTTCTATTACCACTTTCACCGTAAACAAGGCGCTCTGTTCCTCGTGCTGCAGTGTCCACGAGCATATCCCTTAGCGTAGGGAGAAGGACGTCGGCAACTACAAATCGCATAGTCGATCGAGCATCCCCGCCAAGGAAAATATCCTTGATCCTTCGGCTCATCTTGTTTGGCTTTTGAATAACTTCGCCAGTTACAACCTTAACCACTACCTTGTCTGGCTTATCGCTCTTAACTTCAGGCTCTTTGTCTTTGTTTCTGTTACCCTGATAATCCATATAAGTCCTTAATTAGAGGGTGGAGTAGGTGCGCCAGGAGGCAGGTTGACATCCACCGCCGCCTTCTGAGCCTCTTCCTGAAGCTGCTTTGGAACGATGGCAATGATGAATTGAGCTGCCTTCTGAGCATCTTCTGCTAGTTCCATGAACAACGCATCGTATGCAGCACTCTGAGCAAACTCTTCCTTGATCGCATCGCTTTTACGGAAATGCTTACCGTCTGCAGTTCGTTCGCCATACGCCATAAGAAGAATCTTCTGGAACTGAGCGATGATCTCACGAATGTTTTCGGTCTTGATGATCGTTTCAATTGCCTTTTGAAGACCCCCGTCATAGCTGGTCTCCAATTGGATTAGTTCTGTGGACGTCAAATTGAAATATAACGTGTCCGTAACGGTATCACCATTGAAGTCTTCATAGGTAATATCGCGCTTTAACATTCCACCTCTTCGTGGTCGAAAAAGAAAGGTCCATGTGGACCCTTCTTTAGAGTTTACTCAGTCTCGGTAGCGATGTTAGCTTTGTGCTGATGCCAAGCAGCCAGGCTGCCAACGTACCCTTTCTCCACAAGATATGCTGCGCCAAGCGCGGCAATGTTGCCGAGCAAGCCGATCATAAGCTTGTGCTTAAAGGGTAGTGTGTCTAGGCTAACTAGTTCCACAACATTATCTTCAGGCATTATTCTCCTTCGTAATAGAAAAAAAAGAGAGAGGAGTACCTATACGGCGGGAATGCAGTATAAATATCTCCTCTCTCATTATATAACGTGTAAAACTTGCGATCAGATATCGTACCCCTGCTTCTTCAGAGCGACCTTGTCGTTGTACACCATGCTCCTAGGCATGCTCAACTTCTCTGCGGTCTCTACGATACTGAGGCCGGCCTGAAGCTTCTTGAGGACCCTGGCCCGTCGCTTCTCGAGGAGCTTGGCGTTTTCCTCTTTGCTGAACTTCTCGGTGTTCACGGTCTTCTTGGCCTTACGATTGCTTTCAGTGACATGAATGGACACAACCCCAGGCATTGCTTGTGCGATCACCCCCATGAGATTAGCTCGAGCAATATCGTCTAGGGACTTTGCGGTATCGATCTGAACAGTATAACGCATGCTTCTCCTTATAATGTTCCGACGTAGTTGTAGTCAAACGCAAGACACGGTCTACCGTCGTCTGTCAACGAAGCTGAAGTTATCAGCTCCATATGTCGTCCGTCTTTCCACCCTAGATCTGATGAGACTGATGTAAACGGTAGACCAATCTCGTAATAGAAATCACTCAAGGTCGCATACATCTGAGAGTTTAGCTTTGCGTTGATCTTATTCCTAGCCTTTTGAATTGTTTCCATCTCGCTTTTGAAATATCGTCCTGTATAGAGCTCTAAACACAGGACCTCTCCGCCACCAACCAGCATTACGTCCGCAGCCGGCGCAGTAGCCTTTACCTTATCCTCTGCAATTTGATCTCGAACGGCCTGCTCTTTACCTGCACCAAGCTGTTGAGCGACTTTGTCTCGATACTCAGCGAATGCCTGGTCAGCGACTGCGATTGCGCTGTTAGCCGCAACGAACTTACGGGCTCCAGCTCGATTAGCACCGACGACGCTAACGATCGTAGAAGATCCCGAAACAGCGGCTGGAATATAGAGTCTCCAAACAAGCTTTGTCCTATCCATCAGTCGTTCTTTAGCGTGAATAGACGGAGGATGCTCCTCTTCATGCTTACGGATTACTTCAGCTGCCTTGAATGAGGCTCGGGCAGTCAAATATGCAGTTACTACTGTGCCTACACCTGCAGCCACAGACAGAATAAGAGGTGAATTCTGTTTAATATTACTACGAATTGAGTTTAGATAATTCACTTACTTCCTTTCTGTCTAGTTCACCGCCACTAGTCGACGCTTACTGGTCTTGGCCTTTGCTGTGATGTTCTTCGAGCTCTCTCTCCACCAACCGTCCTTACGCATCTGACGACGCAGGTCGCTGGCGGAGATCTTGAACGTGAGCTTGTACCCCTCCGGATAAATATAACGCCGAGCGATTACTTCTCCATTGTAACCGATCGTGAACAGTCTTTCAGTTGTGCAGCGAGGGCAATACACGCTTTCGTAATATCCGAATTCTGGTTGGTGGTCTGAATGCCACTCTTCCCAGTCGTGTCCGAAGGTTCTGCACCACGTGTACTCATATGCATTTAGCTCCCGACTCTGCGCTCGTGTGCGCTTAAGTGTAGTCATCGATCCCTACGCATCTCCCGTACGAATATCCAGATAAGCCAGAGACCACACGTGAGGAAAACCATAATGCAGTCCCCAATGAAACTCCAGAATCCGTACTTGTGTGGACTGTTCTTGTAAACGATAATCTCAGGCATTAGACTTCCTTCTCGAAAACAAAAAAGAGAGGCTAGGGTCCATGGCCCAACTAAAACCATGATTTCGCGGCTTTGCTTCCGCACCAGACGGGTAGGTCTTTCACCTACACATTAGTGTCTCGTCTTCCTCTCATTATAAGGCATGTTAATCATGCGAAAAGAAGAGAGCCCTTGTTAGGGGCTCTTTCCTTTAACTCACCTTCGAGTTAATTCGGTAGTCGACTTGTCGTGCGTAAGCTCGGCGACCTTGCGCGACGCTCACGGAATCGATGAGTTTCGCAGCTGCGGTAACAGCAACGACTCCGATTCCAATGACCATCAGCGGGTTGTCATCCCAAGCTTGCTTCAACTTGTCTTTCCACGTCATTTTAATCTCCTTTTGGTTAGTCTCATTACATAACGTGTAAATCTTGCGAACTACCCACAACCAGACTCTGGCGTGCAGGCCCAATGAGAAGCTCCTGCCCCTCCGGCCCAAAGTTTGTTCCAGCACTCTTCATACCCAAGTCCGTCACATGTAGCGCCGGAATTGAAATGAGAGTCTAGGATCTGTGCGCACCCCCTTGCGCCGCTCGAGCTGTTGTAGGCGTTCGGATCTCCGCCGCTCTCACGTTGCACAATGTAATCAGGGAATCCCTCAGGGGCCATAGCCGCACAAGAACCAGACATCGCTGGTGCACTACTTGAACTGCTTTGATGTTGCTGACGCTCAGCGGCTGCTGCGGCTCTCCGTTGCTCAGCGGCAACTCGCTGTGCTTCTGCTTCGGCTGCTAGTCTCGCAGCTTCGGCTTTTCGTTGCTCCTCTTCAATGTTCAATCGTACGGTCATATAGAAGACTGCAACTCTTTCGGCCTTAACCCGACCTGGACGCATGATGTTATACTCATCTTTAACAGAGAGAGTATACCCGTCGGGTTGTTCGCCTTGCGCTACTTGGGGCGTCATCAGTGGGGGTAACATTAGTAAAGCTAAAGCCATAGTTCCCACTGTAGCCTTTTGCAGGACCCGCATTCAAATATCCTTCGTT
>Ga0097621_100000132_pt1 | contig 44097 bp, 71 predicted proteins | sample KBSMisM72_FD_73165 | JGI IMG/M metagenome (GOLD analysis project Ga0097621, IMG submission 73165) | Miscanthus rhizosphere microbial communities from Kellogg Biological Station, Michigan, USA - KBS Miscanthus M7-2 (version 2) (version 2) | ecosystem: Host-associated > Plants > Roots >... | reverse complement strand
TCCCACTCAAGAAGGATAGCAGCACCAAGTGCTGCCATCTCGGGCGTAACCTCAATTTCCAGCGCCGGCCTATCGCCGCCCTCCTTACCTGAGTTGCGTTGCTTTGTCATGTATGTCATTTTCCAATCGTCAGGGGATAAGCTGTTGCTCATTTCTGTCTCTTTCATCACGCCAACTTCTCCATCGGCTTCTGTGCCCGGCGTCTGCGTTTTTCACGATACAGTCGGCCAGCATTAACCCCAACACAGCACGCGTTGGGGATTCGAATTATCGCGTCGCGCTCGATCCATCGGACCTTGTTGCTGTGGACCCGCCAAAATCGAACGGAGAGGCCCCAATCGCAGAAGCCCTCACCATGGCGGCATCTTCTGGGCTGAACTTACTCGACATTAAAATTCGGCGTTGGCCCGTTCCGTCGCACACAGGGCATTCGCGTTGCCAGAATAAAGCTCTCTTGACCTTGCCTTCGCCATTGCACACGCAGCAATGGACCATCTCAATATAAAATCCACCGCTCATGCCAATCTCTCCATCTTCCTCAGATCCCGCATGATACGCCGAGCGCTGGATTTGTCATACAGCCCACAGCGCCGCACAAGCTCGCCCATGGTGATCCGCTCTCCAGCATCGGAGCGTTCGGTCAACAGTTCAAGCACCTGCCTGCGCCTTTCGGTCATAGCGTTCTTGGGCCTACCGCGCATCGGCCGCATCCTCCGCGATCTTTTTGACGCTGAACATGCGGCAGGCGCTGCCGAAAACGGCCAGCAACACAATGGGCCAAAACAAAGAAATCATCAGGAGATGGGGAATTCTCTCCCTGTTCTGATCGCTTCGAGGCGTTTCAAAGCCCTCCCAGAACGCAAACACGAATACGCTAATCACGTATGCTGAGATGGTCATTGGGGCGGCCTCCATTGCCGGGGGTGGGGGCGGTATCCGAACAATACCGAACATCACGCCCTCACCGTCTTCACGCGGGCGCACTTTTCGCAGACGAGTTGGTGCCCATAGGCGGACGGATACTCGGTTGGTCGACCGAAGCCGTCGCCCCAATAAGCAACCTCCACCAGAAACGCCCACTTATGCCAGCAGCCGTGCCAGAGAAATTCGAATAGCCGGATCATCCTCATCCTCCTGCTGCGGGCATGGTCACAATCCCAACCCCTCGTCGCGAACAAATTCCCAAGTGCGGAAGTCCAACATCACGGGGACATGGCCCTTGGTGCCGGGCAGGCCTTGCTTGACCTTGGTGACATGCAATTCAGCCGCGTTTTTGGTTGGGTCTTTGCGGTGATACGTCAGCCCATAGTGGGGCTTATTCGCCCAGGCTGCCGAGCCGGAGATCTGGTATAGCTTCGGTACGCCCGTGAAGCCTTTCTCCGGCTTGCTGGGGTGCGCGACGACCCAGAAGGCCACCTGATAACGGTCAGCGAAGCGGCGCATCTGGCGCAGCGCGCGGTTGATGTAATCGGTCTCGGTCTCGTCCCTACGCCGCTTGTGTTCCAGCTCGTTCCACGGATCGAGCACGATCATACGGGCTCCGTCACGGACCACCGCAACCCTGCACAGCTCGAGGAACCGGCCAAGATCCATTTCCTCGTCCTCGTCCACCGCCTGGTAGATGATCGAAAGACGTTCGCGCAGCATGGCGTCGGCGGAGGCGATGTCCTGGGGACCCATGTGATGGCGGGGCCGCCTCAGGAGTGCCTGGCGTAGACTATCGCGCAGGATCGAGACATCGGTTTCGAAAGGGGCAACGCAAACTGGGCGCCCGGCCTCGATCTGGGCAGCCATGATGGACGATAGCACCGTTGATTTCCCGATGTTCGCGTAGCCCGTGAACACGGTCAGGGTGCCGGGCACGATCTTCATCATGTCGTCCAAAGGCGCGATGCCCGTATTCCATGTTTCCACCGCTCGCTCGGGCGGGAAATCATCGAGGTTGAACAACCCGGCGATCGGATAGGCCTTAGCCCCGTGAATGACTTCGACGACGGACGGATGACCGTAGATCAACGCCACGTCGTTGAGGTCTTTGCAGCCCTCCGGATAGGTCACGAAACGACATCGATCAGCGCCAAGCAAAGCCGCGAGATCGGCGGCCAGATTGCGGCCAGGTTCATCGTCATCGGTCGCGAGGATGAAGCTCTTCACGTTGTCGAGATCGGCAAGGTTGCGCCAGATGAACTCATACCGCTTGGCGTTTTCCGGCTCGTCAGTGCGCTGGCTGGGGGCGCCGTTGGGGACCGACACGACGTGGCGAATTCCCGCCGTGATCGCTGCCAGCGCATCCCACTCGCCCTCGGTTATCACGACCGGTGCCCCACCCAGGACCTCCGGGTGCTGGAGGCAATCGACGTTCCACAGGCAAAGCGGCGCGTCTTTGTCCATCCGGTGCCGCTTCTCGTTGGTCATGCGGTACTTGTGGTTGATCGTCTCGCCGCGCTCGAAATACGGCACGGTAAGCCAGAAGCCTTCGCCGTCGCGGGTTGTCGTCAGGCCCATTTTTTCCGCCAGCGCGGGATTGATCCCACGTGCCTCGACCCATGCCTTGTGCTTGTCGTGCATTGTCGGAAATCCCTTTGAAACCGCAGTGATGACATAACCAGATGAGACCGGAGCCCTCGATGGAGACGCTCAAACATCGGTCCCGCTTGTTCCGGCGCCGGGCCGAGCATCGTGGGCAAACCTGCTTGCCTGGCTTGGTCGGTTGCCAGGTCAGCATGGCGAAACCCATTCGGCTGGGTGGTGCCCGTTGGCCCGGAAGCAGCCTTCGACGAACGGGACGATTTCGGCCGGTCGTTCAAGTTGGGCTGCCGTCAGAGCCCTTGCCGTTTCCGCCTTGCCATGATCGCGCACCCATTTGCCGACGAGCGCACCGGGGTTCTTCTGACCACGGCGACGGAGGTAGTCTTTCGCATCCGTCCAGAACCGGGCGTCCTCGTCCATATCGACGGGCTCAGCCCCTTTAGCGTTAGCTAAAGGTAACTCTGTATCTGTATCTGTATCTACTAATAGCTGAACACGTGCTAAGCGCTCGCTCTGCATCTGTTCAGCACGTGCTAGACCACCCTTACGCTTTTTCAATGACTTAGACCGTAGCGTTGACAACTCGCTCTCCACACGAGAGTGAAGCCAGCCGCTGCAATCGATTTGAAAAAACTCTGATAGCGTGTCGCGAACGCGCTGCCATTCACGAGGTCCGAGGCCGGCTATCCTGGCCAATTTCCGATCATCATTCGGCAGCGGCGCTCCACGCTGCCAATAGTTCATAATGAGCAGAAGATAGGCGCCATGCTCCAGTGTCGTGAGGTGAGACGTGTCGGCCATGTAGTCGGCGACGTAAAACGGCATAAAGGGAACGGTCATGGCTCAGGCCGTCTCCAACTGGTAGGCTTGGATGAGCAGTTCCGCCTGGCGAGGCGATATACGCCCCAGTTCGCGCGCACGCATGATGTGTTGCTTGCGCTGGCTGGCATCGGGCATCGGCCGCAACTGGGTATGGATCCACGCCAGCTCTTCGACGTCGCTCAAGACGCGGTTCACCAGCTCGCCGATGGTGTGGACAGCCATCAGACTTCCTTCAATTCTATGTAGGGGAAAAGGGCTCTGAAGATGGCCGCGCGCAGCACATAAGCTTCGGTGCGCATGCCCTTCACATCGAGGGCGATCTGGCGCCCACTGACATCCCGGTAGGAAAAATCGGGTTGATAGCCTACGCGCCGGCCGTTCGGATGCTTGACCGTCTGCCCGTTGATGTCGAACCAGAATTGCGGCTGCTGTTCGAGATGCGTGATAGCGCCGCTGCGCTCCAGCAACGTAAGATCGTTGCACCACGAAGCCTCTTTCTTGCTGTCATGCTCATGCTGCTGACGGCAAGCGGTCTTGCGGGCGTGATATTTGTTGACGCTCATACCGCACCCCTCCCGTAATTCCGGATCAGCGCGGCATTCCAGCGCTCCAGCAGCAGCAGCGAACCCCGCTTGGCCATTTCGCGCCAGGCGATCTGGTCCCCCAGCCCCAGCGTCTCCGTGGTGACGATATCCTTCGCGGTGCCGCGTATCCGCTGTTGCTCGATCGGGTAATTCCGCGTGCGATTGCGCAACGCCGTGATGCGGCCGATCGAGCAGCCGAAATAGCGCGCGATGTACCGGTCATCCTTGCCGCGTCGGATCATGCTCGTGGCTTTGCGAATGTCGTCGCCGTCGAAGGCATGCATGCGGTTGGGACTGGTCATCACGCATCCCCCCGCGAGCGTGCGTCACGCATGGCCTCGTTGGCGCGCTGGCGCTCCTCGGAGCGCTTACGGGCCTGGGCGAGACGGCCTAGCTCACCGGCGCGGCGGCGTTGGCGGTCGATGGTGTGTAGCCTCTTGCGGGCGTAGTGTAGCATTGCCTCAGCATGCGCCCACCGGCCGGCCAGTTCTTCGGCGTATTTCTTCCAGTCGCCCGCAAGATGTGCGCTGCACCCCAAGCCAATGCCACAGCCAACCAGTACACCACCAATGGCCATGCCGATGCCGCCCGCAATTTCCATCCACGAGTCCATCACAGCGGACCCCGCGCACGATGATGGAACGCGAAGACCAGCACGGTCAGCAATAGAGCCACGAGAGGGAAGAGGATATTCGCATCCATGTTGGCCTCCTGCTGTCGGTTTAATTTACATTAACAATATCAATAGCTTAGCATTAACCAGCTAAGTGATTGCGCGGCTTCGTTCAGTCCGAATTGGCACGCATGCTGCACTGCGGCGTCCGATATGGTTTTGTTGCTTTGCGTTCCCGCCGTTGCGGGCAGGATGATGGGCTGGGATTCCCTTGCGGATGGCGACACGCAACGGCGTGCGCGTCTCGATGGGATGCGGCGAGCCGGGGAGGGGCGTGCGCTCAATGAGGTGGGGACACCTCATGCGGCGGCCTGTTCCGACCTCGGCACGAAATCCGCGGGATCTAAGCGGATTCCTTCACGCGCCGCTGCATCGAGAACGTCGGCTTGGTGATGAGAGGGGATGAGGCCTCGCTCCCACCACCCTTGGACGGTGGTGTGATTGGTGTGCCCGAGAGCGGCGGCACATTTTCGAATGCTGCCGAAGCTACCGATGATTTTCTTGGAGGGTTCCATGCGCGCAACGTACGCACAACGCGTACGTCAGTCAATCTAGAATGCGTACGTACAAATAGTGTTGGAAGGGGCATGGCAAAAACCCCGACCATTGGCGAGCAGATCAAAGCGTTGGCGGACCGCACCAAGCTGAGGGGGGACAGGCTGGCTCAGGCTATGGGACTAGGCGGCCGATCGAGCATTCAGCGCTACATGCTTCCCGAATATGATCTGCCCCTTCGGATACCGCAGGCCAAAAAAATGGCTGCTGGATTGGTGGGCAAGGGGGAACCGCCAATCTCCGAAGCCGAAATCATGCAACTAACGGGATTGGATGCGGCCGGATCAAATTCCCCAGAGGTAGAAGCACCGACGTTCGTAAACTTACGGGTCGAGTTTCCTAGTGTAGAGACTTTGACGGCGCTTTTTGATACCATTCTGGAAGATGAGATTGAGGATGAAGAGCGTCGTGACGAGCTTTCCAAAAGGCTCGCTCAGCGTTTCCCGAGAGCTCTTGGGCGCGTGACAGTCGCTCCGCCTGTTCGTCGGAAGGGAGTGTTACCCGATTATGACGAAGGCTCTCAACCAGCGTCAAAGCATCATCGGCCTCGCCCGCCAAAATAGCGCAGCGGACCGAGCACTGCGGGCATTTCAGATCACACCCCGGCTCTAAACGATAAACTGGGCGGCCCATGTCCGACTCCTGATTCTCGATTTGTTCTTATCTTGGGAATTTTCCTACAGGTCTAGAATTAATCGGCCCACATTGGATGCCGGGTCGAATCCTGGCTAGGCCCGTCTTTTTGCATGAAGTTCTTAGTATGGAAATTGCACTAAGGTTTACCGAACGCCGAGCCAGTCGCGTGAAGGCTTCCGGGTCTTACTGCACTGAAGACTTCACTTCGCGGCTGCGGTTCGTCTCTCAGTCGGCCAACGCCGATATCTCTGCTTGATCGGAAGCAGTCTGCTCAGTCGCTCGCTTAACGTCGGGGACGACAAGACTCCAGTCTTCGCTGTCAAATCGCTCCACCTGGCCTTGCAACTCGGCGCTGGCCGTTTCGAGGGCCTCGGATTTAGTTTTGTAGTCCGCCAACCGTGACTCCAAATTAGATACCTGGTCGGTCAATGCGGCGTTTTCTTTGGTTAGCTTGTCATTCGTATGACATGACCAGACGAGCAAACCCGCACACGTAGCAGCTACCAGCGGCATAAGACTGTCTTCGCTCAAGGGAGCCCCCCTCCGGCAGTGTTTCGGACCGCCTTTACTACGGCATAAAGCCGTACGTAGAATACGTACGAAAGTTGTTGACATGCGTACGTGTCGTGCGTACAACTCTCCCCACAGCCACTCCGGTGGCGAGTGAGGGAGACACTAAGGTGGCACAACCGACTACCCCCGCAATGGACGCCGCGCTGCTGCTGATCGCACAGCGCGTCCATGCCAGCGAGAAGGCCCGCGCTCGCGATCTGCTTGCGGTCATGGAAAGCCGTGACGCTCGCATCCTGCGCACCAGCTTCCCCGGTATCAGCCTTGTGATGGAGGTTGGCCGCACGATCCCGATCGGCGGCTTCCAGCATCGCACGCTGGACGAGATCACCCCTGACGAAGCGCGCGCGGCATATCGTCATTCACGTCACCTGCGCCGTCGCCGTCTGCCTGGCGGTGAGTATGGTCCTGCCGTTGCGCTCGCTGCCGTTGTCTTTGCGAAACGCCGTGATGCAGCGGCCCAACTGGAGCGCGCAGCATGACCGAGCAACAGTTATCGGACGCCCACGGCGAGCGGTTGAACGGGCATACGCCGGGGCCTGATTGGTATGAGAGGCGCGATCAGCTCTCGCCCGGAATGATTTTCGCAACCCATGACGGCTACGTGAAGCTTGATCGTCGAGTGCCTGGTGACGGCACCAAATGGTATGTCGCGGACTGGTCGAATGGCTGGGCCTATTATGACGGCACCATTGAGCCGGGTGACCTGCTGGGCCATCCGTTGTGCTGCGATGGCGAACTCAGTGCCGTCCTCGCCAAGGCGGCCGGCAAGTGAGCGCCCCCATCACCCCATTCGCCCGCGCGATGCAGTCCTACAAGGCCGCCGTCGCAGCGCGTGACGAAGCTATAGACCGGCTGATGCTGCGTCTGATCGTGGGCGATCCGGCGGCGCACCGTGAGATCGACGACCTGCAAATGGTGGTGGACGCCGAACTGGTCGCGCTCAAGGCGCATGCTCAAAAGCTCGGCATCGATCCTGATCTGGATCTGGCGGCATGATGCCCCTCTCAGAAGCCTCGCGCCGTCATCATCCCGACGAGCCGCAGCCGATCTCGTTCGTCGAGATGCTGGCCTGCACATGCCTCACCGGGCTCATGCTCTGGGCGCTCATCTTCATCGCGTTCGGGGTGCTGTGATGGACTACCGCGACATCCTGGCCATGCGCGGGTTCACGCCCAAGCCAATCGAGCGCAGCAGCGACACCGCACGCGCTGGGCAGCATCTTATCGACCGCAACCGCGTCATCACGTTCAAGCCACACCCGGACGCCCCCGCGTCGGCCAACCATCACGCTGCTGCCGGGTCTGGCAGCGTGATTACCGGGGGGCGGTGATGGGCATCACCTATTTCCCCGACCTCGATCAGGGTTCAGGCGACTGGCTTGCGGCGCGCTGCGGCCTGCTGACTGCCTCCGAGATGAAGCTGATCCTGACGCCGACGCTCAAGATCGCCAGCAACGATAAGGAGCGCACGCACCTGTACGAGCTGCTGGCTCAGCGCATCACGCGCTACGTCGAGCCCCATTATTTCAGCGACGATATGCTGCGTGGCCAAGAGGACGAAATCTTGGCGCGCGAAGCCTATCACCAGAACTACGCGCCCGTGACGGACATGGGGTTCGTCACCAACGATAAATGGGGCTTCAGGCTCGGCTATTCGCCAGACGGCCTAGTCGGTGATGACGGGTTACTGGAGTGCAAATCGCGCCGCCAGAAATACCAGGTCCAGACGATCGTCGAGTGTGTCGGCGATGACGCGATCATGCCGGAATATGTGATGCAAGCGCAAACGGGCTTGCTCGTTTCGGAGCGCCAATGGGTCGATCACATCAGCTATTCGGGCGGGTTGCCGATGGCCGTCGTGCGCGTCTGGCCTGACGACGTGATCCAGAACGCGATCATTGAAGCGGCTGGAGCCTTCGAGGCCCGGCTGGCGAAGGCATGGGACATTTTCAACCAAACCGTGGCGGCACGTCGGCTTATCCCGACCGAGCGCCGCGTTGAGCAGGAGATATTCTAGTGGGTGACATGGCTCAAGTGATCGTTCCTCGCAGCGACCAGATCAACAGTGACGACCTTCTCGGTCGGACGATGACCATCACGATTACCGACGTGAAAATACGAGGCGGACAGGAGCAGCCGATCTCGATTGAGTTCGAGGGCAGCGAGAAGGTCTTCCGTCCCTGCAAGAGCATGTGCCGCGTGATGGCCCAAGCTTGGGGCCTCGACAGCAAGCAGTACATCGGCCGGTCGATGACGCTCTACTGCGATCCGACCGTCAAGTTCGGGCCGCTTGCTGTCGGTGGCATCCGCATCTCGCATATGAGCCATATCGACGGCCCCATGGTGATGGCGTTGACCGCCACCAAGGGCGTCAAGAAGTCCTACAAGGTGCAGCCCCTTGCCGATGTCGCCACGACCCCAGCGCCCGCAGCCCGCGATAAGGCCTCACAATGGGCTCTGAGCCAGATCAAGGCCATCGACGGGGCAGGGGACGCCGAAGCGCTCCAGTCGGTCTTATCGGCCGGGGAAAAGGCCATGGCAAAGCTCAAGCGAGACTTCCCCGACCTGCATGACCAAGTGCGGATCGCAGCGGACGCCAAGCAAAAGGACTTTGGCGGTTCCAGCGAAGATCCGTTCGGCCTCCCCGAAGTTGGCGAGCGCATCACGGACGAGCTGATCGCTCAGGCTGAGGGGCAGGGGTGATGGTCTTTAATGAAGACAACGCCAGCCGCCGCACACAGCGAATGTGGCTCAAGCTCGGCGGCCAGTTCGAGAAGGCCGCCTACGATTATGCCCAAGAGCAGCATGAACGCGCGATCAAATGCGCTCGCATGGCCGACGTGTGCTTCTGGCAGGCGAGCGGAGTGATGGACAGCCTTCAGATGAAGGACGTGGTGTCATGACCAATAAACGCGACACCCTCCCACCCGAAGCCGCCTCGGTTGCGGCGTTCACCGGCGCGATGACCAGCGAGGGGGTGGGGCGGCGGGAGACCATCTCTGGATACCTCCGGCGCATGGGCAGGAAAGACCGCGACCAAGGCGGAACCGGATGGCGCTCTACGCGCGAGGTGGCGGATTACTTCGGCCTCCCTCTTCGAACCGCCCGGTCTCGCTTGAATAGGCTGTTCGACGCCGGAGAGATCGATAGCTGCCGCGATGGCGTCGAAAACACGCTCTATTGGCGGGAGGCCCAGCATGACCGCTCCTGACCAAGCAAAGCTAGGTGATGGCGGACCGGCATTTCCGGCGACGTGCATGGGCGATCCTGGCCACCCTGCCAGCATTCCCGGCATGTCCCTGCGCGATTGGTTCGCTGGGCAGGCGCTCGTCGGCTGCATCATGGACAGAGCGTCTTGGGGCGTGAACCACAGCGACAACGCTGCGGACTTCGCCCGTTACGCTTTTGATATAGCCGACGCCATGATCCGCGCCCGCGCCGCTGCGGAGCCTTCGACTACGGGAGATGCATCGTGAAGCTGTATCCGAACTATAAGCCCATTGGCATTCGCAAAGACTGGGAACACAGCAGCATGGGCGTCGAAGGCGCCGGCGATGTATTGCGCCGCCACGGGGTGTCCAAGGACTTCGGGAACCCGATCGAAGCTGTGGCATGGTTCGACATGGATGAGGCGCTGCGCGTCTTAGTGGCGGACTATGCCAACGGGCGCCGCGTCACGTTGAACAAAAGCCGGGACGGATACCGCCTAAGCACGGTCACCCCTTCGACTACGGGAGATGGGGAATGAGCGAAGCTGCATTTGATTTTGGCCCAGCACCCACGCCTGACCATTGGGAACAACGCGGCTATGACCGTGCATGCCGTGAAATCGTGGTGTGGCTTCGGTTGCAGAACAACGACGCCTATCCGCCGCCCGATGATCAGTCACGCGGCGCTTGGAACGCCTACTCCGGCGCGGCGACTTGCATTGAACGCGGAGATCACAAGCTCTCCACCCCATCCCCTACGCCGGGGGAGCGGTGATGGGCGAGTGCTGCCGGAAGCTGCTTTTCGAGGGCTTGGATCTATGCGTCCGTGCCCGCAAGCTTGATGAGCAACAACGCACCAACCTGATTGCGGAGATGTCGCCTGGCATCGATCTTGAGCGCTACTCCCCTCGCCACAACGCCTGGGAAGACAATGCACACCGCCCGATCGGCACGCGCTCAGCCACCATCCCGCTGTGGGTTGCTGACCAATACGAGCGCGACCTAGCCGAGTGGGAGCGCCGTGCCCGTCATCATCTTACGCAAGGGTGTTCAGCATGACGACAGACGAACAGGCCGAGGCGGTGGCGCGGATGTTAAGTGCCGCCGAGAAGCGCGTAATCCTCAACATGGACCGCCGCTATCGAACCGCCCGCGAGATCGGAACCGCCGGGCGAACGCTCATGGAAATGACCGATCTGAGGCGTGAGCAACGCGGCATTGATCCGCCTCTGCAACTCGTCCTTTGGGAGGTGGACGACCACGACATCGGCCGCCGTTTCTGGACCCTTTCATCTCTCGGCCTCCGCGTCCGCGAAATCCTCCAATCCGAGGCAAATCATGGCCGATGACAACCAGCCGCATCCCGAATTGTTAAAGCTGGCGAGAACGGCTGCTTATCGTGAAATTGAGACCAAGCTTGTCCGCCGACTTGGCCATGCGATCGACAGCAATACGATCATGGGCGGCCATTGCGATCACCACCCTGAGGTAAAAGTCGCAATCGCGTCGGCTCGGGCCATGCAGGATCGTATCGTGAGGTGGCTGCGTAACCCAAGCGGAAAAGGCTCAGATAGCGCGGTGGAGTTAGCCGACGAATTTGCCGACGCGATGCAGCAGCACGATGGCCAAGAGCAGAAGCAAGCCATCTGCGATCTCATCGACGCCATAAACGGTCCCATCACAAACGATTGGTCTGGCGAACAGATGACCAAGGACGAGGCAAAGCGCTACGTCATGGGATATAATCGGTGACCCCCACCCCGAGCATCGCAGATGTGGCGCGGAAGTTGAGCGATAACAGCGAAGCCGTCTTGCGCCGCCGTGGCATAGCTTATGGGCGGACGTTCTTCGATGCGGCCCTGATGCGGCCATTGGAAAAGGCGGGGCTCATGGAGCGTCGAGAAATGCCGAAAGGGTTTCGCCCTACTTGGGCGATGACCGCCGCTAGCGAGGCCGTCAGACAACACCTTATCGAACAGGAGAGCGCGAAATGAGCAGTCTAGCCGAAGCCCTGCCGCAGGAAATCAATCGCGCCCGCGCCGCGGCGGAGCCATCCGATATGGGAGATGGGCGGTGACATGGCTCTACGTCCCGAACCATACCACACCCTCGCCCTCTGCGCCGGAGCTGGGGGCCTCGAACTCGGCGTCGAGCTTGCCCGACCCGGCGCGCGCTGCGTCGCTTACGTGGAGAGGGAAGCCTATGCGGCCGGAACACTGGTCGCGCGTATGGAAACAGGAGAGATGGCTCCGGCGCCTGTCTGGTCTGACCTTGCCACCTTCGACGCTCGACCATGGCTTGGACGCGTTCATTGCGTCACTTCCGGAGATCCCTGCCAGCCCAACAGCGTCGCCGGTCGCGGGCTTGGCGCAGCAGACGAGCGATTCCTTCTTGAGCGCGCCATCGAAATCTATGGCGACAGCGGGGCTCCTCGTTTCTTCCGCGAGAACGTCACGGGGAATGCGGACGGGCAGCTCGCTGCTGCCGTCCCGCTTCTGGAAGGATTGGGTTGCCGCGTTGCGGCTTGCATCGTCCGAGCATCGGATGTCGGTGCCAGCCACCAGCGCGAGCGGCTCATCATCATGGCAGACCGCAACTGCGGAGAATTTCGAGGCGAAGGATCTGGATCGCCTGCTGTCGCGCCAGGCGAAACAGGCGCTCAAGCATGGGAACAATGGGTTTGGGCTGACGCTGGGGAACAAGGTGCAGATTTGGGCACAGGACCGGTGGTCCACGCCCTCAGCACACGACGGGCGGCGGCCAGGGCCGGATTTGCATTCCACGCAGGGGCGCAACCTGAGCCGGGAGGCAGCGCATTGGCCGACACCGGCGGCGCGAGATTACAAAGGCGCGAACTCGACGGAGCATGTGATGACGAACGGCACCGGCCGGATGCACATGGACCAGTTGCCGAACTTCGTGGAGCATGGTTTCCGCTGCTCTGCCCTGGTCCCAGGGATCCCCGTTGGCCCGACATCATCGCCCGAGCGCCGCACCTTGAACCCGCTGTTTGTCGAATATCTCATGGGCTGGCCCATCGGGTGGACCGACTGCGCCTCTGCGGTAACGGGGTTCACCCGCTGGCAGCAGGATATGCGTGGCTTGCTCTCGACGCTCTGCTTGCGACCGATGCCGCAGCAGGGGCTGCTGCTGTGAGGGGCGCATGAGCTATCTCGTCCTCGCCGCACTCAGCTTCGTGCAGGTGTTCGCGCTCGGCTTCCAGAGCCGGAACGTGAACCACGGCAATTATGGCTGGGCTCTAGGCACCTCATTCTTCCGATCTTGGACCGGCGCATTGCCAACCCAAGCGGAAAAGGGTCAGAAAATGCGGTTGAGCTGGCCGACGAATTTGCCGACGCGATTGAACGGGATGTTCACCTGAAAGGCTTGCCTGATGACTGACACTCAAGCGCGCGCCATGATGAAGCACCCCGATTGCGAAGTCTGCGGTATGCCCTGGCATCGTCATAGTGGTGGATTTCCCAACACGTGCCCGATGATTGCGACCTATCGCCCAGCCCGCCCCGCATCCTCCGAATACAACCGGGGGCTGGAGGCGGCTGCGGACGCGATCACTGCGTTCCTAAACGAAGGCGGTCTTAACACCGTTCGCGATCTTGCGCTGGTCGAAGCGCTCGAACGTGTCCGCGCCCTGATCCAGCCGTCGCCGGAAGGGGAGAGGTGATGGGTCTCACAACGGTTCGCGCGCGAGACGGCGCTACCCTTGTTCCTCTGCTCGATGGCGAGATGGAGCGTCTTGTTCGCAGCGGCAATCAGGTCAGTGCGCGGTTCGGGCCCGGTGGCGCCGCCTTGGTTGCCACGGAAGCGCGCTGGGCCTTGCCACTGCTGGCCGAATGGCGGGGCATCGCCTTCGCAGAAGGTGGCGGCATATGACCGCCCCCACCCCGAGCATCGCAGAGGTGGCGCTATCTCCCGACAGCCGTGCCGCATTGATCCGGCGTGGCATCGCTTACGGTCGATGCTTCTACACGTCCAAGATCATGAAGCCGCTTGAAAAGGCCGGGCTCATGGAGCGTGTCGAGCAGCCGGGCTTTCGTCCGTACTGGTGGATGACCGCCGCTGGCGAGGCCGTCAGACAGCACCTTATTGAACAGGATACGGAACGTGGATGATGCCGATCAATCCTTGATGCAGCGCCTTGCGATCAAGCGTGCCGCCAGCGGTGAGGACAGCTTCATGCTTTGCCCGTGTCAAGAGCAGGCCGATGAGCCGCAGGGCTTCTATCCCGTCGTAGCGCACGACGCACGCGGCATCATTTTATCATCGCTGGTGTGCATGGCTTGCGAGCGGCCTGCATATTTCAACGGCGGCCGGATGCTTCTCGACGGAGAGACGGCATGACCGATAACCCCAACGCGAGCGAGGCCATTGGCTACAGAATGCATGCCATGCATGATCCGGATTCCATCAGGGGAACGTCCGACGCCAGGGAAATTTTAGCGGCGTATATGGAACCCCAGTTTCCAGTTGAGGCGTATATGGCCCGCAAAGGCTTACATTTTATGTTGCCCAGCTCATGGGCGGTGGAGGCAATCCAGCGAGCATTGGAAAGTCGTCAACCATTTGACACTTTAGCCCGAGCCCAAGCAGCTGAGGCGAAGGCGGTGGGGGCGTTGGAGCAAGCAGCAGCCGATTTCGACGATCACGCCTACCATGCGCAAACCCGTATCGAAGATGGCGAAGAATTAGGTGCGACTGTCTGGAAGATCGCCCTTCAGGACATCAAGCAGGAGGCGGTCGATAATGCCGCCTGCGCCCGCTCCACCCTCTCCAGCATCAAGGATGCAGAACATGGGTAAGGTGCAACACTACCCGAAATGGATTGGAATAGGCTCTGTAGTCGCTTTGATGCTGCCGATAGTCGGCCTTGTTTTATCCTTCTTTGACGGGAAGGCTGGACCATTGATTGGAATAATAGGTTTCATTCTAATCGCGTTCTTTGGCTGCTTAGCGAGTATCGCGCAGAAAGGAGGCCGCCCATGACCGAAGATATTGTCACCAAGATCGCGCGGGAAGCGAGCGAGCAGGGGCTTTCCGCAACTTGTGCAATTCTTGCACGAGTTGGTGCATCAGGATCGTATGCCTTCATCGCCCGAGCAGCCATCCGCCTTACCGCTGAGGCTTGTGCGAAAATTAGTGAAGAAATCCCTTCTAAAGGGATCGGCACTGCTCAATCTTGGACAGGCTGGAACTTTGCAAAAAGCTACATCACCCAAGCTATCCGCACCACATTCTTGGGAGGGGAGCATGGATAAGCTATTGCCGTGTCCGTTTTGCGGAAGGCCGAATCCGATGGTTTATGGAGACGAAGAAGACGGCTATTGGGTCATGTGTTCGGGCTGCAATGCTGAGATACCGCGCTTCTTTCACGACCAGACCGTTGCAGCTTGGAACACCCGTGTAACCGCCCAGCTAGAGCGCGAACTTGCGCGGGCGAGGGAGGTAATTCAGCGGTGTGCCGAAGCTCCTTTCACCGGATGGACAATCGCACAAGCTCTTGCCCGTGCTTTCCTCGCCTCCACCCCCGATGCGTCCACGCCGCAGGAGGCTGATGACTTTGACTACGCCGAAGCATCGCGCTTTGCGAACAAGGTATTTTCGCAAATGATCGAAGACTTCCCTGCACCGCCCGCGCAAGTTGAGGGGGAGTGAGATAAGTGGGCGCTCCTGCACGCCAGCATTACCCGACGAAGGCCGCGATCAAGCGCGCCGTCGAGGGTGCGCGCGCGTGCGGGATTGACGTTGCCGGCGTTGAAGTGTCCCCTGATGGCCGGGTTCTGATTCTGCCCCTTGCGGCGGTCGATCGGAAGCAAGCTGGCGGGGATGCGTCTTGGGCTCACTTAGAATGAGGAACGTCTGCCAGAAGGCAGGGCGGACCTATTACCGGCGCGAGGTCGGCGGGAAGGACACCTATCTTCGATTGCCCGATCCGTCAGATCCAGCATTTGCTGCGGCATATGCCCATGCCGATCGTCCCGATAACAAGCCTATCCCGCCCGCAGCGGGAACGATCGGAGCGTTGGCGATCGATTTTCGCGCGGCCCTCGCCAAGCGCAAGCTGTCGCCGGTTACACGCACCAATTACCTGCGTTATGTCGATAGGATCGCCGCCGAGCATCGGAATGGTACAGTCAAAGGTCTACGGCCAGCGCACATCTACCGTATTCGGGACGACATGGCCGACACGCCAGGCGCCGCGAATAATTACCTGTCCGTGCTGCGCCTGATGATGGCTTATGCCTGTGAACGAGACTGGCGCTCGGACAACCCCGCTGCCGGTGTGCCCGCGCTGCCGCTCGGTGAGCATGAGCCGTGGCCAAATGAGGTGATCGAGCGGGCGCTTGATCTGGCGTCGCCCATGACCCGCCTTGCCCTTATCACCGGTCTATGCTCCGGCCAGCGCATCGGTGATGTCATCAAGATGCAGCATGGCTGGCATGACGGCCGTATCATGCAGTTGGAGCAGGGTAAGACCGGTAAGCCCGTTGCCGTGCCGATGCACCCGCTGTGGGTGGCTGAGCTGGGCAAGATACCCCGGCGGGCGGTGACCCTGCTCTATGATCGCTCGGGTCGTCCGTTTCAGTCCACAGGGACGCTACGGGAGCGGATCGTGGATCTGATGGCGAAGGTCGGCCGTCCTGAGTTCACGTTCCACGGCCTGCGAAAGAACGCGGCCTGCTATCTCGTCGAGATGGGTTTGACGGACGAGCAGGTTGGTGCGCTCACAGGCATGAGCCCTGATATGGTGCGTCATTATACGAAGCGGGTGCGCGTGTTGAAGATCGCGCAAGGTGTGGCCAGGAAAGTCAGAGCCGGGACGGTTTACGCGATTGGGCCGGGACGCCGAGAAAAAGGCGCAAAATAACCCAACAATATCAATGTGGTGACCCCAACGGGACTCGAACCCGTGTCTTCGCCGTGGAAACAAAAACGGCAATGATTTCAATGCCGCGTCCCGACTTTCACGGTCTGTTCCGGTCAAATGATATCAGTGACTTGCATAGGTGGCGGGACGGAATTGGGGAAGCGGATCAACCCTCCAGTCGCGTCACCTGAGCCCTAGCCGCTGCTTCGGCTTGGATGGCGGTTGACGGCACTGGGTCATAAGAACAGGATCGGTTAGGTATCGACGCCAAGGAAACGCTGGAATGGAAAAAGATATGAATGATATGGATTATTGCCTTGATTACCCGAGCATCCCCACGCCAAAGGCAAAGGTGGAACTGCGCTCCCGGCGTAAGGTCGGCCCGTCAAAATTAGAAATCTTGTTCCTCATCCTGTTTGTAGTCATGGGCACCTTAGCCTTCTGCACCATTACAGGTGTTTTCTCCTCGTCGCATAGCCGCAACTCTCAATAGGTCATCTCACCTTCGCTTGTTCAGACGCCGCCCGCTGAAGCGCGATCAGCTTCAGGGTGTTTTCATCAGCTTCTCGTAGGAGGTTAAGAAGTCGGTCACTTTGGGCGGCTGTAAGAGCGTGGCCGGTGCCTGCCACGGGGCCGGACACATTCGCTGCTCCGCCAACACCGGAATGGGTTTGAGCTTCGGTGAGCTGCATGCGCAGAGCAGCATAGCGCTTGCCCATATCGTCGAGCTTGCTTTGGTAGGCATTGGCCACCTCCTGGTTAAGATCGTCATGCTGGTTCTGGACATCGAGGGCATGTGCCGCATCATCCGCCTTCGCCTGAGCGGTCTTGGTCTTCACATCGGACTGGAAGGCCTCGTAGGCAGCGCGTGTGTCGGCGAGGGTGGCCTTGGTGTCCGCTAGGGTTCCACGGGTCACGAGCAGCGCCGCGACTAGGGCGATGACGGGGACCGACCACCAGAAACGCAGAAGCCAGGTCATGTCTTTTTATCCTCATCGGATATCGGCGGCGAGGCTTTGGCTTGCTGTTCGACGAGGGACGCATTCCGATCAGCCAGTTCCCCACCGCTCTTCGTGGCTGAATAGGCCCAACTAAGAGGGCCATTGTTCCAGCCGTTTAGGATGATCGCAGTTGCGATGACCTTGAAGAAGTCGTCGCGCAGCAGTGTGCGGTCGAACAGGATCATCGTAAGGGTGGCCACGGTGAGCATAAAGCTACCCATGCCGATCCAACCGCGTGCATCGGGCCAGCCGGGGCCTCTAAAGCGGCTCACAGCAGCAGCCCCTTGCACTTGGCCAGCCACATTTTGCGGTCAGATGAGCCAGTCTGCCCGCCGTTAATCGCTTGCGTGATGATGTCGATGCTGTCCGCGTCGGCGGAGACGTTGAGGTTCTTGTCCGACCAGAAGCGCGCGGCGATCAGCACGGAGATGGCGGGCATCGCAGCAAGATCGGGATGGTCCACGAGGTCGATGCCAAGCTTGTTCGCCATGTCGGTATAGTTGGCGCGGCCAGTCAGCATCAGCATGCCGCGCCCAGCGTACAGGCGGCCGTCGCCAGCCTGCGTGTTGCCGAGGTCCCTGCGACCCTCGTAGCGTAGCTGTGCCGGCGTCGGACCCCAGATTTCGTTGAACCAGCGGAAGCCACCCGTCTCATGGACGCATTGCGCCGTGAAGTGTGCGATGCGAAGCGGCGTCGTGATATCGTGCGCGGCAAGGTGCACATTGGCCCCGCGTGCGAGCGAGACCGAAACGCCGACACTGGCACCCAACTTGGCGAACAATGCCCGCCAGGTGTCGCGCCCCAGAATGCCATCAGGCGTGACGCCTAGCCGAAGCTGGAGGCGGGTGACTTCTTCGCGCTTCATCGCATGGCCTTTGCGGCGAGGTGAGCCTCGGCTATCCTGTTCTGCTCTTCATTGCGCCGACGATGCCTGATGTGGCGCGAGAGACGACCGGAAAGATAGACCACCAAGCCCACCCGGATCATGCTGGCCGCCCATCCATCGAACGGCGTGCCGAGCTTGTTCACATCCCAAAGGATGGCGATCGTCAGCATCATCGCGGAGCCCAAGAGGCCCATGCCGACACGCTCGGCCAGGTTCAGCATGTCCCCGAACCATATGAGCTTGTAAGAGACGAACCCCGCAGCGAGGATGCTCAATAAACAATTGGCTATGACCCAGGACATCATTCGATCTCCGCCGATTTGACGCCAAACACGAGGCTCAGTTTCTTGATCGCTAGTGGGATAAGCACATTGGAACCGGACGCCATGACGTAGTAAACCGCGCCCAGAACCCGGATATTGACCGGGCCGTCGCCGTAGATTTGGTGATTGACCCACGGCGCGATGAAAATGGCGAAGGTCGCGCCGACGAATACCGACATAGCGACCTCGGCTGACGACATTTGCCGGAACGGACGGAAGGAAAGCGCGGTGATCGCTCCCGCCACGCTGGCAAGGATCGGCCATAGCCACCGGATCAAGGGGCCGTCGTGATCCATTAGAGGCCGGCTGCATTGAGCCGCGCCTCGCTAAGCGGTTGGACGAGATGCGCCAAGGGGCTGTCGTGACCCATATCGATCATGGCGTGATCTTCATCCAGTCGCCGGCCGAACTGGTGCCGATTGCCTTATACCAAGCCCCGCCAACAAGGGCCTCTTGGCCAACAAACGATGGCTGAAATCCAATCGATGCCGGATAGTGAGCCTCACGCCGCCCACTATCGAACAGGTATTTGGGTGCAACGATGCCATAGACCAGCGACATGCCGCCAACGACGAAGTTACCCGCGACGAACGCGGTCCCGTTGTATGGAAGCGCCACCACGCTGGGCACCGTACCCCCAGGCACGCGAACCGACATGCGCACCGGCACCCACGTCGCTTTCGCTGTCACCAGCGTACCGCCCAGGTAGGTCAGGCCATTGAACATCGTGACATTGAGATCGGGCTGGCCGGTTGGCACAAAGACCCAGACAACTGACGAGTACCAACGCTCTTCAGAAACCGCAACATCGCTTGTAGGCGTCATGCGGAAGGCGTTGGTTAAGGTGGTGGCTGTCGATGCGACGAAGGCGGAGACGCCTTTGGGATTTCCTGGAAAGACCGCCCCAACCTCTTTTGCGATCGATCCCGATCCAATGGTGAAACCGGTTGGAGCAGCGGCCGTGCCGGCATCGTAAATATCGCAGAACGGATTGAAGAACAGGTTGTCTTGAGCAGATGCGCCCGCACCTCCGTCCAATGCATCGCTGGTAGAGGGCAGCACCATCCCTTGGGTCATCTCTGTGGAGGTGCTGGCATCGGCCAACACATCGGTGTTGACGCTTTTGCGCATCACTCCGATCCTGGTGGCAATACAAGCGGCATCGATCGAAAGGCCGCCTGTGTAATTGTTTACATAGGTCCCTCGGCAGGCGTAGAGAGCTATTGTCGCGCTGGAGATGTTTTCGACATTTTTAATGCACAGATTCTGGCAACTCGTGAACGCCGATGCGATGGGGTTACCTTCAAAATGAAGGCCCTTCAAGCTCAAGCCTATGCAACTGGTCGCCGCGAATGGCGTGCCACTCAGGCCCTCGATCGTCCCCGAGAATGTCGAGTCACCCTCGTTAGACTGATCGTCTATGATGACTCCGTTCACCCGGCCTTCGAAACGGATGTCATATTGGTTGGCGTTGTTGGCGATGGAGTTGTAGCGCTCGATTTTCAGATGATTGGGGCAAAGATAGGCGCTGCCCAGCGGGTTCGTGTAGTTGACCGATGAGGTCAGGTTGAACTTTGTCAGCAGGCACCCGCGCGCGACGAAGTTATAAGCGGTGCCGCCAACCGCCACATTGGCCGTCACCTCAGAATTGTTGAAGTTCTGAAGGACAAGCCCATTCTGACAGGTATCGAAAGCCCCATTGTAGAGATTGATTTTGATCTGTGCAGGGGAGTGCGAAGACGTGCCTGTGATCGTGATGCAATCTTGGCTCGTCGTCAGTCCATCCGGCTTGAAGTAGTCGCCAGGGCCTTCGCATATCCAGTTTAGGCGGCGCGTGAAGACCAAGGGTTTGGTGAAGCGATGAGGGCCCCGTACGAGGATCGTGGCCCCATCAGGCGCATTGTCGTGCGCGGCCATGATGGCGTCATAGTCATCGACAACGCCATCTCCAATCGCTCCATAATCCTTGGTGCTGTAACGCTCCCGGAGCTTGCTGAGGACTGTGCGGTATTCAGTGCCTCCGCCCGTCTGGATAAATCGTATCTTGTCGGTGATCGCCAATAGGCCAGTGTCTGTATCTATAAGATTATCGGCTTCAACGATTCCCGTTGGAAGGATGAATTCCACATCGGCGGCATAGCTTATCTGGCCGCCCAGGCGGTTTCTTACCCTGACCGAATAGGCGCCATCGGTGTGCGGGGAGGCTGGAGAGCCATCACGCGCGACATAGCCGTCAATCGTTCGCAGCGGCTGGGTTGCGGGTTCGGTACCTTCCGCGTCCCAGAACACAGCCTTGGGAAATAGTTCTGGGTCTTGGTTCGGCTCACCGATGTAGACGTAGCCGCCATCAAGCGCATCGCCATTGAGATCGGCAAGATACTCCGATGGAACGCTGATCTGAAGCAGGGGCATGCACGCATATCCAATATGGATTGTGTGCCCCGGCGCAGGCATCAACGGCCGATAGCAATTTATGGCATGAATGCTGGTGCAATGAAAGTGGATAGACTATCGCGCCTTCATGCTTTCAATGATCCGCACGCCTCGTTTCTGGATATGGTTGGCGTTAACGTACTGGTTCTGGCCGTCGATCGTCTTTTTCTTCAGCGGCCGCGCGGACTGGAGTTGAAGAAAAGGCACTGGCCAGGCGCTCTTGTAACGCCAGCACATCGTTGGCGATATGCGGCTCGGCTGCGGCGATGGCCGTGAGACGCCCTATCTGCTGACGGAAAGCGGTAGGGTTGGGCTTCTTGGCGGCAGATGCGAGCCATCTTGCGAAACGAGGCGAGGCCAACAGCTTTCCGGCGCCATATTGCGCCGCCAAGGAGGTGCCCAATGTTTGGATGCCCCCTAGGCCCGCAGCTCCTGTAATCGCAATTTGGCCGGCGATACCGCCAGCCGTATTGGATTTATTGGCATATTCGCCAGCCTTGCGTGACGCTGCCGCCACTTTCGCTAGATCATCCATTGTCGCGCGGTATTCAGAGCCGAACAATATGTTCTTTGACCGGAGAGACAAGGCGCTCCAATTTGATAGAAATGTCTCCAGCGAGAAGGCGTCCCCAGCCTCATTTTGCGCGCTGTCTCGCGCGCGGCCGAGCCTGCCAATGAGCGATGCTCTTACGATACCACTTTCTTCCTCGGGCAACGCCTTTAGAACACGATTCAGTCGCTTGGCATTTCCCTTTGTCGCTTGCTCAATGGACTTGAATATCTCTTCTCCGCTTTTCGTATCGGCCTTGCCGAGAATGGGCTTGAGAACATTGTCAATCAAATCAAGACGATCTTTCCAGTATGCATCTGCGGCCTTGAAGGCATCTGCGGCGTCTCCTTTACCCTGCGCACGTAGGCCGTCCTCGATATCCTGGGCGGCGGCGTTCACAATCTGGCGCATGCGGCGGTCAACAGGTCCGCCGCGCAACTCTGGGGCGACGAACATCTCAGTGCGCATATCCCGGACGCCCTGCACTGAGAAACCACCATCCCGATTGAGCTTGGATCGCAATGTCTCGGCATCAGCTAATCCTTGCCCACCGCCAGGCACTTCGCGAAGCTGGGCGATTTGCTCATCCAGCACCTGCTTTGCCTTGGTGAGATCGACACGCGCGTCTCCGGCCAATGCCGCAGCCTTGTCATAGAAACGGCCGCCTTGTTTCCCAGTATTCTTGATGGTTGCCATTGCGCCAGAACGGAGCGATTCACCCGCTGCTTCCGGGTTCATTATCGCACCGAAGGCCGAAGCCACGCGATCGCGCGCATTCTTGGCCTGCTCGACAACACGTTGGCCGGCAGTGATTAATGGGGATGCCGACAATGGCGCTTGAACGGCCGCTGAAGACAGGCGACGTGTTGTAGGACCACCAGCATCAGCAGGCAGCAGATCAACACCAATTCGCTCGGCCGCTTGGGCAAGCTCATTGGGCACGCGATTACGCGGCAGCAGTCCTGGCAAGCGCGAAGCCCCACCTGCCATAGCGGCCACAGCGCCTCCTCCAACGAGCGATGCGGCGAGTTGGGCCAGTGGGCCACCGCCCGCCTCTTTTACAACTTCCGCTGCCGCCCCTGATCCTGCGCCCGACGCAACGGCTGCTCCTGGTGCTGCGACACCCGCATAGGGCAGCATGCCAGCGGCCCCCTCAATCGCTGAGCCTGACACGCTTTCCTGATCGGGCGTGCTCATGCGATCGAAGACCGCCTTGATCTGGTCACGGCCGCTCTGGGTGCTGTTGTCATAGGGAATGCCCAGCTTTTCGAAAAGCTGCGGCAATCCTATGGAATTGAAGAATGCATCAGCGACATGCTGTGGCAGAGCGTTAATTGCGTCCAAGCCACCAGCAATCCCCTGAAATGCCTTTCGTGTACCATAGGCGAGATAGTCGCCTGCTGACTGAGGAGCTGGCAATTCCGTGCTGACCGGCTGCTGCGGCGGTTCTCCAGCTTGCGCCTGATACCCTTCAGGAAACCCTATCTTGGCCCCCTTGCCGCCGTTGTCACGATACTCGATCCCACGTTCTAGATTGGTAAATCCATTTGGATCGAGTCCCTGAGACTGCGCATATTTCCGCAGATCATCCGCTGATGCGCCTGCATCGAACAGTGCCTGCATATGAGGAACGTATGATGCAGGATCAGCGCCGGCGGGAGTTTGCTGGATTGCGTCCTGCGACCAAGGTTCTGCCGCTCCCCCGCTTACTGCGGGAGCGGAGGTCACAGTATCGATCATCCCGTCACTTTTGGTCGGTTGGATGATTTCATCCTGATCCCAAGGGTTCGCCATTAGCGCTTCACTCGGATGTTTCCCTGGGGGTCTTTGTAGCTACTGCCAGAAGCCAATGCCGCATAGGCTCCGGGAGTGGTGATGGTCGGCACGGCGTTTTGCTGGCCACTCTCTCCACTCAGGCGAGCATAAGTTTTTCGAGCCTTGCTATCGAGTAGATTGATGCCATCGGTCGATCGCCCCATACCCGCAGAATACTGCTCCCCCAGAGCATTAATCCTTGATCCCAGCAAATCCACGAGTTGCCGGACAGCCTCATGAAGCTGATCTGGGGAATGTGATGCGTCAAGGTTTCCTTCGAATTCCTTTAGATCGGCCACATTACCAGAGCTGCCGCGAAACGCTCTTGTCAGCTCAGACTTGACCGCCTGCTTGATCGTGTTGAAGTTCGTAACTTTGCTACGCCCCATTTGCACGGAAAGCCTATTGGCGATGCCGTTGTATAGCGGTGATGATGTGTTATCGAGATCGTCGATCGCATGATCCAGGCTGTCGAGATGACCTAGGACCGTGTTGAAGGACGTAATGTTCGCCGCCGACTTGCCGCTGGTGAACTCTTTACGGGTAGCCTGCCTAGTCTTAGCGTTGGCCTGATCCAGATTGGGATCGTACTGCGCCGCAGCGGCAAAGAGCTGCTGCACCTTCGGGGAACGAAGGGCCGCGCCCGTAGGAATAGTCGCTCGCCCTTCTGAAAGCGCCTTTACCTGCGCGGCTAATGACGGCGATAGGGTCGATAGATAAGCCTCCCCTTGGAGAGTGGTATCTCCTGGCGCATCTCCCCCATCGCCAGAGTTTCCATCATAGACAACTCTTACACCATCCGTGGAAGCGCTTGAACCGCCAGCGCCGTTTTCCACCTGAATGATGGCGCTGCGTATCTTCGGAACGCCCTTCGGATCATGCCGTTGGGTGAAGGCGTCGCCTAGCATTCCGGTACCAAGCCCAACTGCGTTCGGGTAGCCCTTTACCGCGTCGATAGCTTGGTCGATCTTCTTCAGCGTGGACAGGTTTTCCTGGATCCCCGTGACGGCAGGCGTGGGAATCTGCTTGAGCTGGGCTTTGCTCTGCCCGCCCAGCGCCGTGATCTGTCCATCGCGCGAACGCTGATATTTCACGTTGGGATCGAGCCCGAGCCGTTGGTTTTCTTGCGGCGTCAGAAGTTGGTAGCCGGGACCGCTATCGAACACGACGTGTGGGCCGGGGCTACTCGACGAAGGGCTACTCACCGTGCGAGCGACGTAGCTCTGTGTTTCCTGAGGAAGCTTGGCCAACCAGTTATCGCCGCCCTGCTTGACTGCCGCGCGCACGCGTCCTGGGCCAGCATTATACGCAGCGGCCGCCAGCGCGGGATCGCCGAAGTCCGATAGCTGCTTCTGGAAATAGGCTTTGCCCAAGGCGATATTGTAATCGCGGTCCATGGCCAGCCGGGCGGGATTCCATTCCAAGCCCGCTAGTTGGGCGGCCTCTGGACCCGTGCCTGGTAGCAGTTGCGCCGCGCCTATCGCCCCTTTTGGGCTACGCAGTGGCTTTCCTGATTTGTCGAACTGCTGGCCACCGCTTTCGACGCCGACCATGCTGCTGAACAGGTCGCTTGGGGCGGGTGCGGGTGACGATTGGTCAGATCCGGTACGACCCGGAATTTCGACAAGCTTGCCATCCACTTCCCGATACGTAGGAGATGTTGGCGCCTCGTAGATAACCTTCCCATCGGGACCAACCAGCGCGCCACCAGCGCCGACGACCTTGGCTTCATTGCCTTTGTTAAGTTGTTCATATATAGCCGAAAACTTGTCAGGAACGATAGCTGACAACGCCAGACCAGCAATGTTAGCCGCACGCTTGGGATCGGTTCCAGCTTCTTCTAAAATAGCCTCTAGAGAAGTGGTATCCTTTCCTGCATTCTTATCAGCCGTGATGCGTTGCTGGATGAGCGTCTTGGCGCGATCCACCTGTCCGTTTTTCAGTAGCGAGTAAACGGCTCCTATTTGGCCAAGATCGGTCGCCTGCGCATCTGTGGTCTGCGCATCATGCGCTGCTTTCAGGCTGTCCTTGAGTTGCGGATATTTTGCCAGAAAGTGTGCATAGTCCAAGGGGTGGCCAGAATTTAGCGCAGCGTCAATTTCCGCTTGCGCCTGTTGCTGGCGATCAGATGCAATTTGGTACTGACGAAGCTGTTCCTGCCGGATTTGTGTGTTAAGTTGCTGATCGGCTAGAACGTTATCATTCTGTCGAACGCCTTGAGCACCGGCCATGCCCTGCTGGTAAGCGGTCAGTGGATCAGGCAACCCCTGAAGACCGCCCATAAGTCCTAGATAATTGTAGGGCTCAGTCATCAGTAGATGTTTCCTGAACCAGAGATGCCATAAGAATTAACACCGCCCCCTATTCCGCTCGATAGGCCGGGAATGTTCCCAACAACGCTGCCAATAGACTTAAAAATATTATTGATGTTGTTGGAATTTATCGCGCCATTGGCCAATATGCCCCCAGACCTCGCCGAGCCGCTTTGAGAGAAAAGGTTGGAAATGTTGCTCCCGGTCGCGTTGTTCAGATTGCCTAACGATCCCGCCGATCCTAACCCCTGACCAGATAGACCGCCCAAGTTGGCCAATTGCTGCTGGATGACGGTGGCTAAGGTGTCAGAGCCAAAGTTGGCGAGGCTGTTCTGAAGATTACCACCCCTTAGACCACCCGTGGCTGAGGCATTAGCGAGGATGGTGTTTTGACCATTGCGATATAGAGACTGGTACAAAGGTGAGTTCTGTAGAGTTACAATCCCTGCCTGCTGGGCCGGGTCCCCATTCAGCCCCAGCAGGTCCAGCTGCCCACCCAATGCCTGCCTTCCCGCCGCCAACCAGGGCGCGAAGTTCTGTTGGTTGATATCAAACTCGCGCTGCTGCTCCCCTATGGCGGCCTGGTTGGCCTCGGTTTGGGCTTGAGCAGCAGCGTTAGATGCTTTCTTGGCGGCGCTTGACGAGATAAGACTACCGCCGATCGTGGCGCCCGCAATGGCAAGAGGGGCGGCTACTGGCATGTCGAGCAATCCATCGTGAAGATTTCCATGGAGATCGGCGCCAGATTTGGCGCAAGGTGAACTTGCTCAATGCCATGCGATTTAAAGCCTAGCATTCGATTGAACAGGCGACATGCACGGTTATCGACAGGCGTTTGTGCCCAGAGCATTCGCGCGTCATAGCTCTCAAACAACATTCTGAGGACTATTACGCCGAACTGGCGAGCCCACTTTCCCCTGCCGCCAGGAAGAACAAAATCGTGCAGATCGTAGACGCCTGGCGCAGACCATACCGACAATAGCCCGCCATAATCCCCCATTAGACAGATATTGCGCGGATTTTCTAATAGCGGAGCGACATCAAGCTCATCCGCCAAGCCTAAATTAAGGCCCGGCAATACTTCCGGGTGGTTGACTATCGCATTGACCTCAGAAGGGTCAAACGTCCGATATGCTGAAATGTCTGATTGCGGCAAGGAGGCCATTGCAAATCCATGTTGCAATGTGCCGGCGCCGCACGTTAAACGACCACAACCTTTCTGCCCGATAAACAGGCAATCGTCAAGGCGTGGAACTAAGCCTTATGTAATAGGTGGTGCCGTTTAAGTTGACCGGGATACTGTGCGTCGAAGCGGTCGTTGTCGCGGTGGGATTCTGATCGATACGCAGTGAATCGCAACGCGCCTGACCCTGCACGTCAATACTGCCCTGTACTGTAACCGGCCCCGTGAAAGTGTCGCCAGCCCTGTTCGCCGGGACGTAGCCGAGGGCGGTCAACACATTGAACATGATCGTGAAGAAATCACCCGCGCCACCATCGGTGAACGACCAGCCCGGCCCTCCAAAGGCTATCTTGCGCTCATTCGCCAAAACATTCGCGCCTGACAGCGTCAGATAGGTTGGCAGCTTAAGGTCTTCCACACCGCCTAGTGCGGTCGTAGCATCCGACTGCGCGCCATCCGCTGCCACCTGGGCGTTATTAACGCCATCGGCAAGCATGGACGTGTTCTTGGACGTGTTCTCAAACGCCACGATCAGTCGCGGAGAGCCAAATACCTTGGCCAGCTCGTTGCGCGGCACAGTGCTGGGCAACAGATCATCCATTGAGCGCCTCCAGGACCGCTTCAAGCCGTGACCAGGCCACAAGCCCGGTATCGGCACCCCTGAAGCGCAGGCCCATGTAATTGTCGATGCGCTTGCCCACCCGTGCCGCGACACGCGTTCGTCGCTGTCCGAAGCCACCAGCCTTGATGGGGCGCTCTTGACTGTACGTCTGACCATCCAGTGTCGTGGACATAAAAACCGTGGATTGCGAGCCGAAGCCAGCCCTGCCGGGCAAACCAACCAGTTCTATCGAATTGATGATGGCGCGCTTGCCTTCCGCATAGAGGAACTGCGTATCGAACCGCCACCCTTGCACCTGACCAAAGACGGTCGTGATGCCCTCATCAAGAACGCCGACATGCCCATCTGCGTCACCGCAATACCAGCCGTCGAAGACCTGCACAAAATGACGGGGCGCATAGGCTTGATCCAGACCCGTGCCGCCCGTCAGCTCATACCATACGGGCCTGCCAGCCTGCTGTGATGCGGTGGCCAGATAGACGAAACTGCGGTCGGGCAGGTGAACATATAGCCGCTGTTCGTCGCGTCCCACGCGGCTTTCCATTTCGATCTGCGCCTGCTCTTCCTCACTCAGCAGTGCAATCACATCGTCAAGTCGGCTATCGGACAGCTTCTTCGCCTCACCGGCACCGGCAAGATATACACCGGATGCCTCATTCCTGCCGCCACCGACAAAAGCGAATGTCTCCAGGAAATAGGCCTTCGCGTGCGTGCCAACACAGCCCTTCGGGATTCCGCCGCCCGGATTGCGCTGGTACGGAAAACCGCCGCCGCCTTCATTTTGGAAATTCTCGATGGTGTTGCGGTTGACCGCATAAACCTCACCCCGCACCTTCATCAAGCCGGTTACCGGGTCGGGGTCTTCCTCCGATGATCCATATTTCAGCGGGTTGACGGCGTAGGGATCGTTAAGCTCAGTCACGATAAGCGACGTGCCATCGGTGGTCATGAAATAACCGTCGATCCAGAGCATGTCCATGACCTTGCCAAGATCGGGATCGGTCACTTGGCTGATCGATGCGCCGTCCCAATAGTAGAGATTGCCGCCGGAAGCGATCGCCAGACGATCAAAGCTATAGTCCAGGCTGACGGGGGCACCATCGTTCGCAACGGTGCCCAAGAACGTTATGGTTCCATCTTGGGCGATGCTGACGAGCTTGCCGCCTTGAATACGATAACACCCCCCCCGCCAGTTGATGGCGCCACGATCCCCACCGTTACCCTGCGATAGCGTTCTTGCACCTGAGGCGGAGCGGAGATGGCCCTTGGAAATTCCGCTATCCAGCACCACAGGCTCTAAGTTCACAGGATAGGAGATGCTGAAGTCAGCGCTGTTATCGGTGTAAATCCCGCTTAGGATGGGAATTTGGGTCATGAGCGCACCGGCATTTCCGCTTCCGCGAAGTCAACGACCGCTTGAGCCGCCGCCAGCGTCGTGAAGTCATTGAGGCGGCTCAATATGCCAAACTGGGTTCTGAGGCCGTCCGAGTTCGGCGGACTTGCGCACAGCGTGAATAGCGCGCTGCTCGACGGCCTTGGCGCTGTGGATAGGTCCTTCAGCCCCGGTAGATAGGTATTGGCAATCAGTTCGCGTAGTGGCTCGCTGGTGTAATAATCATACAGCCCCAGCTCGGTCTGGGCGCTGTCGGTCAGATTATAAGATGGGATGGTGGTGTGATTAAGGCACTCGTAATTGCCTGTTTTAACACGGCCAGCGGTTAATTCGCTGACTGCCAGATCGACCACTTCGAGCGCGTCCAGTACATAGGACATCGCGTTGGGCGTATTGGTCACCAGTGACGCCGCAGTGGTCGATCTGTTGGTTGTATCGACCGGAGGGGGCACATTTCCCGGCAGGAACAGCGCTGTCGCCGCGTTGAAATATCCGGCCGTATAGAAACGATCGAACGCAAGGCCGCTATTTGTGTAGAGCAGAACGGCGGTGATCTGGTTTTTGGCGTTGGTAAGCGCATTGGCGTCGGAAGGGTCGGGGCAGATCAAGGGAAGCTGCCAGGCATTGACGCCATAGAAGTCTTCGGAGCCCCACCCGGATTTCGCTGCCAGCACGGTGGTGGTGGCGTCCTGACAGTATTGCTGGTTGCTGAAAATGCCATTGGATGCAGCGGCCGCCTCATTGGCTTGGCACTGCCCGAACTGGCCATTCCATACCTCGTTGGAGCGCTCGGGCGCCAGCCAACGCCCCAAGCCTGTCGGCACGAGCGAACGAAGTTTGGCTGCGAACGCAGTGGCAAAGCTGCTGTCGCTGTCATGGCTGATATTGAGGTGAAGACTGAGATTGCAGTCATTCATCAATTCGGCATGCCACTCCTCGGGAGGTCCGCTATGCGCACCCCATGAAGACATGGCGACGGTATTCCGATTTGCCGCCGTTCTGGTCTTGCGCGGCTCGGGGCTGAAATTGTCTATATTGGTGTTCGTGAGATCCATGGCGCGGTAATAGGTCACGCGCATCGTGCGGAGCGTTTCCTTGAGCGCTTCATGCACGATCTTGCCAGCGGGGTGGTTCTGGTGGACCATCGTGAACTTGGTGATGCCGCCAGGTGGCAGCGTTCTGGGCATCCCATTATAGCCGGATACGACAATGTTTCGGTCGAAATAGGCATTGCCTATATGGGTTGTGATCTCTGGCGCATTGATGACGCCAGTTCCGGCCGCGACATTGAACGTTGCTGTGGTGCCATCGAAGGGGTTGTTGACGCTGCAATTGAGCTGCGCATCACAGGTGAAATCATGGTTGCCGCCCCAGCCAACGGCCAGAAAATAAGGAATGCGCTTGGCGAGCGTGGAGTCACCCGTAGAGGTTAGCAGTCCGACACTGCCACTGGCGCCGAACGTACCAAAGCCATAGGCGTCCGAGCGCTTCACATCCCCGATGACGTAGCCTTCCGCCGCGCCAATCTGAAGGAAGGTGCCACCTCCGGTCAGATCAAGAAAAAGCTGGATGGTGGTCGGCGCTGCGATGTTGCCTGGGACGAATCGCGCCTGGATGACGCTTGAAGACGTGAGAGTAAACGTTCCACCCGCCGTATAGGTGGTGATTTGCGCCAATCCGGTAGGTGACGTGAAATAATTGCCCGTATAGCGCTGTGCTCTGACAGGCGCCGCCCCGTTGACGATCTTCCAGATATCGATCTGTCCGGACGTGGTGGCGACGACATAGACGCCATCGTTGGCATCGGTCCATCGGCAACAGAAGGGCACTGATGGGAAGGCTGAAAACTTCCCGAAATTCACCACGCCGCTGGTGTCGAACAGCCGGCGCGTAACCACCCGTGCGGTGGCAACCGATGCCCCGCCCGTGACATTGAGGAGCGTGCCATTGGTGGCCAAATTGCCGGCCACACCGCCCGTCTGAGTTGCGGTCCAACCGGCGATGGCTTCGAGGTTCGACGCCGTGAATGGTAACGTATAGTTTGGACTGGGATACTGCGTGGGATAGCCATTGGCATTGAGGCCGATATAGTCGGCGGGGATATAGCTATCGAACGCCACCCCGCGAGCAAGGCCGGTTCCCGTGTAACCGCCCTGGAATGGGAAAGTGGTTAGCACCTCCGACTGCCCTGGCTGCGCCACAAGCGACGTGTTGACGATCCATGACGAGCCCTTCATGAGATCGGCAAAGGCCGTCATGCCGTTGAAATAGACTCCGCTCTGAGGCAGGTTGACGCCATATTCGTAATCGCTGTCCGCATTAACTGAGATATCGACGAGCGAGCTGTGAGGCGTATTGGCCGCACCCGCCAAAGTCTCGATCAGGGTAAAAGTCGTATCACCGGCTATTCCTGTGCCGTCCCAGCCCCAAGTGCGCGCCGTCCCATTGATCGTGAACCCAAGCGGCAACCCGACCGCGCTGATGGTAGAACCGCTGGTGGCTCCGGTAATAGTGCCACTCTTGGGCGCTCCGGTAACGAAATCATGATCCGAGAAATCAAGCGCGCCAAGCGTCGGCCCAGGCGGAGTGCCGCCCGACCTCACCGCAATGAATTTGGCGATACGGGTCAGCATCTGTCTTATAAACCCCCATATGCCCATCAGGGCGCTGTGATTTCTGGCCATACACCAGCGGCGCCAAAGGCGATCGTGCCTGCTGGGGTCGAGCCCGAGAAGAAGCGAGCGGTGATCGTCAGATTGAGCGGAGAGGTATTGTCAGCATTCACGATAGAGACAGTTGGATTGACCAAATCCATATTCTCCGGCGTTGCGCTGGTGGGGAAAATGGCAAGGCTGGTTTGAAGGTTGGTGAGCGGATAGCCCATCTGTACCGAACAATCGGTGCCATTGGAGTTCACGAGGCTGTAGCCGATTGCCGAGCAACCCGCGAGGTTGGTGAACTGCGCCAAAAGCTGAGAGTAAAGGCGCTTGCCCTGCGGAGGAGATGCGATGTTCGGGATGATAATCTGGAAATCATAGGTTCCGGCCAGCGCACCGCCCGACGTTCCGAAGGTTATGATCTGCGCCTGATGCACCTGGCCACGACGATCGGTGAACGTGCCTTTGGTGCCGGCGGCCGTGAGCTGGCTGTTGCTGGTCGAAAACAACATGTTCGCCGCCAGCGAACCCGTGACGGTGCCGCCGATTACAACACCGCCCGTGCCCAAGAATAGGCCCCTGGTGCCCATCAGGTTGCCCGCAGGCGCATTGGTGGCATCATACACGTCAGACTGACTGACCCCGCGCGGGGAAATCTTTTCGATGCCGAGACGGTCCAGTAGATCGCTAACCTGAGACGCGGCCAACCGCCCGAATGGTGCCTGTGGGTGAACGCCATCGGAAGACATGGTGGAAAGCGGCGCACCAGTGGCGCTATTCTCGTCAACCGAATAGGCGCGCCAATCCACGAAGTGATAACCTGGTGTGTTGCGGGCCATCTGTTCGGCCCAGCGGGTATAGTCCATGACATGCTTGTCGTAATTCGCCTTGGGGAAGGGGGCGAAGATCACGACACGCTTGCGTGGGTTGGGGTTCGCGGCAATCAGATCCTTGACGTTAAGGATGGTCCCATCCAGCGCCGCAGCGATGCTGCTTTCGTTGGAGCCGATCTCGATGAACATGATGTCTGGCGCATAGGCGGCGATACGAGCAAGCCGGGCGCTGTCGATCATATTATCCGTAGTGCCCGCATTGACGATGGAGCCGGTGCGATTGAGGCCGGAATACAAGGGGCCGCTGATCGAGCCACTGACGGCGAAGTTGCCACCGACTTCGTTTGAACCCGAGCCGTTATCCTGGCCGTTGCGCAGCATCTCCATGCTACGCGGCTGTCGGGCCAGCGACCACAACAATGGGCTTGCCGGTTCCAGATAGCCCGCAAGCTGGCCGATGCTGTCGCCATGCCAACTGATCTTCGGCATCTTGGTGGACAGTGGAACCGCAGAGGAAATCGCGACCATGGCCAGCGGCGTCACTGCCTTGGTGTCATTGGTGCCGGTTGCAACTTCGCTGGAACTAGCCTTAGGGACTGTGAACGTGCGATCCGCGCTGAGATCGCCGCCGCCCGTCACCAGTCCGGACGCAGTGAGGGTGCGGGTTGTGGGGACACCGCCCCCGCTGCCTGGCGTGATACCTGCATCCGCCAGTGCTTTAGGGGTAACCGCATGGGTATCGTTGGTCGCGGCGACAACTTCGGCGCCGGTTGCCTTGGTGACCGTGATTGTCACATCCGAGGACAAGTCGCCCCCACCACTGGCGATCCCGGATGCCAACAGCTGCCTAGTGGCAGGTGCCGCTGCGGACGCGGTGGACTGCGCCGCTGTAACCGCCGCGTTCGTTTCGGTGAAATTGCTGTTTATCTTGTTACCGGCCTCACGAAGCGTATCGCCAGTACCGTCATTGGCCGCCGTGCCAAGATTGATGGGCTGGTAGGCCATATCTTAAAAATCCCTGTCAAAAGTGAGGTCGGTGCTGTCAAAGGTGAGATTGGTGCTGTCGAACCTTGCATCGCTGCCGGCGACTTGAATAGTGAAGCGGAAGGTCCGGTTACGGACACCGGCGCCACTCTGGATCAGCAAGACCAGATCGCTGCCATCCTGAAGTCCAACGCCGTTCAAATACCAACCATCGTCCATGCTGCTGACCGTATAACCTTCTGGTGCATCAAGAATCTGGATGTCAGAGCCTTGGGAGTTAGCGATGAATGTCGAAAAAGCCGTTCCGGCGGTTGCGGCAACGCTAACCAGCTCAATGTCGGGATAGGTGGGGAAAGAGGGGTCGCTATAGGCGTAAGGCCCACAATACCAGCCGGCCGTCATTGCCACCATTGTCGCCTCCCGGAACCGGCGGGCGTGCCGCGCGCAAGCGGCCGCTCCGGGATGATCGCGGTCTGCGCGCGCAAAGATGACATTTGCTTCGCCAGCTCGGTGCGCGTCTCAGCGGATATGGTTTTGCCCATACGTGGCGCGATCCGCATGGCCAGCGACATCACCACGATGTCGAGGAACACATCCGGGATGCCGCTAGGGTCATCCAGATCGCCTTCACCCAGGGCGGGCGGGAAATTATAGCCGATATAGATGCTCTGCGCCTGCCAAGCGGCCATGAGGCTATCAAGCCGACGCAGAGCGGTTAGTGTCTCTTCGGGCGTTACATCAAACTCATAACCAGCCAGGGCGCACTCTTCATACGCCATATCCACGATCGTGCGCTTGGTGGTGGTTGTGACGATCACGCCAGTTTACAATCAGCAAACGATATCCGGCAGACCAAGAGGCTGCTGGATAAGCTGATAGAAAGTATACGGGATATCTTCAGCCTGCATATTGAGAAGAACAATACGAACATACTTTGGATCAGTATTCTCAATGCAAGTTACCGACACGACATCATCGGGATTCCATTCCATTATATCCTCCTATGTGGATGCTTTTGCCCAACCAGTGTTCGTGAATTCCAAGTCCTGCACGGTGTTCCCAAGCAAGGTAATATTGGAACCAATGAGGCCGGTGATTGTCGTGGCAAAAAGGCCAAGCGTGCTATTTTGAATAACCCTCTGTCTGAGGCCGATATATGCGTTTACCGATGACGGCTGGACATTCAGATTGCCAGTAAGCGTGCCGGTCAACCGCAGGGTTGGCGGCGTTATCAGAGGCAGCAGCGTTAAGGAGCCTGTGGCAGCAGCGGCTGTGTTATTGTAGGCCTCGCGCTGGATGGTCCAAGCATATAGGCCGTTGCTGATGTCGCGCCGGCACCTGAGAACTTCCTTGACGCCGCCGGCACCAGTCGTGCTGGTGCCGTTGAACAAGTTGGAGATATTCGCATACATGCCATCATAGGCAGCGCCGGCCGGATAGGTGGTCAGCAACTGGTCGATGGTCATGTAGGCACCACCACCAACAAACGTGGTCGGCAGCAACCCTGGGACCTGTGCGGCAATAAGCGCCGTTACATCGGCAACACTCAGCCCGGATGCGCTGATTTCAGGCATTATGCGGCACGCCCTCGCATGAAGAGGGCGGCATTGGCCGGCACGGTGTAAGTAGTCGTCGAGGTCGAGAAGAGCAGCACCACCCCGGTCGAGAAACGATCAGGGATCGCGTAATCGCCTATCGCGCCGTAGCCATTGGCCGATACCGGCGCCACCGACAAGATCTGTGCCGCCGTCAGTGCCGCGCCTCCCGCTGGTGCGGCAGTCGCATTGTAAGCGATCAGGAAACCCGCCGTGGCTCCAGCCACCATCGAGCCACCGTAAAAGTTACCAGCACTGTTCTTCACGACCAGGGACGTTGCGCCGGATGCCACTACAGGCGTTAGAGCTGACCCAGTGGAACTGCTAGGAACCGCAGTGGTGCTATATGGGTCAACGGCGCTGCCGACAGCAGGGGATGTGCCGTCAGGATTAACCAGCGAAAAGGCGGGGATTACTTGGCGATAGGTGTTGCCCATCGGGGTGGTGGTGGAAACCGTGTAACCAGGGTATCCCCTGCGATCGACATGATATTCAAGCGTCGCCATCGTCCGTCCTTAACTTGGGCGGCCTGCCACGACGCTTAGGGGCGTCGCTGTCGGGCTCGTCGGTGCAATCAAGGGGGTGAAGCGACCACCCAGTTTCCAGGGCAGCCGCTTCATCTTCACCATCAAGCGCCGTCCGAAGGTCCATCATCCGGCCCCAGACTTCCGTTTGGGAACCGAGACGATAGAGGCACTTCGGATATTCGGCGCCCTCAGCCACGCGGCTTCACCACCGTGCGGTTTACGTCATTAGTGTAGTTCGGACCCGCATCAGTCACTTCGTAAGGCGTCTTGATGGCGAGGCGGTCGCATAGCACCTTGACAATATCCGTCCGGTTCTTGCCCGAGCGCTCCACCTCCAGAAGACCAGCGATCTGCCCTTCAGTCAGAGCAACGCTGGTATTGGGGTCTTTGCCATCCAGGCGCTTCTTCAGAGCGTCCGGCTCCATATCCACTAGGTCTTGGAGATGGAAAACGTCGCTCGTCTTGGTAACCTCCACTTGGGGGTCATTGCTCTCGACGCCATCGGTGGCTTTGAAACGCGCCTTGGCACTTTCGGTAATGGCCTCTTTGACGCCATCCAGCTTTGCTTCCTTGACATCCGCCTTGGAGATATCCGGCAGCGTTTCATCAGTCGTGATCTTCTGAATCTTGTCGGTCATGTTGAAAATCCTTCAGAATATGAGAAGCCCTTGGATATCCATGGGCTTACGTCTGATTGAAGATCTCAATGCCCGACATCTCAGGCTGAAGGTTCACCAGGCCATAGAAGGTGTCCCAACGGTACTTGGTGGACAGATCCCCAATGGCGCCCTGACGGGTCATCACCACCGTGATGCCGCTGTCAGTGGTGGCGGACATTACCGCCATGCCGCTATCCTGCGCCGGGACATATTTACCGGGCATGATTTCAAAGCAGTCATCCTGCCAGAAAGGATTGACCACGGCCGACACGGTATTGAGGAACGTTATGGCCGCGCCATTGGCGGGGGCCGCAGTAACGTTTTTGTACTGCAACTCCGGATCGGAGCCGCCCGTACCGGAGATGATCGGAGGGCTGATCTGCACGGTGCCCGTGCCGCCAGCGCCCGTAACGATCGCGGTGATGCGGAACGTCTTGAGCGATCCGGTGTCCGCCTTCGTAATATGGTGAACTTCGTTCACGCCGGCAATGGTGAACGCATCGCCAACCTTGACTGCGCCTGAGGTCACCGCAATGGAAATCGTCTGGTAACGATTGTCCACATTGATACGCGTCAGTCCATCGGCACTCAGCGTGGTCGATACGGGCGTATAATACAGAGGTTGCGTGTTGGTGATGGTAACGCCAGTTGCCGCTGCGGCGATGAGGCGGTAGCCATAATCCAGCTTATAGGTGTCGAAGCCCGCATTCGGCCCCATATAGGCGCGCTCATAAGCCGTGAGCGTCTTGCCGGCCAAGTTCTGGCGACCCGCGAGATCAGCGGCCATCGAATTATAGTCGCCGGAGTTCAACATGACCTTTCGGTCGTTCATGGGCACGCCCATGCGGTTGAAAGCCGTATCGATAGCGGCAATATCGGTGAAACCAGATGCCGCCGTCGTGCGCTTGATAACGACCGTACCGCTCAGCGCCGCTAGATTGGAGCAATCGACGTTAATATCAGAGGCAAGGCGCTGCATCGCCGATTTGCCAAGACGCTCTTCCTGCAACGCATCACGAAGCTCCAACGCCGAGAGCGTAAGCGGAACCGAATGGCTAAAGCTAAGCGTCGTCGGGACCGAGAGCTGCGTGTAATTGCGGTTGAAGTTCGATGTCTGATCCAGACCCGTGAACGACTGCGCAATATAAGGCTGGGGGCGCCATACGGTGTTGAAAGCCCGTTCCGCCATGGTGCCTTCAAGCGTGTATTTGCCGAAAGCCTTTGAGATAACGAGCGCATCCTCAAAGCCCTCTAGAGCCTTGTCGAATGCAACGATTTCCTGCTTGGAAAAGCTGTTAGCCATTTCAGATCACCTGCGAAGAGAGACACGAGAAGCGGCGTGGCCGCTAGGCGCTTCGTGTCTCTCCCGTCACAGCCGGAGGTGCGCTGAAATGAAGCGACAATCACCCTATTCTCAATAGGGCTACTGGTCAATAGCCATCAGGCAGCAGCCTGCTTCCTCTTTTCGCGTCGATGTTTGAGCAGCGCTGTCATATCGCCGGTCTTCAGCGCTTCTTTCTCCAGGCGCTCTTCTTCCTTGTCCGCCTTGACCGAAATCTGCGCAGACCCCCTTACAGGCGTGTCTGGGGCGGGGGCTCGCTTCTTCATCACCTTCAGTTGTCCTTCCAATTTCCACGCCGCCTTGGCGAATTTCAGAGGGTCGGTGATCTTGGCCAGCTCATCGAGCTTTCCCGGATGCTTGCCGAGCGCATAGATGACCTTGGCGGGATCATCGGCAGACTTCACGATGATCGACTGCTGAATGGTATTGAGCTTGGACGTGGCCATGCTCTCAGCGTCATCAAAATCCTGCACGGGGATGGCGCGCTTTTTCTCCTGGTAGGCGGCAAGTTCACCTTCCCACTGCCGCTTCGCCTCTTCCTGCGCCTTCTGGGTATCGCTTTTCAGGCGCTCGGCTTCTGCTGACCGCGCAGTCCATAGGCGGTATTTCTCGCGGAATTTGTCCTGATCCCAGTCAACATCCTCGTCTTCCATCGTGGGCTCTGGGCCGACTTCGATGGGCTTTGGTTGTTCTTGGTGCGCGACCCGCCCACGCAATTCAGCGTTTTCTTTTGCCATTTGACGGTGGCGAAGGCGAAGATCCTTAGCCCAAGCTGGCGCGGCCTCGTCATCCTCAGGCTCTTCACCTTCGAATGTGATCGAGAATGTATCATCGGTGTCATGCCGCTCGCCCTCGGCACCGGCCTCACCTTCACCTGGCTCACCACCAGTGATCTGGACCTCATCAGAGGTGTCAAGGGCGTCGCCTAGGCCATCGCGCTCTTCGTCATCGATAATCATGTTCGCTGCTCCTCTTGCCCGTTTCAGCCGGCAGTCGCTGGGGTGGTTGCTTCTGGCTTGGTGGCCTCATGAAGATGCGTGATCGCATCCAGTGTGGCGATGTCACGGCTATGCGCGGCATCGATCGACTCTTCACCGATCTTGGCATTCGTCGCATGTGCGTCAGCCAGCGCCTTGATGGTGTTGGCCCGACTAAGTCCTGTGTCCGCAACGGCCTTCTGGGTGAGCGCCTGGCTTTTCTGCGCATCTGCTGCGAGGGCGGCAGCCTGTGCCTGCAATGCCTGCGCCTGCGGGTCAGGCTGCTGATTTTCCTGCTCATGCGCGATCTGCTGCGCCTCTTCCTTGGAGGGTTTCACGACGCCAAGGCGGATCAGGCGCTGACGCATCCAGTCGCGCAGATCATTGAGCCCTTCACCGTCGTAATTCAGCACCGCAGTGCCATAGGCCGCTTGGGCCGTTTCCATATCCTGGGCCTGGATGGCGATCTCGGCCAATCTCAGGCTGTTTCTGACCGTTTTATCCTTCTTGGTGGCCGTGGCCTCGGTTACATCGGTGACAACCTTGTATTTCCCCTTCGACAGATCATTGCGAATGGAAAAGTTGCCAGTCTGGTCGGTATACGGCTCCTGAAGGATCGCAGTATCCTCGCCGCCATCCTCGCCCACGATATCAACGATACGGCCTTCCTCGACATACACTTCACGGGCCATCGACTTATACACCTCGCCGCAGCGCTTCATCGACTGCGCGAAGTTGTCGAGATAGCTATATGCCTTGGCGTCCGTGCGCGTAGCGGCGATGTCCATGGCATCGGCCGATACGTTCGACATGGTTTGATCGGCGCCATCATCGGCATTGGTCAGGGTGTTGATGTCGGTGGCGGTGAGCTGGATCAGGGCAGCATCGACCGGCTGAAGCTGCGGCGGCTCCAGCTTCTGAATGGGCAGAGGAACTGGGTTCCCATCCTGTCCGATCACCGCGTTGCGCAGCAGATAGGGCGAGCGATTGATATTGCTTTTCGCCCACGCTTCTTCGTGGTTAGCTATTTCTTCAGGATAGAATACGGGGCGTTCAAAGGGCGAAAGCGAACTGGTCTCTACCAGCTTGGATATCTGGGTATTGTAGATGCGCTGTGGGTCCTTGGCCAAGCGCACATGGCCCCGGAACCGCTCGATACCATCGATAAACCAACGCTTGCCGTAGAAGGGAACGACCGGAATCTGGTCCCCCGCGATATATCCGCAATCCCTCAGGATTTCAGCACCGCTGACGATATATTTGTGAACACGCCGGCGCTTGACCTTGCGGGGCGTGCTTTCCACCCAACCCGTATCAAGTAATTCCTGGGCGTCTTCGTCTTCCAGATCGGAGACAAAGAAACGCTGCTCTTCGTTGGTAAGCGTATTATCGAAGATGCGCAGGGTTTCGGACTTCTCCTCTACCTCATAGACCTCCGCGATGCGGACCACATCGGGCTGGAACCAGTCATAGGTCCACCTTTTGCGCGCATCCGGCCAAGAAGTGATGTCCGTGTCATACTCTTCACAAAGCGCCGATGTCGCCAGGGCGCTGATGACATAGCATCTGCGCGCGTCTGATTTATCGTAGCTCTTGGCATTAAGATCAAAGAACACCGACTGATCGGCATCGGGAATCTGCTCAAAGGCGATGCGCTGTTCATCGCTATCAGGATCATATTCATCCGCATAGCGGTTGGTCAATCGCCAGGCGCCCATGCCCCCAGACGAACCCTCGGTCCATGCCAGGTCCACAACCTGCTGACCGTTGCTTTCGTAGAAATCCGCGCGATAGAGACCATCCAGCAGGTCCGCCGTCTGCTCCGACGACTTGCTGCCTACCGGGCGGAAATCCACCGTGACCCGGTTGGCGCGATAATCATTGTCTATCTTCTCGAGGCCGGCAGCGGTCTTGTTGATCTCGACCATGATCGAGTTCGCCCACTGGTCCTGCCAATCGCCCTCCCACTGCGCACCGGCGATGAAGGCAAAGCGACGGTCTTCCAACGCCAACGCGCGCTCTTCACCCGCCGATGCAATGATGGCGTCGAACTCGATCATGAACTGATCGTGCTTTTCCGCCAGCGTTTCCGCCTTGGCCTTGCGCTTAGGCAGCGCTTCTTCAGGCGCATCGAGGAGGAGGGCTTCAGCCATCACTCGGCCTCCCATAATGCCATAGTCTGATCGACGCCGCAGCCTGCGCATTTTGCGCTAATCAAACCATCGCGCTTGACCGCGTAAAAATGCTCAGCGTCGCAGTGATTGCAGGTAAAGGCGATATCACCCCTATGGGGACCGTATGGATGCTTGAACATGCCGCGTTGCCCATCACAGGAGGGGCAATTTAGGGTTGATGTGCCTACAGGCGCGACGGCAACCCAGCGATTATTGCAATCCAAGCAGCGGGCTTCACCGCTCCCAGTGTGATTGTTCTTGTCCTCTGATGTGGCGTGCCGGCATTGCGAAGGAGCCGCCTCTGCCAACGGCCATTTGAGGCCGCAACGCAAACACACGGCCTGATTGGCGCTCAACGGAAGGGCTTGAGCGATCTCGTGAGGAATGATGTAGGTCATCCCGCCGCCCTCCGGTTGAACGCAGTGGCCATGTGGGGAACGGGGATGGTGGTGATCGCTGGCTTGTTCAGCGCCCGGCGCGCACCCTCGCAAGCATAGCGCAGCGCGTCGATCAAGTGATTGTCCTTGTCCTCCAGCACGGAGGTTACCAGGCCGGTCAGGCTATCCACCTTGTAGCTGTAGAGGGTCAGTTCATCGATCAAATGCTGGCAGCGGGGATGGACCACGATGTCGTAGCCCTTCAAAAACTCGACGCCCTCTTCAAGCGAGCGAGCGCCCTTGATCGCGGACTGAATGCGTGGGAAGCCGTGGTTGCGGAGATGGCTGATCGTCTCCGGCCGCGCGCTGTCGGCCGTCATGAACCACTTTTCGGCTTCCGGCACCGACATGAACAGCGCCGGCAGGTTCACGATCTCGACGTTGAGCCCATAGGCCTCGTAATCGACGAACAACGTGCGCCCGACGATATGGCAACGCACCAGCACGCTTGGATCAATGCTGAAGCCGAAATCTGCGCCCAGTCGATGCTCGACCCCCACTGGTGTGTCGAACGCCTCCACGCGCCAGTTCTTAAATACGCGTGCCTCTGAGTTGCGGCGATATTGGCCAAGCCAAACGTGGCTGTATTTGTCGAAGTCCCGACCGCGCGTGAACTCCATTTCCATGCGCAATTCATCAGGAAACCAAGGGTTATCCTGATAATTTACCTCGCGAACGATGCTGTTTGGCGGCGGTCCATCCTTGCCCCTGAACATCACGTCCACGGGATCGGTGGCAAGGTCAGGATTCCAAGTCCAGATCAGCCGCGAATTAGGCCCGCGAATGGTTGGAACAACGGTATCGATGCTGCCCTGGCTGAACGCCTGCGCTTCATCGCCCCAGAAGGTCGTCACGCCCTCGATCGACTTCACCCCCGCCGCATTGCCCTTAAGGCCCGTGAAAATGAACAGGCTGTCGTTCGGCCCCCGGATCTCGGTTTCCGTGCTGGTGAACACCGAGCCGACGCCCAGCCGCTCGATCTCGTCATCCAGCACGCGTTTGGAGCTGTCCTTGATCGAGCGCTGCGTTTCGCGACCACACAGCACACGCTCATGGCGCTCCATCGACTGGATGATAAGTCCCGAGGCTACCGTGCGCGTCTTGCCCGGCCCACGACCGCCATGCCACGCGAGATGGCGAAATGGCTGCCACAGATCGCCCGCATACTCAGGGAGGTCCACCTGCGTCAGGCTCATTCCTCAGAGCCTTTTACCAGATTGACCGTGAAGCCCTGCGGGAGTGGCGCGTCTGGATCGCTGCCGATGAGCTGCCGTTCGCCATATTTCTTCGGTCGCAGCTTGCCGGCCATCCACTTACGGGCATCGATACGGAGACGAGAGCGCTGGATGGCCTCGTTATTTACGACTCCATCGACTGAGCCGTCATCACGCCGACGCTCCATCCAGTCGTTTGTGCCATCGTCTGCGATGTCAAGGATTTCGTCGAAGATCGTATCGGCTTGCGCCTCTCTGGCCTTCGCGTATTGGTCCCGAAAAGCTGAATAGCGCTCATCACCCAGCCAGCGACAGACGGTGCCTGAACTTGGCATGTCATCGGCGCGGCAGATTGATTTGAGGCTACGGCCTTCGCTAAGCCCGGCGCAAATTGCGTCTGCTACTTCGACGCTAAATTCCGATGGACGCCCTGCCGGCATGGCTCAGAGAGCGCCGGTCTTATGGGCGAGGATGAGCGCCCCGACAATGACGATGGCGGCCTGGATGAGGCGGACGATGTTGGCGTCGAGCGGAGGGCTGAGCAAACCAGCGCCATAGACCAGCAGCGCGATCAGTATGAGACCGATGACGAGCGCTACAATCAAGGACATGTCGAGCCTCCATGGCTATGCTCGACAGTCCAGATGTCACATTATTCGCAGCTACGTCAGGGGTTATTAAATCGGGCTGGAAAACTTTTGTTAGAAATTAGCTGTTGACACCATAGGCCCAATGGGCCTAGAGGATGTGCATCGGCAGGGGCAATGGTGCACGGCCGATCGGAGTAGAGACGATGACCTACATCGTGACCATTAATCAGACTGACGCCGCCCACCTCGAAATGGTCAAGGCTGAAATGGTTGAGCTGGGCGCGCCCACCATTCGCTGTGTGCGTGATGAGGCGCAGGGCCTCCTTGTCGCGCTTGAGGGGTCGCATCGCATCGCCGCCGCGATCGAGCTGGGCATTGCCCCGATCCTGACAATCCTCGATGCGGATACGATGCTCACCTGCGATGAGCTGGGCTATGACGATTGTGGCTGGTTTGAGGGCGAGGCGGTAACGGCAGAGGCGATCCGCGAACATATTGCTCGCCCCATGGGCACCTATCAGGATAGTCCTATGTTTGATCTCCAGGACTATATCGAGGCATGACCGCCGAAGAGTTCCGCGCTGCCCGCAAATCTCTCGGCCTAAGCGCCGAAGGTCTTGCCCGCCTGGTTGACGTGCAGAGCGGTCGCACCGTGCGAAAGTGGGAGGCTGGCGACCGCGACGTGCCCGGCCCGGTTTCGGTTATCCTGCGGGCCCTGCTCGCGAGTGAGGATGTGCGTCGGTATTTCGATGTCACTTTGGCGCGGATGGGGGAGGCCGCAAAATTTGACCGATAAGCGTAATTAAAGCCTGAGAGCTACATGGGCTCACGGCCGAATACAAGTTCACGGCAGACAGCATGGAAACGCTGGCGTATGACATCATGCATCTCACCGGGATGCTCACCTTCTTTCTGCACGAGCCTTGGCAAGTTCAGGATCTAGGGATTTCATCCGACGATATACATCGGCTGCGAGAGATGTTCGGGAATATGAGTCCGAGCTTTCCCACTCAAGAAGGATAGCAGCACCAAGTGCTGCCATCTCGGGCGTAACCTCAATTTCCAGCGCCGGCCTATCGCCGCCCTCCTTACCTGAGTTGCGTTGCTTTGTCATGTATGTCATT
>Ga0097621_100000129_pt1 | contig 44253 bp, 51 predicted proteins | sample KBSMisM72_FD_73165 | JGI IMG/M metagenome (GOLD analysis project Ga0097621, IMG submission 73165) | Miscanthus rhizosphere microbial communities from Kellogg Biological Station, Michigan, USA - KBS Miscanthus M7-2 (version 2) (version 2) | ecosystem: Host-associated > Plants > Roots >... | reverse complement strand
TGATAAGCGTCGCTGTCTCGCCAAACCTTTTGCCAGTGCTTCTCTAATTTTCTAAAGTTATATTCCATGTTTTGTTTAGTGTTTTGTTAACCGGTTGCGTTGTCTTTCTAAGCCTCGCCTTGCCCGGCGTAACCGGCCCCGGCACTGAAAAGCCGGCGATGACTTCGGCCAAAAAGTTGAGGAAACGTTAAAACCCCAGGCAGTATGAAAATAAAGCGGCCTGGTGCCCGTTAACAAGGACGGCAAAAATACGGAAAGCCTTTTATTTCCCTATTTTTGCCCCCGTCCGTAATCCCTCTATTTTCTGAAGTATTTAATCCCTTCAAATGGCAGAAATCAGCAAAACTTCTATGAAAAGAAGCACGCCTTCTTATTTCTTCAGCATCCTGGGCGTGGCATTGGTACTACTGATTTTGGGAATTCTCGGCTGGCTGGTCATCAATGCCAGTAAACTTGAAAGCTATTTTAGGGGAAGCGTTCAATTGCAGGCCTACCTGAGGGAAAACGCACCCCAAAAAGACATCGATTCCCTAATCAATTACATTAGCGCGAAACCTTATGCAAAGGGCGTGGAGCATGTGACCAAGGACATGGCCAGGGAAAAGTTCCTGAAAGATGGAAATGAAGATTGGAATAAAGTGTTGGACTATAATCCCCTCCCCGCTTCCATTGATTTCTATCTGCAGACCCAATATGTGAATAAAGACAGTATCAACAATATTATCCAGGATCTTCAGGCCAATATCATCATCAGCGAAATCAAATACCCGGATGCGGTTGTAAACAACCTGAATTCCGTGGTTCGAAAAGTGGGCATTTTCCTGCTCTCCGTAGCTGCCGTGCTGTCTGTGATTGTGATTATCCTGATCGACAATACGATCAAGCTGGCCATGTTCAGCAACCGATTCTTGATTAAGACCATGCAGATGGTAGGCGCGACCCGAAGTTTCATATCGAAACCTTTCGGCAGACAAGCCATTTTAAATGGCTTTATCAGCGCGGTTTTGGCCATCGCTGCCATTATCACGATCATTTTCCTGGTAGAGAAATGGCTGCCTGAGATCAAGGCTCTGCGTGATTTTAACCTGTTGGGACTGTTATTCCTCGGACTAACCGGAATCGGCATATTTATCACGTTTATCAGTACATACAGGAGCGTAACGAAGTACCTGAAAATGAAGCTCGACGATCTGTATTGATATAGTCGCGGGCTTTGACGTTATTCCCCAATTCTATTATCTTGCGCACTTAATTTCTAAGAATGATAGAAAAGAAAGAGAATACTCTGTTTGGTAAAGAAAATTACCGCTGGATGCTGATTGGAGCCGCTGTCATTGCCCTTGGCCTTTTCTTGATGTCGGGCGGCAAGAGCAAAGATCCAAATGTATTCGATACCCATTCTGTTTACAGCGCAACGCGCATCACCCTGGCTCCCATCCTGATTGTGGGCGGTTTGTTGATTGAGGTTTTTGCGATCATGAGGAAGCCTAAGAAATAGAGACTGTAGATTTTGGATTGTGGATTGTGGATCTATCTACAATCCACAATCTATAATCCACAATCCAAACCAACTGCATGAATACCTTCCAAGCTATTATCATTGCCATCGTCGAAGGCATCACCGAATTCCTGCCCATTTCCTCCACCGGTCACATGATTATTGCAGAAAGATTGCTTGACATCAATCTGCAGGAAAGCTTTCCAAAAACTTATACAGTAGCCATTCAATTGGGGGCCATTCTCTCAGTTGTTGTCCTTTATTGGAGAAAGTTTTTCGATTTCAGCCGCTGGCAATTTTATGCAAAACTTGTTGTGGCTGTTATTCCAGCCCTTGTGCTGGGTTTTCTTTTGTCAAACAAGATTGACTCACTTCTTGAGAGTCCGACCACCGTTGCAATCGCGCTCCTGGTTGGAGGTGTAATCCTTTTATTTATCGACAAAGTCTTCAACGTTCATACCATTGATAAGGAGGAAGATCTTTCTTATCGCAGGGCCCTGCTGGTGGGCTTCTGGCAATGCATTGCCATGATCCCCGGCGTGAGTCGTAGTGCTGCTTCCATCATCGGCGGCATGCAACAGAAACTGACCCGAAGGTTTGCAGCTGAATTCTCATTTTACCTCGCCGTGCCCACCATGTGCGCCGCTACCGGCTACAAATTGCTGAAGGAATACAAGAATATTCATGGTCCGGAAATCAAGACCCTTCTGCTCGGCAATGCAGTAGCCTTTGTGGTGGCACTTTTGGCCATCAAATTTTTCATAGGCTATCTTCAGAAACACGGATTTAAATTGTTTGGGTATTACCGGATCATTGTGGGAGCGGCGTTGTTAATCCTGATTGCTACGGGTTACCTGAAATAGATTTTAGATGGTAGATTGTAGATGGTGGATTTTTGATATTATCTACAATCCACCATCTACAATCTAAAATCTAGTTGTTAATTTCACTTCATGACAACTTATTCCAAAAAAGTCATTAATGGCTGGACGATGTACGACTGGGCCAATTCAGTGTACAATCTTGTCATTAACACAACCATCTTCCCCGCCTATTATGTAGCCGTAACCTCCGACAAGGACCCGGCAACAATCGATTATGTGAACTTTTTGGGGATGCGCTTCATTAACAGCTCACTTTACGATTATACGTTTGCGTTAGCCATCCTGATCGTTGCCTTCTTGTCGCCCATTCTTTCTTCCATTGCTGATTACAAGGGAAACAAGAAAGCGTTCATGAGCTTTTTCTGCATTTTGGGTAGCCTTTCCTGCAGTGCCCTGTTCTTTTTCCGCGGCATTGAAACGCTGTGGATAGGGATACTGTTCACCATTACAGCCTGCGTTGGCTTCTGGAGCAGCCTGGTGTTCTACAACTCTTATCTGCCGGAGATTGCGCCCTATGAACAGCGCGACGCCGTTAGCGCCAGGGGTTTCACCATGGGCTATATTGGCAGCGTACTCATGCAAATCGTATGCTTCGTCTTTGTGTTCAAACCCGAATGGTTCGGCATGCAGAATGATGCTACTCTGCCCGCAAGGTTTTCCTTCTTGCTGGTTGGACTCTGGTGGATCGGCTTCGCTCAAATCACACTTCGCCGGCTTCCAAAAGGCACTCCCGCTGCCAGCCGGCCGCAACACAGCATTTTCACAAACGGATTTATCGAGTTGAAGAAGGTATGGAATGAAGTGGGTCGCCAGCCCCTGCTCAAGAGATACCTCTCTGCGTACTTTTTCTACAACATGGGCGTACAAACCGTGATGCTCGTGGCATCCCTCTTCGGTGGTAAGGAACTTCACCTGCCAACCGAAAATCTCATCATCGTTTTCCTCATCATACAAATCGTAGCGATCCTGGGTGCCTGGGGCATGGCCAAGATTTCTTCGCGATTAGGCAACCTGGCCACCCTGATCGGAGTTGTTTTCGTTTGGATTCTCATTTGCATCGCTGCTTATTACATCACCCTGCTGCACGAAGAAGGCGTTAATGTAGAAAATCACTTTTATGTATTGGCAGTTGGTGCAGGCCTGGTGATGGGAGGCGTTCAATCCCTGAGCCGCTCAACTTATTCCAAGTTAATGCCGGTCACAAAAGATACGGCTTCCTACTTCAGTTTTTACGATGTAACAGAAAAGATCGCAATCGTAATCGGCATGTTCCTGTTTGGAATGATTGAAGAATTGACAGGTTCAATGAAGAATTCAATTCTTGTGGTCATGGTCTTCTTCATCATCGGCATGGCATTGCTTTTTTATGCATTGGGTTGGCAAAAGAAACAATTGCAAACTGCCTGAGTATGGAATTATTCTCACTCCACACGGGATTCTTCAAATTGGATGGCGGTGCCATGTTTGGTGTGGTTCCGAAGTCCATTTGGAATAAATTAAACCCGGCCGACGAAAACAATCTCTGTAACTGGGCGCTCCGATGCCTGCTGATCAAAGATGGAAAGCGACTCATCTTAGTTGATAATGGACTCGGTGACAAGCAGGATGAAAAGTTTTTCAGCTACTATTTTTTGCACGGTTCCCAGTCGATGGATTCATTATTGGCAAAACATGGCTTTCATCGCGATGATGTCACCGATGTCTTCCTCACGCATCTGCACTTTGACCATTGCGGCGGATCCATCGTCAGGCAGAATGGGAAATTGGTTCCTGCATTCAGAAACGCCATTTATTGGAGCAATGAAGCACACTGGCAATGGGCAGTCCACCCGAATGAACGAGAGAAGGCATCCTTTCTGAAAGAAAATATTTTACCCATCCAGGAAAGCGGGCAGCTAAAATGGATCCCTTCTGAGGATGGATATGCTTTTACAGATTCAATTAAAGTGAGGTTTGTATATGGTCACACGGAAGCGATGATGCTTCCCCAGATTTCGTATAGGAGCCGCACGCTTGTTTACATGGCCGACCTGCTGCCATCCATGGCTCACATTCCCATTCCTTATGTGATGGCCTACGACATGCGCCCACTCTACACGATTGCAGAAAAGAAAAGTTTTCTGACAGAAGCACAGCAAGACAACTATATCCTCTTTTTCGAACACGATCCCGTAAATGAATGCTGTGAACTTGACCATACCGAGCGCGGAATCCGGCCCGGAAAAACATTCAGGCTCGACGAACTTTAATTCCTGAAACTAAGCAGGGAGGTGAGCGGGTAGCGCAGGTTATGATAACCCATCATATCCACCTTCACGCTGCCCACGCTGATGGGGCTCTCAATTCGCAGCGGGATGTGGTTGGGGTCATCGCTTACCCATACAGTCATCTTCTCACCGCCTTCAAAAATGGTTCCTTTGATCAACAATGGCTTAAACTTATGCGCGTTGAATTTCCCATAGCGTGTCTTGATGACCTCTCTTCCCAGGTAACGAATATATAAATCGTAAACCTCGTTGTCGATGAACATACTGAATGGAATCTTGTCTTCGGGCTTGTATTTTTCAAAGTTGATGTTGCGCGCGTAGTAAACGGTACTTATCACGTCCTGGACGCAGGCGGGGATCTTTACGACGCCCTGGGTTGAAATGGCTGTTCCTGCTATGTGGTTGAAGCTGATGTTCTCGTATTTTTTGTACCCGCCTTCATCAATATTCCGGATGAATTTATAAGGCTGGAGTGTTGCTGTGTCGATATAACTTTCGTAACGATCTCTTACCTTAAAAATCCAGTCGTAAGATGAATTAGAATTGCCCACGCCCACAACGTGATAAACGGGCTTTGCATTCATCTGCTCAAGGCCGGCTGTGAAAATGGCTGTGCCTGCATCCACATACAAACCGACAACATTATAAAAAACTTTGAAGGTGATGGATTCTCCATTTTGGAAGGCCGAGTTGCGGATACCACAAAACTCATCAACTGCACTTAACCGGATGGTTAGCATAACCAGGAAAAGGGTGAACAGCGTCCGCCGGGTCATATTTTGTCTTTAAATATTTTGATACCAAGAATCAGCAAACTGCCTGCCAAAGCCGGAATAACCAAATTGATCAGCCAAATTCCTGTTGCCGTGGCATAGATCCCGACAATATTGGAACTATAGAGTTTAAATAGTTCCACGCTGGCTCCCCAACGGATACCCAATTCTGCGAGGGCGATGGTGGGAACAATCGCAAGCACCATGAATAGGAGACTCGTTGCCCAGAGCGCCTGCCACTCATTCATTTCCACGTGCATCACCTTCAAGAGCAAGATGTATTGGATAACGAAAACGATGTATCGACCGATGGAGAGACTAAGTACTCTTAACAAAATTCTAACATTGATATCTTCAACTATCCTTATATGATAGATGACAGATGACATGCCCGGAAGCTTTTCAAATCCTTTCAAAATCCACCCGAGTTTGAAATATAGCAAAACGCCTACGAAGGCAGCCAGCAAAACAAGATAAAAGGTGACGGTGAGCCAGAGTGAGCTGTTCACCGTTGCCGTCCCCGCGCGGCTGATATCGCCACTCAAAAAAAATATTCCCAAGGCACCCATCACCATGGTCACGAGGAGCTGGCTAAAGCTACCCACCACCGTTAGTGAGATGGCCGGAATTCTCTTTTCGCCGGGCACATACAGAATTCTTCCGCCATACTCGCCGATGCGATTCGGCGTGTTGAGCGCAAGTGATATCCCCGTCATCACGGCTTTAAAACTTCTCCACAGGCTAATCTGTTGAATCGGCTTCATCAACACCTGCCATTTCCTGGCTTCAATTCCCCAATTCAAAAACATAAGCACAACCACCAGCCAGAATGCGACTGCATGTTCACCGTAAATCGCTTCGCGGATGTATTGAATGGATTTAAAAAAATCTGGCTGGTTCTGAATCTTGTGGTAAACTGAATATGCCACCCATATAAATACCAATGGTCCCAAAAAGTAGTTGAGGGATATTTTGATATATTTGTTCAGCCCAGTTAATGTTTCACCAAAAATAAGCTTTGCAAAACGCTTCAAAAATTATTTTGGGAATCGATCCAGGTACGCTTGTAATGGGCTATGGGTTGATCGTGGTGGAAAACAAGGAACTGCGCCTGGTGGAAATGAACGTTCTAAAACTCCATTCCAAGCTGGACAACTACCAGCGCCTTCAGCTCATTCACCAGAAAGTTCAACAAATCATCGCCTGTTTTCATCCCCACGAGTTCGCCATTGAAGCGCCGTTCTTCGGACAAAATGTTCAGAGCATGCTGAAGCTGGGAAGGGCGCAAGGTGTAGCCATCGCGGCCGCCATCCAGGCCGGCATACCCGTAACAGAATATTCACCGAAAAAAGTCAAGCAATCTGTGACTGGGAATGGCAATGCCGATAAGGAGCAGGTATGGAAAATGCTTCAGCACATTCTCCAGGTTGAATCAGCTCCTACTTTTTTTGACGCGTCTGATGCCGTCGCCGTTGCAGTTTGCCATCATTTCCAATTGGGAAATCCAATCGCCACGGGGGGGAAAAAACCCAAAGGCTGGCAGGAGTTCGTCAGCCGAAATCCTGAGCGGGTACGCGCCAGGTAATCACTTGAAAAACTTACGGTAGCTCCAGAAAATGATCAGCGGAATAACCAGCAGTATTTCCCAAAAACCGAATGCACCGTAATAATAGCCTACACCCCATTTCAAAACCATCATGAGCGCAAAGAGGCGAAGGCCCCATTTTTCCATATTGAGCACTCCTGCAATGGAAGCGAATAGACCGATGATGCAAAGTGCATTTAGTGCGGGGAAGAGGTTCCCGTATTGTCCGTAAATACCGGTGAAAGAATAGATGATGATGCCAACTCCCCAGGCGAAGACGAGATAACTGGTGACAGTTACTGCCATCGGTCTGACGATTTTATTATCCTGTTTCATTCCCTAAAGATTGGAAATGATTTTTTGTTGAATGGCTTTGAATTCCTCGGGCGACAGTTTCAATTTATGCCTGGTGAAGTTGAGGTCATTTGAATTGTTCAGCGGAACCAGGTGAAGATGCGCATGTGGAACTTCCAGCCCCACGACGCTCATGCCACAACGATTGCAATCGAAAGATTTTTCTATTGCCTTTGCCACAGGCTTGGCAAAGAGGATCATTTTCGACAGCAGTTCATCGGGCAGGTCAAAAAAATTATCGATCTCAATTTTCGGCACTACCAAAACATGACCTCTAACCAGTGGGAAAATGTCGAGGAAGGCGAGGAATTCATCATTCTCAACAATTTTGTAAGACGGGATTTCGCCTGAAACTATTTTTGAAAAAATTGACATGGTATTTTCAGATTAGGCCTGGGAAATCGAAAACTGTTCAAATATAAAAACAAATGCCGGTCCCTACACTCCGTGTCGGGACCGGCATACCAAAAAAGCCATAATTTTTATGCGGTGATACCGTCAATCTTGAATGTGATCACGCCATTGGGTGCCTGCACCTCTGCAACTTCCCCCGCCTTTTTACCGAGGAGACCCTTACCAATGGGCGAAGTAATGGAGATCTTGCCCGACTTCAAATCAGCTTCCTGCTCAGATACGATCTGGTAGGTAACTGTTTTCCTCGTAGCCTGGTTGGTAATCGTAACCTTCGTCAATATGCTCACTTTGCTGGTGTCGATGTTATCGGTGTCCAGAATGCGGGCATTGGCAACATCCGATTCCATTTTCTGGATCTTGGCTTCTAATATGCCCTGCGATTCCTTGGCGGCATCGTATTCAGCATTCTCTTTCAGGTCGCCCTTTTCCCTGGCTTCTGCAATAGCCCGGGACGCAGCGGGTCGCTCAACGGTCTTCAGCCGTTGAAGCTCAAGCTTCATTTGATCATAAGCCTGCTTTGTAACATAATTTAGTCCGTTCATACGCACGAGTTTATCTGACAGAAAAAAATAACAACGCCTCAGGACTTTGCTGAAGCGTTGCATCTCTGTTTACCCAACAAAGATAAATAAATTTGAGAATTTCAAGCTGTCCGGGGATTAGATTAAATACCCAGTTTTTTCACCAATACCTCGGCCATCCTTAGGTAGGCCTCATGGGAATAGCCGGCAATATGGGGAGTAATGACCACATTGGGCTGGCCAGTAAGCCAGGAAACCCGGTCTTTTTCGCCGGAAGTGTAAGTTTCGGGCTTTTCATTTTCCAGTACATCGAGTGCCGCGCCGGAAATATGTCCCCTCCTGAGTGCTCGTACCACTGCCTCCTCGTCGTGCACCTTTCCCCTGGAGGTATTTATAAAATAGGGCTTGCGCTCCATGGATGAAAAAAAAGCATCATTGGCCATGTGAAAGGTCTCCTCAGTGAGGGGAACGTGTAAACTCACCACATCGGCATACCTGCCGATCTGCTCCAAATTCGCTTCCTTGATAGGACCCCTACTAAACCCGTATTTGTATTTGTCGTAGACCAACAACACCACGTTAAAAGAGGCCAGGATTTTTGCAAACGCGCCGCCGGTATTTCCATACCCAATCAGGCCCACCGTTTTTCCACTCAGCTCTGTTCCCCTGTTCGCGTCCCGAATCCACTTGCCATGTGCAACTTCAATATTTGATGACCCGATCCTGTTCATCAAACTCAGCAACATCCCCAACGCATGTTCAGCCACCGCATTCCGGTTTCCTTCCGGACTACTGACACAAAGTATTCCCTTTTGGGTTGCGTAGTCAACGTCAATCAATTCCATTCCACTTCCCAGCCTTCCGATCCATCGCAGGGAAGGCGCTGCATCAATAATCGCGCGATCGATTTTTAATCTTGTTGTCACGATCAATCCTTCAACATCGGTCATTTTCTCTTTCAATTCGTCGTGAGTAACAGTAGGCAGCTCAAGTACCTGGTACCCCTTGTTCCTAAGCTGCTCCGGTAACCATTCGTGGACCTTTGCCGTGATAATTGCTTTTCTCGTCATTTTTGTTTCGCTGAGCGTGGTTGCATTTTAAAAGTGAGCTGCGCGAATTCCTCAACACTCAGTTGCTCTGCGCGCATGTTGAATTTTTCGTCTGCTAAAACCTCGGGCGCAAACAATCCTTTCACGGCATTGCGCAGCATCTTTCTCCTTTGGTTGAAGGCAGCCTTCACCAAAATAAAGAAATCCTCTTCAGATCGCATATCCGGCGCCGGTATCCTCGGCAGCAGGCGAATTACACCACTCTTTACTTTCGGCGGCGGCTGAAAACAGTTTTCGTGCACGTCGAACAGGTATTCAACGCTGAAAAAGGCCTGGATCAAAATACTGATCACGCCATAGGTCTTGTTGCCATGCTTCGCAGCCACACGTTGCGCCATCTCTTTCTGAAACATTCCTACCAGTGCTTCTACATCGTATTTCCATTCCAGGATTTTAAACAGGATTTGAGATGAAATATTATAAGGGAAGTTGCCGATCACCGTAAATGATGAATCAAAAGGTTTCTGCATATCCAATACGCTTTGATGAATGATATTCCCCTTCATGGACGGGAAATTTTTTTCAAGAAAGACGACCTTCTCGTCATCGAGTTCGACTGCCTTGAATTCTATACCGGGAATTTGTAAAAGATATTTTGTCAATGCACCGCCGCCCGGGCCAATCTCAAGCAACCTTTTAAAGGAATGCTGGCGAATTGACGTGACAATTTTTTGTGAAATATTCTCGTCAACCAGGAAATGTTGTCCCAGCGATTTTTTCAAAGTGTACATGGCATTCATTGTAGGCAAAAATAGGCCTGCTTTGGACTTCCGCTCCAAAAAAGATAATATAGGTCCGGCGCGACTGCTCAAAAAAGCATAAACTTGCAGTATTCAAACCAGTGATCATGCAGGAAAAGCCCGTCATAGGCGTTAGTATTGGAGACATCAATGGCATCGGACCGGAAATCATTATTAAGACTTTCAGTGACAACCGCGTCATTGACATCTGCACGCCGGTCATTTTTGCTTCAAATAAGATCATCAATTTTTACAGGAAAGCCGTACCCGAATCCAACTTTAATTTTCAAAGCGTGAAAGAGCTGAACAAGCTCAATCCGAAACAGGCCAACGTATACAATTGCTGGGAAGACGAAGTTTCAATAACCCCTGGTCAAATCACCGATACAGGAGGTAAATACGCCGTAAAGTCTTTGATGTTTTCCGCCCAGATGCTGAAGGAAGGAAAGATCGATGCACTGGTTACTGCCCCCATTCATAAGAAGAATATCCAGGGAGGTGAATTTCAGTTCACCGGCCATACGCCCTTCCTGAAATCATATTTCAATGCGCCGGATGTGCTGATGCTAATGACGGCGGAGAACATGCGCGTGGGATTGGTAACGGAACACGTGCCCCTTTCCGAAGTCGCGAAGAATATTACGCGTGAGAACATTCAAAAAAAACTCGTCATTCTCAATCAAAGTCTGCAAAAAGATTTTGGGATCGACAAACCGCGCATCGCATTGCTGGGCCTTAACCCGCACGCAGGCGACGAAGGTCTGATTGGTAAAGAGGAAGAGGAAATCATCAAGCCTTTGGTGAAAGACGCCAGGCGAAATAATATTTTTGCATTCGGACCTTACAGCGCCGATGCTTTCTTTGCGAGAGGTTCACACCAGAAATTTGACGGCGTGCTCGCCATGTACCACGATCAGGGCCTGATACCTTTCAAATCGCTTGCGATGGGTGAAGGCGTAAACTACACGGCGGGCCTAAACGTTGTACGCACGTCGCCCGACCACGGCACCGCCTTTGATATTGCCGGGAAAAACAAGGCCGACGAATCTTCTTTCCGCGAATCGATTTTCAGGAGTATAGACATCCTTCGAAATCGGAGAGAGTTTGAAGAGAATCACAAGAATCCGCTCAAGAAAATGTCTTCTGTTGTGGTGGCCAATGCAGAAGATGAAAAAATTGAGGATGAAAGCAACGGCGATTAATTTCCCAAATGCATTGCAGTTGATTTATTGAAATTCGGCGTCGGCAAGCCCCTGATTGATGGTGTAGCTGTTATAAATGATTTCAATTTTACCCTTCTTATTTTTCATGTCTTCCGTAGGCTTAGGCTGTTCGCCGCCCTCATATTCGAAAGTTATTCCTTTTGGAAGCTTGTAATTTTTGGTGTTAAATGAAAACACCACCTTGTCGGGCAAGCCCCAGTCGGACCATTTTCCGTACGTCAGTTCTGATTCAAAAGTGCCGTTATCGCGTGTAGTGGTGCTGGCCTTGCGGATGAGCAGGTTGGATTCGTCGATGTACAATGTTGTTATGACGACATCCGAATTTTCATCCAAAGGAATCAGTTTCACGATCTTCACAAGGGTGTTGCCCAGTTTGGTTTCCCCCGCAAAAACTGCTGTATAATGTTCAACGGAAAGAATAGCACCCAGGTTGGTGCTGAGACCTCCTTTTGGAATGATAGAGATGCCACCTTCCTTTTTGATTTTTAGTTTGTCGGGTTTTTTGAAATAGATATTTACGCTTGCAATCGGAACCTTGATGAAGGCGATGTCTGTTTTCAATCTCCCGCTCGCTTTGTAATCACTTACCTTGTCGAGCTTTTGCCTCAGTTTAGCCAAGAGGTTATTTACGTCTTGTGCACAGAGGAAGGTGAAGGGCAAAAGGCAAAAGGCAAAGGGTAGGAAAATGCTTTTCACCTTTATCCTTTTACCTTTCACCCTTTCCCTATATTTTAAAATTATCACTATCGCGATATGCTTTGATCATCGCCATCTCTCCTTCTTTGCCCGGCTTGGCATTTCCGTGCTCCATGCCGAGGATGCCCTTGTAACCTTTTGAAGCAATATGGCTGAAGATGTTTTTATAATTCACTTCTCCCGTGGTGGGCTCATTTCTTCCGGGGTTGTCGCCGATCTGGAAATAGCCAATCTCGTCCCATGCCCGATCCATGTTCACGATCATATTACCCTCATTGCGTTGCATGTGATACATGTCGAAAAGAATCTTGCACGAGGGACTTTTGACAGCCTTGCAGATGGAATAGGTTTGATCCGAGTTGCGAAGAAATAAATCTGGTGTGTCGCTCAACGGTTCCAATACCATGATCAGGCCATGCGGTTCCAGGATCTCTGCTCCCCTTCTAAGCATTTCAATGACGTTGGCAGTTTGGTAGCCCATGGGTTGACTTTTATCGTAATTACCCGGCACGACGGTAATCCATTTTGCATGACAACGTTTGGCCACTTCAACTGCTTTGTGACTGTAGTCAATGAATTTGTCGGTCCACTCTTTATTTCCACCCGTCATTGAAGTTTTTACCGGCCAGTTATCGAAAGCGTGTACGAAAACACCCATGCGCATGCCGAGTGATTCCAGGGTGTCGCCGATCTTTTTCTGCATTTCTGGCGTGCGGCCCATCATGCCATTGTCTTCGATAGCCCTGAACCCCTGGTCGTACGCAAATTTGATCTGATCAATGAAATCCTCCCCGGCGTTGTTTTTGAACATGCCGTCGTGGATGGCATAGCTAAGGTTGAAAGGCGTTGCAGCGTTTGGGACCGATGATGTCTGTGTTTCTGCGAGCAGTGATTTGCCTGCCAGTACAGATCCTCCGGTGAGGATCGAATGACGCACGAAGTTTCTGCGTTCCATGGTTTGTGATTTGGAGTTAAGTTAGGGAATTTCCACAATCTAAAATTTAACTCAAAATATCTTTCCTCTTAAAAACGAAGACGGCAACGCCAACAAACAGTGCAATATGCGCCAGCAGAACCAGCGCAGATTTCAGCACGGCGTGATATTGAATCGGGTTGTCGAAGAATCCCTTCCAGCCGATCATGTGCGAGGTAAAGAGCCAGGGTTTGATGGCATTGAAAATCGGGATATCCATTGTACTTAAAATCGTAAATACAATCACCACGCTCATGGTAGCGACGATGGGACCGATGGAATTTTCGGCGAAGACAGACAGCATGAAAGCCAGCGCCGCAACCGCACTCATCGCCAGTGCGGCATAGCCAAATGCAGCAAAATAACGCCAAAGCACATCCGATTTTTCAAGGATCACTACTTCATCGCTTTTCAAAATTATAAGATCACCCACGCCAAATAAAAGCAGCGATATGAGCAGGGCGAGAATTGCCATCCAAATCAATAGCAGGATCGTGTAGGCCAGTGCCGCGCAATACTTGCTTAGCATCAGTCTCACGCGACTAATGGGTTTGCTAACCAACAGTCGCAATGTTCCCATATTCGCCTCGCCGGCCACCAGGTCGCCGGCCACCAATGCAACGAGCAAGGGCACGTGAATGAGCAAGGTTTGCAAAACGACAAAACAAACCAGGTACCCATTCAGAATTTTCCCTTCAATGCTAAAATTGGAGGTGAGTGATTGCATTCCGAAGGAGAGCCACTGCTCACCATCAATATAAAGTGCAAGTTGCACCAACAAAACGATGGCGGCAATGGCAACAAACGCAATGTAAGTGCGCGGTTGCCTGAATATTTTGAGCAGTTCAATTCGCAGTATGGGATACATGTTGATTGCTACCGATAAGGGATAAAAAATAATCTTCAAGCGAATGCCTGGGCTGAATAGATATGATTCCGATTCCCATTTTCACCAGGTCTGCCGCAAGCTCTGGAACCTGTTCCCGGTTCAACAGGAATAGGATCTGCGATTCTGAATTGTTTTGATTAAGCTTTTCTGCCCATTTTGATTTCCGAATCTCATCTATCGCCTGCATATTGTTTGAAGTTTCCAATTGAACAACCATTCGGGATGGATCCAGCAATTCCGACACAGTTCCTTCAACCACTTTTTTACCCTTGTCCAAAATGAGCATGCGGTTGGCTACAATTTCCATTTCACTTAGCAAATGAGAAGACACAAAAACTGTTCTTTTTAAATCATGGCTTAGGTGAAGTATGAGTCTTCTAATATCGGCTATGCCCTGCGGATCCAGCCCATTTGTGGGCTCATCCAAAATGACCAGGGCCGGCTGGTGCACAAGGGCCACGGCAAGGCCTAACCGCTGCTTCATGCCCTGTGAATAAGTGCTCACCTTGCTGGTGGCCCGCTCTGCAAGTCCAACCATCTCCATTTGGTCCATCAATTTCCTGTTGTCCGGCTTTTGTCCACTTAGTCGTGCAAAGATTTTCAGGTTTTCAATTCCGGAAAGGTATTTATAGAGATCCGGCCTTTCTATAATGGCACCCGTTTGCCTCATGATTTCGCGGTGGTGCCGTCGCAGACTAAGTCCCATGATCTCAATATCACCCATGGTTGGCTGGATAAGGCCCAGCAACATGCGGATGGTTGTGGATTTGCCGGCACCATTTTGTCCAAGGAATCCATACACGTCGCCTTTATCAACAGCAAATGAAAGATTGTCAACGGCATGAATGGCGCCGAAGGATTTGGAGAGGGACGAGACTTTGATGATTTGGGACATGGAGATTCGTTGACCCCTGCCTGCCGGCAGGCAGGGTTGACCGCACTCAAAAGTTACTTACTATTTTGACTTTTTAATTTTTCCTTTTTTAATTCTTGCTCCCTCTACCCAAAAACCGTGAAAATTATTTTTTTATCGTTTTGCACTTGCATATCTGAACTCTTTGTTGCTACATTTGTGTCTTATCGAATCCATACAGTGAGCACCAACCTCCGTTCACTGCAATACCTACCAAAGCCCAGTCAAGTCCAAATTTCGGTCAGGAATTCTATTCAGCCCCTTAGGTCAGGAAACTCCCTCAAAGAGCCCGGCACGTGTACGACGGGTGAAAAATTTATTGTGCCAGGCATGATCCGGATTTCGGGTAGTAAACGTATCAATGAAAAAATTAAGACTTCAGGGAATAGTTTGGTTCATCCTCCTGCTGGCTCCGCTTTGTGCGACCTGCCAGGAATCCTCGGGCCCATATGCACTACCTGTACGGATTACGAGCTTTTCTGGTTCAGCCAAGAGTTGGGACCTGGTGGTACTAACCTGGGTGACCGAAGCTGAAGTTGTTCATAAAAAATTTGAAATACAACGAAGTTTGAATGGAACAAACTTCAACGCCATCGGCTTAATAAATTCCATCGACAATTTCATCGGTCCGAAATCATACAGCTACCAGGACCATGACGTTGCAACCCTAAATGCAAAACGCCTTTTTTACAGAATAAGGCAGATCAGCGCCGACGGATCATCGGGATATAGCATGATCCTCGTCCTGGATCGTGAGCCTTCGACTCTTCGTATGGCCGTAAGGGTTAGTCCGAATCCGGTCGTGGACCAATTGAAAATAAGCCTGCAACACGAAACAACGAATCCCGTAGGCTTTCGTGTGCTGACCATCGACGGTAAAGAAATGTACCGACAATGGAGCCGGCCATCAACAAATGAATACAAAATGTCAGCGTATAACGCGGGCCTGAAAGCACCTGGTATATATTTCGTCCAAATCTTCTTCGAAGACGGTACCAGCGCTTCAATAAAGTTTCTAAAGAAATAGAGGTTGTGAATTCCTATTCAATCGGAGCCCCTTGTCTAAGGGGCTCCCTTATTTTAGGTAAGTGGGTAAATATTTCTTTTAACAGTCTTGCAACCAATTGTAAATTAACCATTTGAAGCTGCCCCGAAAAACACACCCTTGGAAGAATGAAATTCAGTGTATACATTTACGTTATCGAACCCCAAAGACCCACGCAGTCAGAAGTACCCTATCGTTAAATCTTCTTTCTTAAATCCATTCTACTTCAGGCATTTTCAGTGTTGATCCAAGGATCTCGAATCTTTTTTGCATCCATCCTTCTAAAGCCGGGACATTCATCATCTCATACCTCGCGAAAAACAGTAACTATCCTGGTTAGGCCCTGGTTCTTTTGAAACCGGAGAAATACGATTTCAGTACCTCTAAATCTCGGCCATGAAAACAAGATTCGCCCAATTGGGAATCACTGTTTTTTGCTTTCTTTCTTATTTCGCAGTTGCATTATTCGGATGCTCTTCAACAACTGCCCCAGTTAAGTCTGCGCAAACGCAAACTGTTCCGGTAAATTTTAAGGCAAACGTTCAGCCAGTCATGGAAACGATGGCCATCCCATACGAGGATATGCTATATCCCGGAGCGAAAGAATGGTTGCGTCAACTTAAGCGCGAGCTCAATGTTCACGCCTGGTATATCAGTGGATTTTGCATGAAGAAAACGGAAGTGTTGATGCAATCCAAAACCAGGATGGTGAGAACGGGCAAGTGGGCTTCAACCGATAATCCCAGCAAGTCAAATAGCTGAACAGGCAATTCTGTCCTCTGTCTCTTGTAAAAAACCGTCCAGTCCATTTGAAACCGCCACGTTTCACAAACCTCTAAAATCTCTTTGATGAAAAAGTTTTTTACACACTTCTATTTTTTAGTATTGGGAATCACTTTTTTTCAACTCAACGCAGATGCACAATGTGACCCGCCGTCGCTGGTGTTTAGAAACCCTCAACTGGTGAGCGGTGTGGATGGCCAGGTCAATGCAACATATAAATTCTGTAACGTGACGCCCGGCGCAGATGCATATATCAGGATTGACAGCCTGGTCGGCGGCGCTTCGCTGCTAAATATAGACGTTACTGATTTCGGTTACGCCGATGCATGGCAGCCGCAGGTAGGCGGGCCAGGTATGCCACTGGGGAATGTATCATACATCCGCTGGGAAATCAGCTTCAAAGCTGTTGGTACCACAGATCCATATTATTTCAATTGTTTCAGTCTGTCCGCAGTCGATATCGACGGCGATAATGTAAAGGAGCAGGAATTTACTGAAGCTTTCAATGTTTCAAACTATAGCTACCTGCTGCCGTCAGTTTTGACCGTGACGCAGTCTTCCAATTCCGTGACGGCGCTGGGTTCTGTGGATAACAAGAAAGACATTGATACGCTAGCCGATGATACACGTATTCGTTTTGACTACTCCGGCGTTAGCAGGATCGCGCTGAAGACGGGTTCGGTGGTGAATCCTTTTCCAAGACCCGGCACGGCCTCAACAGATCGCTACAACTGTCTTTACTTTAAGAGCATTTCCAGCAATCGGTTAACATTGCCCGTTAAGTTCCTCGATTTCCGAGCAGGTCTGAAGGATAACCAAAAAGTTCAGCTGAACTGGCTCACCGATGAGGAGGTGAATAATAAGCAATTCGAAGTGGAAAGGAGTGAAGACGCAAAATCTTTCAAGACGGTTGGTGTAATCTTCCCTGATGAGAATGTTCACGGACAACACAACTACCGGTTCACCGATAATGCCAATTCAGTAAAATCTGCCGTGGTATTTTACAGGATCCGCCAGGTTGACAAAGATGGAAACTACATGTTCAGCAAGATCATCAGTATCAGGATGGATGCACCTTCTGTTCAAGCGGCAGTAACCATGAAGATCGGACCTAACCCCGTTAGCAATGAGTTTACCATTTCGGCAGACAACAACGCAAGCATGCGTTCAATTCGCGTCATCAGCATGTCGGGTTCAGAACTGTTCAACAGGAACCTGAATGAACAGACCGGCACCCTGAGGCTGTCAACACAAAATATAAACATGAAATCGGCAGGCTTGTATATCGTAGAAGTCACGCTCGCTGACGGCAGCAAGTCGGTTCAAAAAATAGTTAAGCAATAATTTTTTATAGAGGTTGTGAATTCTTGATCACGAACCCTCGTTTCTACGAGGGTTCATTTTTTTACCTTGAGATAGGACTGAATGACGTTTACATAATTCTCAAACGCCTTCACGCCTTCTGGTGCGATCTTGCAGATGGTTTGTGGATAGTTGTCTTTAAATTGTTTGATGACCTCGATATACCCCGCTTCTTTCAATTTTGTGATTTGAACACTCAGGTTTCCTGCTGTCGCATTGGTTCTTTCCTTGATGAAATTAAATTCCGCCTCCTTAACGCTGATGAGGATGGAAACCACGGCCAGCCTGAGTTGGGAATGTAATATAGGGTCGAGGTCTTTAAACATGCGGATAAGCCTTCTTAAAGTAACTTCTCAAAATAAAACCCGGAATGATCCATACCAATACGGAGGTAATTGCGCAGAGTACATAAATGAATGACTCGCTTACAAAAAAAGATAAAGCGCCCATTCCAAGTACAAGCAACGAAGTAACTATCAAATAGGAAAATTTGGTGATTGCTCCGGTTACAAAGGAAGCAAACCCCGTTAAAAATAACAGCACGGAGAAAATGATAACTCCAAGGCCGGCAAGGACGCCGGCAATCGTAAATCCAAGGGCCGTCAGGAAATATCCGCTCCATACCATATCAATGGCCCGATCTGTAAAGGTCTTAACCGGCTTGCGCTTTTCCTCCTTCATGGCAAAATAGCCTTGCAACAGAACAGCTGGGACGACCAGGTAAAACGGATTGAACGGAAAGCTCATTCCCTTCGAAATGGCATAGGCCAGCAGGAAACAAATTGAAGTACTGAAGCCGAGAATAAGGGAACTCAATCCTGTTTCGTAAAAATAATTTTTCGCCTCTCCAATTACTTCACCAATCAGCGTGAGGCTTTCTTTTTCCGACAAGGTTTTTTCTTCCATGGCCTAAGAATTAGATTGTTTGAATTTATTACGCAATTGGTAACCGGGAATGATCCAGGCAATCAGGACAGCGAGTGCGATGATTACCAATTGAAAATCGTTCAGCACCATGGAACTCACCACCGCCAGGATCCAACAAGCCATTCCGCCCCACATCAGCGAACGAAATCTCAGAATGATTCCGGAAGTGAAGGTGGGAACACCATAGCTCACCAGCAATACAGGATTGATCAAAGCATATTGGTGATTGGATCCCAGGATAAATACCATCAACAAGGTTGCAATGCCGAACACCAACCATACATAGGCAAGGATATCACCGGTATAAGTCCGTACCTGCATCTTTCGTCTCTTCCTTCGAATGTAGCTCACCTGGTAAATCAGGGCGACCCAGGTGGTCGTCCAAACATACCAGGTTCTATCAGGACCCAGATTGAAAATTCTTTGCAATCCGAACTGTGTAAGGCTGCAAATAAAGACCACCCAACCCCAAAGCAGGTAAAGGTGGCCATTTTCAGCAAATTTGTCCTGTGCGCGATTTATCATCGACTGAATCAACCGCAGGCTTTCTTCGCCTGAAAATTTTTCGTCTTCCATGAGAGCTAATTTAACCGAATATAGATTGTTGCGCGGGCAAAAACCCGCGCAACGGATAATAGTTATTTACATTGTGCATAAAGCCACTTCACCTGGCGCAGACCCCAATTGGGCGCGATTGAATTTTCGGGTTTGAAGCTGTCGAATTTCTTCATTGCATCTTCAAAAATAGCTTTCGCTTCCGTTTTGCTCCCGCCATATTGCTCTGGCGTATAGAATTTGTCCTGACCCTCCAGGAGTGCCACGCGAGGGTTGGCCGGATTGAGCTGTTTAGCTTTTTCCAGGGCTTCCTGTGCGGCCGGACCATACGTCATATACCTGTTTTGCGGGTCAACCGACATACGCAATGTGCCGATCATTTTCTTTACAACAAAGATTTCCGAATTATCCTTGCTGATTGATTCGGCTTTCTTCAGGAGCTCATCGGCGGCATCGGCCTCTGCATCCACCTTGCCGGCGTTGGGTGTAGTTAGTAAACGATACGCGCCCATCGTGTGACTGAGCGCGGCGTAATAATAAGGAAGCCATTGCGTTTTTTCCGCATCTGCGATGCGTTGAAAGGTGTTCGCCATATCAAACCAGCCGCTTGCACTATTCACGGTATCAACCGCGGTCATTTGTGCTTCCATAGCCTTTACATATTTCTCATTTTGTGCGTTGCTGCCGATTGCCATGCAACCAGCCAGCAGGAAAAGGAATAAGTGTTTCATTTTTATTGATTGTAGATTGTTGATTGTGCCCGCCCGAACGTTCTGTTCGGAACGGGCGGGGATTGTGGATAAGGATTTTTGATTTTGTCTGCCTGCCGGCAGGCAGGGATGTTGGATTCGGATACGACTTACTGGATAGTTTGTTTTTCTGTCTTTTGTCCACTGTCCACTACAGATTATTATTAATCGCGTCCTGCGATCTGTCAATCCCAAAACTTAGGAAGCAGCCCAGGAAGAAAAACCGCTTAGCTGTTGGTAAAATCGGTTGTTTGTTCTGTCCATCGAATGAATAATTATATCCGAAAACCTGTTTCGTTCCCAACACGTTGTTAATCGAAAACACCCACACGATAAACGTCTTTGTATTTGGTTTCCCCAGTTTGGGCAAATAATTCAAACTGAAGCTTAGGTTATTGTAGCTGATGGTCTTGCCCTGGTCGTTAATCACGAATTTATCTGCTGAAAAATCGGGACGAATATCATAGTAGGGTCTGCCTGTTGCAAAAGTGTAAGAGCCATTGATGCCCAGTTTCAAATTGGTGACGAATTTCTTCACCACAAGTGATGCGGTATGATTAGCCACGAAATTGGGCTGCATGGCCATTGGATAATTTAGGTAATCACGCTTCGTGTCGATGTAGGAATAAGAAACCCAATAGTCAACATTTTTCAAAGTCTTTTTGTCTCGCCAAAAAAAATCAACGCCCCTGGCTTCGCCATAACCCGTATTCACCGTATCAGGAAATGTTTTGATCAGGTCCTCGTATTTTTTGTAGTAGGCTTCCACGCGGAAAGTGTAATCCTTTGTGAGCTTCTGGTAATTGAGGATGTAATGGGTTGCTTTTTGATAGCGGAGTGTGCTTTGGAACAATAGATAATTCCTGTCGGGTTTCTGATAGAAAATGCCGTAGGCTGCTGAAACCTGCGCCTGCCTGCCTACTTTGTAGGCCAGCGATATGCGCGGAGCGATGTCCGACAAATCCAGGTAACCGGAATGTTCGAATCTCCCACCCAGTTTTGCTGCGAGATCATTCGTGATATAAAGATCAGTCTCTGCAAAAACAGAACTGAAATTGTCGTTGTATTCCCTGTTGGCATTTTTGACATAAGCGTTTTCAAAATCTGATTTATCAAAACTCCTCATGTATTCGGCTCCAAACCTGATCGCGCTCAGTCCGAAAAGCCGTCTCTCAAATACCGCCTTGATATCGGCAAGGTTGGCGATATTTTTCAGTTTGTAATTCTTTAGAAAAAAGGGCGTGTCGGAAATAACGATCTGATTGTTGCCCTGGTCCTGCAATTGGTATTCGATGTGATCAATATTGGTACTGTAGGATACGCCAAGGTGCATCTTCCATTTCTTGCCCAGTTTCTCTGACCAGGAAAGGTTCGAATACCAGTTCATATTTTCCAATTGAAATGCGTCTTTCAGTTCCATCGAATCGATGTCGGGATTGCGCATGCCAATGATATTGTGATTGAAATAAGTGTAGAATTTTATAATGCCCGTTTTTGAAGTTTTGATTCGGAAATTTCCTTCCATGTTTTCCAATGCAGGCACCCTGAAGTAATCGGGCTTTTGTTGTACGATCTGAAAATATGGCCAGAGATTGGTGTAGGCGCCGTTAACACCCCAGCTTGACTTCTTGTCCGTTGAAAGCTGACTATATCCGCCGCTGATGCCCACGGTTGAAACACCGATGCTTGCTGAAGTTCGCTCCGGCAGATCAACGGATTCCAGCACGAGCGCCGAAGAAAGTCCCTGACCATAGAGCGCGGAATAACCGCCAGTGCTGAATACGGTTCCTTTGAAAAGAAAAGGAGAGAACCTTCCGCGTTGGGCAATATCAGGAACGCTTGTGTAAAAGAAATTATTCACCAGTGTTCCGTCAATGAATACTTTGGTTTCGCTTGCCGTGCCGCCTCTCACAAACAATCCTTCACTCTCACCTACCGTTTGCGTACCCGGCAACGTTCGCAAGGCGCCGGTTACGTCCGCGTTCGCACTGGCAGTTGTCACCACATCCATCGAACTCAACACAGTAGCGCGCTTAGCATCACTTGCCTCAAAAGTTCCGGCAGTGATCACCACAGCCTTCATCTCACTTACTTCTTCCCTCAGTTGAAAGTCGAAATGATTTTCCGCAGCAATGATAACTGTCTGTTCAAAGGTCTTGTAGCCGAGCATGCTGGCTACAAGAACCTTTGTTCCCTTTTCCGAAGTGGTAAAACTGTACCTGCCTGTTGAATCTGATGTCCCGCCGTCGTAACTGTCTTTGATGCTCACGCTCACACCCTGGAGAGGTTGTTTTTTGTTGTCAATGATTTTTCCGAATATCGTCGTCTGACACATTGCCGGGTTGGTAAGTAGCAATATTGCCAATATCCCAATGCCTGCCTTCATGATTCATAAATTTAACTCGAAAATAAAGTAGTTTATATCATAAACCAAATAAACGGCTCTCATTTTTTTTGAACTTGATAAGTTCAAGGAAGCTGGATCTCTTATTAAATTGCTGGAAATTAAATAGTTAAAGGACATTCGGGACTAGCCAACCCGTTTCTCAAAGCAAACGCTGTTCTCATCCTCCACGTATCCGCCAAAATTTGGAATGACAGAATAACCGTTCTTTTTATAGAGTGCAAGCGCATCCGGTTGTCTCTTTCCTGTCTCTAAAATGCAATACGAATACCCCAGTTCCCTGGTCCAATTTTCCAATTCCTTCAACACGATGGTTGCGATGCCCTTGCTGCGCATACTAACGGAAACATACATGCGCTTCACTTCCATCGCATCCTCTGAATAAGCCTTTACCGCGCCACATCCAATGGGCTTTCCGTCTTCATAAGCAACCACCGCGTACTTAAGTGCTGTAATGGTATTGAACTGCGCATAGAATGCATGTTCGGCTCCGTCCAGCTCTAACAGCTCTGCGTCCAAATGTGAAACGAGCAGTTTGAAGTCTTCATCCTGGAAGTCTGTTCGCTTGCAGTTAATCATTTTTCTATTTTGAATTGAAACAACCCCGGTTCCTGCGTTATTCGGCGCACTTGAATCCCTCCTCCAGGCCATTTAAAGATTTCCATACGGTGTGATCCGTGCTTCTTGGCGAAATCAGGCAAATCATCACGAGGTGATTCCCACACTGCTTTTTATGAATCAAACTGTTTAGTGTTATTGGAGAGAAAAGGATGTCGTTATAATCGGTCATGGTAATTTTTCCTTCGTAGGTTGCCAAATCCCGGGGTGCAGTTGCAATTTTTGTAACGGAAGTGGTTATGGGGGTTACTTTGCTCGACGGAATTTTTTTCTCTGTAATGTTTCGCCCGACCAGTCCGGTGTAATATGTTTTCAGATGTCGGGCCATCACATTTTCATCGATATCCGGATTTCCCTCCAGCCACCACAGGAAAGCATAGGCCCAGTGTTCATCGCTACTTGTAGATGCCCAACCTGGCGCGAAACGCAGGTCTTCGGTCCCCTTAAAGGGTATGTCCGGCGCAAAGTCGATGGGGAAATTAATTTTCTCCGTCTCCCATTTATCTGGCGTTGGATAAGTATATGCCGCAGCCGTCTTAGTTTCTTTTTTTTCGTTGCCGCCGTTGCAGGACATAATTCCAATCAAAAGGAAAATCGTCCAACCATTTAAGATTCGCAACTTCACATTTTTGATTTTTTACTTTTTAATTTTTACTTGTCTTTCCTTGAATGCCTCTAAACTCCGCTTGATCACTCTTCCGATCACCGTCATTGGCAATTTTTTGTCGAGCGGGAATTTTAAGGTGCCCTTGCCGCCGCGATACTCAGCTACCTCCTTCTCATACTCCCGATCTCCTTTCGGTGCAGGATAAATAGACACATGATTTTTGAAGCCCGCGAAATAAATAAGGTACCTGTTGTTGAGCCTGAATGCCGGAATTCCGTAGCTGATCATCTCTTCTCCCTTAGGTATGAATTTCCTGATCTTCGCCCTGATTTGTTCCAAATAAACTTGCGTTTCCTCGGGAAACCAGCCGATATATTCGTCAATGTTCTTTGGTATAGGACGTGCCATGATAAACCATTTAGGATTCTGAAGGTAAGAAGAGTTCTTCATTGCAGCCGCAACCTAAATCCAAATACCGGCAATTCTCCCTGCATGAAATCCAGGTCTTCCGACCTTTTGAAACCAAATCCTTCATACATTTTCCAGGCTGTCTGCATGGCTTTAGTGGTGTGTATGATAACCTGGTTCAAGTCCCGCTCTTTCGCCTTATTGATACACGCTTGCGTGAGCAATTTTCCAATTCCTAGACCGCGTGCCGAAGGGATATTCAGCCGTTTTAATCAACGAGTCACCCATCCATAACTGAAACTAGAAACTTTTGGCCAATCGTGGCCCACTCACCTGCTTATTAATCGATCCTTTAAAATTTCTGCAAGTACAATTTGCTGTAAGTTCTGACTTACACTAACCTTTGCCTTGCCAATGTCAAGAAGATTGCCTTCAATGGTTCTGATTTTCGTTTTATTGACGATTATGGATTTATGAATTTTCAGAAAAATGTTGCCGGGCAATTGTTCTTCAATTCCCTTCATGGTATGGTAAACCATCATCTTCTCTGTTTCTGTGTGAAGCGTCACATAATTTAGCCTGGCTTCCACAAAATATAGGTCATCGAAAAGAACCCTCTCAATTCTGCCGTTGTGTTTAACAAAAAAGAAATCGTCTCTCAATCCCGCACTTTCCTTCATTTTCAGTTCATAATAAGATTTCAACTTGCCACACGCCTTCAGGAATCTTTCTTGCGAAAAGGGCTTGACCAGATAATCCAATGCATCTAATTCGAATCCCTCGGCTGCAAACTGACTATAAGCCGTCGTAATGATCGTTGCGGGACGGGTTCTCTGTTGGTCTAAGAATTGAAGACCGTCAGTTCCGGGCATATTGATATCGAGGAAGAGCGCGTGCACCTGCTGATTCGTCAATAGCAGGGTAGCTTTGGTTGCATTTTCCGCCTGTCCAACCAATTCCAAAAACTCAACGTCGGCAATGTATTCGGCCAGTATTTTCCTGGCCATGGGTTCGTCATCTACGACAACACAACTCAGTTTCATTTGATCGTGATATTTAAATTGACTTCAAAAAAAGTTTGTTCATCAATGATATTCAGCGCATATTTTTCCGGATATAATAGTTCAAGGCGCTTTTTTGCATTTGTCAAACCGATTCCCCTTCGCTCCATCTGATTCGTGCCGTTTGCGTGCTTCGTATTGAAGCACCTGAACTTTACGATTTCCTGCTCCCTTGTCATGGAAATTAAGACAGCATTTTCCCGATCTGTATCATTACCCACATACTTGAAGCTGTTTTCTATGTATGTAACAAACAACAAAGGCGCAATTCGAAATCCAGAAATAGTATCGTCTATTTCAAGACTTACGGCCAGGCTCTCATCACGCCTCGATTTCTGCAGCAAAACATAATTCCTGATGTAATTGATCTCTTTTTCAATATCGGTCTCATTGCCCCCGCACTCATAAAGCTGGTACCGCAGCATGTCGGAAAACGTCAACAACATCTTTCGGGCAGTCCCATTGGATTTATCGATGTGCCCGTAAATGGAATTAATCGAATTGAATAGAAAATGTGGGTTGAATTGGGCATTCAATAGTTCCAATTCTGCCTGCTTGCGGTGTTGCGTCACCTCATCCACATAGTTTTGAAAACGAAATCTGTCGATGATCAACTTACCCGCTACCAGGCAGGTCACCCAAATGGAAATGTTCAATAGGGAATTAAAAAATAGTTGTGCAGGGCGCGGCTGAATTTGGGCCGGAATGAAATAGTGTTTATTCAGAAAGGTTGCCAGAGGCACACGCAACATCGCCGAAATCAGAATTCCTGCCAGAAATATACCGGCGAAGGTTAGGTATTTTCTCTTATAGAGGAAGCGAGGAATCGAGTATTGAAAGTTGACGTAGTAGTTTGTCGCGATGAAGAAGAGGTAACAAAACTCAATCGTTACCGTTCTGGAAAAGCTGAATTCCCTTCTTTGGAAAACCATGATCCAAAACGCATATACACTCAGCCACCACAACGTGTGTAACCAGATTCTGTTTTTCATAATGAAGGCACAGAATTACCAATAATTCAAATCAATTCGCTCCCGCTCATAAAACACTCAGCTTGCTTTTGTGAAAAATCTGTTAATCCTGGAAGAAGATCATCAAGAAATCATCCTGGAAGGTGTAAAGTTTTTTTTGTCTTTTCTTTTCAACGCTTCCTTTGGTTTTACATTTCTACAAACTAAAAAACACACAAATGAAAAAGGCTTTTTTTTGGTTCAGCAATCCGCCGGTGAAGGGATCTTCATCCATCCTGATCTTGAGGATGATGGCCGGTGGGGTATTTTTTTGGGAAGGATTACTGAAATTCGTTTACCCTAATCAGGGATTGGGGAGGTTTACAAAGCTCGGATTTCCGATGCCGGAACTCACTGCAAATTTCGTAGCAGCCACTGAGATTATTGGAGGCACATTGTTGATGTTAGGGTTGCTAACGAGGTTCACTGCCTTTTGGTTCATGGTTGAAATGATCGTTGCCATCTTGACCACCAAAATCTCTTTGTACCTGGGAACCTCCCCCCTGCCCCTCCCTCCGGCACTACCAAAAATCGGTGGATGGGCGGTACTGCATGAGATCCGCTCAGACTATGCGCAATTCATGACCTGTTTATTTCTACTGATTGAAGGCGCCGGGAGAAAATCATTAGACGCTTTTCTGAAACCAAAGAAGTATCCGGGAGTTCGACTAACCGGCGCGACCTTGTGAGCATTGGGACATTGTAAAATATTTGCGGGAAACAGATGCAGTCTACATTTCCTGCAAATATTTCCTTACAAATCGAATCACCATCGCACCCTCGCCAACGGCAGAGGAGATGCCGGTAAGAGCACCAAACCTAACATCGCCCGAAGCAAAAATTCCTGGTATGCTTGTCTCGGGCATGAAGGGTTCGCGCTCCAATTTCCAGAATGAATTAAAAGATTTGTCTTTTATCAAATCGCTGCCGCAAACAATAAAACCCTTTTCATCCTTCAACACAGTATCATTCAGCCAGGCGGTTCCGGGTTTAGTGCCAATGTATATAAACAAAGCTTTTGTTGGCAAGACCTTTTCTTCCCCCGAAACGATGTCCTTCAGTGTGACGCATTCCAAAATTGAAGATCCCGAACAGCCAACCAGGTCTGTATTCACAATCACTTTGATATTCGGTGTGCGACTTATATTTTCAACCAGGTAATTCGCCGCGGTCTTCAACAGGTGTTCGCGACGAATCACGATGTTCACTTCCTTCGCAAATTTGCTCATGTACATTGCAGCCTGGCAGGCTGAATTGCCGCCACCAATAATATAAATGCATTCATTTCTGCAGGCATGGGCCTCTACGGAGGCGGCACCATAGTAAACGCCAGCACCCGCAAATCCTTCGAGTCCTGCAACTTCAAGTTTCTTGTAAGCCACGCCGGTTGCGATCACCACGGCCTTGCTATGGATCTGCGACCCATCTACAAGTTCAGTGATCTTATATCCGTCCTTTACAGAAATGCACTTCACTTCCTGTGGTGTAAGAATTTCCGTGCCAAAGCGAAGCGTTTGCGTGATGGCCCTCCTCGATAATTCAGCACCGGAAAGACCGGAAGGAAATCCCAAATAATTTTCAATTCTCGCACTGCTGCTGGCTTGTCCACCCGGGTTGCTCCTTTCAATCAACAATGTCTTTAATCCTTCACATGATCCGTACACGGATGCAGCCAATCCGGCAGGACCAGCACCAATGATCAATACGTCGTACATCGGCTTGGTCGCCTTCAATTGCAGTCCGACTTTTTCAGCAAGTTGCGAGAGTGAGGGATTGGTTAGAAAAGAACCATCTTTCAAAATGACGATGGGGAGGTCTGATCTCGAAGCATTGGCACTGACCAGATATTGTTCAGCATCAGGATTGCTTTCGATATCCATCCAGATATAGGGAACCAGGTTGCCCGACAAAAATTCTTTGATCGAGTGCGATTTCGGCGACCATTGATAACCCACGATGCGCGTGCCTTCATGATCAGGCCTATACAGCGCTTGCCATTCCTGCAATAAATCATTGACGACGGGAAATAATTTTTCCTCCGGCGGATACCAGGGCTTGAGCAAATAATAATCAAGCTTCACAGTATTGATGGCCTTGATTGCCGCTTCAATATCTGAGTAGGCAGTGAGCAGGATCTTCTTAGCCTCGGGGAAAATTTCGTTGGCTTTCTCCAGGAAAGCCATGCCATCCATTTCAGGCATGCGCTGGTCGGAGATAAACAAGGCTACAACTTCATTACGAAGTTTTAATTCCTTAATCATCTCGAGTGCCTCCAATGCAGATTGAGTGGTGCCCACCTTATAATCTTCACGGAACTCGTTCCTGATATCACGCTGGATGGCACGCAACACCTGTTCATCGTCATCGATAATGATAATATATGGGAGCTTCATATTATGCAGGTTTTTGGGTACGGGGCAAACAAATGGAAAACTGTGTTCTTCCCGGAACGGAATCCAACCTGATTTCGCCTTCGTGACGATTTACAATTCTTAATACAATATCCAACCCGATACCGGTACCTTCTCCTACTTTTTTGGTGGTGAAGAAAGGATCGAAAATTTTCGTTTGAATGTCTTTTGGAATGCCCGGTCCATTGTCGATGATACACACGGTCACATTTCTTGCATCACAAACCGTTTCAATCGTAATCGTCCCGCCATTGGGAACCGCAAAAATGGCATTGTCCACCAGGTTAGACCAAACCTGGTTCAGTTCACCAACGTAGGCCGGAACCATGGGCAGGTCTTCGGCAAATTTCCGAATCACTTCAATACTTTTTTCCCTCAGCTTGAATCCCAGCAACGTCAAGGTGCTTTCAATCCCTTCGTGAACATTCGTGAGTTGCACATCATCGGGCCTGTCCATATGCACGTGACTTTTAATCGATGCAACGAGTCGCGAAATGTGACCCGAGGCGTCGCCAAGGTCCTTGATGATTTTCTGACTGCTCACCAGGTTTTCAAGCCAGGGTATGACTTGCACAAAAGGTCTTGCACCCAGACTGTTTTTTACAGACTCCATTTCATTGATCGAAAAGCCGGCGTCGGCAAAGGTTTCCGCAATTTCTCTTTGTTGGATGCCATTCTGAGTGAGCCAGTCCTCCATTTCATCCTGCTTCTCAATTCTCTTCAGCGCAGATATTTTCGTTTCATTTTTGACATTTTGCTTTTGTCCCACCAATTCGTGAATGGCCTGCAGTTCGTCTGCAGGAATATTGCATTTAAGGAGATCCTTTGTAAGTTGGTAATTGCGGTTAAGTCTTTCATCCAGCTCGCCTGCAATTCCACTGATCGCAGCGGCGGGATTGTTCAGTTCATGTGCTACGCCCGCGGCAAGGTTTCCGAGTGCGTTCACTTTTTCATGCTGCAACTGCATCGTGGCAAAAGAGCGCGCTCTCTCGGTCATGTATCCGATGAGGCGCTGGATCAGGTCGGGATTAAGTGCTTCCAGCTCCTGGAAATATTTTTTGTTGAGGCGTATGGCCTTCACCTCCCCAACAGCAAATGAGTTACCGGGGTAGGTCTTCATGCGCGAATAAGGAAGTAATCCGCCTACGCCGCCTGTTGTAGGGGTATTTTCAAATGTGAAATAGTGTATCTGTCTGCCGTTGACGTACAGGTAAAACGACACGCGACCCTCCCACGAAAACCACATGATATCAGCGGGGTCACCATATTTGGCAATCAATTCACCGTCGGAATATTCATGATATTCCGAATGGTCGACCAACCACTGCAGGTGCTCGTTGGGCAGGTCCTGCAATACGACGACTTTCCTTAAATCTTCAATTGTGGCCCCTGGCATGGGAGAATGTTGTAACTGAATTGAAAATTCAATCAGCCGGGCACCAAGTTAAAAAGATGGATTTACATTCTGAAACTCAGCCGTGCATTTCAAATTCACTGGCCCATTGCAGCCGATTCAGCAATCCGGCCCGGCCGAATTGTTCTTCAATTTCGGATTTTGATTCGGTAAAATGCGCCCAGCCTTCAAAATGCATAGGGACGATGATCGCATCTGAAAACAGACGGGCTGCCTGGATGCCCTCTTCCACGGTCATCGTGAGGTGCGCTGGGCCTACCTGGCTTACAACTGCAGCCCCCAAAAAGAGAATGAGCATTTTAACCTGGAATCGCCGTGCAACTTCTTCAACACCTTCATATAAAACGGTGTCACCCGTGATGTAAATCGCGTTGCCAGGATCCTCCTTGAATTGCAGGATGAATCCTGTTACTGGTCCGCGATCGCCGCCAACGGGACCATGCCTGCAGGGCGTTCCAGTGAGAAGGAGTGTGCGACCATCGGGGGTTGAAAACTCAATGGTTTCCCAGGTTTTCAGTCCGATTGCGTTGCCGTCCAACCTTCCGGCGCCGACGAGGGTAGTATAGACAGCCTTCGCATGTGAAAGCATCTTTCTGCCCTCCCGGTCGAGATTATCAAAATGATGATCATGCGTCAATAAAACAAAATCGATTGTTCCGATTGCTTTGGTAGTAATGATTGGATCGTCTAATTTATGGAGCACATAGATACCGGTGTCATAGAGGGTATCCTTTGGATCGAAGCTGGGATCCGTCAAAAATCGCAGTCCGCCCAATTCCAGCAGAAGTGTGGGACCGCCGATATACTTCAACTTAACTTCATCTGTTATCATGGTCTTTATTTTTTTCACACATCACCAGTAACAGAGAGTCAACCTTTTTTTCCCCGAGCCTCTTTCTGAAAAATGTCTTTTGCAATTTTTTTTGCGTCCAAAGCGATTTCGCGGAATTGGCCCGTCGGACTCAGCCAGAAGCCGCAAAAATAAAGTCCTTCCTTTCCAAAATATTTCTGCCGGTCAATGGACACTTTCAGATCAGCCAAACGATTTTGTTCAACCCTTAAGATTTGGGTTGTGTCGCGTTCGTAGCCGATGCCGGCCACGATGGCATCGAATTTTGCATGCTGGCCGGTTTTGAATTGAATAGAATCGCCGGTAATCCGGTCAATTTCACCATAAATTTTGATGTGGCCTTTTCTGATGTGTTGAATGGTTCCAATATCCAATAAAGGGATCTTCCCCTCTTTCCGGATTTCCTCAAGGGGTCCGTAAGGCAGCCTTTTTAGCCCGAGTTTCCTGATATCCCCGATGATCAAATTAACAAGTGGTGCGCTGATGGCATCCGCAAATTTTGGTGGCAGGCTGTTCATGAACAGGCTTAGTTTCAAAACCGGAATACCCAGTACATCGCGCGGGATCACGTTTACGGCTGACCGAACTGACAGGGCCACTTCAGCTCCCTGTTCGAAAAGATCAATTGCGATCTCGCAGGCAGAATTACCGAAGCCCACGACCAGTACGCGCTGACCCATGAAATCTTTCCCGGTTTTAAAATTTTTGCTGTGAATGATTTTCCCGGGGAAGGTTTCTATTCCTTTGAAATGAATGGTTCTAGGCCGGCCGTAGACGCCAGTGGCCATAATGACGTATTTGGATCGGATGGAGCCCTTGTTCGTTTCAGTGATCCAATGATCCTGACTTCTACTGACTGAGATTGCCTCCGTATTGAACAGCGGTTGAATGTCGAATTCACGCTGGTAATTTTCCAAATATTCAATCACCTGCAAACGACTTGGATAACGGGGCACCAGCGGCGAAAACCGGGTATAAGGCAGGTGCGAGCCGTTCTTTGTAGTATGCAGGTGCAGGCGATCGTAATGGTTTCGCCAGGGAGCTGCCACCTCGTTTTGCTTTTCAATGATGGTGAAGGGGATGTTATTTTTCCTTAAGCAGGCTGCTGAAGCGAGTCCCGCAATACTGGCGCCAATCACGAGCGTATGGGTGTCTTCCGGTAACATCTTATTTAAGATAGGCGTTGGGGATATTTTGCGGCGTATACCCGATACCGTAAGCATGGCGCATTAACAGGGTAACAATTTCAGATATGGTCTTTTCCTTCCGGTGAAATTGAGGGAGCAACCCCATCATTGTATAACTGATAGGGTTAACCGAAGGGATAAAGGTTTCCCAGGGATACCCTTTCCCCCAGACGAGTCCTGCAACCGTGATCATTAGATCTGCGTTTTTCGATAAAAGGAAATGCAACATATCGATCGAATTGTTCAAAATCTGGTTCACGGTATGGAAAATGGGTGTTTGTCCGCCAAAACCATGTTCATCGACGCCTGCGTTGACATTGAGATCTGCACCATGTTCAACGAGAACGCGGGCGCAATCCATGTGATTGAACTCTGCGCAAACGTGGAGCAGGCTTGCGTGGTACAGAGGCGTGAAAGCAGAACGAAGGCTGATAGTTCGGGAAATGATGGTTGCGTCTTGTTGGATAAGGTTGTTGAGTGTGGCAGCGTCGTCCAGGAGGACCGCCAGCAATGCCCGGTTTGAAAATTTCAAGCCGAAGTCCACAAACACCTGCACGCATCTTCTAAAATTGGCCGAGCGGAGGTATTCGCTGGTGAGCTCATAGATCAGGGGTTCTCCATTGTACATGTCGTTAGGATCAATTCCATTTTCGAAGCATTCCCTGATGCCTTCTACATCGTGCGTTTCGATATCACCGACGAGTTTTTCCAGGTAGTTCATGGATAAGGCAAAATTAAAAGGTCAAAATTCAAAATTCAAAAGAGCGGTTAATTAAGGGGTGCTCTTGTTCTTCATTAATGAAAAAGCGGAAAAGCTTGCAAAGCTGGCCAGAGATAAGAAAGTGCGCACGGCGTGATATGATTTCCATTTGGCACGGATGGACTCGAAGTCCTTTGGAATCGTGGATTCCGTCCACGTTTTGATGTCATTATCGATGGGCACTAAGACGAACAGCGTAATGAGCAGTACGGCTACAATTAAAATTAATGACAAAACGCCGAAAAAGAACCGGGCCTGGTCGTTTTTCCTCTTCAACCAAACAGAAAAAGCAACGAGGAGAATACCTGCCGGCATCAGAATTTTCATCGGCGTGGCAACGTTAGCGATGATCGCCTTACCTATGTGAATGAATTCGGATGGCGGAAATTCAGAGAGCGAACGGGTGAGTGTAAACCATGTGCCCCAGAAAACGCCAGTGATGAGCATCAGCAGGAATAGCGCGGCACCGTTTAGAAATGAGTTTGATGATTGACGGCTTTCCATCGTGGAAGTTTTAAGTAATCATTTAGCCGGGAAGCGGTTTAGCGGCGACCTGTCACCCACCAGCCAGATATGGCCGAATGGGTCGATGAAACCTCCCTGGCGGTGGATACCCCAAGGTCTCTCATGATTTTTGATTTTGTCGATACTCCCGTTGGCGCCTGCAATTACGGCTCGCTCGATGAACTCATCCGGATTATCAGTAAACACTTCTACGCGTGTGGAAGTGATTCCAAGTTTCTGCGGACTCTCCCAGCCATTGTTCGCAGGTTCGCCCAGAAAGATCGGAGCGCCTTCAATTTCCATCCCGACAACCGAACCAAAATTCCAGAGTTCGGTTGCACCCATAGCCTTTTTGTACCAAGCCAGGGCTTCAGGCGCATTGGAAACGGCGAGCATGAGAGAGATGTGGAAGTTGCCAGACATAGAGATAAAATTTATTTAAAGATCAGTTCTTTTGCGAATTCCATTTCCAGGTCTTTATGCTGCACAAAATCCTGAACTGTGTACTTTATCGAATAAGTCGGCAATACCCCCCTTCCCCTGGGATGGTCCTGACTTAAATAACCAACCTGTATGTTGGGCGAGATTCGAACCATGATCTTGCTATTAGGCAATTGAATAACGATGTTGTCACCTCCTGTCGGCCCTTCAAATGTACCACCGCTTTCCTCTCCAATAAAGACTGCATTCGTAGTTCTCTTCAAATCTGAAATAAGGTCTGCTGCGCTCGAAAAGCAGGTTCCATTCATTAACACATACAACCTACCCCTGAAAACATCCGGCTTTGATTCCTTCAACTGAAGATTGTCGCTATACTCATAATTATTGACCCACAAATTTTCATTGATTTTTCTCATATACCCATCATCATTACTAAATAAGAGTGCCGAACTGTCTCTTTCAAGGATAACCGGCTTCAGTGGCCGGAAATCCAAGTGACTTAAGTAAATGTTCTGATACAACTTAAAGGGCTTGTCATACAGATATGACATCAACTCCATTTGCTGTCGCTCATCGCCGCCCTCATTGTTTCTCAAATCGAGAATCAGGTTTTCAATCTTTCTTTCCCTAATACTGCGAAATGCGGATGCAAGAACTGAGTCAAAGTCTGGATCGACATCTTTATCGAAAAAAGAACGTGGAATAGTCAGCGTTGCATAACTGCCTGCTTTGTCAATTTCGAATGTTGGAGAAGGTGTCTTGAACCAGGTCTTTTCATCAAGATTATATTTTTTAAATAAAGATTTCTCTCTTTCCCCAATTGATACCCCTTCCGCCATTACTGTCTTTCTGGTATTCGTACCGTATTCCAGGTAGTCAACCTTAAACCCCCTGCTTCTGTCTACAAAGAGGTAGTAGTACAGATCGAAACCCTGAAAAGAATAGTTGAAATACCTTTCAAGCAACCTCATTTTTCTGGTTTGTATATATCCGTCCGCAGGAATTCCGGGAAGGGTAGCATTTAATATATAGCTGTCAGAATTCCCATTAATAGACAAAATCCGCGAACCGTTTGGAATTGATGAATTGCCGCAGTCATTGAACAGGTAAATTTTTTCACCGATCACCTTGATATAAAACGGTATCACTTTTCTTTCTGCTAATTCTTTAGCCAGCTCATCTTGAGGGATCGTATAAAGATGTCCGCATCGAACCCTTGCATTTGCTTTTGTCACCAATGCAAGAAAATCCAGTGCGCTTATGTTGTTATTGATCTTTTTTTCCAAACTGTCAAACCTCGCATCCACTACTTTCTTATCGTCATACTTATACAGTCTTGGATGAACATATTCCAGCGAAAACCTCAACCAATGAAAATCATCAAGCGCCTGGCTGCGGGTAAGTTGGAGCGGATGTTGAGCACTTGAATTGAATACGAATACAAATATTGCCGGGAAAACAGCAAGAAGTTTCAAAAAACAACGCGTTCGGAAGTAGCAGGCTGGAATCATGTATGTTACAAACTCTGTCCGAAAGTCAGCAAATTGTTATCCGGATCAAGTAGTGAAAACTCCTTTTGCCGCCAGGGTTTGGTTTGAAGGTGTCCAGCCTTGGGCATGCTCAATTGTTTATCGACCGCTGACTGGTAAAGCGTATCTATTTCATCGGTTCGGATATATACCTGTCCATAGTTTTCTAAGGGATCGAGTTCTTTGAATTCAAAGAAATGAATCTGGATTTCATCCTTTTGAACCATCAGGTATCCATCATAGTCCGCGATTCCAAATTGTTTAAAACCCAATTTATTGATGTAAAAATCCTTTGTAGCAGCCTTGTCGCGCATCGGCAGTTTTGGATTGACCTCTGTTAGCATAACTTTTGATTTGTCCTTAAAGTTAAGCACCTTCCCGTACATCTTATTAGTGGCGCGCCACGCAAAAATTAATACAGATAAGTTCTTACGCCATAACCATCCATTGTTTCCAGCCATGTGGTGTCATTGACAAGTCGGCCCACGTTGTCAAAAAGGTATGTGTGCCTGTAGTTAAGCGTAGTATCAAGGAGGTGTAGCGATTGGGTCTTTAACAAGTTCGGTGAAGGGGTGCCAAATAATGACGGTACAGGGGTCAAATTAGGTTGGTCCAGGTAATAAGTGTTTTCATACGTCGTTCCTGGGTATGATTGTTTAGTGGCATTCCCTTTCGAGTCATATTCGTACAGGTAGGGAGAGTCAGGAAGGATCTGGCCATCTACGTCTGATTTATAGCTCCTCAACACCTTGACTAGCCGGTTTGAATTGTCATATACATATTTCATAAACTGAACAGTATCGTATTCATTGCCCAGGTAAATTCCCACCGCGCTATCAATTTCCTTTTGAACGTTGATAAAATAAACCTCGTGTTGTGCCAAATAAGTACCGTCGTAATGTTTGTAAACCATAATATTTTCCGAAGGGTACGTGTTAATTGTCTTTCTGCTGGGAGATGCGTCATCTTGCACCATGGTCATTCGCCCCTGTTCATCATACGTAATTGTAGTGTGTGTATATTTATGTGTATTGCTTCCTGCATAGTACAGATCGTCGGTATATCCTTTACTTCTAAACGTAGTTTGCTCCCTGTTTTCATTGTCCTTTTTGCAGGCCAAAAAAAATGATGTCAAGATTATAAGCAGAAATAGTCTTCTCATTGTGGTACGTTATGGTTTTAAATTTTAGTATTCGTAGGTCCTGGCAAAATAGTCCTGGCTTGATTCCAATCTGGAAGTATCAGATATGACACGGCCAATATTGTCTAATGAATAGGTATGAAAATAGGGACCCATGGGACCGGGAATTAATTGCGTGTGCGTTTTCAATAAATAGGGTGACGTCGTGGTATAAGGATAAATGGGAGCCAGCAAATTAAGCCTGGTGGCGTCATATGAGTAGGTAACTGTTGACCCCATTCCATCAACTTGGGTCATATCACCCGCGACATCGTATTCATAATTGGTAACCCCGTTGGGAATCCATTGGCCGCCAGACTTGTCGAATCTTGATATCGAACTCAACAGATTCTGGCTGTTGTAAGTAAATCTCATAACCATGACTGCATCGCCTGACCCATTTATCGAAACAAAACTGTCGATATTGCCTTTTGAGTTGAGTGCATAGAGGAGTTGAAGTGTCTGATGCGTTCCTGAAAACCTGCGTTCTTCGAAACTATTCGCAGACGTATAGGTGTACATATATTTGTCTACCGAATCCCTATCGTTTTGAATAAGAGTGGGGCGTCCCAGATTATCAAATGTGAGCGACGTATGAATGTAAAAATGTTGGTTAGATGAAGCAAGGTATTGGTCATCCGTGAAGGCCTTACACTGGTAGCGCGTTGTTTGATTTTCCTTGTGTGTATCTTCCTTTTTACAAGCAAAAAATAGAACTAGACCAATGAACATGCAGGCAGCTATTCTCATTTTGTGTTTCAGTTAATTTTGATGGGGACGTGACGGTCAGTCTTAAATGTAAAATTCTAATTGATTTGCAAAATACCTCACGCTAAAGTATAAACGGAAGATGGCCTAAAATATTTCCTATTCCAGAAGTTGTGCCAATGATCTCGTGGGAATCAGTCATTTCAAGATAGAGCAAATTTCTAATCAGTCGGCGCACAAACAAATATTGGAAACCTTGTCTGATCAGGGCGACCAATACATGCACCAGCAGCCATTGCTGGCGCCAGTTTGCCGAATAGTATTTCCAAATCGGCCCAACGCTCCTTTGTTACGGCACAAATCTTCAGTTGCATATCTAAACGATTTAGGGGAGCCAGCTAGAATGCTATTCTTTCTCTATTAGTGACAGGTAAATCCAGAGGAACCATACCACCACATTTATAATTAGCGCAGTGTAGGGAAACCAAATTGCCAGCAGGGCTGTAGATGCGTATATAGCGAATGCATAGTGGTTACTTGATTTCAATCTATTGTACTCCTCAGTGGAAAATGCATCATTCAGTAATCGTTTGGGCTTGTTGATGGACCGAATAAATAAAAACCACGCCGAAGAATTAACGACAGATGCCAGGCCATAAAACACGATGGCAGGCATTGCATATTCGGTGTTGATATACTCTGCTAAGAGAGCAGTCGGAAATGGAAAAAATACAATGGTTAGCATCAGATAACCATTTGCATATAGAAATGGCCTCGACGTTTTATTGAGGTGGCAAAAGGTATTGTGATGTATAATCCACTGAATCAAAATTCCTCCGAAAGAATAGGAGAAGGCAAAGAAGGATGGCCACAGATGAACAAGTGCCTTGACGAGGTCATTTACCGAATGAATGGAATCAATCGGTGGAACCTTTATTTCAAGAATCAGAAGGGTGATGGCAATCGCGAAGACGCCATCACTAAACATTTCTGTTCTGGCTAGTGATTTGCTTTCGGTCATATCACCTTCGGCTTTTCCTCATTTTGTTGATGCCTAATGCTATCAAAGCTACTATTCCTCCAAAAACACTTAAAAGTACCATTACGCCCAGAAAGCGTCCCACTGCGTAGCCGAATCGATAGGCAGAATCTTCTTTGGTAAGCGTATATTGTCTGACGGTCTTTGGATCGACGTTGACGCGGAAAGAATTCAGGAATTTGTTCCTTGGACCAGCCAAAACTGCAGTATCCTCCACGTGGCAGGTGAAACTGTAGCCAATTAATGTGTCATTTGCGAATAGAAATCTCTGGCACATAAAATATTCGCTGCTATCCGCTGCCGAATATGCTAACTCAACCTCGACGCCCTTTAATCCATGTATATTGGTGTTACCCATTCGCAGGATTTTCCCTTTTGTTTTTAAAATGACGCCCCTGGCAACACCACTATAGACCGTATCCAGTTCCTTTTCCCCAAATTTCATATTCAAACTTTCGTTCTTGTTGTTCTTCGAATTGATTAGCGAAACAAGACATGTAAAATAATCCTGTCTGTCATATAACGCGATTTGGTCCAGCGTATCAAGTTTCACCGGCTGGCCGGGAAATTCAATTGAAGCAATACTTAATACATTTTGCCTGACCTGGCTTTGGGCAGACAGAGCAGCGACTGTTAAAAAAAGAAAACTGATATAGCAGAATTTTTGCATAGTCCTTCGGGTAATGGTATGGGTTAAATATCTAAAACAAAACATGAATTCACAAGCCTACACCAAAATGTTATTTAAGGTACCGACACGATTCTCCAAAATAAAAAACCCTTCCGCCGGAGCGGAAGGGTTTCTGATATTTTAAAAAAATAACCTTAGTTCTTGAACTGTCCAATCAGGCCTTTGGCGAGATCCACCATCTTCCTTAATCCTTCCTCGGGCAGATTTCCCTTTTTGAATTCTCCCAGCACATCCGGATACTTGTTCTCCATTTCCAGCAGGAACTGCTCTTCAAATTCCTTCACCCTGCGCACGGGAACTTCCCTGATCAAACCCTGCGTTCCCAGGTAAATGATCGCCACCTGCTTCTCCACCGAATAAGGCGTATACTGCAACTGCTTCAGAATTTCCACATTACGCGCACCCTTATCCAATACCAGCCTAGTCGCACTATCCAAATCACCACCGAACTTCGAAAAGGCCTCCATCTCACGATACAAGGCCTGGTCAAGCTTCAGCGTACCAGCCACCTTCTTCATACTCTTGATCTGGGCATTACCACCTACACGACTAACCGAAATACCCACGTTGATCGCAGGACGAATACCAGCATTGAAAAGGTTACTCTCCAGGAAGATCTGACCGTCGGTGATCGAAATCACGTTCGTGGGGATATAAGCAGATACGTCACCGGCTTGTGTTTCAATGATCGGCAACGCCGTCAACGAACCACCGCCTTTTGCCATGTGTTTGATAGACTCGGGCAAATCGTTCATCTTCCTTGCCACCTCATCCTTGGTGATGATTTTCGCTGCCCTCTCCAGTAAACGACTGTGCAGGTAAAACACGTCACCGGGATAGGCTTCACGACCTGGAGGCCTGCGCAATAGAAGCGACACCTCACGATAAGAAACTGCCTGCTTACTCAGGTCATCATAAATGATCAGCGCAGGACGTCCTGTATCGCGGAAGAATTCACCAATCGCAGCGCCAGCAAATGGAGCGTAAAACTGCAAAGGTGCAGGATCAGATGCAGAGGCTGCCACGATGGTTGTATACTCCATCGCGCCATTGTCCTGCAAAGTCTTCATAATTCCTGCCACGTTTGAGGCTTTCTGTCCAATCGCCACATATATGCAATACACGGGCTTTCCAGCCTTGTAAAATTCTTTCTGATTAATAATGGTATCCACCGCAATCGCAGTCTTACCCGTCTGTCGGTCGCCGATGATCAACTCACGCTGACCTCTACCGATGGGAATCATCGCGTCAATGGCTTTGATACCGGTTTGCAACGGCTCCTTCACAGGCTCCCTGAAAATTACACCAGGTGCTTTGCGTTCCAGTGGCATCTCGTACAACTCTCCTTTGATCGGTCCTTTACCATCAATGGCTTCTCCCAATGTATTGATCACCCTTCCAACCAATCCTTCACCCACTTTGATGGAAGCAACACGACCGGTACGGCGCACTTTTGAACCTTCCTTAATCTCCTTGCTTTCGCCCATCAATACAATACCTACATTGTCTTCTTCCAGGTTCAATGCGATGGCCTTGACACCGTCGGCAGCAAATTCTACCAGCTCGCCCGACTGCACATTGTTCAGTCCATAAATGCGCGCGATACCGTCACCCACATTAAGCACCGTGCCCACTTCCTCCAACTCTGCAGTGGTGCTGAAGTTGCTCAATTGCTGGCGAAGTATCGCCGAAATTTCATCAGGTTTAATTTCAACCATTGTCGAATGATTTAATAAATGATCAATCTGTCATGACAGCAAAGCTGTCTTTTATGATGCAATAATTTTTGACACGTACATGTTCTCAACAAACTGCTTCTTGATGAGCTGCAAATCGTGACGAATGCTGGCATCGTACAATTCGTTGTTCATTTCCACTACAAAGCCACCAATAATATTGGGATCCACTTTGGATTCCATCGTCACGGTCTTGCCCTTTAGATTTGGATGATCTTCCAATTGTCTGGATATAGCATCCTTCAGCAAATCGGAGATCGGCTCGGCCGTTGTGATCTTCACCACTTCAATCTTCTTGTATTTCCTGTATTCAGTATAGAATGCTTCAATGATCTCGCGAAACACCACATCCCTTCCCTTATCGAAAACGAGATTGAAAAAGGATTTTGTCAGCTGGCTGATGTGTTCTCCAAACACAGCATTGAAAATCGCTACTTTCTTTGCGTTCTTGATTACGGGTGAAAAAAGAATCCTGTTCAGTTCTGCATTCTGCACGGCAGCAAGCTGATCCATGTCGTTCTTCACGGCCTCCAGCTGATTCAGCTCGAGCGACAAATCGAACAGGGCCTTTGCATAGCGATAGGCAACTCTGGGGTTTCGCATATCCTAATTAATTCTTGTATGCCGTATGAAGCTCATCGGCGAGTTTCTTGATATAGGTTTCCTGCTCAGACTTCGCACCCAACTCTCTCCTGATGACTTTTTCCGCAACTTCAATCACCATATTGCCGATTTTATTTTTGACATCGGTCAGCGCGGCCATCTTCTGGTTCTCCAATGCAGCCTGGGCTTCAGACAAAACTTTTGAAGCTTCGGCTTTCGCCTGTTCTTTCGCATCGCCGATGATCTTTTCCTTGATGTCGCGCGCTTCCTTCAGGATCGCAGCACGCTCTTCCCGCGCCTTTGCCAGCAACGCCTCATTGTCGCTTTTCAACTGCGCCATTTCTGCCCTCATTTTTTCGGCAGAAGCCAGCGAATCCGCGATCGTCTTTTCACGCTCGCCCAATGAATTCAGGATGGGTTTCCAGGCAAATTTTTTCAGGATGAAAAACAAGATCAGAAATGCGATCAGGTTCCAAACCAATAAACCTAAATCGGGCAACAGTAAATCCATAGAAAAAAATTTATCGAAATCGTGACTTGTTCAGAGAAAATACTGCATCCTCGGCCCTTTGCTCTGGATGCAGTAATTTTTTTACGTGCGATGCTGCCGATTACAACAATACAGCAAGCAGACCAGCTACCGCAGCCAGAAGGGCAACCCCTTCAACCAGCGCCGCAGCAAGGATCATGTTAGCACGAATGTCGTTAGTCGCTTCCGGCTGACGTGCGATAGCTTCTACCGCACCCTTACCAATGCTACCTACACCGATACCGGCACCGATAGCAGCAAGGCCGGCGCCCATGGCACCGAATCCCGGTTGTGCTTCCAACAAAACTGTCATCAAACTCATGATACTAGGTTTTATAATGAAAAATAAACTCGCTTAAATGGTGACGGCATCGTGATGTCCGTCGGTGTCCTTATGTCCGCCTTCAAATGCCTGTCCGATAAACACTGCGGTCAAATTCGCAAAAATGTATGCCTGGATAAAAGCAACCAACACTTCAATCAGGTAAATAAACACTGCCATGACGATGAAGAAGGGTGAGGTTCCCCAACCCAAAGCTGTATTCATGGCACCAAATATGAAAATCAAACAGATGAAACTCAGGATAATGATGTGACCGGAAATCATATTTGCGAAAAGACGTATGATGAGGGCGAAGGGCTTGGTAAAGATGCCCAGGATTTCAACGGGCACTAAAATGGGCTTCACACCTGCGGGCACCGGGGGATTGAAAATGTGTCCCCAGAAATGCGTGTTGGTGTTGAACATGATCACGATAAAAGAAATCACGCCCAAAACTGCCGTGAAAGCAATGTTACCCGTTACGTTTGCAGTACCGGGAATCAGGCCAATCAGGTTATTAATGAGAATGAAGAAGAATACCGTCAGCAGATACGGCATGTATCCTTTATAGTTAGCTCCCAGGTTCGGCTTCCCCACTTCGTCGCGCACAAAAGTGATCACGGGCTCAACCGCATTTTGAAATCCGGTTGGGGCACTCGTCCTTCCCTGTCCGCGTTTATACTGACCAGCTATCCTGGTCATCAGCCAAATCAACAGGACCAATGAAATCAACATCTGGGTCACGTTGCGGGTAATAGAGAAATCGAAAACCCTGGCTTCCACCAACGGCATACCTTCGGTATCGACCGCATAGATTTTCCCTTCCTTGTAAATCGGCTTTCCTTTAGCATCTTTTACCTCATCCAGTTTGTGCTCTTTCATGAAATCTTCATTCATCAGGCGGTAACCGGCATAAGCCTCATGTCCATGGTGAAACCTGGACGACATGAATACTGAAAAACCTTTTTCGGGTGAATAAAGAATGACGGGTAAGGGAATGGTAATATGCATACCATTAACGGAGGCAAAATGGAACTCGTGGCCGTCAGCTACGTGCTCGAGGATAATCTTGGCCGGATTGATTTTTTTGCCCTCTTTCGCCTGGCTTTCTGCATGGGGTTCCTGCGCTTTTGATACATTAGGATTAAATACCATGCATACGCTGAAACCCAGTACCAGTAAAGACTTTAAGCATCTTAGGGCCATATCAGTTCCGAAATTTGCCGCAAAGATACGGGGGAGGGGGGAATCTATGAAATTGGAACCCGTGAATTTGAAAATTTCAGGCGGAGAGCCTGCTGGACTGCTTTTCAAACTGCATCTGGTGCAGCTTATAATAAAATCCCCGCATTTCAAGCAATTCCTCGTGTGTTCCCAATTCCTTGATCTCGCCCTTGTCGAGTACCATGATCAGGTCGGCCTTCCGGATGGTGGAAAGGCGGTGGGCGATTACGATTGAAGTTCGGCCCGCGATAAGCGTTTCTGTCGCCTTTTGGATGAGGATCTCACTCTCGGTATCAACCGACGAGGTGGCCTCGTCAAGGATGAGAATGGAAGGATCGTACAGCAAGGCCCTTACAAAGGAGAGCAATTGCCTTTGTCCCAGGGAAAGCGTGCTGCCCCGTTCCATCACATTATAATCATATCCCCCCGGCAGTTCCATGATGAAATCGTGCATGCCGATCATCTTAGCCACCGCAATGACCTCCTCTCTGCTAATTGCCGGGTTTCTCAGCGTGACATTGTCATATATAGAACCGGAAAACAGGAACACGTCCTGCAACACAATGCCGATTTTATTTCGAAGCTCTTCCAGCCGGTAGTCTTCAATCTTAACTCCGTCGATCCTGATCTCGCCTTTTTGAATATGGTAGAGTCGGTTGATCAGACTGATAATAGAAGTTTTCCCGCTCCCCGTATGACCCACAATGGCGAGGGTCTTGCCGGGTTCGAGCACGAAACTAATATTCCTGAGCACCCA
>Ga0097621_100000128_pt1 | contig 44263 bp, 31 predicted proteins | sample KBSMisM72_FD_73165 | JGI IMG/M metagenome (GOLD analysis project Ga0097621, IMG submission 73165) | Miscanthus rhizosphere microbial communities from Kellogg Biological Station, Michigan, USA - KBS Miscanthus M7-2 (version 2) (version 2) | ecosystem: Host-associated > Plants > Roots >... | reverse complement strand
CGTATGGCCCGTGCAACATCGGGGAAATCCTCGATCGTGTAGGGCGACAGCCCGGATTCTGGCCAAACGACGAGCGAGACGTTCTTCGACAGCGCCTCTTGCGTCAACGAGAGATCGCGTCCGAGAATCTCAGGCGCCTTGCCGGGCGTTTCGCGCTCCTCCTCGAGCACGTTCGGCTGAATCACGCCGACGCGAATCGGCTGGCCCTCTCGCGTCAGCTCGGCGTTGTTGGCACGCACGTTTCCCCAGACCGCGATCAACAGGACACCGGCGATCACGAGCGCCGCCGGCCGAAGCGCGCGTGTGATGACAACTCCGGCAAGCGCCGCGCTGACGGCGGCGACAATCGCCGAGAGGCCGAAGACGCCGACGACGCTCGCGGCCTGCGCAATCGGCAACACTGTGGCTTGGCTGTAGCCGAGAAGCACCCACGGGAAGCCGGTGAACACATACATCCGGCCCAGTTCCGTCGCGGTCCAGACAAGCGGCACGGCGACCAGCGCCGCTGCGCCGAACGCCATCATCAGCCGGCGCACGAGCACGGCGAACAGGGCCGGGTACAACGCCAGGTACGCGATGAACGCGGCGTTGATGGCAATCGATCCGGCGAGATTGATCCCGCCGTACCGCGTCATCACCGTCGACAACCAGTACAACGTGCCCCAGAGATAAACCGTTCCCGTTAGCAGACCGAGCCAGAACGCCCGAGACAGCGACATGGAGCGGCTCAGCGCAATCAGCAGCGGCGTGAGAGCGATCCACGCGAATGCCGGATGACCGTACTTGGGAAACGAGAGCGCGAGCAGAACGCCAGAGAGCGCAGCGGCGGAGAGCAATGTGCTGTCAGTGTAACTCTGAGCCCTCTGCACGCACGCGTGCGCGTTAGTAATCAAGAGAAGAGGGAGGGTAACTCAATGATGACTCGCATCGTCACAGCCGCCGCCGTCGGTGCACTGCTCCTAGGCGCCACTACGCAACGTACTGGTGCGTGGAGCGATGCCGACCATCGCGAATACCTCACGTTCAGCGCAGCCGTCGCCATTCCGGGCGCCGTTCTGCCAGCAGGCACCTACATCTTCGAGGTGCCGAGCCCGTCGTTCTCGAACACCATCGTCAGCGTCCGCAGTCGTGACGGCCGCAAGGTGTATCTCACGCAATTCACGCGAATTGTCAACAAGCCGGCTGACGCTGCGCCGCACGTGAGCTTCCATGAGACCGCCCGAGGCCAGGCGCCGAAGGTGGATGTGTGGTACCCGATGAACGGGGATCGCGGACGCCAGTTCGTCTACGCCGACTAGGGAATAGGGACTGGGGGCGGGGCTAGCCCCCGGCCCCCGGTCCCTAGTAACGTTCTGCGCGATGAAAAGCCTGTTCATCGCGCTCGCCCTTCTCGCGCAATCCTCGACGCCACCTGCCACGAGCTTCCGCGGTCGTCTCAGTCCCGTTCCCGTCGAAACGTCGACAGCTTCAAAGATCACTGGGTCGGGCACGGTCAGCGCGACGCTCGACGGCTCGAAGCTGACGATCAGCGGGACGTTTCAGGGGATGAAAAGCCCCGCGACCATCGCTCAGGTCCATATGGGCGCGCGCGGCGTCCGCGGTCCAGTCGAATTCGATCTCACCGTCGACAAAGCACCGAGCGGTACTCTCGGCGGCACGATCACGTTAACCAAGGTCCAAGTCGACACGCTCCGCCGCGGCTGGTATTACATCCAGATTCACGCGGAGCAGGCTCCAGAGGGCAATTTGTGGGGATGGTTGCTGCCCTGACGACCGGTCGTTGACCAGGCGACGAATGACCGGCGGATGCTGGTCATTCGCCGTCAAGAAGGGCGTCGTTCAGTTGAAGGTGTTCACCGCATTCCGGAATTTGTCCGGGAATTGCTTCACGATGCCATCGGACAGCGCGTCCGACATGTGCAGGATGTGATCGTAGACGGCGTCAAACGCTTTCACATCGCCGACCCAGTCTTTGTTCAAGCGAGCCACCAGTTCCGTCGCCGTCGTCGACAGATGCGTGTTCATCATTTCGAGAAGCGTCGCCCGAGGCCAATTGGGGTTCGCCTTGCTCAAGAAGTCGGCGATCTGCGTCGCATTTTGATGCCAGCGATCGTCGGCCGCCTTTTGACCTGTCTTGTCGTTCGCCATGGCGGCCTTGACGATGTCGCCGGCAATGGCGATGTGATCTTTCAGGAGCGTCGTGAGTTGGCTGCCGGCCGCACCGCCGTAGTACTTCGCGACGGCGCTGCCGATGTCCTCCTGATTCTTCAACAAGCGATTCAACGCAGCGGGCGCATCCGGCTGACGCTCAGTCGCGGCGATGATGTAGTCGCGCGTCCACACCACGTGATCGGTCCAGAGCTTGCGCATGTCCTGCTTCAGCATCGTGGAGGCGCCGCTCGGCCCTGTCGCAGTCGTCTGTTTCGCCTGTGCGTGTACAGCCGGCGGCGGCGTCACAACCGAGACGAACGCGACGAGTAAGACAAACTTCCCAATCGCCATACCTTTCCTCCTTAACCGTCGAACTAGTTCGTACTTCAACGCCCGTACCATTCACGTGGACGCGAACTTGCAACGCGGTCGCGCATGAGTTGGGTTGAAGAAGCTCAGCCTTGGGACCACGCATATAGCTGGGCACAACCGGGTTACGATCGCGCATGAGCGTAGAGCAGCCTGGGCCCATCGAACTCCTGGGAATTGAACCCCTCGAAGAACATGCGAGGCGGTTGGCTGCTCTACTGACGGTGTCGGTTCGCGGTCGGGCCAGCAGCCGCGCGCATCAGAAGCGGCTGCGTCAACACGCGCGCGTGCTTCGCCAGGTCTACACGTCGTTAGTTGACGACGCGAAACGCGGGGAGCCGTCGTCGCCTGCCGCCGAGTGGCTGCTCGACAACTTCCACATCATCGTCGCCGCGCTCCGCGATATCCAGCACGACCTGCCGCCAGGTTTCTTCAAACGGCTTCCACGGATTGCGTCGGATGAGTTCGCGGGCGCTCCTCGCGTTTACGCGATGGCGCTCGAGCTGATTCGGTGCAGCGCAGGGCGTCTCGATCCCCAGCGTCTGCAGCGATTCATCATGGCGTTCCAGTCGATCACGCCCCTCACGATGGGTGAGCTCTGGGCATGGCCGTCGGCATTGAAGCTCGCGCTGCTCGAGCACCTGCGCGCGAGGGCGGATGTTCTCGCGACGAGCCGCGCGCACCGGCTCGACGCAGATCGATTGGTCGACGCGCTCGAGACGCCGGCGCACGTGCGCGACCGCTGGCCGTCACACGTGCACCCCGCGTTCGTCATCCGCTTGCTCCAGCGATCGCGCGAACATGAAACGGCGGCGACACTGCGCCAAGAACTCGACGCGGCCTTGAACTCTCGCGGCGAGACCGTGGAAGACGCCATCCGTTCGGAGGCCCGGCACCAGGCGGCCGAACAGGCCTTCATGGCCAACCTGATTGGAAGCCTCCGGCTCATCTCGTCGTTCGACTGGAGCGAATTCTTTGAAAGCGTGAGCCTGGTCGAACAAGTCCTCCAGCGCGATCCAGTCGCGATCTATGGACGGATGGACTTCGCCAGCCGCGACCGCTACCGGCACGCCGTCGAAGAGATGGCCGAACCGACCGGCGACGCCCAGGTGCGCGTGGCGCTGAAGAGCGTCGAACGCGCTCGCCAGGTGGCGGAACGCACGCCGGAGGCTCGCGAAGCGCACGTCGGCCACTACTTGATCGGCGAAGGTCGTCGCGGGTTCGAACAGGGCATCGGATGGGAGCCGGGGCTCGGCATCATTCTGCGACGTGCGTTTTTCCAACACGCCACGGCGGGTTACCTCGGCACCATCGGCGTCGGCACGCTGGCCCTCGTCGCCGTCGCGCTCACCTACGCCCGCGCACACGGTTGGCACTGGCCGACGCTGACCCTCGTCGTCCTGCTGACGATTGTGCCGATGAGCGAGCTCACGATACAGATTCTCCAGCGGCTGATTGGCCGCTTCATTCCGCCGCGGCGGCTTCCGCGGCTCGACCTTGCCAGAATTCCGGACTCAGCCCGGACGATGGTGATCATTCCGACGATCCTGGACAGCGTCGAGCGCGCGCGGGATCTGGTCGCGCACATCGAAGTGCATGCGCTCGGCAACCTCGACCCGAACATCCATTTCGCCATTCTCAGTGACTTCGAGGACGCCGAGGCGGAGCACCGGCCGGTCGACGCAGAGATCCTCGACGCGGCTGCGGAAGGCATCAAGGCGCTCAACGCAAAACATGCCGACGGCGGGCCCGACCGCTTCTTCCTGTTCCACCGGACGCGTCAATGGAACACGCACGAAGGCCTCTGGATGGGGTGGGAACGCAAGCGCGGGAAGATCGAGGAATTCAACCGGCTGCTTCGCGGCGCGACGGACACGAGCTTCGTGCTGACCGTTGGGGACGCGGCCATCCTGCCGCACGTGCGGTATTGCATCACGCTCGACAGCGACACGCGCCTGCCGAGAGACACCGCGCGACACTTGATCGGCATCATCACGCATCCCTTGAATCGGCCGTTGTTCGACCCGGCCGTCGGGCGTGTCACGAAGGGGTACGGCATCCTTCAGCCCCGCGTGAGCGTCACGTTCACGAGCGCCGCCGGCTCGCTGTTCGCGAGGCTCTACGCGGGCCACACAGGTGTCGACCCCTACACGACGGCAGTGTCCGACACTTACCAGGACGTGTTCGCCGAAGGCATTTTCACAGGGAAAGGGTTGTACGACGTCGACGCCTTCACGGCCGCGCTGGAGAATTCGGTACCCGAAAACGCGCTGCTGTCACACGACCTCTTCGAAGGCCTTCATGCCCGCGTCGCTCTGGTTTCGGACATCGAACTGGTCGATGAGTATCCATCGAGCGTCCTTGCGCATGCGCGGCGGCAACACCGATGGATCCGCGGCGATTGGCAGATCCTGTTGTGGCTGTTCCCCTTCGTCCCCAAGCGCCACGGCATCAAGCGCAATTCGTTCCCGCTGATCTCGCGCTGGAAAATCCTGGACAACCTCCGCCGCAGCCTCGTGGCGCCGATGCTGCTCGCGCTCCTCGTCGCCGGGTGGATCGTCTTGCCGGGCGCTCACTGGTTCTGGACGGCGACGGTGCTCGCGGTGATGGCGGCGCAGCTTCTGCCTCTGGTTGCGCAGATGATTGTGGGACCTCGCAAGGCGCAGTCATATCCGGTTTTTTGGCGGAACGCCCGCGCAGACTCGGCGATCGCGATCGCGCAAATCATGCTCGGCGTCACATTTCTCGCGTATCACGCGTGGGATACCGCGCACGCGATCGTGTTGACGCTGGTCCGGCTCACGATTACGAGACGACGGCTCCTCGAGTGGGAAACCGCCGCGAGCGCCGCCGCACGCGCCGCGGGCATCGTTGGCGGCCGCGCGCTGCTCGGATTCCTGACCGACATGATCGCAAGTCCGGTGATCGCCGCGGTTGTGGCGCTCGTCGTGTCGATTGCCAATCCGGCGGCGCTCCGCTCGGCGCTGCCGTTTCTTGCGCTGTGGACCATTGCACCGGGCGTCGCGTATTGGCTGAGTAAGCCCGTGGGTCCGCGCGAGCGGGCGCTCACCGATCGCGAGCGGCGCCGGCTGCGCGGGATCGCTCGGAAGACGTGGCGGTACTACGAGGCATTTGTCACGGAGTCCGACAGATGGCTTCCCCCCGACAACTACCAGGAAGGACAGGATGCGCGGCTCGCCCGTCGCACATCGCCGACCAACATCGGCATGATGCTCCTGTCCACGCTGGCCGCGCACGACCTCGGATATCTCACGACCGACGCGTTGATCCGACGTCTCGACGGCACGCTCACAACGCTCGAAGGGCTCGAGCGGCACGAAGGCCATCTCCTCAACTGGTACGACACCGCGACGCTGGCGCCGCTTCGTCCACGGTACGTCTCCACCGTCGACAGCGGCAATCTCGCCGCCGCGCTCATTGCACTCGCGCAGGGTCTCGTCACGCTCGAAAGTACGCCTCAGACGCGGACGCAAGTGCTCGAAGGGCTGGTCGACACCACCGAAGCCCTCGCGCTGACCACCTCGTCCCATACGTCGTCGGCGCCGACAAGCCGCGAGGCGACAGTCCACGTCAACCGTCTCGCTCGCAGCATTCTCTCGGAGGCTCGCCGCGAACTCGGCGACGGGCCGACAGCGTCCTTTGGGGCTGTCGTTCAAGAGCTCACGACCGCAGCGGCGGCGATTTCGAACGGCGACCAGCCTTCGGAAACGGGGACAGACATCGCATTCTGGACCACGGCGGTTGCAGACGCCGCCTCGGCGTTGAGTCACACGCCGGCCGCGCCGACAATCGACGTGCGTGCGCTTGCCCAACGCGCGTCCGCGCTTGCGGCGGGCATGCGGTTCGATTTTCTGTACGATCGTCGTCGCCGAATTTTCTCGATCGGCTACCGTCTCGCGGACGCGGAAGGACCGGGCCGCTTAGACAGCTCGTTCTACGATCTGCTGGCGTCGGAAGCACGGTTGGCGAGCTTTGTCGCCATCGCCAAAGGCGACGTTCCTCAGCATCACTGGTTCCATCTCGGACGCCTGGTCACCAGCGTCGGCGGCCGGGCGACGCTGATGTCGTGGGGCGGGACGATGTTCGAGTACCTGATGCCGCAGCTGTTGCTGCGCGGATACCCGGGCACGTTGCTCGACGAGAGTTGCCGTGCGAGCGTGCGCCGGCAGGTGGAGTACGGCAAAGAGCGACGTGTGCCGTGGGGCATCTCGGAATCGGCGTACGCGTTCACTGATCGCTTCGGCAACTACCAGTACAAAGCGTTCGGCGTACCCGGCTTGGGTTTCAAACGGAGCCTCGGCGACGACCTCGTCGTCTCACCGTACTCCACCGCGCTTGCCGGCTTGATCGACCCTGCGGCCGCCGTGTCGAACTTCACCCAGCTGAGCCGAGCCGGCCTCGAGGGCAGGTTCGGGTTCTACGAATCCATCGACTATCGTCCGCGAAAGCCGACAGTCGATGTGGACACGCCGACGGGCGACGGTCAGCCGGAACTCGTGCGCGCGTTTTTCGCCCATCATCAAGGAATGTCGCTGGTGGCCCTGGCCAACCTGCTGCAGGACGACATCTTCGTCACGCGGTTCCACAGCGATCCCCGGGTCAAGGCCACAGAGTTGCTGCTTCAGGAACGCGTGCCACGCGAAGCGATTCTGGCGGAAGCGCGACCGGCGGAAGGGCGAAGCGCCGCACTGTCTGTCGGCGCGCCCGTCTCGAGGCGCTTTCGAACGCCGCATACGAGCAGTCCCCACACACACTTCCTATCAAACGGGCGGTACACCGTCGCCGTCACCCACGCCGGCGGCGGTTCGAGCACGTGGCGCGGCCTGTCTGTCACGCGCCGGCGCGAGGACCGCACGTCCGACGCGGGGGCGCACTTCATTTACCTGCGAAATCCGTGGTCCGGTGAGGTGTGGACGCCCACGTACCAGCCGATTTGCCGCGAGCCGGATGACTTCGAGACCACCTTCGAACTCGACAAAGTGACATTCCGTCGGCGCGACGGCGACTTCGAGACGCAGCTTCAGATCGTCGTGTCACCTGAAGACGACGTGGAGGTCCGCAGGTTGTCGATCACCAATCGCGGCAATCGGCCGCAGGAGATTGAGGTCACGAGCTTCGCCGAAATTGCGTTGGCACGCCCTGACGACGATCTCGCCCACCCGGCGTTCGGCAAGCTTTTCATCGAGACCGAGTTCGATGCGCAGAGCGCCGGCCTTCTCTTCAGCAGGCGCCCGCGATCCGCCGACGAGGAGCGCATCTGGGCGTTCCATGTCCTCGCCGTCGATGGCCGACTTGGCGGAGCCGTCGAATGGGAGACCGATCGCGCGCGTTTCCTGGGGCGCGGGCGGTGCCCGCTCAACCCTGCGGCGCTCGACGGCCGCGCGTTGTCCGGAACGACCGGCGCCGTGCTGGATCCGGTCGCGGCGCTGCGCGAGCGCGTGCGTCTGGCGCCTGGCGCATTCGTACGCGTGACGTTCGCCACTGGCGTGGCTCCCGATCGGTCGACAGCCCTTGGCCTTGTGCGGAAGTACCGCGACGCGAGCGCCGCGGCTCGTGCGTTCTCGATGGCCTCGACGCACGCGCACATCACGCTGCAACATCTGGGACTGACCGACGATCAGGCGATGTTGTTCGACCGGTTGGCATCGCGCGTGTTCGGATCGGACCCGTCGTGCACGAGCCCAAGTGACATCGCGCAAAACATGTACGGTCAATCCAATCTGTGGGGCTTCAGGATTTCAGGAGACCTGCCCATTGTTCTCATGCACGTCGCCGACCTGAGCGCGAGCGCGCTCGTGCGACAACTGCTGCACGCGCAGGAGTACTGGCGTGTCAAAGATCTTCGAGCCGATCTGGTCATTCTGAACGACCACCCGTCGGACTATCTCGACGAAGTGCAGGCCCAGCTGACGAACCTGCTGCGCGAGCCGCGCTGGAGCGGCTGGCTCGACAAGCCGGGAGGGATGTTCCTTCTGCGATCGGACGGGATGCCCGACGCCGACGGTCACCTCCTGTCTGCCGCCGCGCGCGTCGTTGTGCGGGGCGATCTCGGTGAGCTCGCGCCGCAGCTCAATCGGAAGGCCCCATGGCTCTCGCCCGCCGAGATCGTGCCGCAATCGACTGTGCTGCGGTCGCCAAGGGCGGCGTCGGTCCCTGTGACGATCGGGCCGCGCATCATGGAAAACGGCATGGGTGGCTTCACGCCTGACGGACGTGAGTACTTGATAGTGCTCGAAGGCGATCGCGAGACGCCCCTGCCCTGGTCGAACGTCTTGGCGAATCCCGACTTCGGCACTGTGCTCAGCGAATCTGGCGCCGCCTATACCTGGGGCGGCAACAGCCGTGAGAATCGACTCACGCCGTTTGCCAACGACCCGATCAGCGACCCCACGGGCGAGGCCATCTTCATACGCGACGAGAACGAGGGCACGGTGTGGGGCGCGACGCCTGGCCCGCTGCCGCGTGCGTCACAGGCAGGCCGCTGGGTCATTCGGCACGCGGCGGGCGTCACCCATTTTCAGTTCGCGGTCGAGGGGCTCGAGCAGGATTTGGCGATCTGCGTCGATCCAGAGGATCCCGTCAAGCTGTCGCGCCTGACGCTGACGAACACATCGGCGACCACCCGGCGTCTGAGCGTCTTCGCGTACGTCGAGTGGGTGCTTGGCCCTCCGCGATTTGGTGAACGGCGGTTCGTCGTGTCGGACCACGACGAAGCCACCGACACCGTTCTTGCGCGAAACGCGTACAACACGGAGTTCAAGGATCGCGTCGCATTCGTGCGGGCCACCGAACCGCTGCGTTCGTTCACATGCGATCGCGCGGATTTCGTCGGGCGAAACCGGACGCTCGCCGCGCCAGCCGGACTGTTTCGAGAGACGCTCGGTCGACACGTCGGTGCCGGCCTCGATCCGTGCGCCGCGCTTCAGATCACGATCGAGATCCCGCCCGGGGAATCGCGTGGCGTCGCATTCGTGCTCGGCGAGGGCACCACTGCGGCGCACGCGATGGCGCTCGCCGAGCGCTACGCCCGTCTCGGTGACGTGGAGGACGGCATTGCACGCTCCGCTCGGTTCTGGGACGACACGCTCGGCGCAGTGACGGTTCATACCCCAGACGACTCATTCGATCTGCTGGTGAATCGCTGGTTGCTGTATCAGGCGCTGAGCTGCCGCATCTGGGCCAGAAGCGGCCCGTACCAGCCCGGCGGCGCGTTCGGCTTTCGCGACCAGCTTCAGGATGTCCTGTCGCTGCTGTATTCGAGGCCCGATCTCTGTCGTTCCCATATTTTACTTGCCGCCTCGCGGCAGTTCATCGAAGGCGACGTCCAGCATTGGTGGCACCCTCCGGCAGGACGAGGAACGAGGACACGATGCTCCGACGACCTGCTGTGGCTTCCATATGCCGCGGCGGTCTACGTGTCGCGGACGGGAGACACGTCGCTGTTCGACGAGGTCGTCTCGTTTCTCGAGGGGCCGCCGCTCACTCCCGACCAGAGTGAATCGTACGGATTGCCATCCGGGTCGCCTTCCGCCGCCTCAGTGTTCGATCATGCGATTCGTGCGATCGATCGCTCGCTGAAGTACGGTGCCCATGGGTTGCCACTGATCGGTTCCGGCGACTGGAACGACGGCATGAACCGCGTCGGTCACCTCGGGCGCGGTGAAAGCGTGTGGCTCGGCTGGTTGCTGGTCATCGTGCTGAAGCAATATGCGGAAATCTCCGAGGCCAGACGTGACCCGGAACGTGCACAGCACTATCGAAATGAGGCTCGGTGGCTCACCGGCATGCTGGAACTCGCCTGGGATGGCAATTGGTATCGCCGTGCCTATTTCGACGACGGCACGCCGCTCGGATCGGCCCAGAACGACGAGTGCCGCATCGACTCTCTGACGCAGTCGTGGGCGGTGTTCTCGAAAGAAGCAGACCCGCGGCGCACAACTCGGGCCATGGAGGCTGTGCGCGCTCATCTCGTGCGACGCGACGCGCAAGTGGTGCTGCTCCTGGCGCCGCCGTTCGACCGGACGCCGCATGACCCTGGGTATATCAAAGGCTATCCTCCGGGTCTTCGCGAAAACGGTGGACAGTACACGCACGCCGCGTTGTGGTCTGTCATCGCGCTCGCGCAAGTGGGACTCGGAGACGAAGCCATGGAACTCTTCCACATGCTCAACCCGATCAACCACATGAGGACGCCGGAAGGGCTCGAGCAATACAAGGCCGAGCCGTACGTGGTTGCGGCGGACGTGTATGCGCACCCGATGCATCTCGGCCGCGCCGGATGGACATGGTACACAGGATCCGCTGGCTGGATGTATCAGGCGGCGATCGAGGGATTGCTTGGCCTGCGTAGTGCCGGCGCGACGTTCACAGTCGCGCCGTGTATTCCGGCCATCTGGCCGGGGTTCTCCATCGAGTGGAGGACCGGGCGAACCACCTATCGCATCTCGGTCATCAATCCGGACCATCGATGCCGCGGCGTGCGATCGATCACGCTCGACGGCGTCGCGGTCGATCCTGATGCAATCCCGGTCTTCGACGACAATCAAACGCACGATGTCGTGGTCCAGCTCGGCGAACCAGCGGCGCGCGCTGTGTCATCGTCCGGGGCGGCCGCCGCCGGAATACGTCGACGGTAACGTGCGCATCGTGCGGGATGGTTCCTCTTAGCGACGCAGCAAAGCCAGCAACCCCGTCGTCAGCCACGGCACATATGTGATCACCAGCACTCCGATGGCGAGGATCGCCATGAACGGCAAGGCGGCGCGGCAGACCTCGAGCACTGGTCGCTTGAAGCGGTACGACGCGAGGAAGATGTTGATGCCGACCAGCGGCGTCAGGAATCCCAGCTCGAGGTTCGCGACGAAAATAATCCCGAGATGGACGGGGTGAATGCCGAACGCGGCACCGAGCGGCACGATCAGCGGCACGACGACGACGATCGCGGCGAAGATCTCCATGAGCCATCCGACAATCAACAGGAAGACGTTCAGCGCGAGCAGAAACGCGAGCCGCGACTCGATGTGCGCCTGAACCCAATTCGCGAGCTTCGCCGGCAGCTGAATGCCAACGAGATAGTTCGTCAGTCCGACGGCGACGCCGAGAATCACCAGCACGCCGCCGATCACCAGCACGCACTCGACGAACACCCGAACGATGTCGCGCCATGATGACAAGTCGCGATGGATGATGGTCTGAATCAGCAGTGCGTACAATGCGGTGACCGCCGCCGCTTCGACGGCCGTCGCCAGTCCGCTGAACATCGCGACGATGACGACGAGCGGCATCAGCAGTTCCCACTTCGCCGCCCATAGCGACGCCATCGCCTCGCCGGCCCGAAATGGATGCCGTGTTGTCGCGAACCGAGTGCCTTCGCGAACGCCCCACGCGGCAATCATCCCCGTCAGCAGAATTCCCGGCAGGATGCCGCCGATGAAGAGATCCTCAATCGGAATCTGCGCGACGACCGCGTACAGGATCAGCGGCAGAGACGGCGGCAGCAACAACCCCAGCGATCCCGACGTCGTCAGCAGGCCGAGCGAAAAGCGATCGCGATAGCCCTCCTTCAGCAGCGCGGGAAACAGCACGCCGCCCACCGCGAGAATCGTCACACCCGATCCGCCGGTGAACGCCGTGAAAAACGTGCAGAGGATGGCGCAGACGACGGCGGTTCCACCGGGAATCCATCCGAACCACGCGCGGAACACGCGCAGCAGGCGAGACGAGGCGTGTCCTTCCGCAAGGATGAATCCGGCCAGGGTGAACAGCGGAATCGCCGGCAAGGTCGGCGACACGCTGAGCGAATAGGTCTCGATGAGTACTGTGGCCGGCGTCACGCCGTCGCTCATGAACAGCAGCACCGCGGCGCCGCCGAGAATCGCGAAGATCGGCGCGCCGACAGCCGCAGCGGCGAGGACGACGACGAGCCCGGGCCAGGCGGGCCGATTCTCGAGCAGCCCAGGGTAACGAATCAGCGCAACGCCGACGGCGACGCCGGCGAAGCCGAGCGCGCGCGCCGGCCACGATGGTCCTGCGCGCCACGCCAGGCGCAAGGCGATGAGCGTGAACCCGATCGGCAACGCGAGCTGCGCCACCCAGGTCGGCACGCCGGCGGCGATGATCGAGCCGACCTCTCGCTCGCTCTGAACGAGCTGCACGGCGCCCCAGGCCAGAATCGTCGACATGCACGCGGCGACCGCGGACGCAAACGCCGTGGTGATGCGGCGCGGGCGTCCTTCGGGAATGAACGTCCCCGTCGCCAGCGCCAGCAGCTTTCCTTCGCGCGCCGCGATGGCGGCGCCGAGGAAGCCAATCCACAGCGTCAGATGTTGAACGAACGGACCGGATCCGGGGATGCCGACGCCGAACAGCCGCCGGACCACGATTTCGGCCAGCGGCAGCACCACCATTGCGGCAAGCGCCAGCGCAGCGATGCCGTCCTCGAGCGCCGCGACAATCGGGATCACTTGGCGGCCGGAGCGGCCTGCGACGTTGGGTGTTGCTTGCGGTAGGCGTCCCGCGCTTTCAGCGCGAGGTCGAACATGTCTTTCGGCACCATCTCGCCGCGCATCGTGGCCGCGAGACCGTCGATTTCCTTGCGCCAGTCAGGTCCGGATGCCTTCGTCACGGCGAGGCCGCGGCGCTGCATTTCGGCAATCGCCGCCGCCTCCGTTTTCGGGACGTCCTGCTCCAGGCGCTTCTGCACGGCCGCCGCCAACGCGAGAATCTTCGGGCGATCCGCGGCAGGGATCGCGTTCCAGGCTTTCTTCGTGACGATCGTGGCACCCACGACGGGCGCGAGGCCGATGTCGAGCATGTTCGGCGTTTGCTTGTACCACTGATATCCCAGCGCCGCGATCGGCGTGGTCGGCACGGCTTCGACCATGCCCGTCGTCAAGCCGGTCATGATGTCGGTCATCGCCATCGCGCGCGGCTCGAAGCCGTTCGATTTGAACCACTGCACCATGCGGTCGTTGCCCGCCGACGTCCAGAGCTTCGCCTTCTTCAGCTCGCTCACCGTATTGACCGGCTTCTTCGTGAAGATCTGCGTCCAGCCGCCGTTGCCCCAATTGACCAGAACGTATCCCTTCGCGTCGAGGCGCTTCGCCAGCGTCGGCGTCAGCGCCTCGGTCACGGCGTTCAACTCGTCGTATGACGCAAAGAAGAACGGCACGTCGAAGACGTTGAACGACCCGTCGATCGTGCCGAGGCCGACGCCGGTCAGCGCCGCCGCCTGCAGCGCATCGAGGCGCATCTTGCGAAGGACGGTCGATTCGTCACCCTGTGACCCGCCGGCGAACACCGTCAGCGTTACGCGTCCGCCAGTCTCTTTGGCGACGTCGGTGCTCATCTGCCGCAGAGCGTTCGCCCAGATGGAGATTTCGGGCACGACTGACGCGAGCTTGATCGTCGTCGACTGCGCAGACGGGACGCGACCGCTCAGGACGAGGAGCGAGGCGACCACGGCAAGGACGACGACCGAACGCTTCAGCGGGTAATCCAGGGCTTGAACTGCTCTTCTTTTTGAAGTCGGGCCGCGGCGACTTCGGCCTCGTGCTTCGTCTTGAATTTGCCGACGCGCACACGATAGCGAGTCGGCGTCGTCTGACCGAGGGGGAGGATGAACGCGTTGTACCCCTTCGACGAGAGACGCTTTGCCATCGCGTCGGCGTCGGTGTGATCGAGCATGGCGGCGACTTGAATCGCGTAGCCGTCGCCGGAGGGCGAGGGCGCCGGTTGAGATGCTGCCGGCGGAGTTGCGATTGGCGGCGGCGATTTCGGCGGAGCGATGGCAGCCACGACGTTTGGCGCGGCGGCGGGCGGAGCCTTCAGCTCCTCAACCGCGGGCGTTTGTTTTTCGAGGCGATTGAAATAGCTCAGGTCGTCGACCGTCGGCGGCGGCGCGGCCGTCGTCGGATCCGAACCCGCCGGTGGAGCTGCCGGCGTCGGTGCGGCGGCTTGAGGCGTCGGTTCAATCGTCGCGGCACCGGCATCCGCGCTTGTCGCCGCGCGTTCGGCCCTTACTCCCCGCCCGACGAGGACGCCGCAGAGAAAGATGACGACCGACACCACGGTCGCCGCCATGAACAAAAACACCAGCTGCTTTCCATTCAGCTGGATCTCATGGAAGCCGTCGTCTGGTGTATCAGCGGCCAATGCACGGAGATAGTAGCACTTCGGTAAAAAAAGTACCAGAGCGCTGATGGTTATGGAGTGACGATGGTCACCGTCATCGCGCACGAGGGACTGCCGGTCGCGCGGCACGACTTGACTTCGATCTTCGCGGGGATCTCGAACAGCTTGAACAGTCGGGCGAACGCCGCGGCGTAGAAGCGACAGAGGGCGTGGCCGACCGGCTCGCGTACATCGCAGAAGACCGAGGCGCGCAGCTCGAGCGTCGCCGTCCCTTTCCGGAGTTTGAAGACGAGGCGGCCGCGTCGGTAGCTGTTCTGGACCAGTCGATCCGCGAGCCGCAGCACGAGACGCGGACGCAGCATCTCTGGAGCGCGCTTCAACATGGAGCGTTCGAGGGAGCCCATCGAATCGACGGTCCACTCGGCGGCGTACTCGCCGGCGCTTGTCGTGATCTTCGAATAGGCATCGCCCTCCTGCCTGAGAAAGCTCAGAACGGCGTACAACGGCGCCAGGCCGATCGTCCCTTCACGCAGGCCTTCGGCGTCCAGCCAGCTCTCGTAGAAGTTCAGCCGCTGCGGCAGGACGTCCGCGATACCCTGATGCAGGCTCGCCACCAGCACCCGGCCAACGCCTGCGTCACGCATAAAGGGATAGGATCGTTCCGAAGGCCAAATGTTCTCCGCAGCCATCCTTATCGGCGCCAACGCGACCCGCTTTGACAGACGGGACAAAAGTGCACGAAAAGGACGGACATCCTAACACTCTTCGATGATTCTTACCGTCCAGCAGCAGATCCACGAGCGTGTCGCCGACGCCATCCGCGGCCACTTCAACCTTAGCGACGTGCCGCCGTTTGCCATTGAGGTGCCCCCAAACCGGGCGCTCGGCGACCTCGCGATTACTGTCGCGTTTCAACTGGCCCGTGCGCTGCGGAAGGCGCCAAAGGCGATCGCGCAAGAACTGGCCGCCGCGCTTGGGCCACTGCCGGGCGTCGCGAAGGTCGTCGCCGCGCCGAACGGCTATCTAAATCTTTATCTCGACCGGGGCCCGTTCGTCCTCGATCGTCTCAACGGGCGCGTCTCGCCCGCGCGAGCGACGGACGGCAAGGCGGTCGTCGAGCACACGGCGATCAACCCGAACAAAGCGGCCCACATCGGCCACCTGCGGAACGCGACGCTCGGCGACACCATCGTCCGCGTGCTCCGTTTCCGCGGCACGCCCGTCGAAGTCCAGAACTACATCGACGACCTCGGCGTCCAGGTCGCGGACATCATCGTCGGGTTTCGTGAGATCGAGCACCTGGACGTCGAGGCCGTGCGTCACATCGCCGATTCCACCAGATTCGACTACTACTGCTGGGATTTGTATTCACGCGTCGCCGAGTGGTACGAGGCGGACAAAGATCGTCCCGCCGTTCGCGCCAGGACACTGCACGAATTGGAGGAAGGCGGCAACGCCAGCGCCGAAATGGCCGCGCTCATCGTCGACCGCATCGTCCGCGCACACTTGCGGACGATGGCGCGACTCAACATCGGCTACGACCTGTTGACGTACGAAGGCGACATCCTGCGGCTGAAGTTCTGGGCGCAAGCGTTCGAGATTCTCAAAGCGCAGGGCGCGATGTTCTTGCAGACCGAAGGCAAGCTCGCCGGCTGTTGGGTGATGAAGATCGACGAGGGCGGGAGTTCAGAGGACGAGCAGGACGATCGCGAGAAAGTGATCGTGCGATCGAACGGCGTGGTGACATACGTCGGCAAAGACATCGCGAACCAGTTCTGGAAGTTCGGACTGCTTGGCAAGGACTTCCGCTATCGCCTCTTCGCCACGCAGTGGAACCGACAGCCGCTCTGGGCGACGACGTCCACGGACGGCGACGCGAAAGCGCCCGCGTTTGGACACGCCGAGCGGATCTACAACGTCATCGACTCGAGGCAGATGTATCTGCAGGCGCTGTTGAAGCAGGCGCTGCAGGCCCTCGGCCACGCGGAAGAAGCCGAACACTCGATCCATTTCTCGTACGAAATGGTGGCGCTGTCGCACGCGACGGCCAAGGAGCTTGGCTATCAGATCAGCGGAGACGATGCCCACAAGCCCTTCGTCGAGGTGTCCGGCCGCAAGGGGCTTGGCGTCAAGATCGACGATCTGCTCGACCTCCTGATTGCGAAGGCAACGCAAGAAGTGGCGAAGCGCAATCCCGAGTTGTCTGCGGACGAGCGGGCGCGCACAGCCTCCCAGATTGCCGTCGCCGCGATCCGGTACTTCATGCTGAAGTTCTCGCGCGGAAAGCTGATTGTGTTCGACATCGAAGAGGCCCTGAGCTTCGAGGGCGAAACCGGCCCGTACCTGCAATACGCGGTAGTCCGCGCGAACAACATCTTCAACAAGTTGCGCGAACGCGAGGGCCTCGGCCCCGCCGACGTGGTCAGGGCGCTCGACGCCGTCCCGGCGGACGAACTCGTGCAAGACGGTGAGGGAGAAGGCGGTAGCCTGTGGTCCGTGGTGTTCGAGGCGTCGCGGCTGGATGAGGTGGTCGAGCAGGTCGTCCGTTCGCTGGAGTTCTCAGGCCTCGCGAAGTACGCGTTTGGGCTGGCGCAGATGTTCAATGCCTTCTATCATCGCTATCCGATTCTCAACGAAGAGGACGCGGCACGGAAGGCCTGGCGCGCGGCGGGCGTGGTCTACGTGCGCGATCAGTTGACGCGCGCGTTGGAGTTGATGGGCATCGAAGTGCCCGCACGAATGTAGGGCGGCCGGTCGCCAATCTTATGCCTGTAATCGGGATCACAAACTGTCGCAAGCTCGAGGACTACCGGCAGTCGGTGCTGCACGTTGGCGGCGAAGTGCGGGTGCTCGATTCGTCGTCGGACGTCGATTCCGCGATGAAGGGCCTCGACGGCGTCATGCTGACTGGCGGCGGCGACGTCGATCCGGCCATCTACGGCGAAGCGCCGCACTCGACGTTCTCACCCGCCGAACCTGGACGCGATCAGTTCGAGATCGAACTCGTGAAACGATCGCGCGAGCAGCAGATGCCGATCTTCGCGATCTGCCGCGGCATTCAGATCCTCAACGTCGCGTGCGGCGGCACGCTCGTGCAGGACATCGCGTCGCAGGTACCCGGCGCGGTGCCGCACAGCCTCGACGTCCCGGCGCATCAGGCGATGGAGCTCGCGCACGAAGTGTGGATCGACAAAGACACTCAGCTCGCGCGCATCATGCGCGAGCGGCTTTCCGATACGGACGCCTGCGACGTCAACAGCCGCCACCATCAGGCCGTCCGTGAACTCGCGCCCGGCTTCGTCGCATCGGCGACCGCGCCCGACGGCATCATCGAGGCCATCGAAGATCCGAAGGCGCGCTTCTGCCTGGGCGTCCAGTGGCATCCGGAAAACTTCTTCCGCACCGGCGAGTTCCGCCCGCTCTTCGAAGCGTTTCTCGACGCTGCGTCTCGCACGTAACGGCGCGCGGCGATCACGACGCCACTGCGAAGCCGACGACTGTTTCGACGTGCGGCGTGTTTGGGAACAGATCGAACGCGTCGGCGCGATCGATCGCGTATCCGGAATCGACCAGCCGTCGCGAGTCGCGAGCGAGCGTAGCGACGTCGCAGCTCACGTAGATGATCTTCGGCGCGCGCAGGCGGATCACGCCGTCCAGCGCCTCGCGCGACATGCCGGTCCGGGGTGGATCGACGATGAGCACGTCCGGTCTCTTCGGCGACGCCGCGAGAAACGCTTCGACCGGCTGCCGCAGCGGTTCGACCGCGTCCCAGGCGGACGCGTTCGCCGTCAGGTCCGCTCCTGACACACGGTCGCCTTCGACAGCCCGCACGCGGGCATGCTTGGCCGCCGCCGCACACACCGCGAACAGGCCGGACCCGGCATAGAGATCGACCAGCGCGGCCCCTTCAGGAATTGCAGCCACGATGTGTTCGGCCAGGCCGTTGAGGAGATATCTGTTGCCCTGAAAAAAGGCGAGCACCGATCGGCGCAGCGAGACTTCCGCGCCTGCAACAGTCAGGTGCTCGGTCACGATCGCGTCAGATCCGAACGCGGTAAGCCCGTCGGTTGCCGCCAGGCGATCCACCGAGCGCGCGTCCATCGCGCTGCTTGTATCGAGGCTCACGGCCCGGTCCGACGCGTCGAGGTTCTCGGACAGCTCGAGCTCCCGAACGTCGACGCCGATCGAGTTGATGCCCGCCGCCACGCGATCGAGTACGTCGCACGTGGCCGGCAGCAGCTGTCCCGTGCCGCGGGCGTCGCAGATGTCGTGAGTGCCCTCGCGAAAGAACCCGAGCCGGTGTCCGCGCATGTGCAGTCGCGCGCGCATGCGATAGCCGGTTTCAGGCGACGCTGCGACGGCGACGCGATCGGGCAGCGCGAGCTTCGCGATTCTGGCGAACGCGTCGGCGATGACGTCGGATTTCAGCGCGAGCTGACGATCGTACGCGACATGCGCGTAGAGACAGCCGCCGCATTCAGGATCGCCTGCGACCGGACGCCGATCGGGCGACGCGTCCTCGACGCCGACCGTTTCGGCGTACAGGACGCCCTTCCCCGCTCGTTCGATTCGAGCCGTGACACGCTCGCCTGGAATCGCGCCGCTGACCAGCACGACCTGTCCGTCGAGCCTGGCAATCATGCGTCCGCCGGCCGCCGGCTTTTCGATCGTGAGGAAAACGGTGTCCATCACGCGAACGTCAGCGTTGGGAGGCCCAACTGCTCGCGGAGCAGCCGTGCGACCGCGCCATCACGCGCGCGGACAAACGCGTCCGGCGCCATGCGCTCCCGAAACGACGCGAGATCCTCGGCCGCTTCGCGCGTCAGATCGGCCAGCTGACGCTCATTGACCGCCGATCGCGCCTCACGCAGCAGCTCGTCATCCAAGGCGCCAAGCCTCGCCAGGAGTTGCTGACGCGCGTCGCCGCGGACACCGCCGGCCGACGCGCGTGCAGTCTCGAGCTCCGCGCTGACGCGGTCAATCAGCGCGTCGAAGGCGTCGCCGAGCTTGCCGCTCGCGCGGGCGGCGGTCAACTTCAGCAGCACGCGCTCGAGATGAGCAGGGAGCGATGGGCCGCGGGGCTTTTCCGGCGAGTCCGCCGGCCCTCGATGGGCCGGCACAGCGGCGACACCAACCGCCCGGCGCCACTCGTCGAACACGTCGAGCACGTCGGCTTCACAGAAGTCGATCTTCACCGGACGGCGGCGCGGACCCTGCCGGTAATAGCGTTCGAAGTAGCGATCGATGCCGGCGCACGCGACTTTGAGAGGGATGCCTTGCGCGGCCCAGCCCGAGACGAGATCGAAGGACGGCCCCGTCACGCGAATCAGATGGCCGTCGTTCTTCCTGCAGAGGTAGCTTTCGATTTCGCGGCAGAAGTCTACTGGTTCCGTTCCCACACAATTCTCAAGCCGTGCAGCGTGATGTCGGGATCGGACGCGGCGAACAGCTCGGTTTCCGGGACGATCAACGGCGCGAGCCCCCCGGTTGCGATGCTCGTCGCCTTGCCGCCCAGCGCGTCCGTCATCCGTCTGACAATCGCTTCGACCATGCCGAGGTACCCATAGAACAAACCGGACTCAATCGCGCCGATCGTCGTCTGGCCGATGACCGATGCCGGTTTGCGGACGTCGACGCGCGGCAGTCGCGCGGCGCGCTGAAAGAGCGCTTCGGCGGCAATCTGTGGACCGGGGCAGATCACGCCGCCCAGGTATTCGCCTTTGGCCGAGACGGCGTCGAAGGTCGTCGCTGTCCCGAGGTCCGCGATGATCAGGGGCAGCTTCTGTTTCCCGTACGTTTCGTACGCCGCGATGCTGTTCGCGATGCGATCGGCGCCCACTTCTTCCGGATTCTTGTAGAGAATCGGCATGCCGGCGTTCGACGCCGGCTTGACGATCAACGGGTCGCGATCGAAGTACCGTTGCGACATCGACCGCATGATCGGCGTCAGCATCGGCACCACCGATCCCATCACAACCGCCGTGATCTTGCTCAACGGCATCTTCGCGTGAGCGAACAGGCCCGTCACCAACAGGCCGGTTTCGTCGGCCGTCCGCTCGCGCAGTGTCAGCAGACGCCAGCTGTGAATGAGCTTCGCGCCGTCGAACACGCCGAAGACGATGTTGGTGTTGCCGACGTCGATCGCTAGAAGCATGAGATTTTCTTCAAAGCCACTGCAGCTCACCCGCCACGATTCGCTCGATCGATTCGCCGCATCGCACCAGCAGCGCCCCGCGATCGTCGACACCGGCCGTGACGCCGCTTCGCTCGCCCGCCGTCGTCGTCCACGACACGCGGGCGCCTTGGGCCGCCGGCGCGAACGCGCGCCAGGCGTCGAGAATAGCATCGAACCGTCCGGCCAGCAGATCGCCGTAGCGGGCCGCGAGCGCCGCGAGCGTCTCCGCGAACACGCGCGGACGGTCGACGACGCGTCCCAGTTCGGTCTCGAGCGACGTCGCGCGGTCGCCGAGGTCCGGTGGAAACGACGCCGTGCTGATGTTGATCCCGTACCCCAACACCACCGAGTCTCCGATGCCTTCGGCGAGGATGCCCGCGAGCTTCCGTCTCGCCACATACAAATCGTTGGGCCACTTGAGCGACGGCGTGAGCCCGGTTGCGTGACGCACGCCCTCCACGAGCGCGACACCAGCCGCCATCGTCGTCAACGACGTCGCGCGCTCGCGTTCGCGCGACCGGCCTGGACGGAGAATCGTCGACACATACAACCCCGCACCGGGCGGCGAAAACCACGTCCGCCCGCGCCGTCCGCGGCCGGACGTTTGCGCGTCGGCGACAAACACCGCGCCCTCGTTGTCACCGGACGCCGCCTGCTGCGCCGCCACGTCGTTGGTGGATCCGATCGTCGGGAAAAATTCAAATCGCCGTCCGAGCGGCGCAAGCCGCGCTTGGACGCCGGCAATGGCGTCCGCGAAATCCCGCGGCAGTTCAGTTGAGCGGCTCGATGTCAAAGCTGATGTCGATCGCCGGAGCTGAATGCGTGAGCGCGCCGGCAGACACATAATCGGCGCCGGTTCCGGCGAGCTCGGTGATCCGTTCGAGCGTGACGCCGCCGGAAATCTCGACCTTCGCGCGTCCCGCAACTCGCCGCACCGCGTTGCAGATGTCGGCCGTGGACATGTTGTCGACGAGAATGACGTCGGCGCCGGCGCTGACGGCTTCGTCGACCTGCGCCAGTGTGTCGGCTTCGACTTCGATTGTGACGCCGGGATTCTTGGCTCGGGCCTTCGCGACTGCCGCACCGACGCCTCCGGCGAGCGCGATGTGGTTGTCCTTGATCAGCACGGCGTCGAACAGTCCGAAGCGGTGGTTCGTCGCACCGCCGGCCCGGACCGCATATTTCTCGAGCGCACGAAGCGTCGGCGTCGTCTTCCGCGTGTCGAGGACGACGATGCGTCCGCCGGCGGCGTCGACGAAGCGGCGCGCGACTGTCGCGATGCCGGATAAGCGCTGAAGAAAGTTCAGCGCCGTGCGTTCGCCGACGAGCAGCGTTCGCGCGGATGCCACGATGTCGGCCGCCACGGCTCCGGCGTCGCACCTGCTGCCGTCCGGAAGATGCACCGCGACTTCCGCATCGGGTTCAAGCGCGCGGAAACACTCGGCGGCGACGTCGAGGCCTGCAATCACGCAATCGGCGTTCACCACGAACCGGCCTCGCGCGCGAACCGAGGCCGGCACGGTGGATTCGGTCGTGACATCCCTGGCGTCTCCGACGGCGTTGACCAAGTCTTCGTCCAACGCCCGGCGGACGATATCCTGATAGTCTCGGGGATCAAGAGGCGACAGCTTCATAGCCCGTGACGACGATCTCGCGCGGCTCGCCGGCAGCGGTCTCGAACTGCTGGACGCGCAACGCGGCGCGCAGATCCGCGTCAAGCTGCGGCATCAACGCCACCGCCGTCGGTTCTGCCTTGATCGTCACTCTGGTAATCGGCACTTTGAGCGGCTGCTTTGCTTCGGATCGTTGCTTCCGAACTTCGAACAACACGTCAGTCGCCCACTGATACGCGGCGTCGTCAGCCTTCCGCGTCGCGAGCGAATTGTCAGCGAGCAGCGATTCGAGTTCCTGCGCCGTCGGCCATGGCGCGTGATGCACCGACCCCGTCTGCCACCACGACCACACTTCTTCGGTCACAAACGGCAGGAACGCCGCGAAGAGGCGCAGCAAGACGGACAACGCCGCCGCGAGCGCAGCGTTCGCAGAGCCAGCCGCCTCCGGCCCCTGCTCGCCATAGCGCCGCCCCTTCACCAGCTCCAGGTAGTCGTCACAGAAGCGCCAGAAGAATGTTTCCGTCCGCTGCAGGGCGCGCGCGTAGTCGTACGCCTCGAAGGCTTCAGTCGCCTCGGTGACCAGCGCCGCGAGCGTGCGCAGCATCGCCCTGTCCACGGCCCACGCGACCGGCGCCTTCGGTTCCGCCGCGGCGAGCACGAACTTCGAGGCGTTGAGCACTTTCATCGCCAGCCGCCGGCCGACCTTCATCTGATTCGTGTCGAACGCGGTGTCCGTGCCCGGCCGGCCGCTGGCAGCCCAGTAGCGAACGCCATCCGAGCCGTGCTCGTCGAGCAGCCCCATCGGCGTCACGACGTTGCCCTTGGATTTCGACATCTTCTTGCGATCGGGGTCGAGCACCCAGCCTGAGAGCGCCGCGTTCTTCCATGGCAGCGAGTCGTGCTCGAAATGTGAGCGCAGCACGGTGTCGAACAGCCACGTGCGAATGATGTCGTGCGCCTGCGGACGCAGATCCATCGGGAACGTCTTGGCGAAGAGCTCAGGATCCCGCTCCCAGCCGCACACGATTTGCGGCGTCAGCGACGACGTGGCCCACGTGTCCATGACGTCGGGATCGCCGACGAAGCCGCCGGGCTTCCCGCGCTGGTCGTCGCGATATCCGGGCGGCGCGTCGGTCGACGGATCGATCGGCAGCCGCGCCTCGCTCGCCGCGATTGGGTGCGCGTAGTCGACGTGTCCGGCGGCGTCGAGCGGATACCACACAGGAAACGGGACACCGAAGAACCGCTGCCGGCTGACGCACCAGTCGCCGTTCAAACCGTTGGTCCAATTCTCGTACCGCGCCTGCATGTACGACGGATGCCATTTCAATTCGCGACCGCGATCGAGCAGCGCCTCGCGGAACTCGATCGTCTTGATGAACCACTGGCGGCTCGTGACGATCTCGAGCGGTCGATCGCCCTTCTCGTAGAACTTGACCGCGTGCGTGATCGGACGCGGCTCGCCAATGAGATCCCCAGACTCGCGCAGCTGCTCCACGATCTTCGTCCGCGCTTTCGACGCGGACAACCGTACGAGGTCCGCGTAGTACCGGACCGCACGATCGGGATCGATCGACTGCCAGCCTGGCGACCGCCAGTCCACGTCGCGCAGCGTGCCGTCGGTCTGAATCACCGCACGCACCGGCAGGCTGAGCTCGCGCCACCATACGACGTCGGTGACATCGCCGAAGGTACAGATCATCGCGATGCCGCTGCCCTTCGAGGGATCGGCCAGCGTGTGGGGTTTGATGGGTACCTTCACCCCGAACAGCGGCGTGACGACCTCGGTGCCAAACAGCGGCTTGTATCTGTCGTCGTCCGGGTGCGCGACGAGCGCGACGCACGCCGGAATCAGTTCAGGGCGCGTCGTTTCGATTTCCACGGCGGCGCCGTCCAGCTTGCCGAACTTGATTCGATGGTACGCGCCGGGCATCTCGCGATCTTCGAGTTCCGCCTGCGCGACGGCGGTCTTGAAGTCCACGTCCCAGAGCGTGGGCGCCTCGACCTGATAGGCGAGCCCCTGCTTCAGCAGATGCAGGAACGCGCGCTGCGACACGGCCTGCGATCGCTGGTCGATCGTCGCGTAGGTGAGCGACCAGTCTACGGACAACCCGAGCGTGCGCCACAGCTGCTCGAAGGCTTTCTCGTCTTCCTGCGTCAGCCGATTACAGAGCTGGATGAAGTTCGGACGCGAAACAGAAATCGGGTGCTTGTCGGGTTTCGCCGGCGGCGTGAAATTCGGGTCGTACGGGAGTGAGGGATCGCAGCGGACGCCGTAATAGTTCTGCACCCGGCGCTCGGTCGGCAGTCCGTTGTCGTCCCAGCCCATCGGATAGAACACGGCCTTGCCGCGCATCCGATGAAAGCGGGCGATGAGATCGGTGTGGGTGTACGAAAAGACGTGACCGACATGGAGCGAACCGCTGACCGTCGGCGGCGGTGTGTCGATTGAATAGATCTCGTCACGCGAACGCGAGCGATCGAACCGGTGGGTGCCGGATGTCTCCCACAGCGCCGCCCACTTGGCCTCCAGACCTTCAAGTGCCGGCTTCTCCGGAACAGGCATCCGGAGATCGTATTACAGGAGAGCTGAATTGGGTAATTTGGTGATCGGGGAATTTGGTAACTGGTGGGATTCAGAGATCGGAGAATTGAGTAGTTGTGATCGCAGTGCCGCGATCAATCATTCAATTCTCCCGATTACTCAATTACTCGATTACTCGATTACCCAATTACCACATCACTGTCACTGGATCGCAGCTTTGATCCGTTCGATTTCCTCGCGGACCAAGCGTTCCGCCATCTCCGACGCGATGCTCGCCACTGTCTCGCGAACGATTCGATCCGACAGTTGCTCGATAACACGGCGCGCCACCCGTTCAATGACGTCGTCCGTAATCACGGGCTCTATCGGCGCCGGAGGCGCGGGCGGTTGCAGCGCAGGCCACTCGGGACGGGCGCCCGCTCCGCTCTGCTCGGCATCGAGAATCGTCGCGAAAGCCTCGGCAACCGACGGCAACCCACGCGGAACCGACGCGATCGCGATTACAGGCGACGCAGACTCGACAGGTTTGTGGGGTTCCAACGATTCTCGAGGTTCCGCAGCAAGCGCGTCGGCGACAACGAACGACTGCGGCTCGAGGGGCAAATCGGGCGACTTGGCGGCGGCCGCGGCCTCGTCGGACGCGTACATGTTCAACCAATCGACGTCGTTCGCGTCCGTCGACGACGCCATCGACGGCGTTGCCGGTGAATTCGTGAGGTTCGCAAATGCCGCGTCGAGGCGGTCGAAGTAATCCTCGACTCGCGGGTCGCGCGCAATCGGCGGCTCGGCTGTGGCAACCGGCGTGGACAGCGAAGAGGGGGCGGACTCCACCTGCGCAACCGCGGCTTCAGCTTCGGGTGTGACCGTCGAAGCGGCCAACCCGTTCCCGTGGCGTCCCAACAGCTCACGCACCCTGCCGATGACCAGCTGCGGATCGAACGGCTTCGCCAGCACGGCGTCGCACCCGACGGCGGCCGCCTTCACCTGATCGACCGGCTCGAATGCACCCGTGAGCAGCACGACGGGAATATGCGCAAGCGCCGGTGACTGCTTCACGTGCTGTGCGACGTCATAGCCGGTCCGTCCCGGCATGCCTACATCGGCCAGGACGATGTCGGGGGGCTCGGAATCCAGCCGCGCGATCGCCTGGTCGCCGTCGCTGACGGCCACTACCTTGATGTCTTCGCCCGCAAAAGTGAGCTCGATGACGCGCTGAATCGTCAGGCTGTCGTCGGCGAGGAGCAAGGTCTGCGGCACGTCTCTAGTATCGGGTTTACGACGTCTAAAGTTTAGACACGGGCGCGGGCGTTGGCACGGATGAAGTCGATGATGTCCTGCATCGGCGTACCCGGCAGAAACACGCCCTTGACGCCCAGCGCCTTGAGCTTCGGGATGTCGACGTCGGGGATGATACCGCCAATGACGACCAGCACGTCGTCGAGCCCTTTCGCTTTCAGCAGTTCCATGAGCCGCGGTGCGATGTGATTGTGCGCGCCCGACAGGATGGACAGCCCAATCACATCGGCATCCTCCTGGAGCGCCGCCGTGACGATCTGCTCTGGCGTCTGGCGAAGGCCCGTATAGATGACCTCCATGCCGGCATCGCGGAGCGCCCGCGCGATCACTTTCGCGCCGCGATCGTGCCCGTCGAGGCCCGGCTTGGCGATGACAACTCGAATCCGGTTCAAATGACTGCCGCCTCCTCGTATTCTCCCCACACCTGCCGAAGTGCGTCGCACATTTCGCCGACCGTCGCGTACGCGCGTACGGCGTCGAGGATCGGCGGCATCGTATTGCGTCCCGCCTGCGCGGCTTCCCGAATGCCGTCCAGCGCCCGCTCCACCGCAACGGCGTTTCGTGTGCGCCTTAGCCGATCGAGCTTCTGTAGTTGCTGTTCGCCCGCCGTATCGTCGATGTACATGATCTGAGGCGGCGGCTCGCTGTCTTCACCGGTACGGTCGTTGACGCCGACGATGACACGTTCGCGACGGTCGACGGCCTGCTGGAACTTGTATGCGCTCTCGGCGATTTCGCGCTGCGGGAATCCGGCTTCTATCGCAGCCACCATGCCGCCGAGTCGGTCGATCTGTTCGAAATATCGCCGCGAGCCGTCGACCAGCTCGTTCGTCAACTCCTCGAGATAGTACGAGCCGCCAAACGGATCCACGACCTCAGACACGCCGCTTTCGAACGCGATGATCTGCTGCGTGCGGAGCGCCAGCGTGGCCGCTTCTTCGGTCGGCAGCGCAAGCGCCTCGTCGAGCGAGTTCGTGTGCAGCGAGTTCGTGCCGCCGAGCACGGCCGACAGTGCCTGCAGCGCCGTGCGCACGACGTTATTGTAGGGCTGCTGCGCGGTGAGCGACACGCCCGCTGTCTGCGAGTGAAAGCGCAGCTTCCACGAGCGTTCCTCGCGCGCGCCGAGCCGATCGCGCATCGCATGCGCCCACAGCGTCCTGGCCGCGCGATACTTCGCGATCTCCTCGAAAAAGTCGCTCTGCGCGTTGAAGAAGAACGAGATTCTGGGTGCGAAGTCGTCGACGCGAAGACCCGCAGCGACGCCGTACTGCACGTACTCGATGCCGTCGCGGATCGTGAACGCCAACTCCTGGAGAGCCGTCGCCCCGGCTTCTCGGATGTGATATCCGCTCACCGAGATCGTGTTCCACTTCGGCACGTGCTCGGCGCAGAAGGCGAACACGTCGGTCACGAGCTTCATCGACGGACGCGGCGGGAAAATGTACTCCTTCTGCGCGATGAACTCTTTGAGGATGTCGTTCTGAATCGTGCCCGACAGCGTCCGCCAGTTCGCGCGTTGCTTTTCGGCGACCACCAGATACATGGCGAAGATCATCGCGGCCGGCGAGTTGATCGTCATCGAGGTGGTGATCTCGGCCAGCGGGATACCGTCGAACAGCGTCTCCATGTCCGCGAGTGACGTCACGTTGACGCCGCACTTCCCCACTTCTCCCAGCGACAGCTCGTGATCCGGATCGCGGCCCATCAGCGTCGGCAGATCGAACGCGACGCTGAGCCCCGTGCCGCCCGCAGCGAGGAGCGCCTTGTATCGTGCGTTCGTCTGCTCGGGAGTCCCGAACCCGGCAAACTGCCGCATCGTCCACAGCTTGCCTTCGTAGCCGTTCGCGTGAATGCCGCGGATGTACGGGAACAGGCCGGGATCGGCGGGCGGATGCATGCGTCTTGGATTATAGCGATCGCTCGACGCAGCCTAGCAATAGTGACAGCGCCCTTCTGGTCATACTGCGAGTAGTTTCGTTCGAACACTACTGTTAGGCTGCAGTCACCGAACGTCATTCACCGGGAGCTCGAGCCAGATGGCATACGCGCATCCACAGGACGGCGATCTCGTGCTCCGGTACCGGCAACGGCGCGAAGCCTTCTTCGTGCTGTCGGTGTGGGGCAACGGCACGCAGGAGACGACCTGCGTCACGTATAACGAAGCCTTCAACCTCGCGAAGAAGTCCGCCGAATCGAACAACTCCGATGTCTGGTACACGGACGACGACGTGAAATTCGATCTCGTGTTGACGTTTCGAGTGACCGCCTGAGACGGTTCTCGCGTGTCGAGAGGCGGGTAATGATAAATTCTCGCCTATGGCGTCTAACGGCGGGACGGGAAGTCTCTTCGATGCAATGCTCACCGAGTTCGAGGAGGCGGCGAAGATCCTCAGCCTCGAACCCGGCATCTGGCGCATTCTCACGAACCCAAAGCGACAAATCATCGTCTCCTGCCCCGTCCTGATGGACAGTGGGGACATCGTCGTGTTCACGGGCTATCGCGTGCAGTACAACATCACGCTCGGTCCCGCGAAGGGCGGCATCCGCTATCACCCGGGCGTGACGCTCGATGAAGTGACGGCGCTGGCGGCGTGGATGACGTGGAAGTGTGCCATCGCGCACATCCCGTTCGGCGGCGGCAAGGGCGGTATCATCGTCGATCCGAGTCTGCTGTCACGCCGCGAGCTCGAGGCCCTCACGCGCCGCTATATCGCCGAAATCATCGACGCCATCGGTCCAGAAAAGGACGTGCCCGCTCCCGACGTGAATACGAACGAGCAGACGATGGCGTGGATCATGGACACCTACAGCATGCACGTCGGCCACACCGAAACCGCTGTGGTGACGGGCAAGCCGCTCGAACTCGGCGGCTCGCTGGGACGCCGCGAAGCCACGGGCCGCGGCGTCATGATCTGCGCCTGCGAATCGGCCAGGCATCTCGGATTCGACGTCAAGGGGGCGAAGGTCGCGGTGCAGGGCTTCGGCAACGTCGGATCGGTATCGGCGGAGTTGCTTGCCGAACAAGGCGCGAAGATCGTCGCGGTCGCCGACTACAAGGGTGGCGTCTACAACGCCAGGGGGCTCGACGTCGGGCCGCTGCTCGAATACGCCGCCCGCACTCGTTCCGTCGCGGGTTTCGCCGGCGGCGAACCGCTGAGCAACGAGCAGCTCTTCAAGCTGGACGTCGACATCCTGATTCCCGCCGCGCTCGAGAATCAGATCACGATCGACAACGCGGCCGACATCCGCGCCAAGGTCGTCGTCGAAGGCGCCAATGGCCCGACGACTCCCGACGCGCACGCGCTCCTGCATCAGCGCGGTGTCTTCGTCGTGCCTGACATCCTGGCGAACAGCGGCGGCGTGACGGCGTCGTACTTCGAGTGGGTGCAGGATCGGCACGGCTACTTCTGGACCGAAGCCGAGGTCAACGAGCGGCTGGCGCAGAAGATGAAGCAGGCGTTTCACGCCGTGCGCGAGATCTCGATCGCCTTCAAAGTGGACATGCGAACCGCGGCGTACATGGTCGCCATCAAGCGCGTGGCCGACGTCACGCGCGTTCGAGGGATGTACGCGTAGCGGCGTCGCCGCATCGTTCGCCCTCTTCGCGGCGATCGGGCTCGGGGCGTCAGCCGCCGACGCGCAGTGGATTACCTTCAAAACACCGAACATTCCGCGCACGGCCGATGGCAGGCCGAACCTCGCGGCGCCTGCGCCGAGACAGTCGGGCCATCCGGACCTCACCGGTCTGTGGAGATTCAGCGCGGTTGGGTACACGAACAACGTGACGACTGACTTGACGCCCGCAGAGATCGATCCCTCGGCGATCGCGCTCTACAACCAGCGCCAGGAAGATCTCTTCAAAGACGACCCCTCGACCTTTCGGTGTCTGCCGTCAGGACCACGGATGCTCTATGCGCCGGAAGGCGTCGTGCGCATCCTTCAGACGCCATCGATGATCGCCATCCTGTACGAGGACCTGCGGTACCGGCAGATCTTCCTCGACGGCCGCGAACTGCCGCGAACTCCGAATCCCACCTTCATGGGCTACTCGGTCGGCCATTGGGAGGGCGACACGCTCGTCGTCGAGAGCGCCGGGTTCAACGACACCACGTGGCTTGATTACGGCGGCCATCCACATTCGGAGGCGCTGACGATGACCGAGCGCATCACGCGGATGGATTTCGGCCATGTCGCCATCGACGTGCGCATCGAAGATTCGACATACTACCGGCGCGCGTGGTCGGTGCCGTCGAAGGCCGAACTCGCCGCGGACACCGACATGCTCGAGTACGTCTGCAACGACAACCAGAAGGATCTGCCGCACATGGTCGGAACGGCCTCCGACATCAGGAAGTTCGCAGTGAACGTCGACCCGCTCGTTCTGGTGAGGTACGTCGGAACGTACGCATTCAATCCGGCGAACACCATGAAGCTCCACGTCACGCTGGCTGACCGCACGTTATTCATGGACGTCGGCGGCAAAGACAAGAAGGAAATGGTCCCGCTCTCGGACTCGACGTTCTCCCTGACAGGAGTCCGCATCGAGTTCACGCCCGATCGCGTGATCTTTCACCTGCTCGAAGGGGACACCCAGGCGATGAAGGAGCTCAGTCGCTAACGCGGAAGGCGACCGCTTCCTTCGCCGCGCCCGTGGGCGACTTCGCCGCGATCTCAACCGAGTACTGCCCCGGCACGAGGCCAGCGAGCGGCACATCGATTTGCGTCACGCCAGGGTTGTTCTGCACCGGCTCCACCTCGAGCTGACGCATCGCTTGTTTCGCGGGGCTGATCAGCGTGGCAATCAGCGTTGGAGCAGACGAGGCATACGCGGGGACGCGAATTACCAGGTGCTCCGCGCGGCTGAAATCGCGCGCGGCCACCGGGACGGCCGCTGGCTCGGCGGTGAGCTCACGCCTGTCGCGCGCGTTCCGCGCACGAAATACCTGGGGCGTCCCGAGGAGCAGTCCGTTGCCCTTCAAATCGCGGACGATGATGTCGCGGACGTCGGAGTCGATCGCGTTCGATGCCGCGTCCTCGATCGACATCGTCAACGCGGTGCGGCCCGGTGGCACATCGAATACCGCGCTCGCTCGTTCGCCGACGACTCCCTCGAACGCCGTTGTGCCGTCGGAGCCGACCGCCTTGATGTCCACGCGCGCCGGTATCTTCACGTGTCGATCCCCCGGCACGATGCCGGCCGGTTCCCAGACAAACGTCACGCGCGTCTTCCCGTTGTCTCCGCGCGAGGTTCCGAACCACGGCTGAATGAGCCGGCTGACATGCCGCGCCGGCAGCACCTTCAATGGCGGCAGCGGGTCGCTCGCGTGCGCCAGCATGTTCGCGCGCTGGACTTCGTCCGGCGTGGGCGCCCAATACCCTCGTCGGGCGCGGACCTTCATGCCGGCCGGCTTCACGAGCACGTCGACCGTGTGAAACAGACCGTCGCGGCTCCGCTCCGACCGGTACGACAGCAGGTAGTACGAGGAGGCGTCGTTCAACATCGCACGCAGGCCCGCGTCGATTGTTTCTGGACCGCTCAAGAGCGCGCCGTCGGTGTCGTCAGCGAGCACGCGGAGCAGGTTCGGGCCTTCGTCGGGATTCGACGCCCGCTGCTTCGCGTCGCGCGGATCGAAGACATAGATGGACACGCTCGAGCGATTCGCCGCCCGCGTGACCGACGACGACGTGGGGAGCCCCTCGAAGCCCCGACGATGAAAGATTGGGTCGGCCTGCTCGCTGACGAACAGCACGCTCGACCGGCCTGCGCCGAGGTTCGCCAGATGCAGCGTCAACGCATTCAGCGTCGACCATGTCGACTGCGCCCGCTGTTCGTCCGCGCGCGCACGATCGCTGACGATGTAGTTGCGTTCGAACGCAGTGCGAGGCGTGTAGTCGCCGCGCCGTCCTTCGAACGCCTCGATCGCGGCATGTAGCGCCTCCCGATCCTGCGTCAGTTTGATCGTCAACAGCGAATCCAGCGGACGCAGAATCACCGCCTTGTCGTCGGGCGACAGCAGGTCGACGAATCGGTGGAGCGTATTTCGTACGGATGCGGTATTGGCGGCACTGACGAAGTACTCGTCAAGATAGATGCCCACCAGGCGCGGATTGCGTACGAGCTGCGCGCCGGCGAGCGTCTGCGGCGCGCCGTCCTCTCGCAGGTCGAAATCGGTGGACCTCAGGCTTTCAACCGCCCGTCCTCGCGAGTCGGTCACGATGACGTCGATTCGCACCAGATCTGCGGGCGGCGGCACGCCAGTCGCTTGCGCGACCGCCAGCAGCAGAGCGAGCGACGCCAGGCGCATTGGTTAGCTCGTGACTCGGAAGCCGACGAGCTCTTTGGCTTCTCCGCCTTCGCCGGTCGCCTTGATCTCGAGCACGTACTCGCCCGGCGCGAGGCCCGCGAGCGGGACGTCGAACATCGAGTCCGTCGCGGGAGCTGTGGACGCCGTGACCGGCACCTCGGACATCTGTTGGCCGGTGCGGTTGAGCAAATGCACGGACACCGACGGGCCACCGGCACCGTAGGCCGGCACGCGCACGAACACGCGATCGGTCCGGCTGAATTCCCTCGTCGTGGCGGGCACAGCTTGCGGATCGGCCTTCATCTGCTGGAGTTCTCGCGGCGTCCGCGCACGAAACACGGCGGGCGTGCCGAGCGAGGCCGTTGCTTTCGTCAGGTCCGGGACGACAATCTCGCGGATTTCGGAATCGATGACGCCGGCATTGGCACCCTCGACGGAGAGACGCAGCTGCATCGTGCCGGGCGGCGCGTCGAACGTCACCTGAGACGGCCCTCGCGCGGAATTGCCCGACTCGCTTGGCGACGACGATCGCGAGGCCAGCGCGACGTCCGGCACGCGTCCGCGAAAAAATGGCGCGCCCTCGCTGCTCACAGCGGTCACCGCCACGCGCGCGGGTTGCTGGCCCTCGGTCTGCGGCGGATCGCCGGGCCGGCGCGGCAGCGGCTCCCACACGAGCGTCACGCGCGTCTTCCCGTTCTCGCCCCGCGAGGTGCCAACCCAGGTGCGAATGGCTCGCGACCGCGACGTCACCGAGCTGTTCGCCACGTTGGCAAGCGCTGCCGTGACCGCCGTCGGAATCGGCGCCTTGGGCGACCGCGTGGACATCGCCTTCTCTTCGGCCGTGAGCGCCCAGTAGCCCTTCCGCGCGCGCACCTGGACGCCGGACCGTTTCACGCGGACTTTGATTTCGTGGAACTTCCCGTCGGCCGGCGCCTGCGACGAGTTGTAGCCGATGAGGTAGTACGCGCTGACGTCGCGGACAATCTGCTTCATGCCGCCGGCCACGTCGTTGCGGTTCACGATCGCGCGTCCATCGGTTTCGACCGCCAGCGTTCGCAGTGTATCGATCGTCGAGTTGAGGAACTGTCGATCCGTTCCCAGCGCGACGCTGCCGTCGCTCGCGTCGAACTCCGACACGGCAAGCCCTCGCGGATCGACGGTGTACAGCGACACGTTGTTCTTGTTCGCCTCGTCGTACACGTCGCGCAGGAGTTGTTCCATGTCGATTTGCGCGGCGAAGTCGGCCTGTCCCCCGCTCAACCCGGCGAGGCCGACCGGATCGACGATGCCCTCGCGTCCGGTGATGGTGCCGGTCGGCGCCGCGCCGATCGGGTTAATACCCGGCGGGAGACGGTTGCTGAACCCTTCGCTCACGACGATGAGCGACTTGCGGCCCTCCTTGAGCGTGCCCATGTGCACGATGAGTCCGCGAATCGCCGACAGCGCCACGCGCACGCGGATCTGCTCCTGCGTCTCCGCCGGATACCAGGTGTACTGGCGTTCGAGATCGTTCAGCGGCGTGTAGTCGTACTTGCGTCCGAGAAACTTCTCGAGGCCCGCGACAACCGCTTTGTGATTGCGTGTCATCCGCACGCTGAAAATCGACTCGAGCGGATACATGAGGCCGATCATGTCGCTTGGCCCGAGCTGCGTCTGCACGAACTGCTCGATCGGCTGGCGGATGCGAATGCTGTTTTCCTTCCGCACGTGATAGTCGTCGAGGAAGATCGCAAACAGCCGCACGTCGTCGCGCGCGGCTTCGCGCTCTTCGTCGTCGTCGTTGCGGATCGCGCGCGGCGGGCCGTCGTCGGTCGGCACGGCGCCGCCGTCCAGCTTGATGAACTTGAAGTTCTCGACCGTTTGCGGTTTGCCGTCCTCGAGGACTTCGAAGTCGGTTTGTTTGAGATCGGCGACGTTCGCGCCGTTCTTGTCGGACACGATGACGTCGACGCGGACGTAGTTGATGCCTGCGCGGAACACGGGCTGCGCGGGCGGCTGGTCGTTCTGCCCTTGTGTCTGCGCCTGCTGCTGCGCGCGAGTGGCCAGCTGTACTCCAGCCACGATGGCCACGGCCAACGTCACGCAGGCAAGGCGACGCGCGACGGAGTTCATGTGTCTATCTTAGCCGTGGCAGGCCTCAAAGGCCCGCCCCGCATAAGTTTCAGGTGTTAACATCGCCGCGTGACTCAGCCAGCCCTGACGGCCTTGTCCGAAGACGAGCGCCTGTTTCGTGACAGCGTGTACGAGTTCGCCAACCGCGAAATCCGGCCGCTCAGCCGGGAGATGGACGAGCGCGCCAAAATCGCGCAGCCGCTCATCGACAAGCTCTTTACGCTCGGCGTCATGGGCATCGAGGTGCCGGAGGAGTTCGGCGGCGGCGGCGCCGGGTTTTTTCATGCGGTCCTCGCAGTCGAGGCATTGTCGCGCGTCGATCCGGCAGTCGGCGTCCTGGTCGACGTGCAGAACACGCTGGTCATAAGCGCGTTGCAATGCTGGGGCCACGACGCGCTCCGTCACACGTATCTACCGAGGCTCGCGAAGAACACCGTCGGCGCCTACGCGTTGTCAGAGGCGTCAGCCGGCAGCGACGCGTTCGCCCTCGCCACGCGCGCGACACCGCGCGGTGACAACTGGATGCTCAACGGCCGGAAGCTCTGGATCAGCAACGCGCTCGAAGCCGGCGTCTTCATCGTGTTCGCGACCGTCGATTCCGCGGCCGGGTATCGCGGCATCACGGCGTTCGTGGTCGAACGCAACTGGCCGGGCGTCTCGATCGGGAAGAAAGAAGACAAGCTCGGCATCCGCGCCAGCAGCACGTGCGAAGTCGTGTTCGACGACTGCCGGGTGCCCAAACAGAACGTACTTGGGGATGTCGGCAAGGGCTACAAGGTCGCGATCGAAACGCTCAACGAGGGGCGCATCGGCATCGGCGCGCAGATGGTCGGCCTCGCACAGGGCGCGCTCGAGCACACGATTGCGTACATCAAAGAGCGCAGGCAGTTCGGTCAGCCGATTTCGGAGTTTCAGGCCGTCCAGCATCAGGTCGCGCGCGCCGCCACGGATTTGGAGGCCGCGCGGCTGCTCGTCTACAACGCGGCGCGTCTGCGCGACGCAGGACAGCCATTTCTCGCTGAAGCGGCCATGTGCAAACTCTTCGCGTCGGAAATGGCCGAGCGCGTGACGTCGCTGGCCGTCAACCTGTACGGCGGGTACGGCTTCGTAAAGGACTACCCCGTCGAGAAGCTGTATCGCGACGCCAAGATCGGGCAGATTTACGAAGGCACCTCGAATCTCCAGCTACAAACGATCGCAAAACGAGTGATCGGGTAATGGACGGCGCCCTTCTGCTCCAGGACTTCCGCAAGCTGTTCCGCATGTACAAGTCGCTCGGCGAAAGGGCAATGGCGCAGGTGCCGACCGACGCCGCGTTCGGCGCGATGCTCGATGCGGACTCGAACAGCATCGCGATCATCGTGCAGCACGTCGCCGGCAACCTGCGCTCGCGGTATCGCGATTTCCTCACGACCGACGGTGAGAAACCCGACCGCAACCGCGACGGCGAGTTCGAGGTTCACGAACCGATTACACGCGCGGGCGTATTAAAGATGTGGGACGAGGGCTGGGCGGTGGCGCTGGCGTCGCTCGAGGCGCTGATGCCAGAGGATCTCGCCAAGACGATCACGATCCGCGGGGAGGCGTTCCTCGTGCTCGAGGCTCTGAATCGATCGGTGACGCACACGGCGTATCACGTCGGCCAGATCGTCTATTTGGCCCGCCACCTCGCGGCGCCCAACTGGACGTCGCTCAGCATTCCGAAGAACAAATCCGCGGAGTTCGCCAAAGGCCATTTCAAAGGACTGTCGAAAACATGAAGCTGGCGCTCACCGTTGCCGGCTGCGCGCTCGTACTCGCCTCGGTTGCGGCGCAGCAAACGTCCCCGATTGCTCCGGACATCCCCGACCGCTTCGATGTGCCGACCGCTGCGTACGACTACGTGAAGCGCGACGTGATGATCCCCATGCGCGACGGCGTGAGGCTGCACACGGTCATCGTCGTGCCAAAGGGCGCGCGGAATGCGCCGATGCTGCTGACGCGGACGCCATACGAAGCGAGCGCGCGGGCTCAACGCAGCCGGTCGCCGCACATGGTATCCACGCTTCCCCTCTTCGACGAGTTGTTCGCGGCTGATGGCTACATTCGCGTCTATCAGGACGTCCGTGGAAAGTACAGGTCCGAGGGCGAGTACGTGATGACGCGTCCCTTGCGCGGACCGCTCAACCCCACGAAGGTCGATCACTCGACGGACGCATACGACACGATCGACTGGCTCGTGAAAAACGTGCCCGAGTCGAACGGCCGCGTCGGCATGGTGGGCAGCTCGTACGAGGGTTTCACCGTGACGATGGCGCTGGTGAATCCGCATCCGGCGCTGAAGGCCGCCGTTCCCGAGAGCCCGATGGTCGACGGCTGGATGGGCGACGACTGGTTCCACTACGGCGCGTTCCGCCAGACCAACCTCGACTATTTTTCGCAGCAGACGGCGCAGCCCGGCGAAGGCCAGGCCGTCGTACGCGAGGGCTACGACGACTACGAGAATTTCCGCCGCGCAGGGTCGGCCGGCGACTTCGCGAAAGCCGCCGGTTTCGATCAGCTTGCGTGGTGGCGCAAGGTCGCCGAGCATCCGGCCTACGATGCGTTCTGGCAGGAACAGGCGCTCGACAAGCTGCTCGCGAAGCAGCCGCTCACGGTGCCAACCATCTGGCTGCAAGGTTTGTGGGATCAGGAAGACATGTGGGGCGCCATCCATTCGTATCTGGCGCTCGAGTCGAAGGACACGGCCAACGACAAGAACTTTCTGATCATGGGTCCGTGGTACCACAGCCAAATCAACCGCGAAGGCACGTCGCTCGGGCCGCTCCGCTGGAACGGCGACACGACGCTCGAAGTACGTCGGGACATCCTCAAGCCCTTCTTCGATCACTACCTCAAAGACGCGCCGAAGCCCGACACGCCGCCCGTGCTGATTTACAACACTGGCGAGAACCATTGGGATCGGCTCCCGTCGTGGCCGCGCGGTACGGCGAAGCCGATGTACCTCACGGCGGGCTTCGGGCTGTCGTTCACGGCGCCAACGGCTGCACGCGATTCGGCATCAGCCTACGACGAATACGTCTCCGATCCGGCTAAGCCAGTTCCGTATATGCCGCGGCCAACGCGATTCAGCGACACGGACAGCTGGCGCCGCTGGCTCGTGAGCGATCAGCGCGCCGTCGTCGATCGCCTGGATGTCCTCGCGTACATGACGCCGCCGCTCACCGAGCCGCTCCGGATCAGCGGCGCACCCGTCGTGCGCCTGGTCGCCTCGACGAGCGGCACCGACGCCGACTGGATCGTGAAGTTGATTGACGTCTTCCCTGACGAGGTGCCAAGTCAGCCCGAGTTGGGCGGCTACCAACTCGCGATCGCGATGGACATCTTTCGCGGCCGCTATCGCGAGAGCTTCGAACGGCCGCAGGCGATCGCGTCGAACACGCCCCTCACCTACACGTTCGCCTTGCCGACGGCAAACCACGTGTTCAGGCAGGGGCATCGCGTGATGGTGCAAGTCCAATCCACCTGGTTTCCGCTTTACGATCGAAACCCGCAGACGTTCGTGCCTAACATTTTCTTTGCGAAGCCCTCCGAGTACGTGAAAGCCACGCAGCGTATCTTTCATGCCGCGGGCGTATCAACGCGGATCGATTTGCCGATCGTCGAGAAACGTTGACGATGCGCGAGCGAAACACACGCGTGGGGACGTGGTCGCTTTTGCGACGTCGAGGTCCCACATCAACACACGTCTGCTAAGTTGTCGGAAACCCGGCAGATAGAACGCCTGCCTCGTCGTCACGCTCCATTCCTGAACAATCCCGCCGGAGTCGTTGCAGCCGCGTGCACGCGGCTAAGTTTCTAACCGCCAGCAATTAACGGATCTGTGTGCGCATGTCTCGCGATGGCTCACAGCTTGCTACCGGAACGTCTCCAAAGTTCACTCGAAGACGCTTGTGTCTTTCGGGCTACAAATCATATGAATACTCGTTTATCGCGCTCCCTCATTCGTACTGCCGCTGCAGCACTTCTTGTCGTCGTCGCAGCGTTCTCACTTCGATCGACCGTCCGCGCAAACCATCGTGCCCACTTGTCCATCGATTTGCTCGCGCACGAAGCGCATCACTCGACGGCGCGACGGCGCGTGATCCTCACTGGCGATCCGGCGCACATTGCGGCGATCGCTGCGCGGCACCAGCTGCAGGTCGTGCACCTTCTGGAAAACGGCGCCGTCTTGTCCGCGAGCAGCGGCGAGTTGACCGACCTCGCCTCGGACAGCGATGTGCCGGCCATCTCAGGCGACCTGCCGGTGCGACCGTGGATGACGGTGTCGAACGCTGCATCCGCTGCCGATCAAGTCCGCGCTGGTTCATCGGGACTTCTGGGCATCGGCGCGATTCCGGCGGTCAACGGATCGGGCATCGGCGTCGCCGTTATCGACTCGGGCGTCAACCCGCATCCGGCACTAAAGAACCGAATCGTCGCGAACGTCAGCCTCGTGACCGACGATCCCAGCTTCCTCGATGCATTCGGCCATGGAACGCATGTCGCTGGCATCATCGCCGGCAGCGGCACCGCCGCACTCGGCGTCACGTCGCTCTACACCGGCGGTATCGCGCCCGGCGCGAACATCATCAACGTTCGAGTCCTTGGCGCAGATGGATCAGGACTCACGAGCGATGTGATCGCCGGCATCGACTGGGCGATTGCCAATCGAACGAAGTACAACATCCGAATTCTGAATCTTTCGCTCGGCCATCCCGTCGCCGAACCCGCTGTGCTCGACCCGCTCGATCAGGCAGTTGCGCGGGCGGCGCAAGCCGGGCTCATCGTCGTTGCTGCCGCCGGCAATCAGGGTGTCGCTGCCAATGGCGCGCCAATCATGGGCGGCATCATGGTGCCCGGCAACTCGCCGCTTGCGATCACGGTCGGTGCAGTAAATACCTGGGGGACGGTCAATCGGGGCGACGACACGATCGCGACGTACAGCTCACGCGGGCCGACGCAATACGACCTGGCCGTGAAACCCGACCTGGCCGCGCCCGGCAACAAGATCGTCTCGCTTGAAGCGCAGAACTCGTATCTGTCGCGGAACTACTCATATCTCCACGTCGCCGGTCCAACCAGCAACGGGTACTTCAGGCTGAGCGGGACGAGCATGTCGGCGCCGATGGTGAGCGGCGCCGCGGCGTTGCTGCTCTCCGGCAATCCGGGCATGTCCGCTGCGCAGATGAAGCTCGTGCTGCAAATGGGCTCGAGCTACATGCCGAGCGCCGGACTGATGGCTGCGGGCGCGGGGAATGCGAACTTCTGGGCCTCGCGCAAGATGGCGAATACCGGATTGCTCTCGACCGTCACCAACTTGATTGGCGGGCTGACCACGACCTCGAGCGGAGCGGCGTTCTGGGACGCTGGAACGCTGACAAACCGGCTGTACGGCGGGATCGGCATGCGCCTCTTGTCGGTTCTCCAACTGCCGCTCGTCTGGTTGAACCCATCGCAGCTGAACACCGGCGATCTCAACCTGGCGGGTCTCACGAACTCGCTCGCCCTTGTCCCGAAGAACCCGTTGATCTGGGGCGAGGTCGCCCAGTGGGCGAACGCTCAGGATGGCGACCAGGTCATCTGGGGTACCGAGATCTACAACCCCTCCGGCCAGCAGGTGATCTGGGGCACGAGTGCTGACGGCGATCAGGTGATTTGGGGGACGTCGTTGGTCGACGCCAACGCCGAATAGTGATGAGCCGGCTTCGCGCGTACGTCTTCGCCGTCGCGGCCGCTGGAGGCGTGGTGCTTGCAGCGTCGTTGCTGCACCTCCCCGCGGGTCCTCATCGCTTCACCTGGCTGCTCTTCGCCGCGGCGGCGATGGTCACGGGAACGTTCACTATCCCGCTCGGCACGGCCGAAGCGAGCATTTCGGTCGCGGACACGTTCTTCATCGCGTGCGCTGTGCTCTTCGGGCCGGCAGCCGCCACTGCCGCGATCGCCACCGACAGCCTCGTCATGTCGCTGCTCCGGCTGCGCCAACGCTCGCAGCAGCGCGTGCTGTTCAACACGGCCGCCCCCGCGATTTCGATGTTCTTCGCCGCGCACGCGTTCTTCCGTCTCGCCGGCGTCGCACCGCTCCTGCAGTCGCAGGCGCCGATTACCGGCCTCACGCTGCCGCTGCTCGTACTGGCGCTCCTGTACTTCGGGTTCAACTGCGGGCTCGTCGCGCTCGCCGTCGCCTTCGAGTCAGGGCAGCCGATGATCGACGTGTGGCGGAAGCATTTTCTCTGGCTTGCCGTCGGCTATCTCGCCTCGGCGTCGGTCGCATTCTGCCTGGTGCTGCTCATGCAGCAGTCGAGCCTCGTCGCGGTCGCCGCGGTGCTGCCGCTGCTCGGGGTCTTTCATTTGACGCTTCGCGCGTCGTTCGGACGCCTCGACGACGCCCGACGCCATCTCCACGCGATGGATCGTTTGTACTTGTCGACGATCGAGACGCTCGCGATGGCGATTGACGCCAAAGACGACGTGACGCACAGCCACGTGCGCCGCGTGCAGACGCTCGCCATGGCGCTCGCGCGCGCGATGGGCGTCACCGACGACGCCGACTTGAAAGCGCTCGAAGCCGCGGCGCTCCTGCACGACACGGGCAAGCTCGCCGTGCCCGAGCACATTCTCAACAAGCCGGGCGGATTGACCGATGCGGAGTTCGAGAAGATGAAGCTCCACGTCGACATCGGCGCGGACATCCTCTCGCTGGTGGGCTTCCCCTTCCCCGTCGTGCCCATCGTCCGCTGCCATCATGAGAATTGGGACGGCAGCGGCTATCCGAACGGCATCGCCGGCGAGGCGATTCCGATCGGTGCGCGCATTCTGTCGGTCGTCGACTGTTTCGACGCGCTGACCTCGGATCGCCCGTACCGCAAGCGGCTTCCCGACGAAGCGGCCATCGAGATCCTTCGGGAGCGCAGCGGGCGTATGTACGATCCGGCGGCGGTCGAGACGTTCATTCGAATCCGCAAGGACATCCTCCTCGAAGCGCCCGGTCACGCCGAGCAGCAACAAGTGATGCAGCGCATCACGCGCACTCGCCAGGTCACGCCGACGCTTCCCGCGGCAGCGGCGAGCGAGCAGGCGCCCGACGGGCTCCTCGCGTTCGTCAGCCTGGCTAGGCTCGCGTCGGGGGATGCGACGCAGGCGGACGTGTTCTCGATGGCGTCGCACCTGGTGGCCCAAGTATTTCCCGGCGTCACCGGCGCGTGGTTCGTGCCGGAGACGCCGCACGATCGCCTGGCCGCGACCGAAACGTTCGGTCCGGCGGCGACAGTGCTGCGTGGCACGACTATCGGCGTCGGAGAGCGGCTCACGGGGTGGGTTGCGGCGACGCGTCAAACGATCGTGAATTCGCCTGCGGCGCTCGATCTCAGCGACCGCGCGAGCATGGTGCAGCCCCCTCTGACACACTGCCTCAGCGTGCCGCTCGCCGCAGGCGACCGTCTTGTGGCGGTCCTCACGCTGTACGCGTCGACAGCCGACGTCCTCGACGCACAGCGCGGGCGGCTGCTCGAAGTGGTCGCGCCGCACCTCGCATTCGCGCTCACTGTCGCATCAGACGCCTCGCCGCGTCCGGCAGCGAAGGCAAACTCGCGGGATCTTCGGCTGGTCGCGAACGCCGGTTAGTTATGCGCTGAACCCGGGTCCTGGGCTGCTGCGGCTGTCCAACAGCGCTCGCGGCGTCACGCCGGCGAATCGTTGAAAGTCCCGATTGAAGTGTGCCTGGTCGTAGTACCCGCAGGCCAAGGCGACATCGGCGAGCGGCGCCGCCTCGCCGCTCGAAAGCGCGTCGACGGCACGCCCGAAGCGAAGCACGCGAGCAAATCCCTTCGGAGCGAGACCGAACTCGCGCCGAAACGTCCCCGCGAAATGCCGTTCGCTCCAGCCAATCTCGTCGCGAAGGGCGGCGATTCGCAGGCCGCCGGCGCTGCGTGTGAGCATGCGCCACGTCCATTCAATCTCCGGTGGAAGTGACCGTGCCGCTCCGATTCTCGCGGCGATCTCGGCGTCGAGCACGTCGAACCGCTCGTCCCAGGTCGACGCGTCGAACAACCTCGATGCCAGACGATCACCTGCAAGGCCGAGCACGTCGGAGCACTCAACCGAACGGTTGGCGAAATCGTCGAGCGGACGGTTGTAAAACAGCCGCGCGCCGAGGGCGGTGAAGTCGACCTGCACGCCGAGATTCGGCCCTGTCGACTCGGAGATCGTGAAGGCGTCATGAAGGCCCGCGGTGAACGCTTGGTGTTCGCTCCACAACCGCGCGGTAGACGACGAGAGCCGGACGCGCGCCGTGAAGTTGATGATCAGCGGAACGGTCCCTGCCGGCACATGCCGCCTTCGGACGACGCGACAGTCACTATCGCGCCAGGCGGTGTACCGGCGGACGTAGCGGCGTAGCGTGTCGGTCGGGCACCGCTGCGCCAGTTCCACCAGTTCACTTTTATACAAGCGCGTCGCTGCCATCGCTCGAGATACTGTCGCACACAAGGAGGGCTGATGCGTCCCAATCGTTCTGCCCCAACTGCCGCGGTGGTGCCAATTCTTATCTATACGGATGTCGCCAAAGCCGTCGACTGGCTTTGCAGCGCGTTCGGTTTCGAGGAACGCCTACGCGCATCCGATCGCAACGGCGGAATCGGCCATGCGCAACTGAACATCGGCGACGGAACCGTCATGATGGGTCGCGCCGGCGGGCCGTTCACGCCGATGCGTTCCGGGGAGCTGCACCAGTACGTGCTCGTCAACGTCGAGCACGTCGACGAACATTTCGAGCGCGCTAAACGTCACGGCGCAAATATCCTGCAGCCGCCCGAGGACATGCCCTTCGGCGTCCGCCACTACACGGCGAGCGATCTCGAAGGCCATTGGTGGACCTTCTCCCAGAACATTGCGGATGTGGATCCGTCGGCGTGGGGAGCCGTGCTCAAACCCTGAGATCGCCCAGGTGCTTCGCGATGATCATCCGCTGCGCCTCCGACGTGCCTTGGTAGATCTCCGCAGCGCGAACGTCGCGGAACAACCGTTCGGCGACAGAGCCGCGTCGGTACCCGGCTGATGCGAGCACCTGCATGGCCTTGTCGGCCGCCTTGTGCGCGGCCTCTGAGGCGGCGAGCTTCGCCATCGACGACTCGACCAGCCCGTCGTCGTCGCGCTGCTTGATCGTTGCGGCTTTCCACATCAGCATGCGCGCGGCGTCGAGTTCCGTGGCGGTGTCGGCGATCATCCACTGAATCGCTTCGAAGCTCGCGATGGGACGGCCGAACTGCTCGCGCGTCTTCGCGTGGGCGATGGCCTGCTCGAGCGCGGCGCGTCCGATGCCGAGCGCCTGCGCGGCAATGGCGACGCGTCCGCCCTGCAGCGCCCACATGGCCAGTGGAAAGCCACCGTTCACGGCTCCAAGCACTTGATTGCCGTCGACCCGCACGTCGAGCTCGAGATCCATGCATCCCAGTCCGCGGACGCCCAGCGAGTCGTCACGTGATGTGCGCGCGATTCCCGGCGCGTCGAGCGGGACGAGAAAGGCGGT
>Ga0097621_100000125_pt1 | contig 44370 bp, 38 predicted proteins | sample KBSMisM72_FD_73165 | JGI IMG/M metagenome (GOLD analysis project Ga0097621, IMG submission 73165) | Miscanthus rhizosphere microbial communities from Kellogg Biological Station, Michigan, USA - KBS Miscanthus M7-2 (version 2) (version 2) | ecosystem: Host-associated > Plants > Roots >... | reverse complement strand
GCCCTCGCGATGTTCGATGTGATCACGATCGATTTCTCACGCTTCTCGACCAGTTTTCGCGTCGACGAAGGCGGGCGCGGCACGTTTGTCGTCGCGTTCGTCATGGGCGCGGTCGCCGCGCTCCTCGCCGGCGCGTGTGTCGCGCCTGTGGTCATTGAGGTCGTGTTGTTTTCGAGCAATCTGTACGCAAAAGGGACCGCGGTCGCGTTGGCGCTCCCGTTCCTGCTCGGCGTCGGCATGGCGGTGCCGTGGCCCATCGCAGGCGCCGGTCTCGCGGCACTGCCGAAACCGGGCGCATGGATGGTTCGGGTGAAGCAGGTATTCGGCGTCGTGATTCTCGCGACCGCGGCGTACTATGGCTATGAGGCCTACGCGTTGTTCGCCGATCGCTTCGTCGACGCATCGGCGGTCACATCAAGCGTGGACGAACAAGTGAAGGCCGGCTGGCATCGCCAGCTCGACGAAGGCCTCGAGGTCGCGGCGCGCGAGCACAAACCTGTGCTGATCGACATGTGGGCGACGTGGTGCAAGAACTGTCTGACGATGGACAAGACAACTTTTAAGGATGCGTCCGTCGTCGCGGCGCTCGAGGGCTACGTGAAAATCAAATTTCAAGCCGAGAATCCTGACGAGCAGCCGACAAAAGCCGTGATGCAACGATTCGACGCTGTTGGTCTGCCCTCGTACGTGATTCTTCGTCCGAAACCGTGATACTCTTTGCGGGTCTGAGCGCATCCCCCTTTCCTATTCGATGCGATCTCGCGCCCTTGCAGTAGCTCTCACACTTCTTTCGCTCGCGGCTTTCACGGGCGCAGCATTCTTCGTCGAGATCTCGGAACAACACGTCGCGTCGATCCGCAGCACCGTGCGCGCATTCGACGCCGCGACGCGCGACGTCGCGATGAAGATCGCGGAATTCGACGCAGCGGGCGCCGGTGCTTCGCTCGCTGCCCTGCGTTCGATATCGACGACGGACACGGCGCGCGTCGCGATTGACGCCGCGATCGCCGGCGTCGACGATCTCTCCGACACCGCGCCGATTCTCGCGCGCGTCGCCGACGCGCGGCTCTCAGAACAAGAGGCGGCAGACGATGCCGAAGCGGCGCAGCGACGTCTCGAGTCCAACGCGCTGACCGCGGCCGCCGCGTTCGGTATCGTTGTCCTCGCGACGCTCACCATCGCGTGGCCGGCACGTCACGCCTCATCTGAGCCTTCGTCGATGGAATCGGAGTCGCCAGCGCCAGCGACCGCAGGGCTCGGGCTGCAGTCGCCGTCCGCGTACACCACATCGCGACCGGCGGGTCCGGTTCTTCGCAAGGCTGCCGAGTTGTGCACGAATCTCGGTCGCGTCAGCGATGTCGACGAATTGCGCGCGCTGGTTGTGCGCGCGGCGGACTTGATTGACGCCAGCGGGCTGATCGTATGGATGAGCGTTCCCGGCGCGAAAGAATTGCGTCCGGTGCTTTCGCACGGATACTCCGCCGAGATGATCGCCAGGCTCCCCCCGCTTTCGCGGACCGCGGACAACGCCGCCGCCCGCGGATTCCGCAGCGGCCAGCTGCAGATTGTGCTCGCCCGGCCTGGCTCGTCCAACGGTGCGGTGGTCGCGCCTCTATTGACGTCGGCCGGCTGTGTCGGAGTCGTCTCGGCGGAAATCCGCGGGGGCGGCGAATCGTCGGAAAGCGTTCAAGCGCTTGCGGCCATCTTCGCCGCACAGCTCGCGATGGTCGTTCCCGCGCCGGCAGTTCCGCAACAGTCGCGAGACGATCGGCCTGCGACGGGAACCCAAGGCATCTGAGAGTTTTGTCGGGCTATCCGGTTATCCGGAGAGCCACGACCGTCATGTCGTCCTTGGCGCGCATCTCTCCACGAAAATCGGCCACAGCGGCAAAAATGGATTCGACGATGGTTCGGGCCGGCAGCTTGCTCGAGTCGAGAACGACCTTCGTGAGCCTGTCCACACCGAAGTCTCGACCTCGAAAGTCGGTCGCTTCGAAGACGCCGTCCGTGCAGAACACGTACACGTCGCCGGCGACGAGATCGAACGACACCTCGTCGTACGAGGAGCCCGCAAACGATCCGAGCGGTACGCCGGGGAGCTCGATTTGCGCGGCGGTTTCGCCACTGCAGCGGACGGGATACGGCAACCCCGAGTTCGCGAGCGTCACCGACTTCCGTTTCAAGTCGAACAGCGCATAGCACAGCGTGCAGTAGTACTGCTCCAGTTGCCGCTCGTGGAGAATCGTGTTCATCGACGCAAGCACGCCGGCCGGACTCGACCGATCGGTCGTGTAGCGGCGGCGGAAGGTGCGCGATCGCACCAATTCGCCGGCAAACGCGCTGTAGAGCGCGGCCGGCACGCCCTTCCCTGACACGTCGCCGACGGCAATCACGAGGCTCTGCGGCTCCGGCGTGAGGAAGTCGTAGAGGTCGCCGCCCAGTTCGTAAGCCGGCTCGAAACGAGCCGCCACGTCCACGCCCTTGAAGCGTTTCGGGAGCTCGGTCGGCAACAGCGCCGTCTGCACACGCTGGGCAAATCGAATCTCCTTTTCCAGCCGATCCTCATTCCAGCGGATGGTTTCGTACAGCCGTGCGTTCTCGATGGCGACAGCCGCCTGGCTGGCAAACAGCGTCATGATTTCGATGTCGCTCTTCTTGAACGCATCGAGCTCCGGGCTCTCGAGGTCGAACACGCCGATACAGCGGTCCTGCACCATGAGCGGCACGACCAGCTCCGACCGGATGTCTTCGACGACCGGAATGTAGCGCGGATCTTTCGACACGTCGGCGACAAGCACCGGCTCCTTGTGCAGCGCCGCATACCCGACGAGCCCGTCGCCGACCTTCACGCGCGTCGGCACTTTCTGATCGCCGTACCGCACGGCCGTTTTCATCTCCAGCTCGTTCGTCTCCTCGTTGAGCAGAAGGATGCCGAAGGTGCGGTAGTCGATCACACGCCGCGTGACGCTCGCGAGGCGCGTGAGCAACTCGTCGAGATTGAGAATCGACCCGAACTCGCGGGCGACTTCGGCAAGCGTCTCGAGCGTGCTGGCGTACTGCCGCTCCTGCTCGAGCAGTCGGGCGTTTTCGATCGCGACGGCGACGTTCGCGCCGAACTGTCTCAGGACGGCTTCGTCCACCAGCGTGAACTGACCGGACTGATCGCTGAGCAGATTGAGCGCGCCGATCACGCGTCCTTTGCGGCGCAGCGGCACGACAAGCTCTGCCTTCGAGCCCGGCACCGCCTCGACGTACCGCGGATCGCCGTGTACGTCGTTGACGAGCAGAGGCTGGCCGTCGGCCACGGCCGCGCCGACCAGCCCCTCGCCGACTTTGACGCGAAGTGTCTTGGCGGTTTCCGCTGGATAGCCGACCGAGTACGCAATCGTGAGCTCATTGCGTTTCGCATCCAGCAGGTAGACGGCGAACGCCTTGAATTTCGTGATGCGCGAAATCAGCTCGGGAATCTTCTGCAGCAGCTCCTCGAGATCGAGGACAGACGTGACTTCGCGGCCAAGCGCGAACAGCGCTGTGAGCGCTTCGAGCGCGCCTGGGCGGACGTCTGGTTCCGGTGCAGCAGCGGATTCGGTCACAACGGGCGAGGAGTCTTCTGCCAGTATAATCGTTTGCTCCCATGGACCTGACCCTGCCGCTCGATCACGCGGCAATCGAGCGGATTCTTCTCCACCGCTATCCTTTCCTTCTTGTCGATCGAGTCACTGAACTCGAAATCGACAAGCGGATTGTCGGCATCAAGAACGTGTCGCGAAACGATCACTATCTGTCGACAGAAGCCAACGGCGCGTCGGTGTTTCCACCGACATTGCTCACGGAGGCCATCGCCCAGGTCGGCGCGATTCTGATTCTCGCCAAGCCGGAGAACCGGCAGCGGTTGCCGCTGCTCGCCGGGATCAAACGCTTCCGCTTCCGTCAACCTGTGCGTCCCGGCGACGTCATCGAAATGGAGGCGCACGTCGTGCGACTCGGCAGCCGGATGGGCGTGCTGGAAGGCGTCGCGCGCGTGGACGGCAAGATCATCGCTGGCGGAACCATGACCTGCGCGCTTGGCCCCGCGCAGCCGCAAACCCACGCCGGCTGACGCAATCGAGATCGCGCTCGGTATAATCCCTGCCCGTGGAACCTCGCGGCGCGGCGTTCGCGCGACTGTTCGAGGCGGTGCACGAGGGCGTCTATATCGGCACCATCGACCCGGCGTCCACGTCGACCATCGCCGCCAACGCCCATCTCAAGCTTATTTTCGGGTTTGCCAGCGAGACACCCGAAGTGGATGTGCGTCCGTTCGAGATCGAGCGCTTCGTCGATCCGCAGGCACGCGCGGCGCTCCTTGAACGGCTCAACACCGACGGCGCCGTCAGCGACTACCTTCTTCGTCTCCAGCGCGCGGACGGGACGCCTGTTTGGGTCGAGCTGACCGCGCGCGCTGATCCCCCCGATAAAGACGGCGCGCTCCGCGTCGAAGCCCTGATGCGCGACGTCAGCGAACGCAAGAAGCTCGACGACGAGACGCGCGACCTGTATCACCAGCTGCTCCAGGCGGAGAAGATGGCGGCGCTCGGTCAAACCATTTCCGGTGTCGCCCATGAGTTGAACAATCCGCTGGCCACCATCCTGAGCTGGGCCGAACGTCTCTCGCAGAAACATGCCGCCGACGACACGATCCGGCGCGGCCTCGAAACCATCCTCAACGAATCGGAGCGCGCCGCACGAATCGTACGGAATCTGCTGACGTTCGCCCGCAAGCGTCAGACGACGCGGGCGATGGTCGACATCAACCACGTCGTTCGAGAGACGCTTGCGCTCCGGGCGTACGACCAGCGGCTGTCGAACATCGGCGTGCTCGATGCTCTTGCCGCGGGGCTGCCGCAGGTGTTTGCCGACGGCTATCAGGTGCAGCAGGTGCTGTTGAATCTGATCATCAACGCGGAACAGGCGATGCTGTCCGCGCACGGCCGCGGCGTTCTCGTCGTGCGATCGTGGCACGAGGCCGACCGGGAAACCGTCGTTCTGGAAATCAACGACGACGGTCCGGGCATTCCCGAGGATGTGCAGCCGAAGATCTTCGATCCGTTCTTCACGACGAAAGAGGTCGGGCAAGGCACCGGCCTCGGCTTGACGGTCGCGTACGCCATCGTGCACGAACACGGCGGACGCATCCGCCTCGAATCACGTCCGCAGCGTGGTGCGTCGTTCTTCGTCGAGCTCCCCGTCAACGGGAAGCTGTCACCGACGATTGCGCCGCGGCCGATTACGCCGGCACGCGCCGCTGAGGGAGCGTCGGTGCTGCTGGTGGAGGACGAGTCGCCGCTGGCACGAGCGGTGATGGACGCGCTCGCGGACGAAGGCTACGTGGCCGACTGGGCATCTGACGGCGAGCAGGCGCTCGCACGCGTCACCGAGAAGCCGTACGACTTGGTGATTTGCGACCTGAAAATGCCGCGGCGCGACGGAATTGCCTTTTACCGGGGATTGGCGGAATCGGTCCCGACGCTGTCGAAACACGTCATTTTCGTCACCGGCGACGTGGCTGGAACGAACGCCGAGCAGTTCCTGAATGAGACAGGCTGCCGCTGGCTCGCCAAGCCGTTCCGGCTTGGCGATCTTCTCCGAGCGGTACGCGAAGAACTGGCTTAACGAGCGGCGGCCACGGCCTGACTCTGGCGTCCCACCTTGAGGGTCGCCTTTGCCATGACCTTCTTGCCCGGCTTGTAGGTGAGCACGACTCCAGCCGCCGCCGTCTCCTGCACCTTCGCCATCGTCGGCTTCTTGGCGGCGAACTCGGCGAATGCCTTCCGCATGGCCGCGACTTGTTCCGGCCCCATCTGACCGAGAGCGGTGCGCAGCCGGCGAATGGCGCGCGCGTGGAGCTGAGAAACGCGCGATTCGTTGACGCCGATTTCCGCGCCGATCTGCTTCATGGTCACTTCGCCGTAGTAATAGAGGCCGATCACTTTGCGTTCACGCCAAGGGAGCGATTGAATCGCCGCGCGCACGCGGTCGCGAGTCTCAATCCGCTCGTATGCGGCGTCGGGTGACTCGGGTTCGGACGGGACCAGCGCCGGCGGAAGCGACGACTCGTCGAGGTGCTCGCCCGTGGCCAGCGGCGACGTCGATTCGATCGTATTGATGCGCACGATGGTCCGGCTCAGCCGCTTCTCGTCAGAGCCGACGCGGGCCGCCAGGTCCGCCATCGACGGCTCGTGTCCGAGCTCGCGACGCAGCGCCTCGCGCGCGGCATCGAGCTCGCGGCGCTGGCGGCGCACGCCACGGGGCCAGGCATCGCGGCGAAGGGCGTCGATCATCGCGCCTCGAACGCGTCGTTCAGCAAACGTCTCGAACTTGATCCCGCGGTCCTCATCGAAGCGATGCGCGGCATCAATCAAGCCGAGGACGCCGTCCTGTACAAGGTCGCCGATATCGATCGAGTTCGGCATCGATGCCGCCATGCGGCGAGCAAGCGCTTCGACAAACGGCAGACCCGCGACGATGCGGCGATTCTGGCTGGCGGCAATCGGCTGGACACGCATTCCGTTAATCTCCTGTTGGGTCGGGATGACCTATCCCGAGGCTGCACGACATCGCAATCGCGGTACCAACTGCTCAGTTTGTGTTCTCTTTCCCTACTCCTTTTGTAAGCAAAACTGTATAAGATGCTTACTTTCAATAACTTATAGTGATGTTCCAAAGCAGCACTGCAATGCCAGAACTAGGGCGTGGCACCGCATAATTCGTCAAAACTTTGACGAATCTTACTGCTGAGGTGTCAAATTGTTGACTACGTACTTACGGTTTTGGTTGGTCGATTACAACGCTATTCGGGGATCGGACCGGGCAGAGCGATCGTGCGGATTTCTTTGACGGTGCCCATCGCTTCGAGCGCGCTCGCCACGACTTGCGCGGCGCGAGCGCGATGGGCGTCGTCCTGGGCCTTCGATTCGAGCAGTTCGGCGTGCGCGAGGATGATCCCGAGCTGATTGTTCAATCGATGAAAAAGCAGACGGAGTTCCGGCGACTCACCCATCGATCCTCTCGCGATCAATTCCTCGACGCTGAACCCGCCGGGCATCTCAGGCTTGGTTACGCCCTTCAGCCTGCCACATCGCCTGAACGGCTGGACGATCGCTGTGGTGCGGGTCGCGCCAAAGCGTATCGACGAAGATGCGAACCGAGCCGCCCGCCGTGCGCACGTACTCGATCTTTCCGCTCGAGAGCCAGTTGTAGATTGTCCGCCGGCTCACTCCAACCAACTCGCAGGCTTTCATGATCGAAATTGTTTTTCGTTCCACTTGGCACTCGCCTCCGAGAGTGAGTATCGGTAGGACCTCAACGCAGGATTAGGGATGAGGAAACTCGCGATTACAAAACGCGTCTGGACGGGTCCGTCAACCCGTGTCAAAATCTTGGCGGCCTCGTAAATGGCTGAACAGACACGACATCTTCTCCTGGTCGAGGACGAGAGTGCGTTGCGCGCGGCGGTTGCCGAGCAACTCACCGATCGCGGTTACGTCGTCAAGCAGGCAGCTTCTGGTGAAGCCGCCGTCGCACAGCTCGCAGATTTCGCGTTCGACGTGATCATCACCGATCTGCGGCTGCCCGGCATCGACGGCTCCGCCGTCGTCGAAGCGGCCGTCGAACGGTATCCAGACATCATCGCGATCGTGATCACCGGGTACGGGACGGTGAAAGATGCGGTCGACGCGATTAAACGCGGCGCGCGCGACTTCGTCAGCAAGCCGTTTCAAATCGACGAATTGCTTCACGTCCTCGACTCGGCACTCGAGCAACGCCGTCTCCGATCGGAAAACGCGTACTTACGCGCGCAGCTCGAGGAACGTTATCGGTTCGATCAAGGCGTTGTCGGCAAGAGCCCGCCGATGACGCGATTGTTCCAGCTGCTCGAGACGGTTGCGGCGACCAGCAGCACGATTCTGATCAACGGCGAGACGGGCAGCGGGAAAGAAGTTGTCGCGCGTGCCATTCACCAGCACAGCCCGCGGCGCCTGCAGCGCTTCGTCGCCTTGAACTGCAGTGCGATTCCGGAAACGCTGCTCGAGGCGGAATTGTTTGGCCATGTCCGCGGTGCCTTCACAGGCGCAGTGGGAAGCCGCCAAGGACGACTCGAACAAGCGCACAAAGGCACGTTGTTCCTCGACGAAGTCGGGACGATGAGCGGCGCCCTCCAGATGAAGCTGCTCCGCGTGCTGCAGGAACGCGAGTTCGAACGTATCGGCGACACGCACACGACGAAGGTCGATGTGCGCGTCATCGCCGCCACCAATAGCGACCTCCGTCGCATGGTCGCGGACGGAATGTTTCGCGAGGACCTGTACTATCGTCTCAACGTCATCCCCGTTCAGATACCGCCGCTGCGCGATCACAAAGAAGACATCCCTCTGCTCGTGCAACATTTTTTGGACAAGTTCAGGCCGGATGCGGCCGGAGGGCCACGGTCCCCGATAACCGTGTCACAGCAGGCGATGCGTCATCTTATGCAGCATCACTGGCCGGGAAACGTCCGTCAGCTCGAACATGCCATCGAGCGCGCGATTGCGTTCACCGCTGGACGTTCGCAAATCGACGTTCAAGATCTGCCTCCCGAGATTCAGCAGGCGCAGGATGTGATGCCGTCGGCGTCGATCGCACTTCCGGAAAACGGGCTCGACCTCGCCGAGTACATGGAAAGCATCGAGAAGGAACTCATCCAGTTGTCACTCGAGCGTACCGGCGGGAACAAAGGGAAAGCCGCAAAACTGCTCAACCTCAAACGTACGACCCTCGTCGAAAAACTGAAGCGATTGTAGACAGTACAATCCCCTTGTGCCTCCACGCTACGCGTTCTGGACCATCCTGATTGATCGGCAACCGACGGCGTTTCGCGCGCGCGAACAGGCCGAATTGCTTCCGACACTTGCGCAGCTGCGCCGGACAAACGACGACGTCATCCTCAAGTGGTTCTCTCGGGGTCGGCTGTGGGAGTCGCCAGAGGAGGAGCTGGCCGCGCGGGCGCCGCGCAAGGAGCCGCGCACTCGCGAATGGCGGCCAGGCGGTCAACACAAGGACCCCCGCGCGCGATTTCGAAAACGTGCTGGACCGAAAGACCGCGGGCGCAAACGTCGCGGATGATCACCCACGTCGTGCTTTTTCGTGTCCGCGCGGATTTGTCGAGGGACGAACGCGACGCCCTGCTCGAGGCGTTTGAGCATGCGGTGCGGGAAATTCCGACGGTCCGGGGCGTCTTCGCTGGCAGAAGGGTGAGTTTCGGAGCCGGCTATGAACGCCCCGCGTCAGAATCGCTCGACTATCTGATCGCGATCGAATTCGACGACCTCGGCGGACTTCAACACTACCTTCAGCATCCAGCGCACGCGAATCTGGGCGAGCGTTTCAATCAGGCGTGCGCCGCGGCGACGATCTACGACTTCTCGGCGACCCGGGATGTCTCAGGCATCCGCGCGCTCTTTGACGCCCAGTAGTCGTTTGAAGCGGGTGAACAACGAGGAGCCGTCAGACGTCGGTGCATCGACTTTGGCGAGAACGTCCAGACATTCTGCGACCGATTTGACGATGCCGACGCCCAACCGCTGCGTCGCCGCAGGCAACGTCTTCGCGTCCTCCCGCCACACGAGAATTGCCTTGGCCTGGGAGTCGACCACGACGTCGAAACAGTTTTCCGGACGATCGTCGACAACGACGTCCAGCGCAAGCGCGGACGCGATGCGGCCTCTCGATCCTTGGACGACGAACACGCTGGGCAGCGGGAATCCTTTCGATTCGAGCCAGCGCTGCGATTGGACTTGAGCCGTCGCGCCCTTCGTTTGCGGCCGTTTCGTCAGGAAAATGACTTCCCACCGGCGCTCTTCGGCAAGCTGCGCCAGCCGGGGAATGACTCCGGGTTCGAGTTCGTCCAGCGACTGCCAGAAGTTTTCGATCGTCGCCACATGATGCCAAAGGCGCCGCTGTTGACGCGGCGTCAGCTCAAGCTTGACGACGGGGGCACTCTCGTCGCCCTGATTGTCCGGGGAATCAGGATCGGTAGGATGATCAGCGGGGCGGTTTTCGCCAAAGACGGCTTGCGCCTGCTGCAGCAGCGCCGCATCCATGTTGGCAAAAACGCCGTCGAGATCGAATCCGATTCTGAGAGCCACATTCAGGCGACTCAGCCGACCTAGTGCGAACCGTAGGTCACTGAAAAGCCGTACCGCAGCCCAGTGTACTGGTGGTCTGAAAGAGGAGAGGCGCGGCGATCCTGTTCGATTGTGAAAGCGACCCGGGTATCGCGGCTCAAGTGATAGCCGGCACCCACGCCAATGGCTTTCACGTGATCGATCCGATCCAATTCGACAATGACGGCACCCGCTCGGTTCTGGTAAGCCAACTGCTGCCATCCACCGAGGGCAGTCACGTCGACAGGACCGAAGAGCTGTTGGGCAATCGCGACCGATCCGCCTGTCTGGAGGTAATAGGGCTGATTGATGTCGTACGAATACTGCACGCCGCGCCCGAGGTTGATGTCCATTTTCGTCGATCCGAGCAACACATACGACAACTTCGCGAGCGCGGTCATGCCCTTGTAGCCCGGCGTTCCTGGATCGTCCGGCCGGTAGTCGTAGTATCCGATGCTTGCGGTGCCTTTGATGAGGGCAGCGGGATCGAACCGGACGGAAGCGCCGATTGTCGAAGACGACGCGTTCCGCACTGTGTCGTACCCGAATCGATCCTGGCTGATCGAGTAGTTCGCGGCCATCGTCGTCAGCGGCGTGAGCTGGTACTCCACACTGACCGTTTGCGAGGTCGTGACTCTATTCAGCTCGTCGTGCAGGTTGATCTGCTCGAACATCGCGCCGCGATCGAACGCCACTTGATAGCGCTCGGCCTTCAGCACGACGGCGCTTTTCGAAAACCACTTCACCTCGACCTGCCCCCCGTAGAGAAGCTCGGAACGGAGAGCGCGGGTGTCGATTTCGAACCCCGGACGTTCTCGCGTGTTCTTGTACTCGACATTGGGGCGGAACGTAATCCGATTGAAGGGAATGTTCCACGAGAGCGAGTAAGTATTATTTGCCGACCGCTCGCCGGCGTTTTCCTTGTAGTACACGAGATCTTCCCGAACGCCGCCGGACAGCCAGCTTGGTCCGAATCGCACCCAGAAATCTGTTCGGGGCGTCACGGTGAACGTCGCGTCGCTCTTTGGCGTCGCCGCCTTGGAGTCGTTGAACACGTTGTCGTCCACGCCGGCGTTCGACAACGAAAGCGTCGGATCGAGAAACACAGGACCGAGGCGCATCTTCACGCTTTCAGGCGGTCCTCCGCCCACTTGGGCCAGCGCCTGGCCGCCAAGCTGCAACGCGACGACCGAGACGCACATAGTGCGCAGAGATGCGCGTAAGCGCGGAGTCATGGTCTGCACTCCGCTTTATCGGCACATGACTCACCTGGCGACACGCCGATCGACGCGGAGCGACCGAAGCTTCCTATAGAGGTTCGTGCGCTGGATTCCGAGGACTTTGGCCGCCTCGCTGATACGGCCATGGTGTTGTTCGAGGATGTGCCCGATGTATTCGCGCTCGAAACGGGCGCGTGCCTGCCGCAGCGTTCCGCGCTCGGCGAACGTGACCGAGCCCCCATCCAGCCGCACATGCGCGAGCACATCGTCCAACCCGATGCCCTTGCCGCCGGCGAGCCCCGAGACGATGGCGTCGAGCATGAGACGGAGCTCGACCGCATTGCCCCGCCACGGCAGCGCGGCAATCAGCGACAGCGCGGGACGCGAGAGCGTCTTTGGCGGCACGTGTCGTGCGCGGCAGATCTCGCGCAGGAAGTAATTCGCGAGCGCGGGAATGTCTTCACGGCGGTTTCGGAGCGGCGGCATGTCGATGCGAATGACGGACAGCCGACGGAACAGCTCCTCGCGAATACGACCTTCGTGCACCGCCGTGTCAATTCCAGAATCGACCGCGGCCATCGGCCGGGTGTCGAAGCCGATCGTCGATCCCGTGTCTTCGATGATCGCTTCCCGATCGCGCAGCAGCCGTGAGAGCCGCGCCTGGACGCGCGCGGACGCATCCGCGATGTTCTTCAAATACAGCGTGCCGCCGATGGCGTCGTTCAGCCGGCTGTGACGGCCGATGCGCTCGAGGCCGTGGTCCCCGGCGCCATGGCGTACGGCTCGCGACCGTCCACTCGCGCCGAACAACTCGACTTCGAGAGAGTCGGCGTCGAGCGAGGCGCAGTCCACGCACACGAACGCGGCGCCATCGGACTGGGCCGCGTGAATCGCGCGAGCCACTACCTGACGTCCCGTCCCATCCTCGCCGCGCACCATCACGCCCGCACGCATCCCGGCGGCGCGCGACATGAGCGCCACGACATCGCGCATCGATGGCGAGTGGCTGTAGAGCGGCTCGCCTGCAGAATCGGAGGGCCGAGCGTGGCTGCGCGTGTCGTGCTGCAGCTCGCGTTCGATGGCATGCGCGAGCCGGCGCGCCGCGGGCGGCCGCGCAAACACGTCGGCAACTCCGGTCAGAACCGCTTCGGTCGTCAAATCGGGGCGCCGATTGTCGACCACGGCAAACAGCAGGACACCCGGCCGCTGCGATCGCAGATCCCGCGCAATCTGGAGGGCGGCAGCCCCTCGCGACAGGTCGAGCAGGACGGGCAGATCGTGCTTCTGCAGTTCCGCGCTGACGGCGCCCACGGTGTCGGCCCAGAGCACCGACAGGTTGGCCGATGCCAGCAGACTTTCGGTTTCGGCGCGCTCCGGCACCGGACACCCGACATACAAGACTGATTTCACTGCGAATGCCTCGTCGCTGGTTGAACAGACGGTTGCTCGACGAAGTGGCCGTCGCCTGAAGCGTCGACTTCGACTCGCACGGCGCCGTTTGCGGAATAGAGAATCCGCCGCGTTGGCTTTCCTCGACGACCTTCGTCAAACGCGACCGAGGCGAGACGAGGGCCGTCATACGTTTCCCACTTGTCGATAGTCCCGTCGTGATCCGTGTCTTCCTCCGCGCGGACGAGGCCACCGTTCGCGTCGAAGTACTCCCAGCGATCGACCTTGCCATCTTCGTCACGGTCGATCTCGACGCGGAGGGTGGTTGAACCGTCCATATAGCTGAAGGTGTCGAACTTGCCGTCGCCGTCCGAGTCGTATTTCAGCAGCTCCAGACGTCCACTCTTCTTGTTGTAGGTCGGTTCGATCTTCTTTGTTTGGTTGATAGACCCATCGCTTCGGCGACAAGCTTGGGCAAACACTAGAACACTAATTGCCACAAAGCTTGTGCGGAGCAGGCGAGTTGGTCGATAGCCCAAGTAGATGTTTCTCTAGAAGGGAAGTGCGGCGATCTTACTCGGCGTGATCCGTGTGTCAAGAAGAATACAGCGCGTACCGAAACGATACGGACAGGCTCAGGCGGCCGGGGAGACCGAAGCGAAGAAGAAGTCGGCAATGACGCCGCGAAGCTCCGAGAGCGACGAGGCCGCGTTGATCTTCGTTCGCAAGTGCGAGCCGCTTTCGAGGCCTTTGGTGTAGTAGGACCCGAGCGCGCGCAGTTTGTTGATCACCCACTTGTCGTGGCTCACCGCCATCACGTCGTCTCGAACGCGTTCGTGGAGCAGCATCTCGATGTAATCGAGCAGGAACTGACCGCGATCGACGGCAGTGACAACGCGCACCGGCCGGCCCGCCGCAAGGTCGGCCGCCTGCGCGAGGATCCAGGGATTGCGCAGGACGCCTCGCCCGACGAGCACGCCTTCGACGCCCAGGCGCATGCGTTCGACGATCTGTTCCGGTTCGACGCAGTCGCCGCTTCCGAATACAGGAATAGAGAGGCGCGACGCGATGTCGGCCACGAGATTCCAATCCGCCGATCCGCTGTAGCTTTGCGCGGCAGTACGGCCGTGCACCGTCACGGCGGCAGCGCCGGCGTCTTCGACCATTTGCGCGAGCCGCGGTGCGTTGCGCTCGTCGTCGTTCCAGCCGGCGCGCATCTTGACCGTCACCGGAATCTTCACGGCTTTTGTCATCGCCGCAATCACGGTGGCGGCGTGGTCCGGCTCGCGCATCAGGCTGCAACCCGCGTTGTGCTTCGCGATCTTCGGCACCGGACAACCCATGTTGACGTCGACGATGTCCGCGCCCATGCCTTCCACAATCTGCGCGGCGGCCGCCATCTTCTCGGGATCGCCGCCGAAAATCTGAATCGAGATTGGCCGTTCTTCCTCTGTGTACTCGGCGTATTCGAGCGTCCGATCGATCCCCCGCACGAGGCCTTCCGAGCTGACCATTTCGGTCACGACAAGCCCGCATCCACCGTGGCGCTTGACGAGACGGCGGAACGCCGTGTCTGTCATGCCGGCCATCGGCGCGATCGCGAAAGGCGACGGCAGGTCGACTGCGCCTATCTTCATGTCGGACTGATTAGTACGGCTTGACGTCTGCCGCGTCAACTTCCACGCTCACGGCTTGCCCGATCAGATCGACGGCAAGCACGAGCCGCGCCTTCGGCGCGTCCTTACGGGTAAGCCGGCCGACGACGCCTTTCAGGGGCCCGTGGACGACTTCCACCATCATCCCCTCGTGAATCATGGGACAGGGATCGTATTGGAGCTCGCTGTCGACGAGCACCCGGATGCTGTCGAGCTCATATTCGGGAATCGCCGCCGGCTTGCCCTCGAAGGACACGATGTTGACCACGCCGGTGCACTTCAGAATAGGGAGCGCGTCTTCAGGATCAAACTTGGCAAAACAGTATCCGGGGAACAGCGGCCAGTCGATCTTCTTTTTGCGGTCTTTCCAGCGGCTCCAGCGGGTAATCGTGGGAAGAAAGGCTTCGACGCTCTTCCGCTCCAATTGTTCGCGGACCACCTGCTCGTGACGGGAGCGGGTCCACACCGCGAACCACTGGGGGTGCGCGTCGGTCACTGCGGTGGCGCTGTCGCGGCCTTCGCCTGTTGCGCCAGTCCTTCGTCGTACGCTTTCTTGACGTCGGCGTTCTTCCAATCGATGATCGCCTGCGCGCGCAGCTTGACCAGGTACTTCTGAAACTCTTCTCGCCGCTTGTCCGTGAAGACACGTTCGCCGATTTGATCGCGCGCCTTCTCGAACTCCAGCACCTTCGTCGGCGTCGCGGATTCGAGCCTCAGAATCTGGTAGCCGCGCTGCGTTCGAATGACCTGGGTCATGTCGCCGGGCTTCAGGCCCTCGATGATCTTCCGGAAATCCGGAGAGAGATCGTTGACGTTCAACGGACCGATCAACCCGCCATTCGCCTTCGAGGCCGAGTCGGACACCTCCGTCGCGACTTTGTCGAACGGCTCGCCGCCGGAGATTCGCGTGCGAATCGCCTCGGCTTTGGCTTTCGCGCCTTCGTCGGCCGCGACGTTCAGGCCGCGCGCGTCCGCCGCTTGAACGGCGACGAGAATCTCCCGCAGCATGATGGATGACGGCGTGGTGAACTCCGTCATGTGCGAGTCGTAGTACTTGTGCGCCTCGTCGTCGGTGACGGCGACGCGGCCAAACACTTCCGCTTGCTGAACGCGTTGGGCGAGGACGGTGCGCTCCAGATTGCGGCGCAGATCGGTCAGCGTCATGTTCTCTTGTTTGAGCGCCGCCACCAGCTGCTCGTCGCTTTCGATTTTGTTCTGCGTCTTCAGGTTGTCGAGGATCTGCTTGTATTGTTCATCGCTGACCTTGTACCCGAGTTCTTTCCCGCGCTGAACAATCAGCATCTCGTCGACAGCGCTCACCAACAGGCCCGGCGTCACCTCTGCGATGGCCTTGCGCAGCTCCTCGTTGCCCTGCGGCGTCGAGAGATCGATTTGCTTCCCGCGCTGCCGGATTTCCTGAACCTGGCGTGTTTCGAGATCGCTCTTGGTGAAGATTTCTCCGTTCACCTTCACCAGCACCTGCTCCAGGATTTCTGAGCGGGCGATCGACCCGAGTGACAGGCAGAGCACGACCGCGGCGGCAGCTTTAAACGAGTGTCTGTAAGTCATAAGCAAATAACCATCTTACTGTGGCTCGAGGAGCTCACTCAACACGCCGCCGACGCGCTCGAAAACACCGCCGGCAGCCCGCGGGTCGTCTTTCGCGACGCGGGTCATTTCCTGTTTCGTAAATCCGGGCCGAACTTCGGTTTCCTTCGCGCGCGCTGTCCACCAGCTGCGGCCCCGCTGGTTGCGCGGTGCAGGCCGGTTGGCCGGCCCTTGCGCGCCGTCGAGGTTGATCTTCAACGCCGCAGGCGGGACGAGCGTCAAGTCGCCGCGCTGCCGCACCAGAGCTACGAGCCTGACGGGATCGGCCTTCGCCTGCGGTCTGAACTTTAAGACGACCGTGCGGGCCTCGCGGTCGACCGACTCCACGCCCAGGCGATCGGCCATCACGCGAATTCGACCGTAGTCCGCAAGGTTGAGCACCGAAAGCGGAAGCGGGCCATACCGATCGGTGGCCTCGTCGAGCACGCGATCGATCTCTGTCTCCGTCCGCGCCGCAGCCACCTTGCGGTAGAGCATCAGCCGCTGGTTCATGTCGGGGACGTACGACTCGTCGATTCGCAAGTCGATGCCGAGATTGACCGTCGCGCGAATGTCGTCTTCGACGTCCTCTCCCTTGAGCTCCCGGACCGTCTGCTCGAGCAGTTTCATGTACATCTCGAAGCCCACGGTGTCGATTTGCCCGCTCTGTTCGCCGCCGAGCAGATTACCCGCACCGCGAATTTCGAGATCGAGCGCCGCGACGCGGAATCCGCTGCCCAGATCGCTGAATTCCTTGATGGCGGCGAGCCGTTTCTTGGCGACCGGAGAGAGGTTGTCCTCCGGCGGGATCAGCAAATACGCGTAGGCAGGTCGATCGGAGCGGCCGACGCGACCACGAAGTTGATACAACTGCGACAAACCGTATCGGTCGGCGCGGTTGATGACGATCGTGTTCGCATTCGGAATGTCGAGGCCGTTTTCCACGATCGTCGTGGCGAGGAGGACGTCGTACTTCTTGGCCATGAAATCGAGCATCGCGCGCTCGAGGATGTCCTCGCTCATCTGCCCGTGTCCAATCACGACGCGCGCCTCGGGGACGAGGCGCTGAATCAGATTGCCGATGGAGAAGATCGACTCCACCCGGTTGTGGACCACGAACACCTGGCCGCCGCGCGCCATCTCGTTGCTGATGGCTCGCGCGATCACCTGTGGATCGAACTTGACCACGTTCGTCTGAATCGACAGCCGATCTTTCGGCGGCGTTTCGATGATCGACATGTCGCGAATGCCGACGAGCGACATGTTGAGCGTTCGTGGAATCGGCGTCGCGGTCATCGTGAGGACGTCGACCTTCTTCCGCAGCTGCTTGATCTTCTCCTTGTGGCCAACGCCAAACCGCTGCTCCTCGTCGACGACCAACAGGCCGAGATCGCGAAACTCGACGTCCTTCGACAGCAAACGGTGCGTGCCGACGATGACGTCGACCTTCCCGGCTGCCAGATCCACGACCACCTGCTGCTGTTCCTGCTTCGTTCGGAACCGGCTGATCATGTCGATGCGGACAGGGAAGCCGGCGAACCGCTCTTTCAGCGTCTTCTCGTGTTGGAACGCCAGAATCGTCGTCGGCGCCAGGAACGCGACCTGCTTGCCGTCCATCACGGTCTTGAACGCCGCGCGCATCGCGACTTCTGTCTTGCCGTAACCGACGTCGCCGCAGAGGAGCCGGTCCATCGGCGTCGGCGATTCCATGTCGTTCTTGATGTCGGCGATCGCCGTCTTCTGATCGGGCGTCAGGTCGTACTCGAACGCATCCTCGAATTCCTGCTGCCAATGCGAGTCGGGACTGAACGCGTGCCCAGGGACGGCCTTGCGTGCGGCATAGAGCTTCAGCAGCTCCTCGGCCATGTCGCGCATGGCCTTCTTGACTTTCGTCTTGGCGCGCTCCCAAGACGTGCCGCCGAGCCGATCGACCGGCGGCTTGTTGGCCCCCGTGTATTTCTGAACGAGGTCCAGGCGTTCGACAGGGACAAACAGCTTGTCCTCGCCGGCATAGCGCAGCTCGAGAAACTCCTGCTCGTTGTCGGCGATGCCGATCTTCCTCAGGCCGACGAAGATGCCAATGCCGTGGTCGATATGCACGACGTGGTCGCCGATTTTGAGATCGCGAAGGTCCGAGAGAAACGCTTTCGAGGCAGGGCGGCGGCGTTCAGGAGCGCGGCGCTCCTCCTCGAACACGTCCGCTTCCGCGTAGATCTGGAAATCGGCGTCAGGAAGCCTGAAGCCTTCAGAGACGTTGCCCTGTGCGATCAGGACGGCCGCGTGGCGTGCGCTTTCCGCGCCCTCCACCGGCACAGCGATGACGTCGTACTCCTTCAGCAGCTCCATCGTCCGTTCGGCGCGGCCGGCCGACGCCGCGACGAAGAGCGTCGCGCCGCCGGATTCTCGGAATCGCCGAACATCTGCGACCCAGTCGCCGACACGTCCGTGAAACGCAACCGCCGGCTGACAGCGGATGTGTGCCTGATCGTCGAGGCCTAGCTGGGACACTGACGTCGCGAGTGACAATCGCGCGCCGACGTCGTCCCAGCTCGCGAACAGCGCGGAGGGTGGTGGCACACGAGTGGCTCCGCCAGACCGATCGGCCGCAGTGATGGTCTCGTAGCTCCGCTGCATCTGGTCGAGGAGCTTCGCGGCATGCGCGTCGATCTCGTCGCGCTCCGAAACAACGAGCTGAGCGTCGTTCGCCGCGGACAGATAGTCGAAGAGCGTCGCGTCCCGATCGTCGCCAAGCACGTCCTGAAGCGGAATGACCGCGAGCCGATCGATCGCCGCGGTCGATCGCTGCGTCGACGGATCGTAGGAGCGCATGGATTCGATCGTGTCGCCGGCGAATTCAAGGCGAACCGGCAGCGCCTCGCCGGCAGGGAAAATGTCGACGATACCGCCGCGGACCGCAAATTCGCCGTGCTCGTCGGCTGGATCTTCGCGCGAGAAGCCGGCGTCGACGAGCAGCTCCACGAGATCGGTCGGAGCGACGTCCTGTCCCGGTCGAAGCTCAATCGACGCTCGTCGGAGACGCGCTGGAGCGGTCACTCTGGGAAGAAGTGCCGCCGCTGACGCCACCACGACCCGTGCGGTGCCGTTGGCCATCGCGTGCAGGGCACGCGCGCGCACCGACGTCACACCAATGTGCGGAGCCAACCCGCGATACGGGTCGATTTCGTGCGACGGAAACGGCAGCACGGCACGATCGGCCGCGGCGCCTGACAGCCCGTCCAGCGAGGCCAGGAAGAATCGGACGTCGCCAGACGCCTGCTCGAGATCGGCATCCGTCGGGACGACGAAGAGCACGAGCCCCTTCTGCCGCTCGTGCGCCGCGCCGGCCACATACAGACACTTCGCGGCCGGCGTGAGACCCGAAACCGCGTGCTGCCGTGTGTTGAGCCCGCTGCGTGCGATGGCGGTCTTGAGGAGCGCCCGCAGGTTGAGCGATGTTGAAATCGTCGAGGACATGTCTCAGGCGCGCGATTTCTTGATCTGTTCGAGGATGCTCGTCGTCGAGTAACCCATCTCGACCGGAATGAATTTCATCGAGCCGCCGCGGCCTTCGATGAGCTTCTGGCCCGGATTCTCGCGGCCCTGCCAGTCAGAGCCTTTTACCAGAATATCTGGTAACAGCCGCGCGATGAGCGGTTCCGGCGTCGGTTCGTCAAAAATCACGACGGCGTCAACACACGAGAAGCCGGCCAGCAGTTCAGCTCGGTCATGTTGAGGCGTGACAGGCCGGTCGCCGCCTTTGCCAAGAGCCCGAACAGATGAGTCGGAGTTGACGCCGACGATGAGCACGTCGCCCAGCCGGCGCGCCTGCCTCAGGTAACGAGTGTGGCCGATGTGCACGAGATCAAACACGCCGTTGGTAAAGACGATCGTCTGACCTGACCTCCGCTGATCGGAGACGAAGACGACCGCCTGGTCGAGACTGAGCACCGGCATCTGACGCTACTTGAAACGGACGTTCGGCGAAAACGTCCAACGGTGGGCGGGCCGAAAGATGCCCACGTCGTGGGTTCGTGACTTCACTCGAAACGTGTAGAGCTGCCGATGATAGTCGTACGGCGTGCCGTCGCGCCGATGGGCGGCGACGTCGAGCTTATACGTCCCCTCGACCAAATCGAGGCGATCGACGGCAAACGTCACCTGAGCGTCTCCGTCGATCCGTTCGGACGCCATGCTTTCGATATCTGTATTGGTGCCGAAGCAACAGACGCCGTCGGCGTTGAAGACGCTGACGCCGAAAACGAAATCGGTGGTCGTTTTGAGAGCACGCGCGTGAAACCTGATTGACACCGCGTCGCCGGAGTGGAAGACGAACGACGGCTGGCCATCAGCGCCGACGAGCTGGACATCGGTGATTTCGATTTCTCGCGATCCCCACCGGCCTTCCGTCGCCTGGAACATGTCGCCTGCCGGCACATGCGGCGCGGCACTTTGAATGGCCTTTGTCGTCGTCGCGGCCAGCTGTTGCTTCTCGCTCTCCTCGACCGACGTGAGATAGGCGCCGATGACGCGCTTCGGGTCGCCTTCCAGCTGCTTCTCGCCGCCGTCGAGCCATACCGCGTCGTCGCACAGCCGCTCGACCAGGCCGAGCGCGTGCGTGACGATGAGGACGGTTTTGCCGCGGCGGTGGAGCTCGCCGAACTTGTCGAGACACTTGTGCGTGAAGCTCTCGTCGCCGACGGCGAGCACCTCGTCGACGAGCAACACATCCGGATCGACGTGAATGGCGACGGCAAATCCGAGACGCATGTACATCCCGGATGAATACGTCTTCACGGGTGCGTCGATGAATTCGCGCAGCTCCGCGAAATTCACGATGTCGTCGAAGCGTTCCTCGACCTCGCGCTTCGAGAGTCCCAGCATGATGCCGTTGATGAAGACGTTCTCCCGGCCAGAAATCTCCGGATGAAAACCGGCGCCCAGTTCGATCAAGGCCGAGATGCGTCCGGTCACCTTGACTGTTCCCGCGCTCGGCTTGGTGATGCCGGCGACGAGCTTGAGCGCCGTGCTCTTCCCGGATCCATTGCGGCCAATGAGGCCGACCGTCGAGCCTTTTGGGACGGTGAACGAGACGTCTTTCAGCGCGACGAACGCTTCGTTCGGCCGCAGCTCTCGAAGCAAGCTCCGTTTCAACAGCGCGCTCTTGAGCGTCGCGAATTGCCGGCCGGAATAGCGCCGATAGATTTTCGACACGTTCACGAGCTCAATCGCGCTCGTCACACGACCTCCGCAAACGAGTCGCGAAGCCGGTCGAACAGCCAGTAGGCCGCGAGAAACAGCACGATCGACAGGGCTCCAAGCAGCAGAAGCGAACGCGCGTGACCGAACTGACCAAAGAACAGCGTCTCTTGATACGACACGGCCAGGTGATAGAACGGGTTCAGCCGAAACAGCCACAAGAAACGCTCGACCGTGGGCATGAAATACGGATAGATGATCGGCGTCGCGAAAAACCAGAGCGTCAGCACATTCGCGAGCAGATCGCGTATGTCCCTGAAATGCACCGAGAGCGCCGACAGCGCGAGCGCGAGGCCGAGCGTGAAGATCAACTGCACCGCGACTACGACCGGAAACCAGACCAGCGCGGCTGGATTGGGAAGGTGGCGAAAGCCAATCATGAACCCGGCGAGAATGATCAGCCCCAGAACGAAGTGCACCATGTTCGATAGCACGCTGACGATGGGCAGCACCTCCGCCGGAAACAGCACTTTCTTTATCAGATTGCCGCCGCTGATCAGCGACGAAGCAGACTCAGTGAGCGACGCCGCAAACCACGTCCACGGCAGCAAGCCGCAGAACATGAACACCGCGTATGGACGCGTCTGTGCGTTGTCGTTGCGCATGACGGTCGTGAAGACGAACGAGTAAACCGAGAGCAGCAGCAGAGGGTTGACGAACGACCAGACGAATCCGAGCACGCTGCCGCGATAGCGCGCTTTCAGCTCGCGCGCAACCAGGCTCTGAATGAGGCCGCGATAGCGGAGGAGAGTGCCTAGGTTGGCAAACACCTACGAGCGAATTCTAACGCGGGTGGCGACCTGTAGGCGGATGAGCGATTTGAGGAGCGCGAGCCGTGCCCGCTCGTAGTCCATGTCGATCGTCGGGCGGGCCAGCCGCTCTTCGGCCCGCCTCTTCGCGGCCTCGGCCCGCGCCACATCGATGTCGCCGGACCGTTCCGCTATCTGCGCGAGGATCGTCACGGCGTCCGGCTGTACTTCGGCGAAGCCGGAGGAAATCAGCAGATGGTGCGTCTCGCTGCCGCGGCGGTACCACATTTCGCCCGTGCCGAGCAGCGCAAGCAACGGCGTGTGGCCGGGCAGCACGCCGAAGTAGCCGTCCGCGCCGGGGATCTCGACCTCGTCGACCGTTTCGTTGACGAGCGATTTGTCGGCCGCGACGACCTGCAGATGCATCTGCGTGGGAAGCGCCATGGTCTACGCCGCTTGCCGCTTCTTGAAGCGCTCCAGGACGTCTTCGATTGCACCAGCGTTGAAGAAGTCCTGTTCCGGAATCTGGTCGTGCTTGCCCTCGACGATTTCCTTGAAGCCACGAATCGTGTCGGCAATTGGAACGTACTTGCCCTCGAGACCCGTGAACTGCTGGGCCACGAAGAATGGCTGCGAGAGAAACCTCTGAATCTTTCGGGCGCGCGACACGGTGAGCTTGTCGTCCTCCGACAGCTCGTCGATGCCGAGAATGGCGATGATGTCCTGGAGGTCCTTGTAGCGCTGGAGAATCTGCTTCACCGACCGCGCCACGTTGTAATGCTCCGCGCCGATGATACGCGGATCGAGGATGCGCGACGAGGACGCGAGCGGATCGACCGCCGGATACAGTCCCAACTCCGCGATCTGCCGCGACAGGTTCGTTGTCGCGTCGAGGTGCGCGAACGTCGTCGCCGGCGCCGGGTCGGTGTAATCGTCCGCCGGGACGTAGATCGCCTGCACGGAGGTAATCGATCCCTTCTTCGTCGACGTAATGCGCTCCTGCATCTGGCCCATCTCGCTGAGGAGCGTCGGCTGGTAGCCGACCGCCGACGGCATGCGTCCGAGAAGCGCCGACACTTCAGAGCCAGCCTGTGTGAAGCGGAAGATGTTGTCGATGAAGAGCAACACGTCCTTGCCTTCGCCGTCGCGGAAGTACTCGGCGACGGTCAGCGCGGACAGTCCGACGCGCAGACGCGCGCCCGGCGGCTCGGTCATCTGTCCGTAGACCAGCGCCGCGCGCGACTTCGTGAAGTCCTGCGTGTTGACGACGCCGCTCTCCTGGAATTCCAGCCAGAGGTCATTGCCTTCGCGCGTGCGTTCGCCGACGCCACCAAACACCGACACGCCGCCGTGCTTCATGGCGATGTTGTTGATGAGCTCCATGATGACGACGGTCTTGCCGACGCCGGCGCCGCCGAAGAGTCCAATCTTTCCGCCCTGCAAGTACGGTTCGAGAAGGTCGATGACCTTGATGCCCGTCTCGAACATCTTGAGCTCGGTCGACTGATCTTCGAGCGACGGCGGCGGCCGGTGAATCGGCCACCGTTCCTTCGTCTCGAGCGGCCGATCCGGAAAGTCGACCGGCTCGCCGAGGACGTTCAGCACGCGGCCAAGAGTTTCGGGACCGACCGGGACGGTGATCGGCTCGCCAAGATCGGTCACCTTCATCCCGCGCTGCATGCCGTCGGTCGGCTTCATCGCGACCGCGCGGACGCGATTTTCTCCGAGGTGCTGTTCGACCTCGCAGATCACGTCGAGGGCCGTGCCGCCGCCTTTGCCGTCCGAGACGACACGAAGCGCATTGTAGATTTCCGGCAGCTTGCCCGCCTCGAATTCCACGTCGATCACGGGGCCGATCACCTGAACGATTTTGCCGACACTTTTCTCAGCCATAAATTTCCTAGAGCGCCTGCGCGCCCGATACCACTTCGATGATTTCGCGAGTGATCGCCGCCTGACGCACTTTGTTCATGTACAGCGTGAGGCTCGAGATCATGTCCGCCGAGTTCTTCGTCGCCGTGTCCATTGCCGTCATCTGCGCGGCAAAAAAGGCGGCATTCGACTCGAGCAGCGCGCGATAGACCTGCACCTCGACATAGCGCGGCAGCAGCTGATTGAAAATCTCCTGCGGCGAGGGCTCGTACAAATAGTCGACTTGCCCGATGTGCGCGGCGGCTGCGGCCTTCGACGCCGCGGCGGCCGCCTCGACGTCGCCGCGCGCAACCGGTAAGAGTTGATCCACGACGACCTTCTGCGACATCACCGAGCGAAACTCGTTGTAGATCAACATCACGCGATCGACGTCGCCCCTCACGAACACGTCCATCGCGGTCTGCGCGATGCGCTGTGCGTCCTCGTACTTCAGCTTCTGAAAAATGCCGATTTCGTCGAACGCGATGGTAAAGCTTCGGCGGCCGAAGAAATCGCGGCCCTTTCGTCCCACCAGGCCAAGCGCACACGCTTGCGGACTGTCGAGCACGAATCCGCTCGCGGCCTTGATGATGTTCGTGTTGAAGCTGCCGCAGAGGCCCTTGTCCGCGGATACGACGATGACCAGCGTCTTGCTGTCCGGCCCCGGCTCTCGCACCGTCAGCAGCGGATGCGCGGCCGAGCCCACGCGTGACGCGACGCTTCCGAGCACGCGCTGCATCTGCTGCGCGTACGGACGCGCGGCCGTGATGCGTTCCTGCGCACGGCGCAGTTTCGACGCAGCGACCATCTTCATCGCTTTCGTAATCTGCTGCGTGTTCTTGACGGCGCGCACACGGCGCCGCAGGTCGATCAGTGACGGCATACGTTAGGCGGCGGCCGTGGCGCGGGCCGCAAACTGCGCCGCGAACTCCCTGACGGCGGCGTCGAGCGCCGCCTTGGTCTGGTCATCAAGGATCTTCTTGGCGACGATGTCTTTGAAGACCTGCGGATGGCGCGTCTCGATCAACTGATAGAGGCCGGTCTCGAATGCACCGACATCCTTCAGTGCGACGCTGTCGAGGTACCCGTTCGTGCCGGCGTAAACCAGCGCGACCTGCCGTTCGACGGGTAGCGGCTGATACTGCGGCTGCTTGAGGATCTCGACGAGGCGGGCGCCGCGCGTCAGCTGCGCCTGCGTCGCTTTGTCGAGATCGCTGCCGAACTGCGCGAACGCGGCCAGCTCGCGATATTGCGCGAGGTCGAGACGGAGCGTGCCAGCGACCTGGCGCATGGCTCTGATCTGCGCGGAGCCGCCGACGCGCGACACGGAGTTGCCGACGTTGATGGCCGGACGGACGCCCTGGTTGAACAGATCCGACTCGAGGAAGATCTGCCCGTCCGTAATCGAAATGACGTTCGTCGGAATGTACGCCGAGAGGTCACCGGCCTGAGTCTCGATCACAGGCAACGCCGTCAGCGATCCACCGCCGAGCTCGCTCTTCAACTTTGCCGCGCGCTCGAGCAGCCGGGAGTGCAAATAGAACACGTCGCCCGGATAGGCCTCGCGGCCTGGCGGACGCCGAAGCAGGAGCGAGATTTCGCGATACGCCTGCGCGTGCTTCGACAGATCGTCGTAGATGCACAGCGCGTGACGGCCGCTGTCGCGGAAGTACTCTCCCATCGCGCAGGCCGAATAGGGGCTGATGTACAGCAGCGGCGCCGGATCGGACGCTCCGGCCGCGACGACGATTGAGTAACGCATCGCGTCGGCGTCTTCGAGCGTCTTGACGACCTGCGCGATCGTCGACTGCTTCTGGCCGATCGCGTTGTAAATGCAGATGACGCCGGTTTCTTTCTGATTGAGGATCGCGTCGATCGCGACGGCGGTCTTTCCCGTCTGGCGGTCGCCGATGATCAGCTCGCGCTGACCGCGGCCGATCGGCACCATCGCGTCGATGGCCTTGAGTCCGGTCTGCAGCGGCTCTTTCACCGGCTGTCGATCGACGACGCCAGGAGCCAGACGTTCGATCGGCGAGAACTGCTTCGTGGAGATCGGCCCCTTGCCGTCGATCGGCTGACCCAGCGCGTTGACGACACGCCCGAGCATTTCGTCGCCGACCGGCACCGAGATGATGCGTCCCGTTCGTTTCACGGGATCGCCTTCCTTGATTTCCGTGAAGTCGCCGAGGAGCACGGCGCCGACGCTTTCCTCTTCGAGGTTCAGCGCGATGCCGAAGACGCCTTTCGGAAACTCGAGCATCTCGCCGGCCATGGCGTTCTCGACGCCGTGCACGCGCGCGATGCCGTCGCCGACGGAGATGATGCTGCCGACTTCGGCGACGTCCACGTCGACGGCGAAGCTGCCGATTTGCTCGCGGATGATCTTGGAGATCTCGTCTGCTTTTATGTCCATGAAAGCTTCTCTTTCATCCTTTGCAGCTGCCGTGTGACGCTGCCGTCGTAAACGATGCTGCCGATGCGCGTCACGACACCGCCGATGATCGACGGGTCGACGTTGGTCGACAGCGCGACGGTGCGTCCCGAGGCACGTGCAAGGTTCGCTTCGATTGCCGCAACTTGCTCCGCAGACAGCGGCGTCGTCGTCGTCACTTCCGCGCGCACCACATGGCGGTAGTCGAGCAGCCGATCGCGATAGGCCGCCAGCAGGTCCGGCAGCAACACCAGCCGATCGCGCGAGGCAAGCAACCCGAGGAGCTTGGTCACCATTGGCAGCAGGCTCCCGCGCGCGGTCAGCGCATCCATCGCGGCGCGTTTACGGGGAACGGGGACGACTGGATTCAGGAGCGCTTGAGAAAGCAGCGTGTGCTGCGAAAACAAATCGACAACCGAGGCGAGCTCGCGTTCGACCTGATCGAGATCGGCGTTTTCCTTGACGGCGACGTCGAGGAGGGCGCGGGCGTAGCGGGTTCCGGCGGTTCTATTGGTCATCGTGGGGAGCTTGCGCCCAATTTCACAAGCTCAACGGACAATCTTAATACGGAGTCCGACGAACCTCAACACCGTTCATACAGTTCATACGTCCTGTTTTGGCGACTTGAGAGGGCCGAATAGGGGATTTCGCGGCTTGAAATGGACTTCGCGTCAAGAGATTGGCGGTTCACGGAGAGCGGAAGGCCGTTCGAGCGGTACGGAAGGCCGTTCGAGCCTTGCGGAAGGCCGTTTGCGCTGTACGGAAGGCCGTTCAAGCTCTGCGGAAGGCCGTTTGCGCTGTACGGAAGGCCGTTCGAGCTCTGCGGAAGGCCGTTTGCGCCGTACGGAAGGCCGTTCGAGCCAAACGAATGGCCGTTCACGCGTTTCGGAAGGCGGTTCGCACCATATGAGTGACAGTGTGGCGCGCTGCCACACGTCTTGCAGTCAGTTTCGAGCGGTCAACTGCTCGTAGAGACGGATCAGTTCGTCCTCGGAGCCGAAATCGATCTCGATGCGACCGCGTCCGCCGGCGCGGACGATTCGAACGCGGGTTCCCAACGCAAGACGCAGGCGATCTTCCGCCGCGCGCGTGTGAACATCCACCGGCGCCGGCGCTGCTGGTTCGTGCGCAGGAGCGCCCTGTTCCGCAATCTTCTTGACGAGCGATTCAGTCTCTCGAACCGTCAAACTTCTTGCGATGACGTCGCGCGCCGTGCTGCGCTGGTCGGCCTCGTTCGAGAGAGCGAGAAGCGCGCGCGCGTGGCCCGTTGAAAGCCGGCCGGCCGCGAGTTCCAGACGCACTTCCTCGGGCAACCGCAGCAGCCGCATCATGTTTGCGACGGTCGCGCGGTCTTTGCCGACCGCGGAGGCGATCGCTTCCTGGGTCATCCTGAACTCGTCGGCGAGACGACGATAGGCGAGCGCCTCTTCGACCGGATTGAGATTCTCGCGCTGAATATTTTCAACGAGCGCCATCTCGAGCAGCGATTGCTCGTCACCCGCCGCCACCTCGCGCACGACCACGGGGACTCGCAGCAGGCCGGCCATTTTTGCGGCGCGCCATCGCCGTTCGCCGGCGATGATTTGAAATCGATCGCCGGTTTTTCGCACGACGATCGGCTGAATGATGCCGTTTGCCACGATGGACTTCGACAAGTCTTCGAGCGCGGAGGGATCCATGGCACCGCGCGGCTGAAGCTCGTTCGGCGACAGGCGATCGATGTCGACTTCGACAGGGGAGATTCTGGGTTCCGGCGCGTCGGGAATCAGCGCGCTCAGGCCTTTGCCAAGTGCTGGGCGTTTGTCCATCGAGCCTCCCTGATCAGGCAGCCGTCGCGGCCGAACGCGCGAGGACTTCGCGCGCCAGCGCGAAGTACGCTTCGGCGCCGCGCGACTTCACGTCATAGAGCATCACCGGCAGACCGTGGCTGGGCGCCTCACCGAGGCGGACGTTTCGCGGGATGACGGTGCGATATACCTTTTCTTTGAAAAACTCGCGGACCTCTCGGGCGACCTGCTGACCGAGATTCGTACGTTCGTCGAACATCGTCAACAGGACACCGTCGATGTCGAGCGCGGGATTGAGTCCGGCGCGGACGCGCCGCATCGTGCCGACCAAATCGGCCAGGCCCTCGAGGGCGAAGTACTCGCAGTGAAGCGGAATGAGGACCGAGTCGGCGGCGACGAGCGCATTCAGCGTGAGCAAGCCGAGTGACGGCGGGCAGTCGATGAAGACGTAATCGAAATCGTCGCGAGTGCTCTCGAGCAGCACTCTGAGACGTTCTTCGCGCCGCGCGAGCGTCACAAGTTCTATTTCCGCGCCAGTCAGGTTTCGATCGGCCGGCAACAGCTTCAGTCGATCGATCGCCGTCGGAATGACAAACGGGCGGTAATCGCCATGGAGCTCGACGCCGGTCAACGCGTCGTACACGGTTCCCGACGACGTCGACTTGCCTCGCTGCCCGACGCCGCTGGTCAGGTTTGCCTGGGGATCGACGTCGACGAGCAGCACGCGCTGCTCGGCCGTCGCCAAAGAGGCGGCCAGATTGATCGTGGTTGTCGTCTTTCCGACGCCGCCCTTCTGATTGGCGACGGCGACAATTCGCGCCATTTGGTCGTATAACAGAAAAGTGACGCCTAGCTGTGTGACTTTGTGTGCAGAGAATAGAGGACTGAGAACCTTCAGTCAACGCCGATGTGAGAAATCCTGTTTCACGTGAAACAACGTCAGCCGTGAGTGCGCCGAAGGAGAATCAGCGACGGCTCAACCCTCTGGATTTCCAAGCCCTTCGGCAAATCCAGCTTCTGCGGCGTCGTTCCGAATAATGCGGCCTGTGCCCCCGCCCTCAAGAGCATATCGAGTTGGGAAAACAGCGGGGCGGACAACCGCACGGCCCGGACTGTCACCAAGTCGGCTATCGATCGACTCCGCTCGTCGTCGAGTAGCCCCTCGATTCTCGTCGCCAACACCTCGGCACCATTCAAGTCGAGCTCTCTGACGACTTCGCGCAAGAAAGCGGCTTTCCGTTCTTTTGACTCGACCATGCGGAGGTGACTTGCGGGATGAGCGACCTGCAACGGAATCGCTGGCGAACCACCACCGGATCCAAGGTCAAACCAGACGTTCGGCTTTGGCGCAAGAAAAGGAATCGCGGTCAGGGGCTCGATCAGCAGACGGTCGATGGACGCGTCGGTCGGCGGCTCCAAAGGCAGGCTTGTGAGGTTGATCGTGCGATTCCAGCGCCTCAGAAGAGTGAAATAGGCCTCGAGCTTCTCGGCGACTTCATTGCTAAGCGGCACATGGGCCAGCTCAGCTCTTTGCCGAAGCAGAGCGCGGACGGATTCGCCGTCACGAACAGACATCTTCCTGCGGCGGCTTGGATGTACTTCGACTGATGTAGGCAGAAAGCACAGCCACCGCAGCGGGCGTCACGCCGGGTATTCGAATAGCTTGAGCGATCGTGTCCGGCTGGACCTGGCTGAGACGCTGAATAACTTCTCGAGACAGGCCAGGCACTCCGTCGAATTCGAAGTCGCGAGGAATCTTCCGACGGAGATCTCTCTTCGCGCGCTCAACTTCCGCATCCTGCCGTCGCAGGTAGCCTGCGTACTTCACTGCAGTTTCGACGCTGGCGAGATCCAGATCCACCTTCTCTGGATGAATCTCCAACGCCACGCGTTGCTCGGAGAGTAACTGTGACAAACGCACTTCAGGACGCTTGAGCATTTGCCCTATCGTGACTGATGCGCCCGTCACATCTCGCGTCATCACGCGCTCTATGTTACGTAAATTATTGTCATAACGTGACTTACGGCTCGTGTACTCGTCCCATCGATCGTCCGCCACCAGCCCGGCCTTCCGGCCGAGAGGCGTCAGCCGGAGATCCGCGTTGTCAATCCGTAGCATCAGCCGGTGCTCCGCGCGCGACGTAAACATCCGGTACGGTTCGAGACATCCCTTCGTAATCAAGTCGTCGACGAGGATGCCGATGTAAGCCTCGTGCCGCTGCAGCTCGAAGCCAGCCAAGCCGCGCGCGACGCCGGCGGCATTCGCGCCCGCCACGAGTCCTTGCGCGGCGGCTTCCTCATATCCTGACGTCCCATTGATCTGGCCGGCCAAGAACAACCCCGCGACGCGCTTTGTCTCGAGGCGTCGCGTCAGCTCCGTGGGTTGAATGAAGTCGTACTCGACGGCATACCCTGGCCGAAGCATCACAGCGTCCCCGAGTCCGGGCAGCGCGTGGACGAGCGCCAACTGCACGTCTCGCGGAAGGCTCATCGAGAATCCGTTCACATAAATCTCGCGCGCGGACACTCCTTCGGGTTCGAGAAAAATCTGATGCCGCTCCTTGTCGGGAAAGCGAACGATCTTGTCTTCGAGAGACGGACAGTAGCGTGGACCGATGCCCTGAATCTGCCCGTTGAAGAGCGGCGAACGATCCACGTTCGCGCGGACAAGCTCGCGGACGCGATCGTTGGTGTGGATCAAATAGCAGTCGATCTGCTCGCGCGCAATCGGAGGCGTGAAAAATGAAAAGGGAACCGGACGCTCATCGCCGCGCTCGACGAGAAAAGTACCGTCTGCCGCGAGCCGATCGAACGGGATGCTCGCGCGATCGAGACGAGGCGGCGTTCCTGTCTTGAGCCGCCCCCATGTGAAACCGAAGCTTTTTAACGACGCGGCGAGATCGCGCGACGGCAGTTCGTCGGCGCGGCCCGCTGGGTACTGTTCCGGTCCGATGTGGATCAAACCATTCAGAAACGTCCCAGTGGTGATGACCAGCGCGTCGCACCGGTACTCGTCGCCATCCTCCATCGCGAGACCGGCAACGCGATTGTGCTCGACCAGAATTTTTCCCGCACGCCCGATCAACCACGTGATGCCCGGCTCCTGCTCGAGGCGCTGCCGCACCCATTCGCCGTAACGTTTCTTGTCCGCTTGCGCACGAGGCGACCACACCGCGGGACCGCGGCTGCGGTTCAGCAGCTTGAATTGAATGCCGGTCGCGTCGATCGCAAGACCCATCAGTCCGCCGAGCGCATCAATCTCTCGAACGAGATGCCCCTTCGCGGTTCCGCCAATCGCCGGGTTGCACGGCATGTGACCGACGGTGTCGCGAGACAACGTGCACAACCCGACATGCGCACCAAGACGCGACGCGGCAAATGCCGCCTCGGATCCGGCATGCCCGGCGCCGACGACGATGACGTCAAATCGATCGCTTATCGCCATGCGGCTCTCACTTGCCGATACAGAATCGCGAGAAGATGTGCGCGAGCACATCCTCCGGCGCGCGGCGGCCGGAAATTTCCTCGAACGACTCGCGAGCGGCCTGCAAATCAGCCAGCACGAATTCTTCAGAGAGCGACATGCCTCGCTCGGCAATCGCATTGCGTGCTCGTGCGAGCGCCTGGTCCGCTCGTTCGACGAGACTCAAATGCCGCAAATTGGTGATCGCCGGCGACTCACTCACGGCGTCGTCGTCGAGCGTTCGCTCGATCGCGTCGCGCAGGACATCCAAGCCAGCTCCCGATCTCGCCGAGATCGGCAGGTAGGAGCCCGAGAGGCCGCGGGCAATGTCACTCTTGTTTGCGACGACAACGCGCCGACGCTGACAGGTCTCGCGCAAGATCGCCGCGTCGGCGTCATCGAGCGGGAGGGATCCGTCGACGACCACGAGCACGACATCGGCGACTTCCATCGCTTTGCGTGCCAGCACGACGCCAATCGATTCAACCGGATCGTCTGTGGCGCGGATGCCGGCTGAGTCGACAAGCGTCACCCGAAGTCCCTTGATGTCCACGGTCTCTGTGACTAAGTCTCTCGTCGTTCCAGGAACGGCAGTCACGATGGCGCGTTCGCTGCCTGCCAGTGCGTTGAAGAGGCTCGATTTGCCGACATTGGGTTTGCCGACAATGGCGACGTGCAGCCCCTCGCGAATGAGGCGACCTCTCCGTCCTTCAGCCAGCAGCGACGACGTGGCTCGCAGGAGCCCGTCGAGGGCGTCGAGAAGCGCCGATGGCTCGACGAAGTGATACCCCTCCTCTGGGAAATCCACCGATGCCTCGAGGCGCGCGATCAGATCGAATAAAGCGGCGTCGATTTCGACGATTCGATCCGTCAACGTCCCCTCGAGCTGATCGAAAGCGGTTCGCGCTTGCAGCGGAGTCACGGCCTCGATCAGGTCGGCGACGGCTTCGGCCTGCGGCAAATCGAGCCGATCGTTGAGAAATGCTCGAAGGGTGAATTCCCCAGGTTCAGCGAGGCGGGCGCCGTTCGCGACCGCTGCAGCAACGATTGCCTGCAAAACGACGGGGCTCCCGTGCGTACTCAGTTCAACAACGTCGTCTCCCGTGTAGGAGCGCGGCGCAGGAAACAGCGTGACTACCGCGTGATCGAGCAGCCGCGTCGCCGAGCGAATCTTCGTGAATATGGCGTGTCTGGGTTCGAGCGGCGCATCGGTCGTGACAAGCGTGCGGGCGATGGCGTGTGCCTCTGGTCCACTGAGGCGGACAACCCCGATACCACCGCGTCCCGGCGGCGTGGCGATCGCGACGATCGTGTCTGCTGTAGAAAACATCGTGGCCTGCAGCCGCGAGCCACTACTTGCGTAACGAGATCAGAACGGTCTTCGAGAACGCGTCGCCAATGCTTTCCGTCGTCACGCCGGGAACTTCAGCCACGGCCATGTGCACGAGCCGGCGCTCGTACGGATTCAACGGGCCGAGCTGCTGATCAGCACCCGACTGCTTCGCCTTTTCGGCGAGCAGCTTCGCCATCTGCCGCAGCTCGATGTCCTTGCCCTTGCGGTAGCCGAGCGCGTCGATGAACACTCGACGCTCATCGCGCGCGTCCCGACCAAACGCGCTGTCGACGATGTGTTGAAGGGCCTTGAGCGGCTCACCACGGTGACGCGCGAGCAGCTCCGCTTGCTCGCCCTCCATGTTCAGACGGGCACCGTCCGGCGTCTCTTCGCGTGTGACCGTCGCGTCGATGGCAAGAGCGTCTGAGACGCGCTCGAGAAACTCCACGATCGGCTGGGTTGGGTCGCTCATCGTTCAGCCCTTTTGCGCATCGGCCGCATCGGTTTTGCCGCCGCCTACTCGTTTAAGCCGGCGTTCCGCAGCGGGTCGGACGGTTCGTACTGCCGGCGGTCCAATAATCGAGTTCGTGACGTACTGCTGGCCGATTTGCCACAGATTGCTCACCAACCAGTAGAGCGCCAGTCCCGCCGGCGCCCACAAGAACATGAAGGTGAACATGACCGGCATGAACATCATCATCTTCTGCTGCGCCGGATCCACGCCGGCCGCCGGCATTGTCCATTGCTGCCAGAGCTGACTCGCGCCCATCAGAATCGGCGTCACGTACCACGGGTCGTGGGCGGACAAGTCGTGAATCCAGCCCATGAAAGGCGCGCCTCGCAATTCGATGGCGGTGGAAAGCAGCGCATAGAACGCAAAGATGAGCGGAAAGGTCAGAAGGATTGGAATGCAGCCACCGGCAGGATTGACGCCGCGCTCTTTGTAGAGCGCCATCATCTCCTGATTCATTTTCTGTTTCGCAGGATCAGTCGCCTTGAATTTCGCATAACGATCCTGAATGGCTTTGACCTCGGGCTGGATCGCCTGCATCTTCCGCATCGACACGACACTCATGTGTCGGAACGGCAGGATCAGGATGTTGATGATCACCGTCAGGAGGATGATGTCCCATCCGTAGTTCGGCACGTACCCATTGATCCACTTCAGCGATCGCAGCAAAGGCACGACGATGACGGCGAACATGCCGAAGTTGATCGCCCGCGTCGCCTCTGGACCGATGGAGGCGAGAACGTCGAAGTCCTTCGGTCCCGCAAAAAACTGCACTGGGCCCGCGCGTTTGGGCTCGACCTGAAACGACACCAGCTCGCGAGGCGAATCCTTCGATCCGGTTGGCGGAGGAATGGTGATCGGCTGAAACACCACTTTGCCTTGACCCGAGGACAGCGCCACCGTCATGAAGTAGTTGTCGTCGACGCCTGCAAAGAAGAAGTCGCCTTCGTAGGCCGGCTGTTTTCCGATGTCCTTCGCCGACAGCCGCTGCACTTTGCCGTTCTGATAGAGCAAGCCTTCCGCGCGCTGCGTGTAACGACTGATCTCGGCGATGTCGCCGACCGCCGGTCCCCAAACGACTGCCGGAGTGATCGCGCGTGTACCCGACGTCACGTCGGCTTTCACCGAGACGACGTACGAGTCTGGCAACATGTGAAACGTCTTCGCCGAATGAACGCCGGCTTCGTCGCGATATTCAAAACTGACGTCGACCGGCGCGGTAATCATTCCTGGCGGAACAGAACCGACCGTGTAGAGCGCGCTATTCAGTGTCGTGTCGAGTTGCGCGTCAGATGTGCTGAGCGTGAAGGGCAGCGGTTGGCCTGTCAGCTGATTCTCGATTAATTCCTGCGGTTGGCGCTGCTGATCCAAATACTTCTTCAGCCGCCAGCTCTTGAGCCGTGCGCCGCGGTTTGTGAAGACCGCGATGACATCTTTGGTCTCGATGCGCACGTCTCGTTCGGCAGAATCGCCGACGAGCGTTGCCGCTGCTGGAGCGGCGGCGGGCGCAGGCGGGGACGCCTTCGCAGCGCTCGTCGAGTTCGGCGACGGTCGGCTCGCCGCAGGCGTCGGCGTCGCCCCGGCGGCAGGTTTCGGCGCAGGTTTCACGACGAACGCCTGATACGCGTAGAGCACGATAAACGACAAGAAGATTGCGATCAGTACCCGACGTTCCATTACCGTTCCGTCCGTAAGGGGACTGGGTCATACCCAGCGCGACCGAGTGGATGACATCGCGCCAAACGGCGCACGCCGAGCGAGCAGCCCACGAGAAGTCCGTGACGCTCGAGAGCCTCGCTCATGTAATCAGCGCACGAGGGCAAAAAGCGGCACGAACCCCTGAAATATGGGGAGACGAAGATCTTGTAGACGCGCAGCAACGCGAGCGCCATCCGAACTTGCAGCGACAATTCAACGTGATTTGAGGACGCGGCGGGCGACGGCGGCGCGGTAATCGGCTTCAAGGGTGGTCAGGCCCACCGTGAGCAGTTCACGCCGTGGTACGACGACGATATCGAAGCCCGGCGCGATGTCATTGCGACGAAAAACCTCTCGAATCAAGCGCTTCGCGCGATTCCTGACGACCGCCCCGCCCAACCGCTTGGTTGCTGCAATCCCCAGCCTGCCAACGGAAAGGCCATTGGGCTTGGAGAACAACGTGTACAACCGGCCAGGAACCTTGGTGCCGTTCGCGTAAACGTCCTGGAAATCGGCGTGGCGGCGAAGGCGCTGGCGCTGGCGAAATCTCAACAGCCGCTATTCACTACTAACAGTTAGACGCTTGCGGCCCTTGGCGCGACGACGTTTCAGCACAAGACGGCCGTTCTTTGTGCTCATGCGCACCAGAAACCCGTGTGCCCGCTTCCTGCGGCGGGTATTCGGCTGGAATGTGCGCTTGCCTTTCATTCATCCCTCCCGGGGGCAAATCTTTCAGTTTGAGAACTTGCAATCGTAGCGAACGGGTTCCGGGAGTGTCAATGCGGGACGGGTACGGTTGGCGGGTCTTTGTGCTAAAGTCGGCGTCTTTCGCAAAAGGTTACCGCTTCCCAGATTCCACCCAGCTCATGTACGTTCGGTCTGTCACCAGAGTTTTCCACACCTGTGGAAAAAACTGTGGAAATTCCCCGCGAAACGGTGTTTTAGCGGCTCAGTTCGCACCTGAATCGTGCGGAATTGGCATTTTTCCTATCGGCGAAAGTTCAACGAAATTGTGCAATTTTGAACCGAAATGAACCTTTGGGATGAGATTCTCGCACGCGTCGAGACGAAGGTGAACCGGCATAGCTTCTATACCTGGTTCAAACCCACCGCGTTCGTCGCTGCCGACCCGCTCTCCGTCACGGTTCGCGTCCCAAACCCCCTTTTCAAAGACTGGCTCATGAAGCACTACGCGGGGGTTATTAGTGAGGCGACGAACGAACTCAAGCGCCCGGGGCTCTCCGTAAATTTTGTCGCCGAGCCGCACGGGGAGGCTGCTCCTGTGGCCGTAGGCGTGGGAGTGGACGAGACGGCCGCCCTCGAACACGAGACCACGCCGGCACCATATGGGCAAGCAGGGCTGAACCCTCGCTATACGTTCGACACGTTCATCGTCGGCTCCTCCAATCAGTTTGCCCACGCGGCTTGCCGGGCGGTCGCCGAAGCACCGTCGCGCTCATATAACCCGCTGTTCATCTATGGCGGTGTGGGACTTGGCAAGACGCATCTGATGCACGCGGTCGGTCAGTACGTCTTGCAACACGATCGCAACTTGAAGCTTACGTACATCTCGTCCGAGCGATTCATGAACGAGATGATCAACGCCGTCCGTTTCGACCGAATCATCGACTTTCGCGAACGCTACCGGACGGTGGACGTCTTACTGGTGGACGATATTCAGTTTCTCGCGGGCAAAGAAGGCACACAAACCGAGTTTTTTCACACGTTCAACGCGCTTTACGACTCGCAGAAGCAGATCGTGCTCAGCAGCGATTCGCCGCCGCATGAGATTCCTGCTCTCGAAGAACGCCTGCGGTCCCGATTCGAGTGGGGACTCATCGCAGACATCGGGTCGCCCGATCTCGAGACAAAGATCGCGATTCTCAAGAAGAAAGCCGAAGCGGAAGTGGTTCCGTTGCCGGATAACGTCGCGATCTATATTGCGAGCAAGATTAAGTCGAACATCCGCGAGCTGGAAGGCTCTCTGATTCGATTGATTGCATATGCCTCCCTGACCGGCCAGGAACTGACGCTGGCTCTAGCGCAGGAAGTACTCAAGAACATCATCGACCATGACGAGAAGGCCGTCACCATTGAGATCATTCAGAAATACGTCGCCGACTACTACAACCTCAAGCTCGTCGAGTTGAAGTCGCGCAATAACTCCAAGTCTGTTGCGATGCCCCGTCAGATCGCGATGTACCTCTGCAAGTCGCTGACGAATGCGTCGCTGCCAGAAATTGGACGCAGTTTCGGGGGGAAACATCACTCGACCGTCATCCATTCGATCCGGAAGGTCGAGGACCTGCGACGGAAGGACGGGAATTTCAACACCCTCATCGGCGGTTTTCTGGAAGCTTTCCACTAGTTTTCAGCTTTTCCACAGGAAGAGGTCTTTTACGGCTGAGGACAGGCTGTGCAGTCCTGGATCAGGCCGTTTCATGCCGGCGTGGGTGCCAGTTTGATACCACGAATTTCCCACAACTTAACTTACTGAAATAAAGGGACTTGTAGCAGCGGTTTACTTTTCAACACTGCTTCTCTTCCTATATAATTTCCCATTCTCGAATCTCTCCCTTTCCTCAGGGGATCGCGGGTCAGTCACCGCCTTTTTCGAGGTCAGCCACTTTATGGAACTAGTCGTCCGTAAGAACGACCTTCTGCGAGAACTGCAACTTTTCCAGGGGATCGTCGAACGCAAAAATACGATTCCGATTCTCGCCAACGTACTGATGGACGCGAAGGGCGAGGAGGTGCGCTTTCTGGCGACTGATCTTGAAGTTGGACTGAGAAGCAAATGCACCGCGACGGTCACGAAACCAGGCTCGTTGACGCTGCCGGCAAAAAAGCTTTTCGAGATCGTCCGGTCGCTTCCTGAAACAGACATTCGGATCAGCGAAGAAAAGGGCGGCGTGAAGGTTGCGGCCGACCGATTCGATTCTCGAATGCAGACGCTCCCGAAAGAAGACTTCCCGACGCTACCCGATGCCAGCAATGGATCGGGGGCGCCGCTGTCGCGAGCGTCGATCAAAGAGATGGTGACAAAAACGCAGTTCGCCATCACTGGCGAGGACACGCGCTACTTTCTGAATGGCGCGTTGTTCGTGCTGCGGCCCGATTCGATGAGCCTTGTCGCGACCGACGGACACCGCCTGGCACTGGTGACGTGTCCTCGAGACGGCAAGGCGAAGAAGGACGGCGAGGAAGATCGCCCGATTCTGCCAAAAAAGACACTTGGTGAACTGGGCCGGCTGCTGACAGAAGGCGACGGCGACATCGCGTACGAACGCGGCGAAAACCATCTCTTCTTTCGTGTCGGTGATCGGCTGTTGATCTCGAGGATGATTGACGGTCAGTTCCCTGCGTACGAACGCGTGATTCCCAAGGGCAACGACAAACACGTCGAGTTCGAACGCGATCGTTTGACGAACGCCGTGCGCCGCGTCGCGCTGCTCTCCAACGAACGCTCGCGTGCGGTGAAGTTTCAGGTCGACAAAGGCAAAGTCGACGTGATGTCGAGCAGCCCCGATGTCGGCGAAGCCCACGAGACGCTGCCCGTCGACTACAACGGCACGTCGATGCAGATCTGCTTCAACGCGCAGTACGTGCTCGATTTTCTCTCAGCGGTGGCGTGCGACGTCGTGTCACTCGATTTGAAAGATGAAGTCAGCCAGGCCGTGATGAAGCCCGTAGGCGTCGAGGGCTACGACTACACCTACGTCATCATGCCGATGCGAGTCTGATGGACCATAGCGAACCCCTCCAGGAAGCGTCCGCGGGCGCTGCGAACGACTACGGCGCCGACAAGATCAAGGTCCTCGAAGGCCTCGAAGCCGTCCGCAAGCGCCCGGCGATGTACATCGGCTCGACCGGGCCGGCCGGCCTGCACCATCTGGTGTACGAAGTCGTCGACAACTCGATCGACGAGGCCCTCGCGGGCTTCTGTACGGAAATCAACGTCACGATTCACATCGACGGCTCGGTCACGGTCGTCGACAACGGACGCGGTATTCCCGTCGACCAGCACGCGAGCGGCAAGTCGGCCGCCGAAGTCGTGCTGACCGTACTGCACGCGGGCGGCAAATTCGACAACGACAGCTACAAGGTCTCCGGCGGCCTTCATGGCGTCGGCGTCTCTGTGGTCAACGCGCTGTCAGAGACGCTGAATCTCGAGATTTGGCGAAACGGACAGGTGTACCACCAGGCCTACGAGCGTGGGCGGCCGACGTCCGAACTCGAGGTCACCGGTACGACGAAGCGTCGCGGCACCAAGGTGACGTTCAAGCCGGACGGGCAGGTCTTCGAAACGGTCGAATTCAGCTTCGACACGCTCGCACAACGGCTGCGCGAACTCGCGTTTCTCAACGGCGGGGTGCTGGTCACCCTGGACGACGAACGCGACACCAAGAGTCACAAATTCCTGTATCAAGGCGGCATCGTCTCGTTCGTCACGCACTTGAACAAGAACAAGACGGCGGTGAACGAAAAGCCGATCTATATGCGCGGCGAGAAGGACGGCATCGAGGCCGAAATCGCGCTGCAGTGGAACGACGGCTACGCGGAGATGGTGTATACCTTCGCCAACAACATCAACACGCATGAAGGCGGCACGCACCTGTCGGGGTTCCGATCCGCGCTCACGAGGACCATCAACTACTACGCGACGAAGAACACGCTCGCGAAGGATCTCAAGGAAAGCATCACCGGCGACGATATCCGCGAAGGCCTGACGGCCGTCATCAGCGTGAAGATTCCGCGCCCGCAGTTCGAAGGGCAGACGAAGACCAAGCTCGGCAACACTGAAGTGAAGGGAATCGTCGAAGCGATTCTCAACGAGAAGCTCGGATCGTTTCTCGAGGAAAACCCAAGCGTCGCGCGGCGAATTGTCGGAAAAGCGATCGACGCGGCGCGCGCACGCGAAGCGGCTCGCAAGGCGCGGGATCTCGTCCGGCGGAAGGGCGCCCTCGACGGAAGTTCGTTGCCCGGCAAATTGGCCGACTGCCAAGAACGAGATCCGGCGCGGAGCGAGCTCTATATCGTCGAGGGCGAGTCTGCAGGAGGCTCGGCCAAGCAAGGGCGCGACCGGCGCTTCCAGGCGATTCTGCCGCTCAAGGGCAAGATTCTGAACGTCGAAAAGGCCCGTTTCGACAAGATGCTGAGCAGCGACGAGATCAAGACGATGATCGCGGCGCTTGGGTGCGGTATCGGTGCGGAGGACTTCGATCTCGAGAAGCTTCGCTACCACCGCATCATCATCATGACCGACGCGGACGTGGACGGCTCGCACATCCGGACGCTGCTGCTCACGTTCTTCTACCGTCAGCTGCCGAAGGTGATCGAGAGCGGATACGTCTACATCGCACAACCGCCGCTCTTTCGCGTCAAACGCGGGAAGTCGGAGACCTACATCAAGGACGAACGCGATCTCGAGTCGTACTTGATCAGGCGGGCTGCCGAGGCGCGCGTGGTAAAAATCCCGGCGAGCCAGCTCGAAATCTCCGGAGCCGATCTCGAAAAGCTGCTTCAACGCATGATTGCGCAGCAGAAGCTCCTGCACTCCGTCGAGCGCCGTGGCCATCCACGGGAGATCGTCGAGGCCCTGGTCGCCGCCGGGGCCGACCGGGAGTTCTTTGCGGACAAGGACCGGCTCGAGGCGCTGTCGCAGACGCTGACGACGACCACGCGGAAGGTGACGATCCAGCCGGACGAAGAACACAATCGGTTTCTGCTGAACGTCGACGACCGATCGAACGGCTACCCGCGCCATCACAAGATCGGCGTCGATTTCGTGGCCGGTGTCGAGTACCGGCAGCTCGTGGCCAACCGTCGCGACATGCCGTCATTTGACGGCGACATGATTGTCAGCGGCGCCGATCTGCCCGAGGAGACTGAAGCCGCCGAGGGCGAACCGGTCAAGGCGGCGAAGGCGAAAGTCGCCGACGTCAAACTCCGCTCGCTCGACGACGTCGTCGACTATTTCATTGCCGCGGGGAAGAAGGGCGTTGCGATTAATCGCTACAAGGGCCTCGGCGAGATGAATCCGGAACAGCTATGGGAAACGACGATGGATCCCACCATCCGGACCCTGCTCCAAGTCCGCGCCGAAGACCACACTGAAGCCGACCTGATGTTCACGACGCTGATGGGCGATCAGGTGGAGCCACGCCGGAAGTTCATCGAAGACAACGCGCTCGACGTGAAGAATCTCGATGTCTGATATCGTCGCCGCCAGCCAGCACCCGGTCAACATCGAAGACGAAATGAAGCGTTCGTACATGGATTACGCCATGAGCGTAATCATTGGACGAGCGCTGCCCGACGCCCGTGACGGCTTGAAGCCCGCGCATCGCCGCGTGATGTACGGCATGAAGACGATGGGCCTGTCGTCGACGCGCGGGTACCGCAAGTGCGCCAAGATCGTCGGTGAGGTGATGGGCAATTTCCATCCCCACGGCGACGCGTCGATCTACGACACGCTGGTGCGGATGGCGCAGGACTTCAACATGCGCTACCCCCTGGTCGACGGCCAGGGCAACTTTGGCTCGATCGACGGCGACCCGCCGGCGGCGATGCGTTACACCGAGGCCCGGCTTCAGGCCCTCGCCGACGACATGATGACGGATCTCGACAGGGAGACCGTCGACTACGCGCCCAACTACGACGAAACGACGGAAGAGCCGACCGTTCTTCCCGCGCCGTTTCCCAATCTGCTCGTCAATGGATCCGCCGGAATCGCCGTCGGCATGGCGACCAACGTTCCTCCGCACAACCTGCGAGAGGTCATCGACGGCTGCATCTGGCTGATTCAGAACACCCACCTGAAGGACGACGACGAAGTCGTCACACGCAACGACAAGATCAAAGCGCTGCTGAACATCGTCCCGGGACCGGATTTTCCGACGGCCGGTTACATCGTCGGCCGCGCCGGGATCGTGCAGGCATACACGACGGGCCGTGGCGCGATCATGATGCGGGCCCGGTCCCTCACCGAGACGAACAAGAAAGGCGATCGCCTTTCGATTGTGTTCACCGAGATTCCCTATCAGGTGAACAAGGCGAAGTTGATCGAGCGGATCGCCGATCTGGTGCGAGAGAAGACGATTGAAGGCATTGCCGACCTTCGTGATGAATCCGATCGCGAAGGCATGCGAATCGTCGTCGAGTTGAAGCGAGGCGAAGTCCCGGAGGTCATTCTCAACAACCTCTACAAGCACACGCCGCTGCAATCGAGCTTCGGCATCATCATGCTGGCCATCGTCGGCGGCCGGCCGAAGGTGATGAACCTGCTCGAGTTGGTGGAAAGCTTCGTCGAGTTTCGCCGAGACGTCGTCCGTCGCCGTACTGAATTCGACCTTCGAAAGGCCGAAGCCCGCTATCACATTCTCGAAGGCCTTCGAATTGCGCTCGATCGTCTCGACGAGGTGATCAAGCTGATTCGCGCCGCGAAGACAGTGCCGGAGGCGCGCGACGGGCTGATGTCGACGTTTGGCCTGACGCAGATTCAGTCGCAGGCGATCCTCGACATGCAGCTCCAGCGGCTGACCGGCCTCGAGCGGCAGAAGATTCTCGACGAGCTGGCGGAGCTGCTGAAGACCATTGAGCGCCTGCGGGCGATTCTCGCCAGCGAAAGACTGCTGATGCAGATCATCGTCGACGAGCTCAAAGAGGTGAAGACGAAGTACGGCGACGACCGCCGCACCGAAATCCTCGAAGGAGAATCAGGCGAGATCAACATCGAGGACTTGATCGCCGAAGAAGACATGGCGATCACGGTCACCAATACCGGCTACATCAAGCGGACGGCGATTTCGACCTATCGCAATCAACGCCGAGGCGGCAAAGGCCGCATCGGCATGCGGACGCGCGACGAAGACTTCGTGTCGTACCTGTTCGTCGCATCGACGCACGCCTACATCATGATTTTCTCGGACCGCGGCCGGGCGTACTGGTTGAAGGTCCATGAGATTCCGGACGTCGGACCAGGCGGGAAGGGCAAGTCGATCGCGAATCTGGTCTCGCTGGAGGAAGGCGAGAAGATTGCGGCGATGCTCGCCGTGAAGGAATTCGAGGAAGACAAGTTCGTCGTCATGGGCACGCGAAAGGGCGTCATCAAGAAGACGCAGTTGTCGGCATTCAGCAACCCGCGCGCGGGCGGCATCATCGCGATGGGCGTGGAAGAAGGCGACTCCGTCATCACCGTGCTCGTGTCCGACGGCAAAGGCGAGATCTTCATCGGGACACGCAACGGCATGGCCATTCGCTTCCCCGAAGACGACGTCAGGCCGATGGGACGCACGGCCTACGGCGTGCGCGGCATCACGCTCCGCGACGACGACGTGGTGGTCGCCATGGAAGTCATTGAACCTGGCGGAACCCTCTTGACGGTGACGGAACGGGGCTACGGCAAGCGCACGGAAATGGACGAATACCGCGTGCAATCACGCGGCGGCGTCGGCGTCATCAACATCTCGACGAGCACACGAAATGGCCAGGTCGTCGGCGTGTCGTATGTCGAAGAAGGCGACGAAGTCCTGCTCATCACGCAGCAAGGCATGATCATCCGCATGCCGACCAATGACGTCCGCTCCATCGGCCGCGCGACGCAGGGTGTACGGCTCATCGAAATCGAAGGTGAGGACAAGGTCGTGTCGGTCGCACGGCTCGTGGAGAAGGACGACAACGGCACCAGCGACGACGGCGCACCTCCAGCGGCCTAAGCGCTCCTCGGCAGCGCGACGGTGAGGTTGGCCGCGGTCTGCCGGACGCGACGCCCCGGCAGTCGGGCTCTCGCTCGCCACCCTGACGCAGTGCACGACGACTAGGAGCTGATTCCCTCGGAGCGTGTACGCGGCAAGCGCCGCCAGCGCTAATTCGGACAGCACGGATCGCGGTCACAGAAGTCGTCGTGCTCGCTCGCTTCGCCCGACGTGCATGCGATCATGCAATCGGCGCGTCGCGACGGCATCCGCAGCCAACCTCACCCCGCGGCCGGTCTTCATCGCGTCAACTGCCGGCCGCAGGCTCTCAATCGCGCCGTTCACGGTCTTGTGATCGCGATGTTGGAATCACCCGAGGCGCTGATCACGCCGTACGGATGTCGGTGGAATAACCCGTTGAACGGCGCGTCAGCGTAAGAGCGTGAGCCGAAGGCTGGCAGTTCCGGCGCGGCCGTGTCGTGCTCGCAGCGAGCGATGCCGGT